>Ga0179593_1612373_pt1 | contig 14760 bp, 16 predicted proteins | sample CZODoug2_1_08_16_FD_185931 | JGI IMG/M metagenome (GOLD analysis project Ga0179593, IMG submission 185931) | Vadose zone soil fungal communities from Angelo Coast Range Reserve, California, USA - CZODoug2_1_08_16fungal (PacBio error correction) | ecosystem: Environmental > Terrestrial > Soil >...
GAACACATTGTAAAACAATTCTCCCTAATAGCCTGGAAAAGAAAAGGGGTAGTAGCAGGAAGAACTATCAACCGCCGAAGGATTGCGGGAAAAAAAGAACGCGAGTTGCACGTGACTCGCCCTGCGCCTAAAAGAGAAGGAGCCCTAGCGAGAAAAGAGGGGGAAAGCGTCCAACGAGGCTCGGTGTTGTGAGTCAGGGGGCGAGGACGCACAGGAGAAGAGGATCGAGAATTCGGGAGCACAGATTGCCAGCGACTCGAGTCGGCTACGCGCAGAAAGTCAACAACAACAGGAAGGGAAAAGGAAAAGATCCGGACGCGTCGCTCGGGATCCAACTCTGTTCTCTCAAAGAAGACGCTGAGTCAAGGGGAGGGACGAACTTCCTGGTACAGGTCCCCCAAAGGGGGAACAAAACCGGCCGCCCCGAGGGACCATCTGGAAAAGGGGGAGGGGGTGGCGGAAAAAGCAGGCGCATCGTAGCTCGGAGCCAACTCCGCGGGGGAGAGGTTCTCGACCGCTACAAGCCAGGCACTGAAAAAGGAAGGGGGCGCAGGAGAAAGCTCGGACCCTCCCATTCTGTGGAACAAAATCTGCTGGCGAAAGGGGGTCGCTAGGTCAGCTCGCGAAGGAGCGGGACAGCGAAAGGGAAACGTAGCAGGCCACACCCGTTCGGACAGAGTCGCAGGCGCAATTATACTATTGACGAGAGTCCATCTCCCCTGGACGAAAAGCGGAACATCTAACACAAAAAACTCCCGAAAAAAGCTCCTTGGCAAAGGCTGGTCTCAGCAAAGAAGGGAAAAGGAGGCAGATGGGGGAGGGAACGCCCCGGTTTGTAATCGAAAGGGACTTCATGCGGAACGGGAAGGAGCGAAAAGAAAGTGGAGAAAAAAAAAAGGCCCGACATCTCCTCGCTCGGGGATGTGTGAACGACGCGTGAGCGAGCGATGAAATTCAGACCGCTGGGGGAAGGGAAAGAGGGACTCGTCAACGTACCTAAGAAAGGGAAACAGTATCGCAGTACCGCACCATCAACATCTTATAAACCATCCAGAACGAAAACTGGGGGCGGCCGAATGCCGGGGGAAAAAAGATGTCTTGCTTCAGCGAGTTGCGAGGGAACGCTCGCAGCAGCGTTTGCGGAAAGTAAATCATCATACCGGGGGGGTCCCCCCGGTCGGAGAGGGGGATTTCACAAAGGATACGAGGCCATGTATGGCTTCTCACAGAAGACCTCCACCACCTGAGAGGGGCTCGGTCATCGGAAAGGCTACGAAAGCACGGCGCGCCAGAAGGGGACACACCGGAACGCACTTAGCGCGAGGAAAAAAGGTAGGCGGGACGCGGACCGGGGCGCGACGGCTCATCGGGCCGCCGACGCGCAGCGGTAAGTGCGCTATCCGGTCCACTAAAAAGGCGGCCCCAGCGGGCGGCAGCAAGAGAGGACGTCAGCCTCGCTCGGTCGGAAGACAGGACTCTTATACAGGAAGGCATCGACGCGAGTCGCTGCAGGAGGGCTCTGAAAAAAGCCAGGGGCGACCGAGTGCATTGAATTAGAAAAAGAGGGTAAGGTGTCCTCATTGAAAGCGAGTTTTCCTAGAGCAGGGAAGATGGAAAAAACCATAGCTGAAGGGTCGGCCAAAAACCTTCGCCCGGGGGGTTCTATGACAAACTCTGAAAGAGAGATACAGGCGATTGAAAGTGGAAACACTACAAGGAGCGGCGTCAGCACAACACAGCACAGCCCTGGGTGTAGGCCAGGATTCTCCCGAACAATCCGGGGTTTTGGCCAAGGGGGGACGTTCAGTTTTCTTCTTTGAAGGGGGTCGCGAACCGCCTCGACCGAGAGAGAAAGACAAAAAAAAAACAGGAACGCGGCCAGGATTTTTCAGAAGTCAGTCCACGTCATCATCGCCTAAAAAGAAAAACCATCAAAAGAAATCCTTGAACTTGATCCAGAACACGAAAGGAAACTAAACCTCGAGGGGCGAAGGGATCGGAAAAAAGAAGACGAGGGAGGTCGAACGTTTCAGGTACGTGTGAAGTCGAGCCAACGGGACCCGTCGTTCGCGAAGGGGAGGTTGAAGGGGGGAAGCAAAGTCGTCAAAAAACTGGGCCAATGACAGGCAACTCTGGAAGCCGTCAGTCGAGGGAAAGAAAGCCCGATGTTGCTCAGAAAAGCCGGATGACCAGGGGTGGGGGATCCAAAAAAAGAGGGAGGAAAAAGATAGGCGAACTTCAATCGTCATCATGGAGGCGTACGCACCTCTTTCTTACTGAGGGGGGGGAGGAACGGGATGCAGAAAAAAAAAGTGCAAAAAAGGAGGGGCCGAAGCAAAACCTCCGAACCTTACGGAAGCCTGTTTTTCCGGGCGTAATCTTCACGGCCGAAACGTTCGAACCGAGAGCGTAAAAGGGCGGAGCGCGGAGAACCGGTCTACTTTCCTAGGTTTCGTGTGGGAAAAAAAAGTCGGGGTTCGAGAGAAGGGCTTGGAAAGGAGAAGGAGGGGGAGTTCGGCGACACGATGAGTGCGATGCATCTAAGATGCCGCCCATTCGCCTGCGGAAACGATTGTCGTCGAGAAAAAGAAAACGACGAAAGACCTACGAAAGGAGTCGTTTCGGAGAAAAACCGTAAGCCGACGTTCCCGCCAGTTGTCTCGAGCCGCGTGTTTCCTCGGAGAGGCGAAGGTTTGGGGGCAAAAAGGACATGGAGCGAAACGCACAAAAAGAGAATGGAGGCGACAGAGGGAAGTGAGAACAACTCCGACCTCTTCGATTGCGCTAAACGCCGTCTACGTTTTCACAAAAGAGGTGGGCAGAGAAGGGGGAAGGAGGGGACCGGAGAAGAAGGAAGTTATACTATTATCGAGCGAAAGAGCGGGAATCTACAGATAGGGGGAAGTATCTTCCGGCAGCCGGTGTGCCGAATCTTTATAAAGGATCGAGCTAGAAGGACCTCAACAGGGAAAAAAAAGCGGGAAAGAGCCATGTTGAAAAAAGGCACCACCCGATCGCGCAAAGTGGCGTGTGTTGTGGGCAGCACGGAAAAGAGGGCTCTGTCGCATGCCAGAAGGCCTCTTCCGCTGACAAGCAAAAAGGAGGCAAGAACGGAGGTGAAAAGGGAAGGGGACTGGTAGATGAGATTGGACGGGAACGCCACACGCTTAAGGATAGCTTCGGAGCTCGTACGGAGAAAGAGCGAGCAGACAGATTTGTCCGAGGCCGCGAACTTCAGGGGATGTATGAGAGAGTTTCGAAAAGAAGCCGCGTCACGCCGATAGAGGGAAAAGAAGCGACTAAGAGAAGAAAGACCTTCCCCAGCGTCGGAATGTCGCATCGCTCGCAATAGTCGTGCACACAGCACCAAAGGAGATGAGAAAACGCCGGAAAGGGACGCTCCGTGCGAGAAAGAAAGAACACTACAAATAAAAACGGGTCGCCCCCATCTGCTCGGAAGACGAATCAGAGGCGAGCCGCAAAAAAAAAAACATCAGCCGCCCTCGCCGGAGGGAAAACATATGGCAAAAAAGGACAGGGATCACCCGTCTAAAAAAAGGCTGGAAACGGAGGGGGGGGAGGGTTTTGCAATCTGGGCAGCCAGAAGCGGGGTCGACTCTTTTAAAAAAAAGGGGACAGGCTGCTCGAGAGGAAAACTGGCAGAGCCAGAAAGGAGATTACACTGCCTGGGGCCCGCGCAGGGATTGGGAAGGATAAAATGCGACTGCATACTATCAAAAACAAGTGCCTGGCTGAAGGGAAAAAGAGCAAAGAAAAAAGAAAATGCTAGAAGAGCTCAGGCGCCCTATCGACGAACCACCCCAGGGGAAAGAAAACGGGGTCACCCCTGGCGGGGCGGCCGGGAGTCAATTTGGGGACCTGTTCCAGCCGAGACGCACGGCTCCGAGAGAAGAGAGCCAGGGAAAGGAACGAGAAAAAAAACGGAAGGAGGATGGAAAAAAGAAAGAAAAAAAGAAATGAGCGAGAAATCCGGAGAGGAGGAGCACTCTCAACTCTGTCTCTCTCTACCGTCCGCGTAGCAACAGGGCCTTCCGGGTTAACAAGCAAAAAGGAAAAAAAAAAGGTGAAAAGGGAGAGAGTTGGTGGCGAGAGCGAGCGCCTGGAAGAAAAGAGTCGCGTTCGAGCAGCACGGGGTCCGTTTCTCTTAGACGCATCCTCCAAATTTCAGAAAAAAAAAAACGCAGGAAGATAAGGCCCAGCGAATCCAAAGGCGGGGGGAAGAGGAGGCATCTGCTGGCGGGAAAGTGTCTCCGCCAGTTCAGAAGAGGGGCGCGGAACGCCCAGAGGAGAGGCCAGCAGACCCACCCCAGATTCATACCAGTCTCTCGCTGCCTTAGACGAGTTTAAAGTCCCTCGTCCAAAAAGGGACAGCCGGACAGCTCAAAAAAATGCCCGGGAAAAAGACGGCTTTCTGGACGAGAGGAAAAGCAGGTCGCTGGAGGAAAAAGAGCATATGAGGCAAAGCCAATGTTTTATCTGTTAGAAGCGCGGCTCGCACGGAAAGGAAGCGGCGGAGCCCGAAAATCGCGATCCGCTCGTGGTGGGTGTGACAAAAAAGAAGCGAGCGAGAAATCAGTCAGACCGCTGGGCAAGGAAGCTCGCTAGAAAGGGATCACCGAGAACGCTGAGGGAAGTTCGCAACTCAAAAGATGGAGAAACCGGCCATCCATACCGAGGCAGCGGGCCGCGTATGAAAAAAGAATCTAGGACGAACGCCGAGAAAAGGTCGGTCGCGTGAAAAAGAAGTCCAAGAAGCTAAGTCGGTGCGCCATTGCGCAAAGGCATCTAAAGACTGCAAAAAAGGGAGCAAGGAACTTGCTAGAAGGCACTTGCCCAGTCGACCAGAGGAAGGGAGCACAACACCGCACTTATAAGGTTCCTCGGCCGGACAGATGAAAGAGGTCTGTGGTAGAAGGTGTAACGCTGTGCTGTGCGGGAGAGAGGAGGGTCGATTTGCCGAACCGGTCCGAGATTTCGGCCGGGGGAATGACTAAAAGCATGTCGATGGGTCCGATCGCGGGGCAAAGCTAGGAAGAGAATCGTATACCGACGAAAAGTCGAAGATGACGGGGGCGAATGCGGTCCGGGAAAAAAGGTCGACCGAAAGAAGAATAGCGGGGGAATCGACGAGTAGAAGCAAGTCATGAAAAAGAAGGGGTGAAGATGGTTTGAAGGAGCATCGATGGCGGCGGCCCCAACCTAAGTCGCCTCGCGTTGCAGAAGAGAAAAAAAAACCGTCCAAAAGGGAAGGAGGGAAAAAAAGAGAGAGAAGGGGTGAAAAACACGGCGAAGTAGTGTATCGGACGTGGACGTTGGGGGGGGAAACGTTACGCTCGGACCATCAGGGACGACATCCTTCCCAAGGAATGGGAGACATGAAAAGAAAGGCACGGGCCGAAATCCTAAACGAAAGAAGGTCCCAAGGGGCCTTATCCAAAAAACCCGAAAGGAAAAGTCCAAGGACTACTGACGGAGGGGAATCAGAAGGAGGTTTCGGGCCCCTGGTGAATATTAAGGGGCAACACGTCGAAGGTGGCGAGGGACCCAAAAGGGCCATGGGCACTAGAAAGGGAAAAGGAACATAAATCGTCAAAGGTGCTCATCTGCAGGCCGGGAACTTAATTGTTTGGAGTCCGCACAACACAACGGAGGAGTAGGGGGATTGGGGCCAAAAAAAAAAAACCACCACTCAATCAGAATAACGGCAAGGAAAAAAAGGCGGACGATGTTCGAGAAGTTCACATCTACTCGGGGGAAAAAAAGGGAAAAATCCATTAAAGGAACGATCACAACCGAAAAGTTTGTGAAGAGAAAACACAATTGCCCTGACACGTTCGAAAAAGTAGGAATGCGTATCTCGAGAAGGTCGAAAATGGAGAGTTTGAGATGTTACACCTCCTTGTATCGCGAAAATATTTGGAAGGGAATCCTGCGGTCCCTTGGGGGAAGGTTCTTCTAGCAAAACGGAGAAAGCTGAGAGCCCATGAGAACTGCGGATGGGCGTCGTGAGCTGTATAGATTAAGGCGCCTCAAGACTGCTATCCAAGAAGGGGGCCAATCGTGAGAACCCCGACGAAGAGGGACTTGACTCGCGATAGGCACTTTGGTCAATCAACGGAAAGAGAGAAGGGGGGGGGAAAAAAAAAAAGGGAAAAAAAGACGAGGAAACACACCATCACGGAAGAGCCGGAAACAGAGTTCATTAATGAGGAAAGAATACCTCGGGTGAAACAGAGAAAGCTCAGGGGGCCCCAGGCAGAGTTTGGGGTGCATAGACCCGAAAACCTTCGAAAGTGCGGTCGGTATAGAGATAAAAGCGAGGGAAGTCAGAGAGAGGGAAGTACGCGACCGCTGGCCAAAAGGGCCGACGCGGTGGGCCGATCGAGAGGGAAAAAGGAGATCCGCAAAGAACTTACAAGGGGGAGTCGCCAAGAGAAGAAAAAAAAGATCCAGGATCCGCTCGCGCTAGACGTGGTTGAGAGCGAGACCTCGGCGCTTTCGCCAAGGGTCGGAGACCTCGTTCCGCGAAGAGAAAGAGAGGTGAACAAAACGAAAGTGTCTCATGGAGGACAAAAAAAAAAACAAAAAAGAAAAAAAAAAAAAAAAAAACCAACAAAAAAAAAAAAAAAAAAAAAAAAAAAAAAGAAAAAAAAAAAAAAAAAAAAAAAAAAAAAAAAAAAAAAACAAGACAACCAACAAAAACCAAAACAAAAAACCAAAAAAGAAAAAAAAAAAAAAAAAAAAAAAAAAAAAAAAAGAAGAAAAAAAAAAGCGAAAAGGTCCTGGAGGAGGCAACACGCTTGAAGGCGAGAAAAGAAACGTACGTGAACTCGGAAAAAGACAGATTGGTCGAGACACCAAAATGGGAGTCAGAAGGGAGTTTCGACTGCGGGCATGGGACAAAACGCCGATCGGAGAAGGAAGCAGGACGCGTCTAAAGAAAAGCGGGAGCGGGCTCGACTCACTCCTCGCAGGGGAAAAAAAGCACCAAAAAAAGCGAAAAAAAAAAAAAAAAAAGCGCATGCGAGATCTCGAGCATACGGTTCAAACCGCTGAGCCCTTCCAAAAAACGGTGAAAGTCGCCAAAAGAAGAGGGCTAAAAGACCGCGCCAGAAAAAAAAAACGGACCGGAGTGGGGCCGTAGAACGGGTGCGCTGTCGCGGCAGTAATGGAATGACCGAGGCGGTCAACGAGAAAGGCCGCGAGGGGGGGGGGGGGGGCTCAAAAAAATGAGCTTGAGAAATGGTTCTACGCTGGAGCTGGGCGCCTACCGCCCGCGAGAGAAAATGCGGCGGCAGGGAAAGAAAAAAATGCAGAGAAGGGGAAAAAAAAAGGGGAAGGATCACAGCGAAGGAAAGCAATACTACAAGCACCCTGGAAGGAAGCGGTCTCTAACAAGAGCACCGCGTGGGGGGAGAGAACCGCAAAAGAAGAGGCGCCCGGGAGAGGAAAAAAGAAAAAAAACCTCTAAAGAGCAGAAGAGCCCCTTTCTGTGCTTCCTGTTTGCCAAAAGGCAGTGGGGGAAAGGGGGAGAAGGCCGAGACGCACTGCTCCGCGGAGGAGGAGATGCGGAGAGGGGAAAGAGAAAGACGATAAGAAGAAATCAACAACAAAAAAGGGGGAGAAGAGAAGTCCGAGCCGTCGCGTACCGCTGGGAGTTAAGCGGAAACTCTCCTCTTCTCGAATCCGTGAGAAAGGGAGGCCTTGTGGGAAAAAAACGGCCTCCAAAAGAAGTTTGCGCTGTCGATGGGGGTGCGGTGCGTCAGCTCGGACTCGCAAGCGGGCGAGCAGCACTAGACTCCGCGTTGCTAAAGGTCAGGAGGACCAAAGGGGCGAGGAATCTTATTGCGAGGAGTGGTATCCTTCCCCGGGGCGGGCGACCTCCAGTCTTGTAGGGCGCAAAGAGAAAGGGGCGGAAGCGGGGAAACTCGTCCAGACGAAAAAGAAAGCCTCTCGACCCGACAGGGAACACAACAGGAAAAGGGAGCCATCCTCGGAGGCCGTAGACGAGTTGGAAGAGACAGACTCCCAGAGAAAAAAAAAAGTATTCCGACGCAAAAGTACAACAGGAGGCTAGGAGGGAGAGGAGAAAGGCGTCGCTCTCGGAAAGGGATAGCCCGAGGAGAAAAAAGTTGTAAGAGTAAGGAGAAAATATCTCTAGGGGAAAAAGGTGGCGTGCGCTCCCTACGAAAACGCTCCAGAGAGACGCTCGGTGGTGGTTCTGGGAAAAGACGATTCGGAAGGGGAGAGGGCGAAAGATTGGGGGAGATCGTGAGGCCTGCTTAACGAAGGACGGCGTAAAAACTGCTGGTAAAAAGATCTGAAGAAGAAGAAGAAAGAAGATCGGGGGGTCCGACAAAGAAAGAAGGTATTAATTTCTCTGCGCGAATCTGTCTTGTCTCGACTAGGATACGAGCTCTACAAGGGGGGATGAAATCAGACAAGAGAGAATCCCCGGTCGAAAGAAGGGGGAGCCATTGCGGCACCTCGGCCGTGTAGGGCCGATCCGCCTCCCACCACCGACGCGTCGGGAAGAAGAGGAAGAAGGCAGAAATCGCCGGGATAAAAAAAACTTATTCGCGAAGGGGGAAGAGCTTTACGCTTCCGGGGGAGAAAAAGCATCGAGGGGAAAGAAATAAACGAGGGGAAGCCGGGGGATTGCCAGGGAAAGCGAGGAGGGGAAAAGAGGGCGGCAGCTGAATAAAGGCTGTCGCGCTCGCTTTCCGAGGAATGAGAGAGAAGTCCTCAGGACCAGTCGAAGGTAGAGGGGAAGGATCTTACCCACCGCTTTCCAGGGGGACAAAAAGGACGATTCGTGAGAAACGAGTTATGGGGGAAAAAAAAGTCATAGTCCAAGAAGAGAATTGTTCGAGGGTGGGGGGCCTACAAAGGGCAAGTCCATGTACGGTGCGGAAAGAAAAACCTTCGCCTGCGCTAGGGAAAAATGGGGTCCGCTCACGAAGGAAAAAGGGGAAACGTCCGGTTCCTCTAAGGGGTCAGCACGACAACGCGAAAAACCAAGTAGGGGAGAAGAAAAGGGGGTCTCAAAAAAGGGAAAAAACGACCCCGAGGAGAAAAATAATCCGAGGCCGGGCATCGGTCAGAAGCGCAAATGGGGTCTCGAAAAAGTAACTCAAGAAAAAGGTCCCGCAGAGAATCAAAACAAGCGAGAAGAGAACATCTACATTAACCAGAAGGAAAATGGGATCTTCGAGAAAAAAGGAAGTATCTCTGCTCGAAGGGAGAAATTTTTCAGCTTCGATAAACGAAAAAAGGAGTGTCGCAAGTGGGTTGTGGGAAGGAACCCATATTGAAAGCCCGCCGGGCGGAAGTCCGAACCACATCGGGAAGGAGGTAGGGAAGCTTTTGAAGTGGTGGAGAAAGCTCTCTCAAACAACAAAACGGGACAGGGGGGGGAAAAACACCCCCGGCGGAGAAAAAACATCGGGCGAACGGTGAGAGAAGTCCAGTCGGATGGGAGGGACAGTGCAAAAAGTGGGGGGACCCGAAGGAAAAAAACTCCTCACGGGGGAAGGACGCGTTGTTGCAAGGAGGAAGGAAAAGGTTCCCGAAACGTAAAACGGAGCTCTTCGATGGGGAGGACCGGAGACGACGGAAGGAAGGTTCGGGGGTGGAAGGGGACGCTTGTATCAAGAAGGGAGGGGGGGACTCATGCGGGCCGTGAGGATTCAGAAAGAGCGATGATTGAAGGAAAAAAGGCCTCCCATGCACCGTTGAAGGGGGAGAGTTCGAGGAACTTGGCTCTACGCAAAAAAAAAGATAAAAAGTAAAGGGTCTGTTAGAGAAACCCCCTCGACGTACCAGGGAATTGAGTATACGAGCGGCTTAAAAAGAAAATGGGGGTGAGAGCAACTCGAAAGTCCCTTACATGGAAGAGGTTGACGGGGAAAAAAGCCACTTGCATGGGCGCCGCGAAGTGAAGACAACTAAATCGTCGACTAAAAGACAGAAGACTGGGGGACTGCCAAGGGTGCATAGCCCTCCTGCATCGAAAGAGCCGTCTAGCGGTATATCGGGAAGAGAGAGGAAACAGCTAAGAAAGAAGTAACTACCTCGTGAGAAACCAGGAGCTGTTGGCCGAAGCGGGGGTAGGAACCGAAAGAGCACCGACTGCGCGAAAAAGCCCGCCTTAAGGAAAGAGCAGTAGTCCTCGTCCAGCCAGAAAAGGGAAGAAGCAGAGTGCGTGTGTTGTCAGCGAAACCGAAATGGGCCTTTCGATCCTCCGAAACGCTGACCCGACGCGATCAAAGGAAAGGTCTATAAAAGCGAAAGGAAAGACCGCTAGAGCGGGGGGGGAAAGAAGGGGAGCTTTGACGAGCGGAACGAGTCGAGATCGACGTGAACAGAGCAAGACATATTTGAAAAAAGACTGATGGCGCGGTATAAGGGAACTAACTGGGGAGAGAAGCCCGCTTAAGGGGAAGATCGAGAAGCGTCTACTAGCAGCGAGAAAAAGTGCCCACTTTAGGGGGGGGGGGGGGACATAACTAGGAAAAAAAACACGTCGGATCAGGAGGAAAAGAACAGTTCTCGCCTCCCACTTAAACAGGGCGCTCGAGAGAGAAAGCTTCCGCCTGAAAAGGACCAGAGACAAAGAAGAAAAGAACTTCGAAAGGACCGAGTCAGAACGGGAGAAGAACCTCGCCCTGAAGAGAGCGCCTTCTTCATATGTGGCGCGGCGAATCCGGATAGGGAAGGATGGACAGGCTGTCAAAGGTCTAAGACTGGGAGAAGGCCCTCACGGGGGGGAGGCTCGACGCTGGTCGACTTGCGAGGAGGGACGCGCCTACGCCCGCGAGGAGAGCGGCTACAAAGAAAGAGCCCGGAAGCCTGGGGAGAAAAAAGGGAAGATCCATAGAAAAAGGCACTATCGAGAAGCGCCACGATCGGTCAGGAGAAAACCCGAGAACGGATTGCCGTGCAGAGAAAAAAAGGAAAGAACGCTCATAGGAGAAACGCCACAGAAAAAGGCCACTATGGTCCCAAGGAGGGAGAAGGGGCGGCTTTGTGACCTGCAAAATACCTGAGGAGAAGGACTGGGTCGATAATGCTGAGAGCAAGCGACAGCGCAGACTCGAGTCGTCTAAAAGAAGGAAAAAAAAGCAACAAAAAAGAGAGAGAGAAAAAGCGCGCTAGTCTCTGAAAACGCAAAGAGGGAAACTCATTCGCGACCAGTACGCAGTAGGCCCTAAGGAAATTTCCCCCATTCCGAGGGAAAAGGCGCCCCCCGGGGTGAACAAGAAGAAGAGGTGGGGAGCAAAGAGGTGCCGGGCAGAGGCAGCACTGAGGCATAAGAAGGGCTCTTGTTGTAGGCACCGCTCAGCCATGAAAGGGAAAAAAAGGGGCCGGAAATTCACAAAGAACCTCCAGCGGGGGGGAGAGGGAAATCTTCTTGCTACAATGGGGTCACAAAGAGCGGGCGTAGGAGCGCCCTCGTCCAAGAAAAAGCGAAAAAAAAAAAAGAATGCAACCACAGGGACCATCTTGAAAAGAGGGAATTGACTAGGTGACCCGAATAGGGGAAAACTCAAGCAAGGAGACAGCGCCACATATGCCGAGCCACGACTCGTAAGGAAGAGAGACGGAGGGGGTCGAGGAAGGTCTAACGCACAAGGGGGGTCGTGTAGGGTTCTCATGCACGCTAAAAAGGAAAGGAGCGCTCGAGCAGCAAGTGGCGGGCGCGACAAAAGAAAAAAAAAAGCGATAAGGGGGTGAAGAAGAAGAAGTCGGATGGGCAGAAACTTCAATAAGAAACCTGGTGCATGAGACTTCGGAGGCGTCACGCATAGAGGGGCGGGGTCAGCAAAATACCGCGACCCTCCAGACCAACGTAAAGTTGAAAGGGAAGCCCGACAAATAATGCTCGACGAGACGTACGATCTCGGACTCTAGAAGTCAGCTGGCGTCGGGACAATCATTACCAATACCCCGTCGAGCGGAAGCCCATTTCTCAAAAAGGAAGGAATCGAGAAGAACGTGATCGAGGGGAAGAGGAACGAGGCTCGAACAATCTAACAAAAGGTCTCGGAAAAGAACAAGCGGCGAGGAGGGGGAGTTAGTCAGAAGCTTACCGATGGCGCGACTTACTAAAAATGTTCACGCAACTCGGGTGGGAAAGGCAAAATCGGGGCGATGAAATCTATCCGGTCCTAAAAGAGGACCACCAGCTTCGTGCGACGGACAAGGACTACCTAAAGCAGAAAGATCGAGGGGTCCTCGAGCCGAGCTCGGAGAAAAGCATCGACAAGCCGCTGCCTTAGGGGGAAAAAAAGGGGAGGGAGGTCAAGCCTGGAAGGGAGCCGGGACTATCGTGAAGCACGGGTGGGGGAAGAATTCATGGAACCGAGGTTTCCTCACCAAAGAAAAATTGGGGGCGGAAGGAGAACCCCAACCTGTAGAAGGAGCAGGACAAACTCGTCACCTATAGTGGGGCAGTAGGGGGGGGAACAGTGTCGAGTTGTCGATACCGACAAACGACGGCACACAGAAAGGGCAGGGGACGTCCTGAACATAAGGGCCGTCCACTCATGACCTGGCTTCATCGTGTTAAAAAAAAGGAACGGTCAATCGTCTCGAACTCATCAAACCGGCCAGGGGAAAAAATCGAAAACAGAGAACCGTCGACAGGGGACGGCGCTCGGGACGAAGAAAAGGGAGGCCACCCTTGTGAAGCGAAGAAGACCCCGGAGTTTCGCTAAAAGAGGGGGGGGGGAGAGGGTATGGGAAAAGTTCTTGCAAATCACCATTCCGCTGGAACCACCAGGAAAAGAAAAAAAGAAAAAGACGCCGCCGATGACGAGGGGGGGGGTGGCTCAAGAAAAAAAGGCAGTGAGAGATTGGAAAAAAAGGAAATCTTCAGCCGGCGAAGGAAAAGAAAGAGGGTGACTATTTTCGAGACGGAGGGAATGAACAGCGCTTGAGAGGAAAGTGGACGAGGTGTGGTTTCAAAAAAAGGGAACACCGCCGCACCTTCGAGGAAAGGGGGAAGGAAGCTTCAAAAGAAAGTGAAAAAAAAGGAGCTCTTCGGAAGGAGGAACGTCCCCCAGAGGGGGGCTAAACAAAGGAAGGGTTTCGTGTTCCTGTCGATGTTCGAAGCGAAAGGCTTGGGACGTGAGGGTCGTCTGAGAATCTTCTGAAAAGAAATCTACCGGGGGGGGGGGTGGGGGTGGGGGGGGGGGGGGGGGGGGGGGAAGAGAGGGGGGGGGTGGGGGGGGGGGGGGGGGGGGGGGGGGGGGGGGGGGGAGGTTCCTATTTAGCGTAGAGGGGAACGTCTTCGAGAAACTGCCACTGCAAAGTTTCCTCTCGTTGTCGTCAAGACGGGTGACCCCTCTACTACAGGCTTCAGATCCGATCTGCGGACGCGTTTAAAAAGAGCGTCGAAGGGTTTACATGGAAAGGGAGGGGTTACTGCCCAAAAAGAAAAAAAGTGCAATGGATCTGAAACCTAGGTCTGATGGGCTACGTCGTCGAAAAAAAAAGGGCGGTCGAGGGGGGAAAACGCCGAGGGCATATCCCTCCGCGTCAGCAGACTGGAGCCAGAAGGGGACGGTATACTAGCGGCTCGAAAAAGATAGAAGCGGTGAGCAGAAAGAGCAACCAGCTTGTGACGACGGTGTAGGGACCTTATAGAATCGGCCACGACTGAAGCCCCTCAAAAGGGAGAGGGTTGACAAACCGCGGATAATCCGCTCGGGCCACAGGGAGTCCGGCATACCGATGGGGTTAAAAAGCCTATGGCTTTTTTGAAAAGAAACGGGGGGGGGCCCAGTCTTGGGAAGGCATCGCAAGAGTTCAGACTGGAACGCGCTCTACCTGCCGTATCTGTCTCAAAGAGCGGCGGAAAAGGGGCGCCAGGCGACGCAGGGACCGTTTTCCGGGCTTCCGCGTCAATTCTCAAAAGCGTACGAAAAATGATTTACAGGACCTCTTTGTCATCCTCGTTCCGAAAACTTCATCCTCTCTTTAGTGGCTCTTTCCTCAAGGAAAAACGAGAAGTCCCGGAAGAAAGACCTGATCCAGGTACTCACGGACTTTCAAAATACATCAGAAAAAGAGTCTTACTTTAATTTGGAGCATCGGCTCGCTAGAAGGGAACGCTAGCGGATCGGAAAACTGTCGCCAGGAGGAAAAAACGACCACTTGCCTATCATAAAAAGGATCCTTGCTAGAAAAAAGGCATGAGCCAGGCACAAGAACAACATGGAGCCCCATCAAAGAATCTTGCTTCAAGAGAAGAAGGAGGCTAGCCTAGAACGCGGAAAAAAAACGAGCCTCGCAAACGGTGACGGGGAGTCCGGGCGAGGAGGAGGATTCTCCGGGAAAGGGAGGATTTACGAGTCGGGGAGCGAAACGTGAGAAACTGAGACTGGCTCCCGAAAGCGCACGGGTGGTTAAAAAGCTACAGGCTTCCGGGAAGAGGGGAAGGGGGGCGGCCCTACGAAGAGCGAGGGGACGTCGGCACAATGGTCAAACATCAGGAAAAAAAGACACCGGACTGTAGGTCCAAAGGGATGGGAAGGTATCAAAAAGGACCGGAAAGGAAATGCCTTGCGAGGGAGGAGAACAACCGAGAGAAAGGGAAGGAGGGCACTTGCTCAGCCCGCCTAAAACGCCCTTCGACGCGAAAATCGACAGCGGAAAAGAGGGTAAAAATTTTTGCAAAACCATGAAAAGGAGAGAAACTGTTCCGAATCTAGAGCAAGGGCGCGAGCGACTCGA
>Ga0179593_1723313_pt1 | contig 14760 bp, 15 predicted proteins | sample CZODoug2_1_08_16_FD_185931 | JGI IMG/M metagenome (GOLD analysis project Ga0179593, IMG submission 185931) | Vadose zone soil fungal communities from Angelo Coast Range Reserve, California, USA - CZODoug2_1_08_16fungal (PacBio error correction) | ecosystem: Environmental > Terrestrial > Soil >...
CAATTGCAAAGTCAAGAAAAGGCAGAAAGAAGAAACAGGGCGCGTGGGAATAACAAAAGAAAGTAAAACAATTGTTCACTCCCGCGACGAAAAAAATGAAAAACGACCTGACTGACCGGGGAAGAAAGCGAGGCATGATCTAGACAGTTCCCACAGGGATCCATTATTTAAGGTCGACTGAGAAAAAAAAAAAAGGACCAGTTGAGGGTGACCGATGAATATAAGGGGGAAGGGGGGGAGGGGGGGAAAAACCTGGATCGGCAGTCACCGGCCCGACAAAACGTCGTGAATCTTGCAGCGCCACGGGAGTGCGGCAAAGAAGGTATCGGTGCCTTATCTATCCTAAGAACAAGGAAAAGTGAGCCCTCTGTGGGATGTTGCAGGAAGCAATAAACAAGCGACGGAAGCCAGTTTTTCTCGGGGGAGGAATAAGTTTGAAGAAGGTACGCGCATCATAGCGAGCCGGAGCCTCGGATAGTCCAAATGTCGAGGGGTAAGGAGAGTACTGGCGGGAGAAAAAGGTGGGACTGAAACAAGGCGACATTTCATCAAAGGGAAATGAAACATACCGGTTGACCTTGTGGCACCTGTAGGGGGGGACCGGAGGTCTTTGTACGCGTGCCAGTATCGGAAAGAGCAGGTTGGTGCTTATGGGCGAAGGGCCGATTCGGACGGAAATCTTCCGTAAACGAGGTAGGCGGGAAAGAGGCGAAGGACTACAGTGAGACCAACACCAGAGACGTAAGGCATCGGGTCAGGGTGGACAGTCTTGACGGGTCATGAAAGAGGGCTGGGTCACGTTGTCTTGGGAAAAAAAGAAGGAAGTGATCACCGCCGAGTCAGGAAAAAGACGTAGGAAAAAGAGAGACGAAAGCGATGGCCGATCGGATAGGGAAGGGGTTTTAGACAAGTGGGAATACATTTCTTAAAGACACGAAATCAGAGAGAGAAGGAAGGGCAATGACCTTGAATTTGGGTGGACTGTACTTGCGCCAAAAAGGCAGGGGGCTCTCCTAAAGAGACTCCTGCGAGGGTGTCTGCGGGGACGATTGAGGAAGGGGTGCGCTGTAATGAATAAAGGAATGGTTCGCGTCGAAGGGGAAGAAAGAGGGGGGAGGGGGAAACAAGATACGAAATTGACACGGTGATGACTTGAAGCATAGTACACGATCGCAAAAACGGTCCCATCGAAAGGGGGAAAAAGAAAGTACTAGGAAACCGGGACAAGACTGAAAAAATTCGAAGACGTCAAAATCAGAGTGGGGTGGGGAAAGAAAGCTCAAACATCTTGCCTGGGAAGAGAATGGCCAAAAGCCCGACGACGGCTAAAAAAGGATAGGTGCCCGGACCTATGCAGGAGACGTAGGGCCACTGCGGGAATTTTTTGGGGGGGAGGGGAAGGAGCCGGGGGGGGTCCCCGGTACAAAAGCCCTCCCCCTGAAGGGGGACCGTTACTTGGCCTACCGTCAAGGGAAAGATTCGACTATGGGGAAGTGAAGGGAGGGCTTAACGTCTGGGGTCCGGAGAAAAAAGGGCCTTAAAATTGGGTCACGACATACAGATCGGAGGGGGGGGGAAAAGGGGGCGTTTATGAAGCTCAATTGGAACCAGAAGGATCAAAGGGAAGATCCAATCAAGTATTTTACACGGCGAAGGTGGACAAAAAGGGTCAGATGGAGGAAGGCTTTATCAGGGAGGAGGGGGAAAGAAAGACTCAACAAAAAAAAGAAAGGGAGGGGGAAGTAAAAGATATAGTCCCGGATAAGAGTGCTCTCCCGCCCTTCATCAGTGAAAGGGGAGAAAAAGGGGGCCAATGTCAAATACTGGATTTGTGGGCATTTGAGCTAAAAAGAAAACACGGAGGGTTCAAATTAGCTGGCCATCAAAAAAAAAGAAGGAGGGAAAATGCCCCAACTCGAGCTGGGGTCAGTGTGGAAAAAGGTCCCCAGTCCAGAGCCCTCACCGTTAAAAGCATCGCGAGGCAACAGCGCCGGAAGAAGTACAATGAAGAGAACAGAAAACCGTTACGGGCAAGACTCCCTTATTCAGAAGGGGAAGGGGCTACATTCATATCGCCGGGCCAGACCAGAGGTCGTTGACAAGGTCAGGGGAAAGAAGATCCCGACCGATTTGGTAAGGTAGGGTTGGCATGGTAGCGTGGTTTCTCGGGAAAGATGTTTTGATCGAAGTAGGGGGCAAAAAGTTACGTCTTTAGAAGCTTGCGTAGAGGGGGAGGTGGACTGCGTAAGGGTCTAGGGGGAAGACGGTTTGCGATCGGATAAAGGCTTTGGACAATGAATAACCGTGTCAGTTATACTATGGTACCTCCGGAAGCATTAAAAGCGAGAAAAAAAAGAGAACATGAGGAGGGAACAATTCCTGTACGGAAAACGAAAAAAGACAATATCCCAAAGAACAGGAGGCGCTAGGAGGAAGGCCAGGGGAAAAAGAGAAAGGAAAACATGGTACGTAGAGGGGTCCATTTCTCTGACCATAAAGGGGCAACTTCTGGATAGAAATGGTCATTTAATAATTGGTATGCACTCGGTGGCATAGAGATCCTCATAAGAAAACTCAGCAAGCGAAAAATTTACTCATATATTCAGAAGAGCGGAGAAAGAGAAGTCGTTCCAGAACCGGCTTTTGGACAAAAAAAAAAAGGAAAAAAGGGAACAAAAGACAAGGGTTCGTCTCATCGACCCTCGAAAGTACCACAAGAATTTCCAGAAAGATTATCGTGAGAAAGGGGAAAAGTCAGGGTGTCGCTAGCTAAGTGATAGAGGGAGACAAAGTGTCACGTCCGATTAGGACCATCACGAAGACAACAAAAAGTGTAGTAGGGCCTCAAGAGGCCGTACGAAACCGACAGCGGTCGATGGGTCAAAATGGGCAGGGTCCTGTTGTGGGGTAAAGGAAAGGGAGAGGATTAGAGGGGGGGAGAATCCCAAGGGAATCAAACAATCTTACTCGAAGAACGTTGAAGGGACCGGTATCACGAAAGCAAAATCGCGAGCCATGATCTTCAAAATAAAGCTGAAAACCGATTTCCCACCAGAGGAGCAGAAGGGAGGGGTCTTCAGCAAAAGCGAAGTCACATCCCAAGTGATCACTGTGAAAGTTTCTCAGGGAAAGGAAATTTGGGAAATAGATAGATCAGGAAGGATCAGGGGTGGGGCCGACAGAGAAGGTCGAGGGGCGTGGCGAATGAAAAGGTTCGTGTCTAGGCAACGATAATTAAGGAAGACACCAAGGGGGGTTCTCTCAGCTGCATCCCCACGAGGGCTGCATTTAATGTAAGTCGAACCTTCCTGGCACCGGGATACACTGGGAAAGAATGAAAAGATCGAGAAGGAAGTTCAGAAGGAAACAAGGTTCAGTACAGTAAGTTTGAGGCCAGCCAGATTTTACTGAGGGGATAAAGAAAAAATTTCGCTAGGGGGGGTTCTCGAGACGGGTCTCAACAGGGGGGTTGAAATGCGGAAGATCGTAAATCTCGCGAAACAACACAACAAGGATTAAGAAAAATATCAGAAGGATAGAAGAATTGCAATCCAAAAACCCAAGAAAACGAGGGGGGCGATTGAGAATAACCCGCTAGGGGGAAGGGGAGACCCATCAAATCATGTTCGGTAAAATACACAGTGAAATGAACTCAAGCGACTTCCGTCCGCGAACGATGCAGAAGAAGTGTAATCTGAGGAGGGTCTCGGTTCTCCAGGGGGTCAATTAGGGAAGCTGGAACAGCCAGCCGCTGATTGAAGGGGAAGGTGGGGGGTGGGTGCCTGGCCGGATCGGCGGAATACAGGGCGAAGAAACCTCTTTTGACTCAAACAACAGTATAATCTTCCTTCTAAACAGTTGAAGAAAATGGCCTGAGCGATATATAAAAGTAGAGGGAAACCAAATGAAACCGTGGTCAAAGGTGACCGGAACTCACGCTTGCGCGAAGAAACAAGGAAAAAAAACCAAAAAAACACGAAGAAAGACGAAAGAACTACAAACGGTGCACAGACCAGGACTAAAAAGGCCAAAACACAACCCACCGAACACGTGGCGAAGTTCATGCCTCCTCCTCTTTTTCAATCTTTTTGTCGAAACCGGGAAAAAACAAGGGAAAAGATTTACTCGCATCATCAAAGAGCCAAGTTGACCTCGGATAGAAGGACCAACGAGGGGGGATTGAGGATGGCGGGAATTGGGCTGAAAAAAAAGTTTGAGCGCATTTAATATCACGGGTACCAACAGAATCTCGGGGTACCTTGGTGGACCCCAGTAGACGTCAAAAGCGTTGCCAAGGGGAAGTAAAAAAGTTTGGCCAGGATGGAGATGGAAAGATCGACAGGGAGGGTAAGGAAGTCACATCTCTCGCAAAGTGAAATCTAGAAAGTGAAAAAAATCTTATGAGTAGTCCCTTGACGCAAAAAGGGAAGAAGGGAGGGCGGTTCTCTGAGAAGGACTTACTGGGGGAAGAAGTTTGAGGTCAAGGGTTCAACAGCCGGGACTGAGGGAGAGAGACGAACGGGATCAGGGACGACATCTAGAGTCAAGTGGAGCGAACTTCGGCCACGAATGAGGTATTCGGGGATGCAAGGGTTCAGGAGGGGACCTATTGGCATACGGTAAGGTGGAAAACCCATTGGAAGGGGGGGAACAATAGGGTTACGAGCCAACCGGCTGTTTTTGAAATGGGCTAAGCGAAGGCTGGGGGGGCCGATATTTTCTGCGTGGTCCAGTGGGGGGAGAAGGGGGAATGTAAAAAGGACAGAAGCTTTGCTCGGGGGGGGGGGGTCGGCGAGTTTTGAAAGCACGAGGGGAGGGAGTAACTCGTATATCGAATTGGGAAAGGGGCGGAGTGGCGCTCAAGAAGTCACGAGAAAAGGGGGACAAACGGAATCACCAATCGGAAGGTGGGATAGGGAGGAAACCTTAAACTGAGGAAGAGGAAACAGTCGGGTCTCCATCCTTCAAGCATAGGGTGTCGGACTCAAGTTACGGAGACTCATGAAGTACAAAAGAATTTCATCGAAGAACGTAAGAAGACGTATTATGATTGGACCCGGACCTATGCTTTGAATATGGGGCGAAAGGGGTCGGTACTTTGGGGTTTTTTCGGCGGAGACTTTGACGGTACAAGCCGCAAAGAAAAAACCTCAGGAAAAAAGAGAGGGGGACGTTCATACTTCAAGTCTAGAGCGACTAAAGTGTGCGTGAGGAGGGAGCTGCCGTACTAGGAGGGAAAGTAGTGAGGAGGAACGTTCTGGGCCGGTACTGAGAAAAAAGCTCGAATGTGGTGGACGGGGGAGAAGGGGAGCATGGGGAAAAGAAGTGAGAGAAGAGGCAGGGAAAGAGAAGAGTAGGAACCAGGCGTGCGAAATCCGCAGAGTCTGGTGGTAGAATGTGCAAGAGGGGCGAGTCGTTGGTATCGGACTCAGAAAAAAAGAAGGGAAGGAGAGAGAGGACATATAAAACGAGACACAGCCAAAACTCAAGAGGGAAACTTTGTCTACCACCGGACTCGAGGGTAGGGAGATCAGTCAAATACTGTTCATTGGTTGAGACTAATCTTTTGACCAGGAGAAAAACAAGCCACCCAAACTCTAGCTGGAATGGACAGGTTCCAAAAGGGGAATCCGAAAAGATCCCTTCCGGAAACTACAACGTCAAAGATAAGGTAATAGAGTGCAGCTCCTCCTCCACAATTGGAAGGGTGCCAGTAGCCAGATTATAAGAAAAGAGGGGGGAGGTACTCTGGTAAAAAAAAAGGATCCAGGAAAGATCTGGTAAAAAAAAATTAAAAGCACACAGAGTGGAAAGGGGGAACCACTAGTCACGAATAATAGAAGAGGCAGAGGGGGGGAGTGCTGTTATTTTTGAAATTAGGATTCTGGTTTCTCGTGGTTTTTTATCGAATTAACTTGAAGCACAAATAATGCTTGGACAGGGAGGGGGGGACCGGGAGAGGGCGGGACATTTCCGCTATTTTGGTTGCGGTGGATCCCTGTTTGCGGAAAGATCGTCTTGGGAAGCAAGAGATAAATCACACCGTGGAGGGGGGAGAAGCGAGTGTAAGATCAAAGAAAGAGGCTCTAAAAAGACGCGCGGAACCACTCGCCCAAGGTGAGGTAATTACATCTACAAGGGGTACGAGACCAATCTCTCGGACCCCGGTCATTAGGCTCAGGGAAGGGGGGGAGGGGAAAAGGAAGAGAAGTGCCGGTTGAGAAATTAAGGAGATTTTGAGACAGAAACGTAACATTGATTCCACGTCTCTAGGACAAGAGGGTCAGTGACGAACTTGTATTAAGGATGGGGAAAAAGAAAGAATGCCTATATTAAGGATAGGCTCGAAATGTACTCAGAGAGTACGGACTCGAGAGAGGAAGTGAATTCCATTACCCTTCGGGGTACACAGGAAAAGACGTTGAACACAGAGGGAAGCGACTGTTTCTTTTTCGAAGGAAACCACGAGAAAGATAGCCGATTTCCCATACTCAAATATCGATGGGGAAGGAAGGAGGGTCTCGATCTGGCCGTGAAAGCGGGGGGAAAGAGAAGGGACGAAAGGGCACCGTCCTAATGTAGCACAGGAAGAAAAGTCGTCCGCGAGTCAGGGAAGAAAAAAAAAACGCCGGTCATAGTCTCAAAAACCGGTCCAAACCGGTCCATGTTCATTGTGGGACAGGGGGGGGGCGCTTTTTTCCAATCCCACAAGGGGAAACATACATAAACATCGAAAAAGAGCTTTGGGAGGGGGAAAGGGATCCGAGGCAGCCGCATGAAAGAGCTGAGCATGCGAACAGACTTCAAAAGATGCCAAAGAGACGATCAGGAGGCTGAAGGGGAGAAATTCGGTTCATTCAGAAAACGAAAAAGAAGGAAGAAAGGGGTCACTTTTCAAAAATTGGGGGGAGCGTCCTGCAAACGAAGCCAATGGCCAGAGGGGACTTGCCGGAAGTGGGGGGGGAAGATGTTGCGTAAAGGGCAACAGGTAACCGATCCGAATACAGGGCAAAGAGGCTGTCTGGTAATGAGGGCAAAACTCCCAACCGCGGGGCTGTCTAGCGTGGGAAGGGATTCGCCCGGTGCCAAAATAGAAAAGAAAAAAATAAAAAAAAATAAAAAGAGGTCATGTCTTGGAGCCAGGGTAATTGTAGGTGTCATGGTTTCGGGCCGCGAAAATTGCTCTGACAATGGGGAAAAATCTGAGCCTGTTTATTCTCACAAGCGAAGATGGGGTCGACGGGGATGACAGGGGTGGGGGATGGCATCTCAACACAAAAAAGGGGAGGGGGAAGGGAGCAATTGCAAACCTCAAAAAGTAAAGGGAGAGAATAATACCAGAAGGCGAAATGTTTAAGAGGGAGAAAGCTACTTCAATCTGTGCGGGAATCACGGATAGCCATGGGTAACCTTGGAAGCGGGTTATCTAGACTAGTGACTAGGTGTAAAGTGTCCTTCGGGTCAGGATTCAGGGCACTGACAAGACATTTACCTCGGGGGGGCTGAAGAGAATCCCAGTTGGAGGTGAGGGAGGACGGCATACTACCTGTGCGCCTGCAAGGATTGGGGAAACTCTTCCGACACTGAAACGAAACAACTAGAAGGAGACGGAGAAAAGGTGCTGCCCCTTCTAGGGGAGAGAAGGCTAAAATACGGTCTATTCTTGAGAGGAAAAGCGTTATCCTCTGTGGGAGAGAGAGGCGAAAAGAAACGAATTGACAAAGCCTATGGTGGAACCCGAGGATGGCGTCTTTTGTAGATGACCGATCATACACTGGGGAGGGCCGAGACCGGACAAAGAATCAAACGACTGCGCTTAGGTAGACAGAGTTAATGGTGCCAACTGTGAGTGAAAAGAAAAGGGAGCATTGACGTAATCAACAAGAACATACAGAAGAAGGTTGGCGAGCCAGGAGACGATGAACGTCGTCTGGGAAAGGGATTAAGGGCGCAGGACTACTCATTTTTGGGGAGGGCGATTGATCTGACGACATTTCTTAAGAGGAGAGCGATCACGGGAACGACCATGACTACATTTGACCCCCATCAGAAAAAGGAAAGAGGGTCGGGGGACGGTCTTGAGGGCGTAACAGAGCGAGTCAAGGGGGTTGAGGTGAGGGTTCAAATCCGGTAATAAACTGAGGACTCCTGCTCTAGTCCGTACACTCGGTCCAGAGGAGCGGCGTGGAAATGATCTTTTATTGGGAAACCGAGTGAAGAAAGTGAAGAAATGACCTATGTCGATGATTCAAGCAGAACTGAAGCAAGGAAGTGGGGGTAAAAAAAGGGAGGTACTAAAAGGCCACTTCCTTTTGGGATCGAGAGAAAGGCTGGTCCGTAGTGTCCGGCGGGGGAAGAGATTGGGTAAAACAAAAAAACAGGATGGAATGGGGGGGACCGGAAGAGATAAACCAGGAGTTGGCGAAAGTTAGGTCAATCGTTTGAGGGAGCGGTACATCTTGAGGTGAAATTCTCTTGAGACTCTATTCAAAAGGAAAACATCACTTTTGATACCAATACTCAGGAAAATACTAGAGAAGACCTTTATCCAAAGAAAGAGATGTTTTCTGAAGACAATGAAAAAAGGAAGTAACCTAAGAAAAACGATCAATTCAACCCCTACGACTTCATCAATCAGTGGAGCCGGGGGAGTGAACTACCTATTGTCAGGACGTATGGAGAAGAAGAAAGAGCGGAGGGAAGTTTTTTGCGCGGAATCGGAGAAGGGTGTCAGCCTGTCAAATACCGAGACCCTGCCTTAAATGGGAGGAAGTTGAAGGAAACGCAAGTCATAGGTCGGGCAGATTGACGAGAATCGTACATGCTGCAGAATTTGAACAGGTAGTTCGGAGGACCGGGCCCAGGGCAGGAAAAAGAAGTTAACGAAATAGAGGGCTTTTTGGTGGGCCTGTAGCTGTTCAAGGGGGAACCCGACTTGAGGAACGAAAAATCGCAAGGGAAAAAAGAAGCCATGGGGGGAACTGCGGCGAAAGCACGATTATGCATAGATGACGGTCTTTAGCTCATCGTCTCTTGGGGTCTTGACTGAAAAGACAGGAGGAGGAAAGAGAGAATACCTATAAAAAAAAGAGAAGGAAGGGACATCAAGATTGAACATTGGGGAAACCCAAGAAGTGGATGCTGGGCTTTTCGCCGCGGAAAATCACGGGCAAGAGTGAATGTCGTTTTCCTCACTGGTCTGGAAAAACGCCGCGTTGCAGGGAACAGGCAAAAAATCAGTGGAAAATGGGAAGGCCTCCCAGAAATGGGAAAAAACGTTTCAGCAATCAGGTGAGAGCGTCAAGGAAAAGTTCACAATCGTCGCGAATACTCCTAAAAAATCAGACAGACGGCCGTCGCCCTTGAAGAGGGGGGGGGAGGAGATAGACATCAGATCGCCGGCCTCAAAAAGGGCACCTCGTTATCGGGTTTGAGGCAAGGGGGTAGGTCCCGACAATCATTCCGCGTATGAGGTTTGGGGGTAATGGGGGCGGCTTGTTCTCTTCGGAGAAAGGGATGGTGGGTGAATCGCCGTACGCGGTGGGAGGGGAAACACCGCATCTGATGACAGGAAAAGCTCCAGGAGTCCCAGGTTTCCGCGGGATGGGAGTAAAAATGGCCGCAAGGGGTGGAGATCGGGAAATAGGGGGCAAGCAAGATGAAGGACCCGCATTCGTATTCAAAATATTGTAGGGTGGAGGGACAATCGAAGCGAACAAGCACTCTGGATGGGAGAGTCAGCAATTCCGAATGCCCAACTAACGCTAAAGAGAAGAGAGGGCCCCCGGTAGCCAGAGATTTATTATAAAGACTCGTTTCGCCATGAAATACGGAGAGGGAAAAAGGTAACCATGGCTCATTGCCGGGAGAATGCCAGGCTACTCTACCTTAATCAAGGATAATAACTTGGGCAGGGGGGGGTAAATGTGCATAAATAATAGGCGAGGAAATGATCGAGACCGTCGCGCGACCAGGGCTCAGGGAGGGGGGAGGTGCTTGGTCCAGATTCCGGGGGGTAGTACTATCCATTTACCAAATTGGGGATCCAGGACCCAGACAAAAAAGAAGTTCGAAAGAAAAGAACGAGCGCCTATTTCCAGACTCTACGCAGGGGTCTCACGTGGAATTTTCGTAGAGAAAACGAGGACGAAGAACTTTCAAGCGAAACATGGAAAACCAACAAAGTTCGGTCCGTAACTGGGGGGCAACGCTGGAGAAGTTCAATGGAGAGATGGAAAAAAAACCGGGGGGTCCTTTGCAGTTTGAAAAGGGGAAGTGAGAATGAGGAAGGTTCCAGAAAGAAGTCCATCCGCCTATATCGAAGGATAATGGATGGAGGGGGCCCGGTATCCGAGGAAAAAAGCAAGTTCGCGTACTCGGAAAAAGAGGGCTCAACCCGATTGTCCACCAGAGGGCTCTGGAGGGCGGGGGTTTTCTGTCCGCCGACGAAGTGCCCAGCCCCGAAGAGGAAGGCATGGTGGACGGTTTACAGAGACCTTATTTTGGGATCGACAAGGGGGGAAACGGGGACGGACGAGCTACTTTGGGGGGGCGGAGGGTCAAACGGTAAGTGGCGTCCCAAATGGAAGATATTTCCTGCCCGATACGGCTAGTGTTACAAGGGGCTGGGCTCCAAGGAAAAGAAACCGCGGTGCATAGAAGGGGTCACGCGCCCTTGAAAACCGGGACCACCTAAAAAAAAAAATACAACTAGGGGACTAAGAATTCATCGTGCTGCAAACAGCAAAGGTCATTCCTAGAGTAAGTCAGATTGAAAGCAAAGGGGCTTCTCTTGGAGAACAATGGGACTCTTAAAAGAGACGGGGGGTCGCGAGCAGACAGGAGACGGTTCTGACAGTGGTGGATTGGGGGGGGAAGAGAATCCTATAATCTCTCACAACAACAAGGAAAAGAGATTATAGATAGCTCAGGGGCAAATCAATAACCTTCAGACCGCGCTCACAGGGGGAGGGGAAAAGAAAAAAGACTCGAAATTTGTGTAATAGCTGGGGTAATGGGTGGGGTGGGGGGTTGGGGGGGGGGGGGGGGGGGGGGGTGTGGGGGGGGGGGGGGGGGGGCGGGGGGGGGGGGGGGGGGGGGGGGGGGGGGGGTGGGGGGGGGGGGGGGTGGGGGGGGGGGGGGGTTGGGGGGGGGTGGGGGGGGTGTTGGTTTTTTTTTTTGGGGGGGGGGGGGGGGGTGGGGGGGGGGGTCAATCTTGTAGGGGCAACAAAGTCCGGAACCTTTGGAGGGAGAGGGGAGCTATTCATTATCGATAGGAGAACTCGGAGTGTCTAGGTGGCCCAAAAATTAAGGGGGGATGGACAACTGTTCATATTCAGCAAAGGAGTAAATATGAATAGAAGAGAGAATTGGGGCAAGGAATGCTGGAATAAAAGGGGGCAATGAACCCTACTCAACTTAGGGGGGGACCTCGGAAGACAAGAAAAAATGGAAATCGGTCACCTACCAGGGAGGCTTTCAGAGTGGCCGATCAGTTCGAAACTAGAAAATGAAACCCTTATAAGCTGAAGGGGGACTTGAGCGAAGAAAAGAATTGAAAGCAAGTTGCATCGGGGTGAACCGCTTGAGTGAGAGGTTCTCGCAGCATTGCTTACATACGGAGGGAGGGGGCTAGGATCAACTACGGATCAAACGATACTTCTTCGAGGCTGAAGGAGGGTCACTTTTTCCGTGGGGATTGAAAGATCACTGTAAGCAAATGAAAGAAGGACAGCGGGAAGGGACAACGTTTCTTGAAAAAGAGACGAGAGAAGAGATCTTACCAATTATCTTGCGGACGACGACACTGTGGGGGCGAAAGTGCAGTCTGACTTTAAAGACCTTGTCTTCCCGAAAAAGCGTCAGCTCTCATCAAGCTAGGACCATGAACCATCGCGATAGGGGGGGACATCGGCGATCGGGGTGACGAGTGCGTGAAAAAAAAAGGGATTGCTGGAAAAGTTGGATTTGCTTCAAAACCGGGAAGGGAAAATCGAAATAGGACGCCGCTCGCTTCGTAAATACGTCTCTGGCGCGCCCGGACGATCTCATAAATCGTCATGAGGGACGGGGACACCTAAAGTGAGGCAAGGGGGAGGGGGAAGAATGAATCCGGTAGAGCGAATGGTAAAAGGAGGGAAGAGAGAAGGGGAAAGTTTGTTGGTGACAGGAGCTGGGGGGGTTACTGGCGCCACGGACTGTAAAGTAGAAGCCCTCCTGGCGGCGTGTGTGGCGTGGCTCGAGGGGGAGGTAGGAGGGGTGACGCTTTAAGAAAAAAGCGGGCGGGGTAGGCGGCGATTTGTGCGAGCAGAGGGGGGTACACGGATAATACGAATTGGGACACTTTCGGAGAAAAAACGAACAGATCGCAAACCATATCAAGACGGAGTGGAGACAATATCCTCTAACAGGAAAAGGAGGCAGGCCGTTCTCGCATCCGTAGCCAATGGGGTTCATCCGGACCAATCTGAAAACAGACTTGGTACGAAGAGAAAAACTCCTCAGAATGAACAGCCAGAAATCTGGCGACGGATATGATTGCAGGGAATAGCAGTAAAGGGGGGGGGCTGACCAGTCACTCTGTGCGGGAATGTGGGGGGGCGGGTAAAAAGGGGCCTGTTTTTCCCGACATCCAGCTCCAAGAAAAGGAGAGATCCGTTCAACGCAAGGTTCTAGGAGAAGGGGAATTTGGAGCTGGCAGCTTACATGCGGCTGGAGACAGGGGAAAGCCGGGCTCTGGCCGGGAGGGAAGGAGGTTTCAAAAAGAGGACTCGAGGGGTGGGCCTGTTTCGAAGGAGTGTACTCGGAAAACAGACGTGAGGACGAAGATCAATGAATAGAAAAAAAAAAAGGGGAAAATCAACGGGAAAAGCATTGGGTTCGCAAAAGTTTCAGAAAGGGAGGAGCAGTAGTGGTATCTTGAATCTCTCAAAAGGATAAGGAGATTCAGAGTACAAATTCAAAAGGGCGCTCCTAAGGAAGATGAAACAGGTGGCGCAGACAAACGCAAGAAAATACGGCATTGGTATCTCAGAAAAAATCGCGGGAGGGGGTCCAAATGAGACTTTCCCATCCGCCCTCGAAAGCCACACAGCGATTGTCGTTTGAAAAATTCCTCGGAAGGGGCAGTCAGACGGGGAGTCCAGCACATACGGGGAGCGACCAGAGAATAGGCGCATAGACTGAAGGAGGAACAAAAGGAAAGGACCGACGCCCTTCAGGGAGTTATAAAAGGGGACCACACAGTTCAAATAGCATCTCACAAAAATCGTTGACTTGACATGGGGAACATAACCCGCAGGAGTCCGGGGAAGGAAATCAGACACGAATTTGCTGGTAGGGGGAGGGGGAGGTGGCGTCTTTGGGGGGGTCTTCGGGGAAGAGCAGTAAAGCTTTGGGCGTATGAAGAAAAAAAAAGAGGGAGGAAATTAAGGAGAGAAAAAGGCGTCAAGGGGCCAAATCGACGTTTCCGCGTTATGGAAAAAGGGAAGATGTCCGTTTTTGGCGATCTGGTAAACGGGGGAGGTGAATGAGTGTCCAAAGTGAGGGTAGGCGGGATGTACTCCCACAAGGGCATCTAAGAACAAGCTCACAAGCGTTATGGAGAAAAATTTCCTCTCAATTAACAAGGGGAAAAAAAGGCAGAAGATACGTGAACAAAACGGTAGCCAGATGCGCTTGAGAGACAGATCCCCAGGTTGGACAGTAACATCCTGGAAGGTGTTGAAGAAGGGCTAAGGCCAGAACTTTCCAACAGGAGAAAGATTGAAGGCCCAATAGGGGACAGAAAGGAAGAGGGTCCTTGCATAACAAAGAACCAATGGGACTGAGCTGCCTCCCGAGCAAGGAACTCGAGAGGTAAGATCGCCTTCGAGGGAAGGATGGGGACTCCAAAATAAACGTTCCCAAACTAAGACTAACAAAAGCGGTCACACCTATCAAGGAGAGAAGGATCTGCGAGTGGGTCCCTACGGTCGTAGTGCGGGGAAGTGGAGCTTTGAACTCGGGGGGGTGACTGGGAGAGGTGAAAAGGGACTCGGCCATAAAACCAAAAAGTGTCTGAGAAAGCAAGAATACTTGCAAAGCGGCTACCTGGCCGTCATACTCAAGAAAAAGAGGAACTAGATGTGAATTTTGGAGAGGGTGAAAAAAAGGCGATTTTGGAAAAGAGAGAAAGTCAGGAAACAATACATCTCTCATACTCTAAAAGTATGTTTGGTGGACCGTATCACGAGGGAGGAGGAGGAAAAATGAGGCAAAGCGACATCTGGCAGAGAGAGGGGCTCCCCCCTCTTGCAAAAAATAGAGAGGAAATCGTTTCTTCGAGAAGCGGAAAAAAAAAACGCCCCCACAGAGGAGCAGGTGTAGGTCTCGCAAAGACTCTATGGGGTATAGCAAGACAAGCCTTGGGGCCGGGCCTGGAAGGGTAAGAGGAATTTTGCGGGGAGGAGACAAACGGTCGGGCCCGGGGCTCCAAGGACGGCCCCGAGCAAAAGAAAAAAGGGTAGGGCTTTCTGCTCATCGGGGAAAGAAAAGAGGGACGGGAAAGTTGTCAGTCCGCCCTTGAAAAAATACTGGGGAAGAGAGGGAAGATTACACGGAGAGAATCATAGGGTCACGGAAGCCAAGGTGCAGAGCAGATGTGGATTTACCCTCAGCATAGGGAAAGTCGGAGGACAATTGCTCTTAACAATGCAGGAGAGTGAGTATCCTCTCAGGAGAGAGGGGACTTCCTGACTGTTAAGTTGGGCATAGTATATA
>Ga0179593_1530906_pt1 | contig 14759 bp, 23 predicted proteins | sample CZODoug2_1_08_16_FD_185931 | JGI IMG/M metagenome (GOLD analysis project Ga0179593, IMG submission 185931) | Vadose zone soil fungal communities from Angelo Coast Range Reserve, California, USA - CZODoug2_1_08_16fungal (PacBio error correction) | ecosystem: Environmental > Terrestrial > Soil >...
AAGGGGAAAGTGGGACAGCGTAAAGTGCATGCTGGAGACGCTAACCGACCCTTTGCCGAATCGCCCGGGAAAAACAGGGAAGGAAGAAAGGAAGGCGAGGAACTACCAAAGAGGGAAGGGCAAGGGGGGGTGCCACGACTAGGATGGAATTTTCTCAGAACCACGTTAGAAAGAAAAACTCCCAATCCTCCTCCAAACCAGCATTGGGGGGGGGGGGGAAAACCAGGGGGGAGAAAAAGGGGGATCTTCATGTCAGTCCCCGCCAACACTTCCAAGGGCTAGTAAACGCGAGGTCTGTTTTCTGTTCAGTAACAAGAACTGGACGAATCACGGGAAAAACCAATGGGGAAGAAAAGGGGATGAAAAGGCCCCGCCCAGCCCGACCGTCGATCGTCGTGGAAAATTATATAACCTACCCCGAAGCCGAAATTTGAAACACCCACAACCAGCGCGCGAAAAGGCATTCTAAAACCTAGGGAAAGGCTAGTATTTCCCACCGAGGGTACAACGTAGCAGAAAGGGGGGAAAAACGAAGACGATCGGGGGGGGGGGGGGAAAGGGGTGCCGCGAGGGTTAGGAAGGGGTGATTTTAAACCAGGGAAGTTGGCGCACGGAACTCCTTGGTACAATCAAAAAAGCTTTGGTTTATTTGCGCGACATTTAAAGAATTGATTGAAGAGGGAGCCGACCTCAAGAAGGGGGTGGCCGACAGGAAAGGGACCTATTTTCATTTACCCTGACCAAGAGCCGGACGCGACCTAACGACAAAAACAACGGGGAAATGGCTTACCGAAGCAGAAAGCCGCGATAAAGTAGAGTGAGAGAAAATTTCTTCCTGTCAGATGATCGAAGGGGATAGGGAGGAAAGACGGGGGGGGGAGGGGCAGCCCCAAAAGAGGGGGGGGAATGAGGGGGGGCTTGACGACGCTCCGATGAGGGACCTGGGACTGTTTCCGAGCGATCCAAGAAGAGCGCCCACCATGCTCGCAGATCCCGTTGAGGGAAAAATAAGCGAACTGGGGGAAAAAAGCAACGGTAATGGGATTAAGGGAGAAAAAGTGGAAGTTCCAAACTGCTACTCAGTCGCGTGGGGGGGGGGCCTCGGTACTCAGCATTTAAAACCAAACAACTTCCTTTAGTTTAATAAGAACAAAGACGGGGGGGAAAAAAAAAAAAAAGGAAAATGAGACGTGGTAGCGCCGAAGGGGAGTTGGCAGGAAACTTCATTTGTCTTCCTCTAGATGTCCTTTCTGTAATATCGATGAAGGTAATTATCCACCCCATTCCCCACAGGCTGGATCTGCGAAAGGACAAAAAAACCATACCCTCAGAAGACCGGGGGGAGACGCTTTTGCGTAGTGTGGATGGCCCAAAAGAGGGCATTAACGGCTGTGGGGCTTGGGCTTCACCCAGGTAACCAGCCCCACCCAGAAAAAGAAATGCAAGGAGGGGGGAAGAAGCAGGGAAGCCAAGTTGGGGGGTGGGGTGGAGTGACAAATCAATTGGGGACGTACTAAAGGGGTTTTAATACTAAGCAACAAATCCGGGTAAACAATCAAGGCGGGGGACTAAGTAGGGGAAGTCGAACATTGTGGGGGAAATGGGCCCATCCACAGCCAATCATTCGGGGGAGTCTCCCGACGAGATTAACATTGAAAACAAGTTGAGATTGAAACGAAAGGCAACTAAAAAGGTGGAAAAGAGAGGGAGGAAGGTGGGACCGCAAGAAAAAGTAAAGGGCAGGAACGCCACAAAATTGGCAAGCAAAAACGACTCAACTGGGGACGTTAGCCCGTATTAACTTTACCGTTGCCAAAAGCCCTCGAGGGGGGCCCGAGCCAGGGAAAATGGATGGGAACCAGGACGGGGAAAAGGGAGAAAAAGAGAGCCAGATCGAAGGCAAGGGAGGGCACCGACCGAATAAAACTCCAGCTCAAGGGGGACATCTGTGCGTCTGTGACCGAAGCTACATTCGGAAAGATAAGGAAGAGAAAAGGAGGGCAACTAGTGACGGGAAGAAAAAGGAAAAAGAAACGAAAAAGGCATGGGCCCCCAATAAATCGCGTGACTAGCCATCCCCCATGTGTGGGGGGAAAAGGGGAGATGTCAATATTCCTGAGAGGGCGAATGCAGGGGGGGGAAATCGATAAAAAGAAAAAAAAAAAGCTATAAGAATTCCGCGCCTATTCGAAGGATCGCAAAAAAAGGAAAGGAGGGCCAGGGGGCCCAAGGTTTTTTCAAACTAGGGAACTCGCGTGGGAAGAGCGCCGCCCCCTAACTTAACCGAAGTTTCCCTTGCTGAAAATAACTACGTAAAAAAAAAAAAAAAAAAAAAAAGGGGGAAAAAAGAAGTGTGGGAGGGAACTGAAAAAAGGGGAACTTTTAAATCTGCATGGGTCGCGGGGATGGGCCATAGAACTGATGTCGTACTTTTGGAGCGCCGATGGTCGACGCTAAAGGGGATGGTGTGGGAACAAACAATCGTTCTAGGGCTAAAAGGGGGAACCAACACGTTACGAACGAAAGCAGCAGGCAGGGGGGTTTTTGTGGAGCACGCTGAATCTGACGAAAAGGGGGTAGGCAAACGGCAGAAGGAGTGGGCGTGTGATCAGGAACGAAAAGCAGGGGATTCAAGTCGTTGAAGTCCAACGAGATGACGTTTCTGAAAACTGTTGTGGCGCGCGATCCAACTTTTTTCGTCGGAAGACCCAGGGGGGATAGGAGGGTAGGAAAAAAAGGAGAAAAAAAGCGGTCGGTGTTAAGGAAGACATGAACAGAATCGAACCGTTGATTAAAACGGTAGACAATACTTGCATCCAATCCAGGGAAAAGACGGGGGGGGGGTTTTGTACATGCAGCAAGGGGGGGGGGGGGGGAAAAAAGTGCTCAGGAAGGAAAAAAAGGGAGGGAAAAGAAGTCGAAGAAAGGGGGGAAGACGGTTCAGGCAACTCGACAGCTTGTCGTACTTGCGAAAAAAAACGGATTCGGAAATCGACTGCAGCCCTCACGGCCCGGCCGGTCAACGGGGATACAAAACAACCAGATGTCTTGCAATGCAAAGAAGGGGGCAAGGGAGTTCATTCTGAATTGAAGCTGTCAAAAGGCTCTCAACACAACACAGGAGGTATGGAAAAGTAATAAAGAAGAAACAATCTTCCAATAAAAGCCTAAACAAAGGCCACCAAGCGCAATGCAAAGACATAGGGAAAAGAAGAGAAACAGGGGAAGCCTAGGAGATGGGAGGGAAGGGTTGCAAATCGGAAACTAATGGGGCGTCCAACTATTCCCCTGTCGGAGCACCTTAAGCAAATGATCAGCCACTGCTAAGGTCAAATCAGGGCAAAGACGAGTTCAATGCAGAGAAAGGGGAAAAAACAGTGCGCCAGGAAACCGATAGAGCACGTTGCGAAAATTTAGGAAAATACTACTGTTCTATCGAGGGGGAGGGCTGTGTAGAAAAAAAACAAGAACAGCTAGGAAATGATGGAGAAACCAAGCTGCACAATCTCCAAGCCTCCGAGAAATGTGTGTCAATCTAAAAAAAAACTCCACAACAATTGGCCGAGTTCATCATCGGTGTAATTCAAAAAAGAAGGGAAAAAAAGAAGGTCGTGGAAGAAAACCAGCCAGAAAAAGAGGGGGGCCAGCTCCAACGTCCACCAAGAGTAAGAAATAAAACAAAGTGGTAGCTTTACCAAACCAACCTGACCATGCCAAAAAGGAGTCGCAACAATCCGTCAAGTTGTTGGACAGTTGAGACAATAAAAACGAGAAGTTGGTCACACCGACACCGGGGCCATCCTGAAAGACACGCCATTACAAGACAGTGACGAACAAGAGGAGGACCGAGAAGGGGGACAAGGGAGGAAGAAGGGGGAGGGGGTCAGTTAAATGAAAACACTTCCCCCCTTTTTGAGTTCTTCCTCAAGTTGGGGGGTGTGTTTTGGGTAAAACAGGGGCGAGCAAAAATCCAGAGGAACGGTGAAAAGCCCGAAAAACGTTTAAGGGAACAAGCCCAAATGCCCCGAACGCGAGGCCAGGGAAACTGTAGCCTCAGTTTGATTGGGGGTCGGGGAGACAAGAATGGAAAATTGCATAGATTTGTTTTGCAGGGGTTTTAAGGGGAAGAAAAAAGGAACACCCTGCCAGGGAGACCCAAAGTCCCAGGTAAGCATCGACATCTCCGTTTACCACAAATCGGGGCTACCGGCGGAATCGTTTGGGAATCGCGGCCCTTCGGCCGGTGTGTCGCACGCGGACTCTGGCCAGCAATTTGCGAGCCTAGAACTCAAGAAGTAGATCGGGCACCAGACAAAAGCCAACCAAATTGAATTTGTTCGAAGGGGTGAGAAAGCGGTCGGGGGTGCAGGCGCCAGGTGGTAAAAAAAAAGGAGCGGTGCGATCGACCTCTCTGAAACTGGGGCTAATCCGAGGGGTGGGGGAAAAGCAATTCTGCATGAGCGGAGGATGCCCTTTTGGGGCGCAAAAAGGGCCGTCATGACGGAATAACCCAAATTACCTGATTGCGCGGGCACCACAAAGGTTGGGGGGAACAGCTTTTGACAAGGTCCCTCAAGGACCCGTGCCGGGTATTTGATTGCAAGAAAAAGGATCAAAAAAAAGAAACGAATTTTTTCAAAAATTGAATCCCAACCAGGTGAGTTGACAAAATGTTCCGTTTTAAATAAAGAAGCAAATAGAATGCCTCAAAAATGGGGACAGCGTATTTCAGTGGAGAAGACTGAGGAAATGTGGCTCATAATGATGCAACATCACAAAAAAAATGTTCGATGGTTAAAGAATTAAAAAGAAAAAAAAAGCCAGCAAGCAACGGGGCTTGAGTAACGGGGGAGAAAAACGGTGTGTATTGGCTGTGAGAGTGCAAGCAACCACAGGGAAAGAAAAATCACGCCCTCCGAACAGAAAGGTAGGCGGGAACACTGGGAACCAAGTGGTGAAGAAAAAATCCAACATACGGAGGTGAAAATCCGCCTTGGGGAAGCAAACATAAAAAAAAAAAAACAACCACTTCGGGGCAGGGCGAAAATCCCACCTTAAGGGGAGGTGTTGTAAAAGGACCGAAAGAGATACAAGACGGGATATTCCTGGGTTACATGAAAAAAAATCATTAAAAGATTCCGAGGAACAAAAATATTATATAAGGAAATAAAAAAGGGGGGGAATTAATACAAGTCCAGTCCACACCGCGCTACAACTCTCAGTAAAAGGTTCTTTCAGCTCTGGTGAGAAAAGGGAAGGAACTCAAGGGGTGGGGGTCCCGGTTGTGAGGAAGGCTTAGTGCCACCCTGATAGCAAAAATCCACGGCAAGGAGAGAAAGGGAGCAAACAACACTTGAAAATGACCGTAAAAGGGTAAAAAAGACAAATACCTGGGCGGGACAGTTAGGAACTTCAAAAAGACAGTCTCCTGTAAAACAAAGGAGGCGCTTCGAGGGCCGGGGGTAGCGAAGCAAATTAGGCTGGCTGAAAAAAATCCCAGGCACTATAAATCGGCGGACAAGGACGTGAAAGCCGAGGAAATGAAAAAACAAAAACCTAACCTTAAAAAGCCCCGCCCATATAACGACCTATACGAAAATGTTCGAAAATCGGAGGGGCTAAAAGGGCCTCAAGAGGGGCCGTCGCAGCTATGTCCGTGCAGAGGTAAAAAAGCAAACGCGGCCAAAAAAAACACAAGGTCCTTAGGCCGAGACAAAATCACTGAAAGTAGGTACTGACCCCATCGGCCCTTGAAAAAACGTGCGCCAACGGCGGAGGAGGCACGGCGGAATAAATCAAAGGGAAAAAAAGGATCGAAATAGAAAAAGCATTCGTACCAATTATTCTCCGTTTCAATGACAACAAATGTACCGGTCCTCATCAAAAAAGATAACAAAACAAAGCAGGTTGCAAAAAACAAAAAATTTCAAAACAAGACAAACAAACTAGGGTCTTTCGTGGGGCATTGAGGATAAAAGGTAAAACCCGCTCTTGGGGAAAAAAAAAGTACCTTTGTAACTCTCCCCCGTCCGCTTGGGAGGGGATCCGAAGATGGGAGGAGATCGAGCGGGAGCGCAAAAGGGTGAAAAAGTTGGGGGGGGGTCAAAAGCTACTACTTTTGGGGACGACGACCTTCAGCGCCGGTGAAGAAGGGGGGGAGCACCCAAGGTGAGTGACGGACCATTGGTCAGGGAATTGTCCAGGTGAAAAATTGAAAACCCACATTGGACCATCGAAATCGAACCGCGTGTTGCCCCAATAGAGTTGGGGGTCCTTTGAAGGGAAACGAACAAGCAGAAGGGGGATACACAGGGGTTGCCAGACATGCCGGTGGGGGAGTATCTTAAGGTGGGCAGTATCTCAATCCCCTTACTAACAACGCTAAACGGCATCGCGATAATAGGGGGGAAAGAAACAACCCTGACGCGCAATAACTTGAGAGGGAAATCAATGATTGACGGGGACTTTCAACAAAAGTAGATTCGGCAAAAACATCGTGGGGGAAACACCGGTCTTGGGGCGAAATGAACTCAGGGAAAAAAAAACGGGGGGGGGGTAAGCTGGATGATCGAATCGAACACAACAGGGGGAGAGGGAGATAGAAGATTGACCAGAGGGGAAGTTTGTGAAAGTGAGGTGGGCCGCAGCTCAAGACCGGACAGGGGGTTCCCGAAATGCCGTTAAAAACACAACCGCCCTTGTCGAGCAAGACGCCAATTCGCATTCCTTGTCTGGCTGCGAAAGAAGGGAGAGGTGAAGCCTAGTGGGACGGCGAAACATCCCGCAATCGCAAAAACAGGGGCCATTGGGGGGGTTGGGGCACCCGTGTGATCAAGGGAGAAATGGGGCTGGGTGTCTTTCAGGAAAGAAAAAGCCAAGGCTTGGGCCACAAATGATGGATTGGTGGAAGATTGAAAAATTACTATATTTAATCAACAAAAAAAGGAAGACAACCTAAAATGGCAAGGACAAGAACCTTTAAAAGGACGCCGCCCACACGGACAGTAGAGGGATCGTCCAAATAAAAAGACACTAAACGAATCGGCGTCTTTCTCCCTCCTTAAAAAATCCTAATCAAATGGCCTCAAAAAATCTGACGTCAAAGGAGAGTAGTTAACCACAAGTAAACGTAGACGGGGCCACTAAATCGGTTGTGGGGGGGGGGGGAGTGGTTGGCCGCTGTGCTTAAGCAACTGGGGGTTTTTGATTTGGAAAAAAAAAAACAACGGACATGGGCCCTGGAACGCGGAATCAACAGGGTGTAGAAGAGCGCAACTTTTGTCGTTCGGCGACATTCTCCAGGAAGATTTTTAGCGCCCGCCTAAGCACGGTTGGGCGACCAGGCAAGGGCAGAAAAAAACATTTACAGACGAAACCAGGGAGCCTGCGAACGAAACTACCGGCAGGGGCGAAACTGCTTGTTACCGGACAAGGAATCCGGAGGACCGTGCGACGTATAGCCAAGGTTGGGAAAGTCAAGTAAAAGAATGATCAGCCTCGCAAAATCTTGACCGCAGGGGGGGGGAAAGGTGGGGCATTGGAAGAAAAACGTACCGAAGACGCGAGAGAGACGGGACATGTTTAAAAAAAAAAAAAAAAAACAAGCCGCAAAGCAAAAACTCTCACAGGCGGAGCGAATCAAAGTTAAAGAGGGCCGACGAAGAAAACCGTCCGCCTAATGTTGGCTTTAAGGAGGGGGAAGGTGTGCGAAAAGCTCACCATTCTAAAACTTGCAGGGCACGGCAGGAACTATCAGGGTGACCATAACAATTCAGCACAAACGGCACCAGGATAAATTCGCAATTAAGACGGGGGAAACCGCCATGGTGTCAAGCCGGAAAGTGGGAAAAAAGTGCAGGACATAAAAAGCACAGGGTGTAGTACCGTCGAAATCGGGGTATTCTGTCCTAAAGGAGATGGTGATGATCCACCCCCCGAACTAGCACCCAGTGTTCCTGGACTGTACAAAAACCAACCATCACCAGCCCTAAGAGGGGGAATCAGCATGTGAGATGTGATGGGCCATAACAATAGCGGCAACAGGAAAAAACTAACTGTTGCGGGTTTGCTCACATTGTGCAAATCCTTCCTCCTGGGAGATCAGGGGGGAGCGACTGTTGGGGGCGGGGCGACACCTCAAGTGGGTGTGAAAAAAAAAAACGGGGGGTTCAAGTGGAAAAAAGGACTAAGCCCCTTAGGGAGGGGCGGACGGGGGGGGGTGCTTATCTTGGAAACGAACATTTTGTGAAAAAAGGGTGCCATCGAAAAAAAGAACGAAGAAAAACAACATAAGGCAATTCTCCCCCAAACAGGGGAGAAACAGGGGGAAAAAAAAGTTTCTAGGGGGGGCTAAAACGAAAAGTCCACATCAAGGGGGGGGGAAAGCATGGACGAATTTGCGAAAAAAATGAAAAGGGGGGACAGCGAAAAAAAATTTGCAAAAGCGAATTGGGGCGAAAAGAACTGTGGCGTTTGCTAAATGACCGGTGGAACCGGGTTGGGCGCAAGCCAAGCCAGGGGCCAATAAAGCAATCCCCAATTTGGGGAAAAGCCGAGGCTAGAAGCCACGAGCCAGCAACAGAAAAACGGGGCAAAGACAAAGGAGGGGGATAAAAAAGCCGGGGAAAAACGGTTTGAAAACTTCTGGTGACCTATCCGGAAAAAGAATTACCTCAAGAAAAAGGGGCTGCCCAGAGTGAAGCGGAGAAAGGGACGAGAAGAGCCGGTGATAAAAGGAGCGGCGGCCATACCAGAACCCCCGATTTGGGTTAATGAAGGGGTCAATGCTGAGACACGATTGCGAATAAGGGTGGCTATCTCTAAAAAGAAAGTCTATACCTTCAGCGTGCTATTAGAAGATCGCAAAAAGGGGCCAAGAAAGGGGCGCCTACCAAGGTAAGGACGCAACTCAGAGAGCGCCCGCTTGAAACTTCACAAAAAAAGGGAAACTTGATGCGGACTAAACACGAAAAACCAAAACATGAAAAGCAAAAAGGGGTGGGTCATAGAACCCAGGGAAAGGGTTACTCTGGGGAATCAGGGGAGAGCGTGGAACTCCAACTAGCTGGATGCAGGAGGTGCGAACGATGGGCGCCCAGCCCCGGGGTAACAGCCCATCCCTCGTTTCTCAGGATGAAGAAAACCACGTTAACGGCGGAAAAGAAAAGCAGCAAAGGGAAAGGGGGTTTTGTTTGGAAGCTAAACGCTTTATCGGGGGGGGAAGAAAGAAAAAAAGGCAGAGGAACTGGTTTTGTGTCACAAAAAGCGAATGACCGCGTATTTACACCGAGGAATGGATTCACGGGTTGTTGCAGCGGAGAAAAGGGGCAAAGTTGTGGTTAAACTGCTCAGGAGGATGGTTTGGGAAAAAAGGGGGGATAAAACTGGGCGAGGAAGGGACTGGTTGTTCGGGAAAAAACATCCCCTCAGAGAAACCGTTTTTCGAATGAAAAAAAAAAGGACCAGAGAAAAAAAGTGACTATCGATCGGGTTGGTAGGGGGCGCGACAGATTTTGTAAACAAGGGGTGAAGCCAGAGAAAACAGTGTAGTAAGGGCAGAAGGGGTCCCACGAACTACAGGCACAAAGAAAAGCCCTTCTCGTAACTGAGAACATAGGATTAATGAAAAACGAAATGCAGGGAAACCAGATGCGTTCCCCAGTGCCAAAGGGGGGTCAATCAAAAAAAGCACCATAATGACTTTCAGAAAAAGAAAAAAAGAGAAGGAGGAATTACGAGAGGAGGAAGCAGGCGGGGGGAGAGGGAAGAAAAGGAAAATAAAACGGAATAAGAAACGGGAGGTACCAGTGAGGAGGTGGCAAGAGGGGGGAGAGGATGAAGGAATGGCCAAAAGGGAAAACAAGAAAGTGAAAGGTAAAAAAGGGAAAAAGAGGGAGAGAAGCGGGACGAAGGGGGGGGAGAGAAGTGAAAGAGCTTGAAGAGAAAACCTAGGAGAGTAGGAAGACGAAGAAAGAGAACGGAGTCAAAAAGTGGGAAAAGGTGAGGAGTGGTTGAGTAGGGGGTGGAAAGGGGAAAGTCAGAAAAGAGGGTGAAAACAAAAAGACGCGGGAAAGAAGGGAGAAGAAAAGAGCGACTCTGCCAGGAGATGGAGAGGAAAAAAAAAGAACGGGAAGAGTATCAGGGTGGGCGAGTGGGAGAGAGGGAGATAAGAGAGAATGGAAAGGGAGCGGATAAAGATGGGAAGAAGAGGGAAGGTCGATAGAGGAAGAAAAGGGAGAGAGCGAAGGGGGGCGAGGGGGGGGGGAAAGGGGAGGGAGAAATGAAGAGGAAGGAAGAAATGGGGGGAAAGGACGGCGGGGGGGTAACAGCGCAGTGAAAAGAGGGTGTGTACAAGAAGACTAGGTGGGGGGAGAATAAAGAAGAAGAGAAGGGAGTAGGAGAAGGAGGATGCAGAAAGAGGATAGAAAAAAGAAAGAAGGGGAGGAAAGAGGAGCGGGAAGGGTGGGACTAGGGCAGATCAAACAAATAGAGAAAGAGAGATGAAGGGCGAAGGAAAGGAGGGGAAAGGGGTGGGGGAAAGAAGAGGAGGAGAGGAAGGAAAAAGTGGGGAGTAAGAAAAAGCGGGGTAAAAATAGGCAGAGGAGAAAAGAGGGACGGAGTGGGGCAAGAGAGACATGGGAAAGGGAAACGTGATAAGAACGGGAAGCCGAGCGATGATAGAAGGAGAAGGCAGGGGGACAAGCACCTGGTAGGGCCAAGAGGTTGGGTAATAGATACTGGAACGGCGATAGGGGAGCGGGGAAAGGAACAAATGGGGAAAATGGGAGTCTGGGGCGATATGGGGAAAAAAAAAGAAGGGAAGGAGGGCAGGGCTAGTAGGGGGGAACACAGAAGAGAAATGGAGATAAGGAGGAGAAGGGAGGGGACAGGGGGCAGACGGTAAGGGGGAGGGGTATGACTAAAACGCAAAAAAGAAGAGGACGAAAAGAAGACAGGCAGCAAGAGGCGAGAGGGAAAAGAGCGGGGTGAGAGGGGATGAAAAAGAGCGGGAAGTGGGGGCGAGGGAAAAGGAGGGATGATGAGAAGAAAACTGGAAGGAAACGAGAGAGAGAGGAGATGGAGAGTAACGAGGGTGAATAAAGATGGAAGGCGAAGAGAAAAATTGGCGAAGAAGGGAGAAGGCACGATAGACATGCGTGAACGTGAAAGGAAGAGGTGAAAAAGAGGAGGGAGGGATGACTTGGAGGAGGGAGGTACAAGACGAGGAGGACGGAAGGGCAACGGGGAGAGGAAAGGAGAGGAAGAAGGAGGGAGCAGAGAGAGGAGGAACGACATGGGAGAAGGAGAAGGGGGGGAAAAAGGAGGTACAAGGAAGGGGGAGGGGGGGGAGAAAGTAGGGCAGAAAAGAGGGAGAACGAAGGTTGTATAGAGGAGAAAGTGTTAAGGCGACAAAAGAAAAAAAGACGACAGGGGGAGGGGGAGAAGGAAGATAGAATGAGGACAGAGGGCAGCAAGGAGGAGAGGAAAACGGGGGATTTTTTTGCGGTGCAGGACATGCTTGGCCTTGGGGGATCTCCCTCTCAACAAACACACGGAGGGGGGGGGGGGGGAAAAAGGGAAGGGAAAAAGAATATAAAAGGAGACAAGGGACCAAAGGAAGAATGCAGTTCCAATCTTTAAAAAGTGAAGAGGAATGTCAAGGAGACCAGACTCCCCCCTATTCTTGGCATTCGAAAGGGGGGGGTCATCCGAAAGAAGATTGGGGGGCGGAAAAAAAGAAAGAAAAGTCTTGTTCGGAAGACTTATCAAGGGTGATCGTACCCACTCCCTCTACTAACAGAAAGGTTCCTGCGACACGGGAAAAAAAATGCGGCACAAAAACAACCGGAGAGGGGGAGAGGAACGGGAGCGGAAAAAAGGTGGGAAAGGTTCCGATGTGGATTTCGAACAGAACTCTCCCGAAAATGATCTTCAAGCACCCAAAAAAACCCCAAGAAGAGAAAAAAAAAAAAAGCCGCAGGGAAAGGGGCAGGAGCCCGGAAGGCAACAACCAGCAAGGGGGAATACCTAGGTGTATTTGGCAAGGACTGCGGGGTCCAGGAATCCTCAATGCAGGCGCCTTACCCCCTGTCTAAGAACCAAAAAATTAAAAAAGGCGGTTTTAGCTCCAAACCAGGCAAGGGACCAGGGGGGGGGACGCAGCAAGTGTACTTGTTCAAGGAGAGCCCAGAAGAAAATGAAAAGTGAAGTTGTCCCAACCGACAAGGGAGGGGGTCAGCGCAACAAGAGTACTCCCAGTAGGAAAGACCCAGGTACGAAAAAAAGCGGAAGAAGGGTCCACTGCCGGTGAACAGGAACGAGTAAAACGCCGGGGAAATTTGCGGGGAAACCCCGCCTTTGTTATTTCTTTTCCTCAATGAGGGGGGGTGTTTTTTGTGGGGGGAAGGGTTATCAAAGCAAGGAACTTGGGCGGGGGAAGGCGGCGGCCCTAAAAAGTAGGTCCTAACTGACTTTGGGCGGACTCAAAGGGGGAATTTTTGGGGGACAAGAAAAGGCAGAAGTCGAAAAAAATAGAACCAAGGGAAGGGTAGAGATTGAGGGAGCGAATAGCCACCTGGCCAAAAAATTGAAAACCTAGAACCGGTTACACAAAATCTGGGGCTAGAAAGAGATTCGGTAGGTTAATTGCTAAGGGGCGAGGGAAAAGGCACGCGCGAAGGAATCGGGAAAGACTTTCTTCAGCTCTCAAGATAGATGTCACAACAAGACAGAAAACAGGGGAAGGATCCATGTTCAGCATTCGGTAGGAAAAAAAGTGGGGGCCGGGAGACGTGAAATGTCGGCCTCATTCGCCCTCTCTTCCCCTCGGGCGGGGGGAAAGAAGGCGGGGCTGAAAACGGCGACTTTTGCGCCCAACCGGGAATGTCATGACGATAAACCAAACACTGCCAAGTCCTGCAGGATCAAGGTGAAGCCGGGGGTTGAACAATGAGGTGGCGTACCTTTTTTATTTGCTTTGCGCCAACATGGACGGTCGGGCTTTTTGGTGGGTGTTCATTTCCTTGTCAAAAAAAGACACGGGGAAAAAGAAAAGGGTGGAAGGGGATGGAAAATAAAAGAAAATGCCCCCATCTTCAGTCCGTAGCCTGCCGGAATGGGGGAAAATTCGGCCTGGGGATTGGGGTTAAAATGGGAAAAAAATCAACGGGTTTCGAGTAAAATCATAAAACCCAAGCAATCATAGAAGGACGTGAAATGAACCCGGGGGTTTGGTTCAAAGGTTGAGAGGGACGAAGACACACAAGCGCCTCAGAGGAACAGGAAGGAAGGACGGGCTTGCATAACCTTTTCAGCCAACCACGTCGTCAGGGGAAATCCCCTCAAGGGGATGAAAACACAGACAAAGCTACACCAAACCTCCCTTATAGAGTGTTGTTAAAGGGACTCATAAAAAAGAAAACGGGTGGGGAAAATCGGGGGGGTGATGAAAAACCACTATAAGAAAGAATACTTTAGACGACAGAAAAGCTGTCTGAGCCCTGCAAAGGAACTTTTCAAGGGAAGAGAACAAAAGAGAGAGTGGGCGTTTACAGCCTCACCAGCAATGCGAAAGATGAGAAACTAAACAACGTTGGGGGGGGGGAAGCTGAGGTTAGTCACAAGGGGACCGACATACGGCAACGTGGGGGGACACTGGAGAACACCACGTCCAAAAAAAGGAGACCAACTTTAAAAAAAGCAGAAATTGAACGGGCTAAAATTTGAAGTTCTCGCGCCCTGGACAACGGAGCGGGCGTGACATGGTGAGAGCGGAGAGGGAAATTGAGGAAAAATGAACCCGACTGAAAATTAAATTAATGCATCTGTCGGGGTAAGCCTCGAAGAAAAAAAACCTCCCAACAGAGGGAAATAATCAGAGAACTCTGAATGAAAAAGACGTGGAAAAACTGACTTCAAATTGCGCTACTAGAGCAAGGGGTGAAAACATCTCTCTCCCTTGGAGCTTTACTCATCTGGGGGCCAGACTTAAGGGAGGGGAGAAGGCTGATTTGTCAGTTTTGCAACATCGGTCCCCTGAAACGGGCAGAAAAAAAGCGGATGCACGGGAATAGAAAAGAATGTCAACGAAAATAAAAAGAAAAAAAAGTGGGCATTTGAAAGGGAGGGCCGCGTAAGAACACGCGGTGCCAGGAAAATCAAAAAATTATAATAGATCTCCGCCCCCCCTCCAGATCGTCTCAGGTGGGGGGGGGGGGGAAAAGTCGCGGCGGTGTGAAACATAGGTAACTCCAAACACGGACGCTGCCTGTGGGTTATGGAGCAAAGCACTTGATTTAGATAGCGGGCGACTGGGAAAAAAAGGGACGAAGGAGCGCCGCTTGTGTTATGTATGGAAGTACAAGCTCCAGCCGGGAAAGCCCCCCTTGAGCAAAAAATGTGGAGTGGACGGAATTTGGGTCAGGATTTGACAAATGCTAAGTGGAACCTTGACCAGCGACAGATCATAAGAGCGTTGGACCCCTAGCCGGGGGATTACCCCACTTTAGGTGACTACACCCAGAATCCAGGAAAAGAGAACGGGGGCCACAAAATTGCCTGGGGTTGGGGCGGCGGATAGGCTCTGCACGCGAACTCGGCGCAGAAAAAAATCGACAAAAGAGAGGTTCGAAGAAAGAAAGGGAGCGCAATTGCGTGTCGGCTCGGGGAAGAAGAAAGCACGGGTTGCCAGTAGATTGAGGGGGGGAAAAATCGTCAGGGGTGGACAAAAACCTCCTTGGCAACTGGTACGCGTCAATATC
>Ga0179593_1534651_pt1 | contig 14758 bp, 23 predicted proteins | sample CZODoug2_1_08_16_FD_185931 | JGI IMG/M metagenome (GOLD analysis project Ga0179593, IMG submission 185931) | Vadose zone soil fungal communities from Angelo Coast Range Reserve, California, USA - CZODoug2_1_08_16fungal (PacBio error correction) | ecosystem: Environmental > Terrestrial > Soil >...
CATGAAAAAAGGCACATGATTGCCCAAATCACGAAAAATGAAAAAAGCGTCCATCTATGATAATAGAGCCACTATGTAACCAAGGTTAAGGGTAAATATAAAAAGCAACGGAGGACCGATTATCAAATCTAGAAGGAAAATGAGGAAAGATCACGGTCGCAGAATGCGAGGTGAGAGGATATTTATCAATTGTAAGTTAGAAAGAGGGCTAAAATTCTTATAAGCTATGATGAAAAGCAGGGGTCAGTTGAGAGGAGGGATCGGTGGAAGAAATTTCTCGATTCCGAAAGACTTTGGACAAAAAAACAATCACCCAGACGTGATCGTTGTATGTTACAGGAGTCGGAAGGGTCTGTGAATTAGATAGAAAAGCAGCAACACCTCCTTGATCATGAGATCAAAAAGATCGTCGAGACCTGCGTCTAGGGGAAAGAATTGGGCCTATTTTATCAGAATCAATGGAAGGGAAAGGGCAAATTCGTTATATTATGAAGCCAACGAAGTCGGGGGGAACTGAGTGAATCCCTATACTCTTTTCCAAGGAAGTTCGGTAAACAAGTCCCGAATTGGGATAAAAAGTATTTAATGTGTGAGCAAATCTATCACTATAGGGGATCCTACGGGGGGGACCGAGACTTAGCCCGTGCATTTGGAACACGAAGAAAAATACAACTGGAGAAAAAGGGAAGAGTCTATCTGATCAAGTCAATTCGGTAAAAGGGTGCCGGGAAGGGGGTAAAATCGGCCTTTTGGGGGACCAAGGAAGGGGTTGAAGAGATAAAGTTACTGATGTCCCGCGGAAATCAACAAGCTGCGTGACGCGTCCGGAGAAATTCAAAAGAACTAGCAATGCCCGAGCAAAGGCGGAGAAAAGCCTCGGTTGATTAAAACAAAAGAAAATAAGGACCGTTGATGAGAGAGTAAAAGGAAAAACAAAAGGGACATAAAAGGAGAAGCCTAGGCGAACGTCTTGAATCTCTTAAGCGGAAAACGTAGGGGGAAAAAAAAAAGGCGGCTGCAAAGTGAACAGGAAAACTGAAGCGAACCGATCAACGTTGGCAGTTATGGATAAAGGGAACCTATGTGATTGGGCGAGGATAGGGAGACCACAAATTCAAGGAAGGATGAAAGGGCATTAAGAAGAAATCAAAAGAGTGGCTTTAGGACAGGCCCTCTAACAGGGGGGGGGGAAACTCGCAAGGGGGGTGGGGGGGAATAGGTACATATTTGAAATGGATCAGAGAAAAAAACAGGAGCTTGGTAATTAAATCTCAAACCCTTTATGAAAAGAATCAAAAGAAACGAAAACTATGATACTTCGATCGCTTACCCTTATCCTCGAAAAGAAGAGGGGACATGGGGGATAGTGTACTCGGATGAAAGGGTGTGAACTGAATGAGGCTACACGCGGCATTCGTGTAGCAGATGCGTGATTACGCCGACAAGAAAAATTCCTTTTCAAAAAACTCAGGACATTGGCCCCTTGGGGGGGTGGGGGTCCCATTCAGTTAGGTCGCATGGTCCAGGTATGCGATCCAAGGGAATAAAGGGGGACACCAGTTGCAGAGAACAGAATACAGGCTCAGACGAGAGGAGAAAAACCGGAAGGGAGGAGACCAATCACGTATTGGAAGGGCGAAGGCAGGATGCGTCGCGCTGTCCAGAGAATGTTGGGGGGGAGGACAAGAAGAGAGTGCAGGGATTTGGGGCGAGAGAGGGTAGACGTCGCTAAATACGAAGAAGAGCGGGAAGGTTTTGGATCAAAAGACTGGGAAAGACCTCGCAGCACCTTTGGATGAACGGGATTACCGGATCTGAAGGGAACGAGAAGCACAAACTAATCATAGGGGTACTGAGGGGGGGAGGAGAAGAAGTCGAAGAGGAATAAAAAAAAGAATACCACCCGTGATTCAGGATCTACGTCAAAAAAGGGCACCACCCCCTTGTGGGGGGGGGGGGCGTGATATCAAAGCGAGACTTAAACTTTTCGGCGGCTGGCACGAGTACGACGAAGTCAAAAAACAGTGGGATGAACGGGAAAAAAACGTCCCAAGAGATAGGGGGGAGGAAAGTGAAGAAGGGAACCAAGGTCATTGCCACTAAAAGACTTGAATAAAGGAACGAATTTGGGAAGCACCCAACAGTTAGTCCAGGCCGTGGGGGGGACGACTAGGACTCGTTGAAACGGGACATCAATCAAAACACCTACCCGGAACGGCAGCAGGGGGAAAAATGGGGAGATTTCGCGAATAGAGGAAGAGAATTTCTGATCAAATCAGCCACCAAAAAAAAAAAAATGACGATCGTGGGGAGAGAGTAGTTTGACGACCTCGAGGAGGGTACGGTTAAAACGCTGACCATGAACAGAGAAGAAGGGCAAGAAAAGGCAGCCGCTCCAGGTAGTAAGGAAATGCGACCCCCAAGGTCTGAAAAAGAAGGGTTGAGGAAGGGGAAGAACTTCGGCAGTGCATCTAGGAAGGCTGGAAAAGGAGAAGAAAGATGGGGGGAATACCCGAAGATAAGCTATAATGATAGCGGAAAAATTTTAGGAAGAGGACGACGCGCTGAAATGGGGCGAATGTCGAAGAATAAAAATACCAGAAGAAGTCGTAAAACAAAAAAAAATTTTGGGGGGAAAACAAATAAGGGGTTATCGAGGGCAACATTATAACAAACATTGACAGGGAGAAGTCGTTAGAAATTCGATGGGACGAAAAATATCTCTCAAAAAACAAACGGAAAAGAGATTGGAGTCACGACTTATAAGCTAATATAGCTGATTCGAGAAAAATCTGGAGAAAGGGAATGGTGTCAATGTTCAGAGAAATTATCCCATAGAAGAGGGAAAACTCAATAGAAGAGGGTGTAAAGGGTAGTTCTAAAAAGCTACAGAGAGGAGTGCAGCGGAATACCCGTGCACACCCAGACCTAAAAACGAAATATCGCTCAACGGAGCAAGGTTACAAGAGCGGGAGATTGATTCGTGAGCTAGGGGGAATACGGAAGTCTGGGACCAAGGCGTAAAATTTAGGGAGAATAAACTCAACATTAAAAGAAAGGTCTTCTTCTTTGGAAGCTTGGGGGTGCCGACCGAGTCGGCGAGGTCATTGATGAGAGGGTCCTTACCTTCCTAAAAAAGAACCGAAAGTTCCGGGCAGAGTTCGCAATATTCAAAAATGTTATTCTTCGTGTTGTAGATCAGAAATTCCTCTAAATTATCGGAGGAAAAGAGGAAACCTAGAGCCGGAGAACGGGTAACAGTAGTGGTGCTTGGAAGGTGTTAGAAAGAGTTTGACCCTTTCAAAAAAAAACGAGCTGCAAGAACCATCACTTCCGAAGTGAGACTTTTGGTTTCCGTAGTTGTCCTGACGGGGAAGGGTGCAATAGGGAACTGAGGAAAAGTGTATACTTGGCCCCATGAGGGGAAAAAAAGCGATAGGGAGGATTCTTTTCATTTAGTTTAGGGCTGACAATTGGAATCCTAGCCTGGATCTGTGCAAAGGGGGTTTGGAAGAATCAAGAAGGGGGCGTAAAGGAAAGCCAAGGAATGTTGGTATCTATCGAGAGAAAAGCTTTGTCGGAAGTTGAAGACCTCTTCGACTCTTGAGGAAAAAAAAAAAACATCAAATGATTAGTTCGGGGCGATAACAGGTATAATTTCAGAGGGGAAAAAAAGAACCGGGTTCAGGGTTGGCTATCGGGTCTAGAAAAAAGACAAGGGTGATTTCGAAGATCGAAGAGTACATGAAGAAAGAAAACGAAGAGACAAGATTGGAGAATGGTCTCAATTCGAAGATTGAAGAAGAAAACGGGCGCAGGGTTGCGACAAACCTCTTCTTCCAATGGAGGGGGGAGGATGACTTTGCAAGAGAGCGTCGGATGCTGTGGGATCTAGGACAGGATGAAGGGGGGGAGGAAACCTGGGAGCCGACTTGGGATCGGCATAGGGAAAGCCATAAAAAACCAAAAAGAAAAAGGGGCACAAAACCAAAAGAAAGTTCGAAAGAGTGGTTGAACAGGAAATGTCGGGGAATACGAAAAAGCCTCATACACAGAGTCTTATCTTGGGACGCCTAAAGAGGGAGAAGGCGAGAAAAATCCGGGAAGACTCCACTGGCCTATAATTTGACGGAATGGGGTTAAGAGATGAGCAGAAGATGTCGGGACGAAAGGGTCGATTGGCTAAGGCCAAGAGAAAGAGAAGAAAGTTTTGATGAAACTTCAGGAGTGGGAAATAGATGGAAAGTCCTGGGGAAGTGAGCCTGTTCCTACCTGCAAAGGACGGAGTCTGAAAGAGATCAAGTGCAATGAGCGCCAAAAAAGGATGGCGCGCGATCGAAATTAGGGTTCATTCGCGAACCGAAAAGGGCAACGAAGGGGGGATTCGACCTTTGGGTAGGATCTTTTTCAGGGACAAACTTTAAAATGGAAAAAGTAAAAACTTCGGGAGCTTCAATCCGCTCTCTATTCGGGGAGGATTCGGAATGAAAAAGGTAAAGGAACGAAAGGAAATGCGTTCCCTAATTGGAATTGGAAAAATGGTTCAGAGACGCCCGAACGTTGATAGTTGCGAGGAAAGAAACGTCGAAGAGGGAGGAAAAGCGAAGCAGCTGTCAGGAACTGGAAGGACAGAAAAAAGGGGGAGTCAATTCCGTGGGTAATCAAAAAAGAAAGATTTTATCCATTACCCGGACAAGGAAAGGGTGTGGGGGCCTAAAAGTTCTGCTAGGAGAAGGCTATCCGGATAAGGGGATAACAATTGATGTGGGGGGAGGAGCTGGATGAGTAAGAAGGAAAGGACAAGTTCTTTGCCGGCACGAAAAAACTGGATAATAAGAATTGAGAAGAGGGCAACCGGAAAGCAGTTTAAAAATTCGGTTACTGGGTCGAACAAGAGGTCAAAAAGTAACGAGGTTCCCGGGGTGCATTGATATTCGAGAAAGGAAAATCTATGCACGCACAAAGGGTAAGTGGTGAACTGTAGTGGGGAAGTGACATAGGGACGAAAAGGGATTTCAAAAGGCGTGGGATCATGAAAGAAACTCGTGAAAGCGCTCTCTGCAATCAAGGAAGAAAAGAGAAGAAGAAAAAGGCCGAAAAACTAGAAAAGAGGGGGGTCGTAGGAGGGGGAACGTCAAAGACAAGATAGTAAGAAAAGCCGGCCCACATCACACAAAGAGAAAGGAATCACATGCGGTTGAAAAGCATCGTAGGAGAAGGGGAAATCCTATGTTATAGATAAAGATGGAAAAAGATCACAGCAAAAAACGTGGCGAGTAAGAAACAACAACGGGGAAAAAGGAGATAGATGCTCAAAGGCTCGGATATTTACAATTATTAGATTGAAACGAGAAAAGTCTTAGATAGGAATGTGGGTAATTTTAAGAGTATTTGGAGGAGGGGAAGGCTTCAAATGGGGCTACTACTAAGAGGAGGGGCGAGGACTTCCTCGATCGGGCCCCAGCACGAAGGAGCGGCGGGGGAGGTAGGTTCTGAGAGGAGTATGGGGGCAGACACACCAAAGGGATCATGATACGAATAAGCCTCGAAGCGGCTAGGTGAAAGAAAGGGGGGAGAACTATATCAAAAAAGAAAAGGGGTGGAGAACAGATTAGGGGGCGTGGAACTTGCTTGAAATAGGCCACAATAGCCATCACACGCAGGGAAAGCTAACATTTCAGTTTGAGAGGGGGGGGGGGGGGGGGGGTGGAAAATATAGGAAATTAAGGGGAAAGGTTGCAGAAACCGGGGGGATATCATATTATTGAATCCAAGGGAGAGGCAAAAAGGAGAAAAGCACGTGGTGGCAGCAACATTTCAGAAAATCAGGGAGGAGGTGCGCACGGCGAACCCCATGAACTTTTCGGTCAAAAAAAGCTCTTGTTGCCGGGATGGTGCGGAGGAAACACACGACACTTAAATCAATTCGATGTCTAGGAGCTAAAGATTCGAGTCAAAAAGGGGCTCGGAGATCTCAGGGCAACATTCACGTGAGCGAGAAAGAAAAAAAGAAACAGGCAAGAAGATCTTTACTACTCGTAAACGTCAAGGAGGGAAAAGACCCTCCCTCCGATAAAAAAGAAGGTGGATAGAAGAGGGAGAAATGTATGGGAGACGCTGCAGTGTGAAGAAGACGCAAAAGAAACAGTCGCTACATGGTGGGGCCAGGGGAAAATTCGCGAACTAAAAGGGGGGGGGAAAGGGAAAAGATGGCGGGATCAAGTACCCGAAGTGGCAAGGAAGATGAGGGTCTAGTCAGCGACGAATTTAAAGTCGGCTTGTGGCAGGTAGTAAGAAAAAGAGATACATTCGGAGGCCCACGAAATAAGATTGAGAACTTGGGGGTGCAACCCTGGAAAGGCGAGGAAAAGTAGTCGAAAACAAGGTATGACTAGACGAAAGAAATAAAGGAAGGACGATCCGACGGAGGTGGTCCCGACAAGAAGATCCAGGGGTACAATTGCGAATGACCGGAGAGGAACCGGAGTCGGGTGGATAGTCGGGATTAATCCCAGAGGGAGAATGGGAAACTATTGGAAGTTTTGGGGGGGGTCCCTTTTTGTGCCAAGGATTGTGGGGGAGTAGGTAGCAGATCAAGGTCAATAACATGAGAAAGGTTGCTCTCACCGTTGGAAGAGGACCAGATCCTACAGGAGAAGAAAGACGTAAAAACCGAAGGAAAGAAGGAAAAAGACCCTCCCAGGGAAGGTTTGGGGTAAAAAAAAAAAAGCATGCCGGAATCCTTGAAAGGAGAGGCGTAGCCAAGCTGGATGAAAAAGGGGAGATTTCAGTGTAGGTAGGTCGAAATCAAGAAGAGTATAGAGGAAGTGGGCGGGAAAGAGGAACCAGGAAAACAGTCAAAAAGACTTGATCAATTTGACCGTAGGAAAGGAAAGACGAGAATCAGGAAGAATCATCGGAATAAGGAGAGGTTCTCAGCGGGAAGCGGCAAAAGACGGAAAAAAAATGGGGCGGAGGCAGGGAAAGGCTTAATCATCTCACCAAAGCAGACGTTGGTGGGTTGATAAGAGTGGAAACGCGATTGCTTTCCAAATATCCAGAGCGGGCGGGGGAAGTCTTGAAAAAGAGGGGCAGCCAAAAAGGAAGGGGTTAAAATGGAAAATTCACACCTGAAGAAGAGGGCTAAAGTCATCAAATTTCAATCCAACTGGATCAAAAAAGGACCAGACAATTGGGGGGGTCTCCGAACATAGAGAAGGAGTATAAGGAAAGGAGACGAGAAGGGGAAGCCAATCAAGAAACGAAAACAAAAAAGACAGGAACTCAATCGCACAGTGACTAATCCGAGGGTAGAGATAATTCGCGAAGGAACGGAGTCGGAGCAAAGATCAGCACAACGAAAAATCCCTGTTATAGGTGAAGAGAAAAAAATGCGAGTAATTTACAATTTCTGAAAAAAAAAGATGAACAGGGTAACAAGAAGAGGGGAGGGAATTAACGTAAAAAACATAAAAAGGAGTAATGGAAGCAAGGTGGACTTGGGAAAATGAGGTTTTCGGGAGGACGACTTCGGCAGGAGGTGCAGAGGGAAAAAGAAGAGCGTAAAGGAAAGAGGGAGAGCGGAGAGAACATCAAAAATCCGTTTAAAAAGAGATATCAAAGGAAAAGAATATTAAGAGAAAAAGAGACTGTTTTAAAAGAAGAAAGAGGGAACTGAGTAGAAACCGAATCTTCGTAAAAAATGGGGGGGATGGAGGACCGCTCACGACCACTGGAGGAAAAAAGCTGTCAACAGGAAACGAAAACCTTCCGGGGTCTCAAGTATACCCTCAAAATGGAGATATCGTTATCAAGAAATCAAATAGAGTCTAAAAGACGTATGTTGAGGGAGGTAATCGAAATAGATCGGTCAGATAATTATAAAGGTCTGGTGAATGGGAAGTACCTAATGGGACCAAAGAGAACTTATATGCCAAAGAAGAGGAGAATAGGGGGAAAACTCAAAAAGATTGGCTAAAGGTAGTTCTGTGTCCAATGGGAACAAGTGGGAGACATAAGGTTAGTAGTATAACTATCTAACAGGGCGTTAAAAGGGGCGTCACAAAATCATGAGAGGTGAAGCTTAGTTTACAAACCTAAAAAACCTTGGGTACCCCGGGGTGGGGAATCCAAGGGGGCGTACCCAAAGAACCGCAATTGCGGAGGGGAGGGGACGTGGGGAACGAACGCGTAGGAAAAGATGTGGGGGCATCAGTTAAGAAAGGCGTTTCCTAGAGAAAAAAAAGCATGTGTCAACACTCAAAAGTCTAGCAAAGTAAAGAAATGATGAGCCGTGTTTTCTGAGTATATAAAAACAGGACCTAGGGACGAAGAAGCTCGGAGAAGTAATCGCGAACCACTCGGCCTAAAAAACGCAGGTCGTCATTAAAAGTAGTGACTTGTATTGGGGGAGAGATTTGTTCAAGGTCAAAGAGACCTTAGAGATGAAACAATCAAAAATCCGGAAAGGGAGCTTACCTGGGGGTTAAGGGGGAAAAAAAAAAAAAATGTACAAAAAAGGCTGGGGCAAGAGGGGGGGAAAAGGATTTGGGGAGGGGGAATGATAAAGGGATCAAGGAGCGGGGTGGGTTACGTTGGGGGGAAGAAAGGAGCCCGAAAAAAAGAAATGTATTGGGTAAGAGAACAGAGAACCGCAGAAGTGTGTATAATCAAGCATAGGGGGATTAGAGAAAGAAGACACCAAGGGGGAGGAAGGTTTGGACGAGATCGTAGGATTGGCAGAAGGGGGAGTTTTGTAAGTCTTAGAAGGGGACCAATCTTAGGGACATAAAATTGATTTCGTTCATCGAAGGGGTATTTTAAAAGTATTCAAGGGCAGGAGGGGCTGAAGGGTTTCCTGGTTTGAGATACGAGTCTAGGAAAAGAAAGTAGGGGGGCCGATCAATGAAAGAGATAGCTATACACTTCGACCTTAATCAAGAAAACACTAACAAGCGGGGTAGTCTAATTCAAGGCGGAGTCCGGGGATGAACTGACAGGGGTTCGTAACGCACATAGTAAAAGCAGATACTTGAGAAGTGTCGGGAGGGCAAGTGGGTAGGATTTACTAGGACCTGATCCTTTGATCAGTTGCAGAGAGGTGGGTGACCTTTAGAAGGGGGAATCTCTATCCTTTGAGAGGGTTGATAAAGGACATAGATGAACCCACATAAAAGGCAACAAAAAGGACTAAATGTCACCCACAACTTGAAGTAGGAGAGTGAACAGGAAGACTTAAAATTAATCAAGACGAAGTCTAAACAGAAGGGTAGCTTGAAGGGACAGTGCCTGAATGGCATTGAGAGGAATAGCACATCCCTTTTGAAGGTATAGTGTAACAAAGGGACTATCGGTCCGATATGCCTATTATTTGCATTTCATAGAAGTGAGAGGGTAGGAATTAGAGACACTCCTAGGGGAATGTTGACTGCGGGGAGTAGTGATTTAAATATGTTGTCCGAGGCGAGAAAAATGGGGAGAGCGGCTGTCCGATGCCAATACGAGAATCGTTTAGGTAAAAAGCGCCGGGGCATAATATCGGACTGGAGTATACAAGGGCGCTCAAAAATAATGAAGTCAGCAGAAAAAAGGACCAGGGCCCACTTTCCGCAGAGGTTCGAGAAAAGGGGGGGTCGGATCTGGTTGGGGGTACAAAAAAAAAAGGGCCGAATAGCTGTACTCAAAAAAAAAAGAATTCTATAGAATCAACTAGAAGGATGGGAATGGCATGGAAAGGATAGTATCTTCACGGACCGGGCGGTCCTAGTTGATTTTAAAGAAAGTGGAGAAATAGTCCAGAAAAAGGTGTAATGTTTCGAAAAAAAAGAAAAGAACGTTCGAATCGAAGGAAAAAGGACTGGCGGGGACTCTCATTATCGATCAACAAAAAAAAAAGTTCTGAAAAGGCCTGCAAGTGGAATATTTTAACAGTAGCGGGCCAGGGGGGAGGCGGACTAGGAGGCTAGGAAAAGAATCAAATTTTACGGTTACTAGAGGGGGGGAGGGAAACTTGGACTACACGTTGGAAGGCCAAAAGGAGCCGAAAGGGTCAATAGGGGGATACCTTAAAAAAGGTGGAAAGGTTCTGGGCGTTCGGGCGAAGGGGAACAAATTCGCAAAGGGGTAACTGTAACATCGGAGTCCCGAGGGCGTACTAAATAAAAAAAAGTCTAATTTGCGTGATATCGAACGAGGGGGAAGCAAGGGAGTTCATCCTCAAAAGGGTAAAGGGGGTGATAGAAAAGAAGACCCATCTGACTTACCGAACGAGGAGTATGCAAAGGGTCAATGAGGGGGGGGGGGTAAATAGGAAGATGGAAATCATCAGGAGAGAAATAAAAAGGCCTACTTGAGATTTTTACATCAGATCAAAAGGGTCGAGGAAAAGACAGATTAAAGATAAAATCCTTGAACTATCAAAGACAAGGAGGGGGGGATCGAAAAAAATAAGAAGAGAAGGTTATGGAAAGGGTTTTAAGAATCCAAGAAAATCTCCTTTTGCTAGAAGACTCAACAAAAACAGGGAGGAGGAGAGAGAGATGAGCTTAAGACGGGGATGGGAAGGTTATATAAAACGCAGAGTACCTAGGCAAAGTAATCGGAAATGGTTGAGTTCATTTCCAGCTGTGGGGGGTCATCAAAACAGAACATTTATATATTACGATAAGCTTAAGAACCCCCAGAGAGTTGATGTAAACATTTAGAAGGGGTCGGGTAGGGGAGGAGTGATTACAGGGAAACCAGAGTAAAATCCAAAGACGCCTCCCAGAAGAAAGGAGGGAAAATGAGATCTATCACCAAAAACCGTAGTGGAAAACCGCTTGGAATGAACTTTCTTTGGTTATCAACAACCATTAGAGGAAGGTAGACCGAAGAAAGAAATTTGAGGAGGGGGTCAAAGAAAAAAAAATCAGCTAGAAAAGGGAGGGGACAAAGGAGGAGATAGAAGGGAGAGATGGAAAAAAAAAACGAAACGTGCTTTTGTCCCTACAACAGGAGCCTCAACTAATCCCTAAAGCTGAATTAAGTACCTTCTCGAGAAGTTTTCGGGGGGCAAATAAAAGAGAGTTGGCACGGACCTGATAAAATCGTTTAAAGGAACTTTGTATCGTCGCTGATCTCCAAACCAAGAGCTTTAGAGGAAACTGAGAAGGGGAGGAAAAGGAGGAGGGCGTAGATACTGACATTACCTATCACGGGAAAGTGCAAGAAGCCCAGGGGAGGAAAAAGAGGGACGATTGGGAGTAAGAATCTTTACTATCGGAACAGACAGAAAACTCAGAACCGAGATCGCCCGTAGGGGAGGCGATTTGCGAGGGAAAGGAAAAAAAAGGACTCTCGAACAACGAAAGGGCGCTAAAGTGGAAAGTAAAGAGGGGACTGGAAGTAAAGGGAAGAAGCCTTGGAGATGTCTTGGTCACGAGGCGCCACGAAGGGGCGTCGGACTAAAGAATAAAGGGGTGGTCATTTCCACAGGCTCGCAGGGGAAGCACAGGGAAAAAGTGAAGGAGGGGGAGCCAGGGAAAAAATAGATTATGAGGGGAGAAAGAGACCACTCGAACAGTGCGAAAACTGAAAATCATAAGGAGGCAGGAGAATTCGATGGTTAGGTCCGGATTCAAAAAATCTATAGGCATGTAAGAATTGGTATTTGTCGGGAGGTCTGAAAGCAAATCTCCTGTGTCTTTGTAAAATCATGAGGAGTTCGAAAATGGGACGAACTGACTTTTTTGGAAAGGGAAGTGTTGTGCAATTTAGGGGAAAGGTAAAAAAAGAAAAATTATACTATTCAACAGTTATCGCATCCCATTGGCAAAAAAATAGAGGCTCCGACTCTAGAGGCTCGGAAAGAATCACAAAAACCCGGAGGGAAGGAGGTTGGGCTTTAGAGAAAGATAAGGGACTAGTTACTAGGGGAGTTTCCGAGTGAGAACCAGGGACATTAAGGAAAGATTTGCAAAAGGGGAGGGGAAGAAAGATATGAGACAAAAGAAGAGAAAGGGTTGTCAGAATGGAGAGAAATCATCACCTTCGAGCAATTGAGCTGACAAAAGCAAGGAACAAAGGGAACAAGTCAACATGGATTGAAGAGGGGGGAGGTGTAAAGAGTCGAGGAGGGTAAGGAATACACCCTTTGAGAGGAATCGATGCTCAGAGAATTTAGGGGTGTTGCAAAAGGAGTGATATAAGGAGAGCTTGCTTAACAGAAAGCAAGAAACGGGATCAAATTGTCATCAATACTGGGAGAATGGGGAAAAAAGACTCGAAAAGCTGGGGGGTGAAACGTAGGATCAAGGGGGGGCAATATTGAAAAGCAAAAATTTTCTCGCGTAACCACACCTTGGAACGAAGGACCTGACGTGAGGACGGGGGGGGTAGTTAAAGGACACAAATCCCTCAGCTGACGAAAAAAAAATTACGAGTGGAAGGAGGGGGCGAAAGATTGGAGAACTAAAGGACGAAGAGTAGAGATTCGTCAAAAGCTCCAAAGCATGAACAGGGGAACTATTGGATCGAAAGGGGGGGTGTGAGTTGTAAGAGAAGGCGGAAGACCATGGAGAAGGATGTTGACGGGGAAAAAAAAACAACCGAAACGCGCCAGTTCTTTGTACATGCAGAACCAAAATGGGAATGGAAAGGAAACGCGAAAAAGGTGAAAGGGTTGCTAGAATAAAATAATAAGAATAAAAAATCGGGCGGAGAAAACAAGAATAGAGGGGGGACGGGGATCGTATCAGTAGAAGAGGGCGAAATTTAAAAAGAGCGGTAAAAGAAGAAAGGGAAAGGATCTGGAATAAAGCATTAGCATCGGAAGGGGAGAAGGGCGTCACAATAGAAAACCGGGAGATTTCGCGCTGCAAAATTAAAAACGGAAAAAAAAAAAAAAATTGCAAAAGAAATACCTCAAGAGAATATAGAACAGAACAATCTCTGAACACAACACCAGGGGCGAGGGGGTTAAAAGACTCATATAATGGCTTCGTCTGCTGAGTCTATGAAGGTGGCGCTGTTCTATACCAAAAGGGGTTCGGGTAAGAAGTTTGCCAGCGGGAGAAATTACCAGGATGTATACACAAGTTTAAACTGGAAAGGTTTTATTTCTGGCGATACTTCGCAAACAGATCGCGGAGAAATACTGACAGGAGGGACAGATAACGATCGACCGTATCGCTAACAGGTCAGACGGGGGGGAAAAAAGCAGCACCAATCGGCGCGAGAAATTCTTTTTAGAGGTACTGGAAGAAGGAAGCGAAAAAGGCGTGAAAAAGGTCCATTTCACACACTGGGGCGGTGACCGAAAGGGGGCTAACAAAAAAACTCGAAAGCTGTACCATGGTCAAGTTTAAGGGAAGGACCTTCAAATGCGAAAATATCGATAGGGCCACAATGGGTGAGAGGGAAGTTGGTGGAGTCAGGGGAAAAAAAGAAAGAGTTACCGCGGGAGGGAAAGAAAAGAAAAAGGTCGTCCCTTTTCCATTACTTGGTGAGGGGGTGTGATTAAGGGTAAGGGGGGACCCCGGTCAAATCCAAAATATTCTCTGAGCCAAAGAAAAGTTGGTTCCGGAGATAAAAAGTTGTCCTGAGGGGGAAAAGGATGGGGGAGGGGACTAGAACTGTTTCGAAGAACCATGTGACGGGCAGATGTCTGTGATTTCCTTTTTGTCAAAAAAAGTAAATGGGAACCATGGGATTCCGGGGGCAATCTGCTAGCAGCAGAAGAAGGGACAAATAAGACGGGAGAGAACTCGCTGCCAACCCCAGTGTGAACTGTTGGACGAAGATCGGCATAGGGAGAAGCGGGTGGCGCTGGTGCGACCTCGGTAGAGGGTCGAAGAAAAGAGTATTTCCGTCATGAGAGGGAATGGTCAGCTCCTGAGATGTGAATTAGCGGAGGGGAAGGAAGGGTTTTAAGAAAAAAGGGGGGTAAAATCGAGGGGCGGAAGCTAGCGAAGGGGGTATGTTCTACGATAGAGAAAAGCAGATGAAAGCCTAAACTCCGGAAAAGAGAGTGGCTAACTCCGAATAACCTTAGAAAGGCCGCAGTGCGCATGAGGAGGGTTCGAACGGAATATGAAAATACGGTAGGGGGGGGAGGTGCGGGGGAAAATCTCGAAAGCAAAGGAGATCTTGAGACTTCTCTGGAAGGGGGTGGAGAAGAAAGAAAGGGGGGAAACGCGAAAAAGGGGACTCAAAGAACCCCAATAAATGGGGAACAAAAACAGGAAAGGGCACACAAAGAGGGTAACATGAAAGGAACTAAAATCGAAAAAGAAGGGGAAGGAAGCCCGAGTATCATGCGCCCCCGAGACGGTACAATACAAGAGGTTAAAAGGGGTGGATATCAAAAAAATAAGGAGCCTCTTAGGTTATGATGTTTAGAGCTTGAGATACAGGTTGCAAAAAGAAAAAAAATACTCATCCGGAGTCCAGGCCACTGGGAACTTCAAAGGGGGGGTACTGGGGGGGTAGGACAAAATTGTGAGGAGCGGGACATGTAAGGCCATCACAATCCGAACGGGGAAGAGTCCTGCGAGGTAGGAAAAGAAATCTTCGTACTTTATGAAAAGGCCGCTCAGAAAGAAAGGGGGAATCTCCCTCAAACGCGAAAAAGAAAAAGGAAGCAGAAATGGGACGAAAGGGGGGGGGCGAAAATCTTTTCCTGTGGACACTTGCAGGGCGAAAATCGCTGGGAAAATACTGAGGAAAAGGAAAGAAAGAGAAGTTATTTTCGCTCATTATAATAGAAAAGACTATTAAA
>Ga0179593_1433659_pt1 | contig 14757 bp, 13 predicted proteins | sample CZODoug2_1_08_16_FD_185931 | JGI IMG/M metagenome (GOLD analysis project Ga0179593, IMG submission 185931) | Vadose zone soil fungal communities from Angelo Coast Range Reserve, California, USA - CZODoug2_1_08_16fungal (PacBio error correction) | ecosystem: Environmental > Terrestrial > Soil >...
AGCCGAAGAGGTAGCAGCTCACTGAAGAGCGTTTCCAATAAAAAAGCAAAGAGGGAAAGCAAGGGGGACATTCCAGGAATCAAAACAGAAAAGATGAGCAGTAACGAGTAAGTTATACACGGCTTGAAAACTTCTTTCCTGAGGACCCAGCAAGTCAGGATAGGGCAAGGCTAGGCCAAGCGACTGTAGGAGTACTGTCCAATCCAAAGGACGACAATTAAAATCAGAAAGCGGGAAAGAGGTCACATACGAATACCACAAACAAGGAGACACCGTACGACAGGGTTAACGGGTAACGGGTACGCTAAGGCAACTGTCGGAACGAGAAAGAAGGACTTCTTTGTGAACAGGCAGACGCACAGCGTAGCAGATGATAAGGAACCGGGCAGTACAAACAAATGTACCCGTACAGCCCAGCAGGGGAAGGGACTGAGGCCTATACGAACACCTAAAACTCATGAGCAACAAGTTACGTAAGGCTGTACGGATGCCGACAGCAAGAGACGCAAAGGCATGGGAATGGAGAGGGATATAAAAATTCGATCGGGGAATCCAGCTCCATTCAGATAATCCTATAAAAACGGGAAAAGGACCCAAAAGGAGACGTAAAGCCATTAGAAAAATCCTTCTCATTGGAAAAAAATCCACCTCGGGGACGGGAAAAAATCCGTAACGAAGGTAACCTGTTATAAAAAGTACATTCAAAAGTAATACGTCAAAAATTCTGAAGGGGGAAAGAACAGAAAAAAAGTAAGCATAGCTATGACTGAAAAGGGTAATCAAAATTCTATTAGAACAGGAAGCGCGCTCCGGTAAATAACACCCTCCACAGGGATAACGTCCGGAAGAAAAAGGAAGTATACAAATTAACGCAGGTGTTACGGGGGACTCTAAGATAGAAATTCTGAATTTGATCCACAGTACCCAGAAGCATACTACTGATAGGCAAAGACGCCCCTAGACGAGACGGCTATATTGGGTCAAAAAAAAAAATAACAAAAAGAGGAGGGGACACGGGTCAGTAAGCGAAAGAACTTTATACCAGGCTTCTAGCGGCTACGCGTCCAAGCTGTATCTACTCCCACAGCCAGTAGGAATAGGGTTACCGGAAGGGAAACAGGACATATTAAAAGGGGAGAGCCACGACTGTACCCCAAATTCTCCCCTACAAGAAAGGAGGAGCCTAAAGGGAGGAAAAAACAAGAAACGATGACGACACTCCGTAACTGAAAGGGGGCATTCGGCAATTGCTCTACGGCACAGCCATGCGAAAGATGGTGACCACAAAAACCAAAACAGGAACTCAAAAAAAGGTAGGAAGGAAAAGGGGAAAGAGGGTACGAGGGGGCGCGGCCCATATGAATGGCTGCAATAGCACGTACACGGGGACACATGTAGAATTTTAATGAAGGGGCCTTCGCTGACGGAAAAGGGTCTCCCAGTTAGGTGGTATAAAAGAATAGGAATCGAGTCCTTGGGATAGTGCATGAAGGGCTAGACCTTACTTGCGACTGAAGTAAACAATTCAAGAATGGCTGCGTAGAGAATCAAGCTTTAGACGTTAACCCGGGTATAAGTAGTCGATACTTAAGGGACGCACCAACAGATGTGGGTGGGGGGGTAGGCACCGAGGCGCAAATACCGCGGATTTGTGGGGAAAGGGTGATCATCCAGAAGGCTATGCTTACCTGGGCCGCTGCCGGGTCAACAAGTGAAAATGTCAAGATTACAGCCGTTAAAAACCTTGATATGAAGGAAAGGTGTCCGCTAACAGTGTCGAGACCAGTTTGTGGAGGACAGAAGAGGACTGCTTCAATTGACGAAGGGTAGCCATGGTGAGGGTGGGGTAGGGAAAAAGGGTGCGGGGTCAGTAGCTTGCTTTACGCTGGCGCTGGCAACAGAGCAATGGCTTCCGCATTCCAGCAGGGGGGGGGCGCCGGTAGAAGTGGGGGGTAAAGTTTAGTAAGGAAGTTAAAAAACTACCAGGGGGGGAGGGGGTGGGGCCCACACACCTAGGCCAAGAAGCTGACAGTGGTTTTACAAGGGAGGGGGTACATGGAACTAGGACGCACGGGGCAAGCTTCTTGGCAAGATTAGGATGGGCAGACTAAATGAGTCAAGGCTTTGCAGGGAAAGAAAGGGAAAAAGGTGGGTGAAGTAACTTCACGCGCAGAAGGCTCACCAATTGTTGAGTTTTGTAGGGGACCCATTGAAGAAGAAGGGTTTCTTTGGAATAGGGGAGAATTGGGGGAAGTGGGACAGTTAAAATGTGGGGATTATCTGGATCTATCCTTACGCTTTTAATGCCTGGGCAACAGATTCAGAAGATCAATATCAGTACAAGGCCTTACGTGGCTAAAGGAACAATGGGGTCGCTTAGGGGGGAAGTGGCGCCGCCCCAGAGTTGGAGGTGTGGGTATCATTAATAGGTAGGGGTCTTCGCGGTCTTTACGTGTAGAATGGATTGGGACAGGGGTGGGGGGCATTATCAAGGGGGGGCCTCTTGGTCAACCAATTATGCTTGGAGGGAAGCAGTACAGGCAGGTGCCGACCAGGTAGAAGGTTACCGGGGTATAGTTAAAAACGTAAAGTTCCCCAAGTGATGGGGGGTGGTTGCAAATGAGATACCCAGGCTTACGGGGATGGAATATTGGGAATGACACAGGGAGTGGGGGGATTATCATAAATCGCGGTGCGAAGTCTCACAACCCCGGAGTATAGGACAAGAGCGATATGGAGAAAAAAAGAGGGTGAGCATAGAAAGAGAAGCAACACAGACAGTAAAATCAAATGCGAGGCGCCAGCGAAAAGGGATAAGATGCAGGGAAATACCAAAAAAAACTCGAGCGAAAAACTTCAGTAAGCGAAGGGGAGACACTGTGAACTTCACCGGCCCAAAAAGGCGAAACTGACTACAACAAAGTAACATGGGGCCAAAAAACATGGACTGGGGGAAGGAAAAAATGGAAGGAAAACGCCCAAATGCCGAACAATTAAAGCCACGACCGGGAATACACAACCAACTCTTGGAGTACTTTCCGGAAGAGACACGGGGGGACTTGGGTGCACGGGAAACCGGAGAAAGAAAAAAAACGCTGTAGGAACAATCAAAGGGATAAAAGGAGAAGACAAATAAATGCAACAATTACCCCTGAACATCCAAGGGGGAACCAGAAGCAACGAGGGAATAGAAGGGAAATACCACAACAAACTACTGGGGCGACACTTCCGTAAACTCGAAAAAAAAACTTTAGAATTAAGTTCTAAAACAGCCCAACGGCTGGGACTGAGGGACGAGCAATCTGTGTGACCAGAAGAGCAGCGGAAGCAATAGAGAAGGGAGAAGGGCCACAAACAGGGACCACTGCAAAGACCGAAAAATCACTTACGAGTAAAGGTAATCCTAGTAATGGAAGAAAACACCCCAATGTTCTAAAGGGGAACGGGGGTGGATAAAGCTAAGAAGCGAAACGGCGGTTGCTGACAGGAGAAAATTCTGACTCTGGGTTGGACTCAAGCTTAAGACTGATAATCAACACTTACCTGGGGAAAATACAAGCTAAAAGACAGACATCGGAACGGAGCATTAAAAAAAAAAGCAAACGCTGGGGAGAGGACGAAGCGGAGATTTAGGAAAGGTAAATTAATAAAGGAAAATGGCTCAGGAACCCATTCGGTTTGACCAGTCGAGGCGTAAGCATTCTAATAATCAAAAACTGAAAGGGTACCAGACAAGGAGAAACCCTATAAAAAGCGGACGATCCTGGAATAACCAACTCAAACGCGGGGAGCGTAAACTTTGTCGTGAAGCGGAAGGAGGGGATAAAAACGGTAACGTAGATCAGGGTCTGTAATCTGGAACAAAGGCATAAAAAGAGAGACTACAAGGTCATAAACAACCCTTAAAATGTAAAAGCAACGGCGCCCCGGTAAAAGCCTCAAGCGACGTATCCTGGAATGGAAGAAAAAAAAAGTAAAAAAGTTCCGTAATCGCCGATTATAAAAGGAAACTTCTACAGGCGCAAAAGGCTGGACGACGACGGGGCAAAAAGGGAGGGGGTGCACAGCAGCGAAAAAAAAGCAAAGGACTACACACCCACAACTGGAAAAAAGATAGGGGTAAAAGGGGAGAGGAGCAACAATTAAAGGATGGCGGGCAGTAGAAAGGCGTAAGGGTAGAAAAGGTTGATCAAGTACCGGAAAAAAGTGTCGTTACCGGGGGTGTTGGGAAGGAAGAGCGCCGCTGCAAAACGGTAAGGGTATTGGGCAGGGGGGGGTGCAGGATCCTAGCTATGAGGTCCGGTCCTGGGAACATAACAAGGGGAGGCCGTAAAAGGCACCCTGGGAGACGGAAAGGAACGGGTTTGATTAACGCTGAAAGTGAACTCCCAATTTGGAGGTAAAGCGAGGGCGGGCTGGGAAGGGAAGCTGGGTGGTAACGGGGGATGGGTGCAGGGATCAGGAAAAGCTAGGCGAATGGGCCAGATTCAAGCTCGAACATTACATACGTGGCGGAAGAGAAGTGAAGGTAGAGACATCTCGCAAACCGGGGGGGGAAGACATATTGATAACCGGGGACGGGGGAGAGGGGGAAGGATTGAGTGGGACAGGTAGGTAATAGAAGAGAAGGCTTCGCTTGGGTGACAACAAGGGAAGATGATGGGTCCCGTGCATTAACAGCCGGTGGGGGGGAGCAATAAAGGAACGGGATAAGGAAAATTTCTCACGAGTTGGAGGTGGGTGTAGGAAAGTAAAAAGCGCTTGGCTGTCAGGGGTTTGGATGGTAATTAAGGGGTGGAAGCAAGATAACCTGGGCGTCAGCAACATGGAATGCTCCACCTGTTAGAGTACAGCCGTTTGGCGCCCGGAGGGGTTTATAAAGGACACTCTGTGAAAAGAAGGGTAGAAGTTGTGAGGTGGGTCCATGAATGGATGACGCCAGAGCCGCTGCCGGTTCTAGGTAAGTGACCGGCAGAGCTATGCTACGCTGGAGCGGCCTGTCCACAACAGATTAACAGATGGAACATAAAACCCTTGTCGCCGTGAATCCCGGGAATAAAGGGCCTCGGAGGCTCAATATTTGGGGGGGGGGGATGCCAAGAGGAGACCGCTTCCAGAGAGGGGTGAAAGGGGGTAGCATTGGGAGGGGGGGGGAGTTGAAAGCAGATATCAAATTCTGTATGCTTGGACCGCTGGCAGTCAAGAGAGGAAGGGATGGCTGCTAAATTGGCTTGTACGAAGGAAGAGCTTACTGAAGGGGGAGGCGAAAAAGAGTGGGGGTTTTGGCTCCATGAATGGATACCTCCGCTGGCTGCTGAATTTGGCTTGGGCAGGGTAGGTGTTGCATGAGCAAAGTTAGGCTAGGCACGCGCAAAAAGGAGCTTCAACAACACACCTAAAGGAGAAAAATAAGGAGCGACGTAAGGTAGATAGGAATAATGCAACCAGCCAAGACAATACTAAGACGAGGGTTCCTTGCATGGGGAATAAAAGACACCGCACAATCCGGGGAACACTTTCCAGCTGTATTGATACAATCTAAAGGCGCCAACGGCGGGGGGGGGACTGCAGCCAGGTCTCACTGGGTTACCAGAAGCATACAAATACGGAGTACTCACTTACCTTACCAAGCCAAAGGCACCACGGAGCAACTGAAGCGGCGTATCTATAAACATGATACCCACAAACTGGGATTCTACATGCAGTATCGACTTACATGTATACACTAACGGGAGAAGCGCCAAACGGAACGGGTAGGAGAAAAAGATATGGGAAAAGTCGGGGGGAGCCAGAGGAAAAGAGGGTTGGGACACCCGAAAAATACTCGAGAAACTTCTCAAAAGGAAAGACCTCCACGCCAGTAAAAAGGGAAAGGAAGAGGGAGGTAGATTCTACCTCAACTAGGGGAGCGAACACTTTCTAAGCCCGTGACAATGTCACTTCGTCCAGCTCGCTTTACTGACTACTGGAAAGGCAACAAGTCAGGGTGAAAACATCTAAAAAGGGAAGACCAGAAGGTAAGCCACCGGAAGTAACAAAGAAAAACTAACCCTTATGCCAGACTCGGTAAAAGTCAAATACGACAAGCCCTCTTGGAGCGACACGGTTCCAGGAGAGACGGTACTTGGAGAAAAGGAGGAGGCAGCGCGATGAAGGAGAAAAGGCGAAAACTGAATCTGTGTGAAAAAGGGAAAGCCCCTAGGTAATCATAGCAGGATCATCAACTTGCTCCCAATCCAATGCCCCTTAAAGCCAGCGGAAGCGGCTAAAGGGCATGGGGGGAAAAAAAAGACAAAGTTCCAAAGTACATTAACGGGAACCGGCGGAAAAGAGGAGGTACGGGAGACGACGGCGGCCAGGCGTCGGTGCCAAGCCAAAGCGTGCAGAGCATAAGTACAACAAAGGAACTGAAAACCAAGTCCTAGTGCAAGGAGCGGATCTATTAAGGGAGAAAAAACTCCAAAAGAGGGAGAGGGAACAGGGGAAAGAAACGAAAGGTAGTAAAAGACAAAAGGAAGCCAATTGTATGAACGTCCGAAATTCTTAAATCTGTTGACCAGACACAGGAAAATACGGAAGAGGAAAAAGTAAAAAAAAATGCTCCTTGAAAAAGGAAGAGGCGATAATCAGAAAAACCACCCCTAAAAAAGAGGGGAAAAGGAACACTGGAAGGGCGAAAGTGATGACCGAGGGCCCGCAACTGAAGGAGTCCACATTCCGGGACAGATGGGGACCAGGCATCGAAACATTAAGGAACAATCCTCTCAATATATGCAGGGACTATGAGAGACCTGGGAAAAAGTTTCAGGGAGGGGCCGGGGTAGCAGTACCCGGGGACCTGGTATACGCAACTTCTCTTACGTAAAGGGGCTTCCCAGAGTTGAGGGGGTATTCACAATTAGGAAAGAAAAGTCCGCGCGAAAAAGGGGGAGCATTGTAAGTGGGGGGAAGGAAGCAGAGAGAGTAAGACTGGCGCTGCATGAATCAGAACTTTCCACAGTACAGTGGGTCTCCTGTAAAGTTACCGTTTAGAGAGGTCCGCGGGGAAAAGTTGTCGTCAAACCAGAGTGGAGGGGTGCAAAAAAAAAAAAAAAAAAAAAAAAAAAAAAAAAAAAAAAAAAAAAAAAAAAAAAAAAAAAAAAAAAAAAAAAAGCAAAAAAAAAGAAAAAAAAAGAAAAAACTCCGACTGGCGGGGGTACAGGGGGGAAGGTCTAGTGGACTGAAAAGGGGGGGGGAGGGATGGTTCGAACACAGAGGGCTACTCGGGGGGGGGGGGGGGGGGGGGGTGGGGTGTTTTGTGGAAAACGCCGTTGGCGCAGGTCGAAGGGTCCCGGAAATAAGGAAGGGGGGTGTGGAACTAAATCTTAGGTGTTTTATTCCTGAGAAAGATGACCTGGCTGTAGTAAAGGGGGATTGGTAGCAGGTAAAAGGGAGATCAGTTCTCTTACAAGGCGCTTCTGTTCATATTCAGAATGGCTCGCTTACCGCCTTGCGCCTGTAAGAAGTACAGGGGGGGGGGAAGAAAGTACCGACTTACGGAAGGGCGGATAACTTTGAGGTGTGTTATTAATGCATCTCCACCGGGCTTAAGGGGAGGAGGGGGGGGGGGGACGTAGTGGGGAAGAGAAGTAGCGTATGCTTAGCGGATCCGAAGTCAAAGTGAAGAATGCTTCGCCGTCAGGAAGACCAGGTTGGCGCCTGGAGAAAAGGGGGAGAAAGTAATAGGTAGAGCCCCAGGGGGGAGGTGGGGTGGTATTCATGAATAGCTACGGAGCGCAGAAGGGGAATTTGGGATGTACAAGGGAGTGGTGCAGAAGATATATGGAGCGCGCAAATGTCACATAGGAAAAGGCTGAACTTATCCATTACAGCCGGGTGCGCAGGGTAGAAGTGTTTAGAAGTGCTTAAAAGGTCCCAGAGTTGGAGGGGGGGAGACCATGATCGGATAAAACTCAGACGCTGCTTGGGATGGTACAGTTATTTTCAAGCTAGCGTGCGGTCGCTGGCTGAAGGGGCAACAGAGAAAAAGAAGGGAGTAGCACGGCGGCCTGGGATCAGGAAATAAGAAAGCGGCTTACCTGAAAAAGTGGTCGCTCCAGAGTTGAGGGGGATTAGGAAACCGAACTGCCCGATTGTGAAACATTTGAGGGGACAGGGGAATGTTGGACAGCAGTAGCTAAAGAAAAATCTCAAACAAAAAAGGTTTATTAAAAGAAAAGATAGCGCCAAAAATCAAGGGAAGAAAGCGATAATGCAACACTTACTGACCACCAGGCACAAGAAAACTCTCTAAGAGGAACGTTCAAGGACACACAGAAAAAGCTGGCGGGGACAGTCAAAATGTTTTTAAGTCCAGGCGCCAACTGCTGTCCAGAGAACCCAAAACCAGGCAAATTCAAAAAGGCACAAGCGGAAGGAGAAAGGGGCTTCACTTGACCTGGAAAACCAGGAAAACCGAAGACAGCGGAGCGGGAAGGGTAAGGGAGACCACCACCTGTCCAAGGGCGGGAATTTAACAGAGGAACAGGAAAAAATGTACTGCTATAGGAAAAAGCGGAATAGGGGTTGACCCGACCAAGCGTGCATTCTACTGATACCTTTACAGAAAGGGCTAAAGGTAAAAGCCATCGGAAGCGGCGTAATCAAAATTAGGGACATACAGGGGGGGGGGGCAAACCAGGGAACAGCTAAAGTGGAGAAAAAAGGACTGAGTAAACGCAAAAAAAAGACTGAGACAGCGAGACAGTCTGAATCTGTTGCAATGAATCGAATCTTTAAAAAAGAATATTCCACACTTAACCTGACCAAAAAAAAGATAACCTTACAGCCAGAAGGAAAAGCGGGGCGTACCACAAGACAGCAAAATGGGAGCACATTTTGACCGAATGGTGATACAAGTTCCTACTGCTCCATCTTTCTACGAAAGAACGCGAGCCAAAGGGATCGGTTTGAACGCCAAGAAATACTCCTGATTACAAAGAAAAGACGACCCTTACAACCAGAACGTATAAGAGCACCTCCACGGTGAGCGAGAAACTTTCGAAAACGGTCACTTGAGACATAACGCGACAGGAGAAAAAACGGGAGGCGACCAGGTTACAGCGCCAGCGTAAAGATCTAAATTAGGAAGGAAATCCTGGGAAAAATCCAAATGGACCCTTAGCAGCTAGCGTCTCAGGGAAAAGGGGGCTACCACAAAACACTCTGGTAGTCGACCACTTTCAAAGCGACAGGTACTGGGAAAAGGGATTCTACAGGGTCTAAGGCCAGCGCTGGGATCTGTTGAGGCCAAGGTAAGCGCAGGGGGGGAATAGCCACTTACCTGGACCGACAAATTCTACCAGCAAGACGGAGGTAAAACTAGGTGGAATACCCCAGAAAAAGCTGGGGAAAACGACACTGGGAAGGAAGCAGCCGGGCTTTGGGGCAACGGGGGAAATCGACGCAAAAGCCTTCTGTGAACAGGCGCGACAAAGGAGGAAAAAAGCTCGAAGACAAACGATGTGAAACGTAGAGATTTCGGGTCTACGGCGTTCAACAGATCAGAAGGAGGCCGTAGCAGTACAGCCTTTGCAGGACCTGTAGAATTTACAGGAAGGTAGTCGCTGTCGTTCCAGTGGAGGAGCCCAACTTGGGGGCTGCTGTAAGGGTAGCATTTGGAAAGGGAAAAAGGGAAAATGGCAGTATCGTAACTACGCAGTTCGCTGCCTGTCAGATGGAATGGGGCTGGCCGTAGCAGACTGTGTTCGCCTGTGAATTTAAATGAAGAAAGTCCCGACTCTTACTGAAGGAAAGACCAGAGGGGGGGGGGATGAATGACGATATCATAAGGAGGGCTAATGGGGGGGATGGGAAAAGGTAAGGGTTGCAAGGATCAGGAGCTATGCTTACGGGAGGAGGCACTGTCCAGAAACTTGTCGAAGAAGAAGTACAGCGTTGCCGCCTTAATTACCGTTTATAAACCGGTAAGAAGTGGGCGAGACCAGGGGGTGGTATTCCAGAGAGTAAACGCAAAAAGCTGGAGGAAGTGTAGCAGGTGGATGTAGTGGGGAAGGATCACTTAGGTCTTATCCTTGGCGCTAAGGGGGGCACAGTGAGGGGAAGCCTTATCGGGGCGCTGTAGAATACAAGGGACCGTCGCTTAGGAAATTGTAAAGCAGAAAGGGGGAGGTGGGGATTCTCCTGAATAGGAGCGGGCGGGGCTGATTTTAGGTCAGGGTTGCATTAGTCAGTACTAGCGAAGATTGGCGCTGCCTGGACAGATACTACCTCCTGGGGGGAAGGGAAAGTGTAGAAAAGGGTAGCAGTACGGAAGTGTCGCCAGAAAGGGAGGTGGGGGGGGCAATGGATAACCGCTGGTCCTGTAAAAGGTTCCCGCTGTAAGGTAAAGGTGATTGGTAAGTGTGAGGAGAATAGAGACCCTAGGGCTACCCGGGAGTAAAAGCCTTGGCGCGGGGGTAAAGTTAAACGGGGGGTGTTATAAAGGAAACAATAAAAAGAGGGGACCCAGAATTGAGGTGTGTGTAAAGGAGAGGAGACGAAAAAAAAGGCCGCGCGGTGGGGATTGGAAGGTTTGGGGAAGGCTAGGCTTACGCTTGGCGCTGATGGTCACACAGAGCAGCTGAGGGACAGTAGGAGACGGTAAGAGAAGTACCATCGGGTGAAGGGGAAAAGGGGTGAGACTCCCAGAGTTGGGGGGTGGATTGCCAATAGTAAAAACCGCTTAAGGAGGGGAATTTTATTGGTACAGGTGGTGGGGCATTAAGGTAGAGAGGAGAGGGGGTAAAAACTCAAACAACGGAGGAGTAGGTAAAATAAAGATGAGGGAAAAGAGGAAAAAGATCTGATATTGCAAACAGTCGGGAGTCAGACCAGGGACAGTCTTCGCCTAGGGAATACACACCCCAACTCTGGGGGAGAACCTTTCAAGTAATCTGGGAGGATTGTTAGCAAGCTCCAGCCACAGGACTGGGTACCAGCAGGAGGACAAATAAAATAGCTCTGATAAAAACACTTACCGGGAACATAACCAGCAAAGAGAAGAAAGAGGGATTTCAAAAAAACCTCCAACTCTGTGAGCAAAAAAGTTCCGTAGCGAATGGGTAAGATACCGAACAGTTCTCCAAGGACTGACGGCTAGCCATGATGAAAGAGGGAAAGAGCAAAAGGCGAGTGATAGAACCCTTACCTTACCAACAAACTACCCTTACTCCAACAGAGTATCCCAGATTCATGGAAAAAAAAGCAAATGACACTGACGGGCTGGAAGGATACATTCAAAAACTACAAACGGAAGGCAAAAAACGGCTGGTACTGCTACTGAGAGACAATTCTAATCTTGAAGCACGAAAAGCGAAGCCTAAGAATATACAAAAGTACCTGTACCATCCATGAAACTTGAAAAAGCGGAAGCGGCGTAAAGGGCATGGAAAAGAAACCTCCAACTCTGGGAGCACAGAACAAATGGGAAGCGAGAAAAAAGGGGGACAGGAAACTTCAGACAGGCTCCACTGGAGGGGGCGACCGAGAGGGAATCTTTTCAGGCAGCGAGGCGTACGAAAAATAACTGATAAGGCACCAAGGTAATGGAACCTACAAAGGAAACAGCAACGGCGTAATCCTATGCAGGGAAAAAAGAAACCCTCCAAGAGGGCGACGACCAAAAAACGAAGAGGGGGAGACTTCGAAACGGTAAACTTCTACAGGCGGAGTACTGATAGAGCAAAAAGTCTACAGACAGCAAGGAAAAAGAGACTTAGAGGAACAACAACTTACTGTAAATAAAAGGATACAGTTACAAAAAAAGGAAAAGAGTTAACCACCCTCACTCTGAAACTTTAAAGCGACGGTACTCAAGAAAAATCAAGCAGCGACAACGGCTGTGCTGAAGGGCCAAGCAGAAAAGAGGGGGGACAAAGAGAGGAGCCGAGGAAAGAGCTAGGAAGCAACACAGAAGGGGAAATCAAGGAGAAAAGACCAAAGCGGGAAGCGGGGCGTAGAAAACAGAAGAGGGGAAAAACTAAAACTCTGGAAAAATTTACGGTAACGACGGTACATGAGAAAACGGGTAACTGAGACAAAGGCTGAGAAACCGGAGGGGGAAGACAAAAGAAAAAAAAAGGAGAAATCTCGTCAACCACACCGTAAGGTAAAAGAGATGTTACTATGTGGGAAACTGGCAGTGGTCAAAAAAGAATTCAGCCGAAGACTTTTGTGCTTAAGACCGTGTAATAAAGGAAAGGGTCGCTGTACGGAAGTGTAGGTCAACAGATGGGGTTCAAAAATGAAAGCGAATCCCGCCTTGGGTGACATTTGGGATTGGTACTTAGGTTTGCATTAGAAGGAGAGATGACGCTGGGCGAAGGGAGTCCTTAGCATCCGTGGGGGGAGAAGGGGAAGAACCTTTAGTGAAACGACGCAGTACTGGAAATTGTCGCTCCCAGGGGAGGTGTGGTATGACCATAATGTATCCCGAGGCGCGGCCATTTGGAAGTAAAGTGTTTCTTGGATGAGGAGGACGATTGCGCTGCAGTACAGAGGCAAGAAGTGAAGTAAAGTGGGCGCCTTCGAATTATTGGGAGGTAACCGTCGCTTACGAAGGGAGAGAAAAGATGGGGTTGTGGGATTCCAAGGAGGATAAGCCGCTATAAGGTGTAGGCACCTTGGGAGGGGGGGCAGGGGGGTTTTTTTTAATTGTTTGGAGAGCTATGCTTACGCGGGTAATGTCACGTGCAGATGAGAGAAGTATCCTTAAAGAGAACCGTTTTACAGGAAAACGGTCTTACGAAAGTGTGACCAGGGGTTGGTAGGCCCTGAATAGGACGAAGAGTCCGAAAGGGGGACGGGGTTTTTCAGAGTCAAGAAGGCTTAAAGGCTCAGGGACTGGCACAGGAGGAAAAGAAAGGGGAGACGCCGTAGCAAAAACGAGGGAAGTACCTACAAGAAGAAAATGTCGATAGTTTGGCGGTTGTTATTCACAAGAGATACGAACGCTTGAAACTGGCTGTAGGGAAGAGTTGGTAAAACAGGTCATGGTCAGTAGAGATACGGTCGCCGGGCGCTGCCTGGGCAGCAGAATGCTCGCCGTAGAAAATGAAAACGTGGGCGAAGGGAAAGGACGGGAAAGGACCTCAAGGGTTGAAAAAACCAGAGTTGGAAAGTTGTGGGGCCAATAGGATACGCAAAACAGGCGGACCGATGAACTGTAGGTACATTTTGGAAGGGGGAATCAAGTTTGCATTCAGTACATTACGCTTGGCGCTGCCGGAAGGAAAGAATGCAGTGGCGTAGCAGTGAAAAAAGGGAACGTTGGTGTCACGGGTGAGGTACAGACGCCTTCTGCAGGAAAAATCAACAGGGGAGGTGGTAACCATGAAGGGATAAAAACCGCGGAACGACTGGAAAAGGTTGGGGGGGAAGTGTTGGATAGAAGGGAAGGGCTTAAAGGGCAGCTCTCAACACACAAAAAAAGGAGTTGGAAGAGAGCGAGCGCCAGCGTACTCATAGAAGGGAATAATGCACACTTCTGGGAAAGAAAGAAAAAATAAGAACTATTCAGAAAAAAAGCTGAGCGGGAAAAAAGGCAGGAAAAGGTACGGTTCTACACGGGATTCAAAGGACAGGCGCACCGAGGGACGGAAAAGCCATTCTGAATCTGTTGGGAAAACTCAGGAGAAGAAAAGAGCAGGTCAACTTACCCCAGACCCTAACCAGAAAAACCCGGAAAAGCGCGTATCCTAGGAGAAGACCAAAACTCAAAAAAAAAGGGGAAGACTTGAGACGACGTCCTTATAACGTTAACTTCACAGAGAAACGGCTTAGAAGGGAGGAGCCGTTTGAAAAGGCAGCAGGGAAATCGTAAGAGCTAAGGGCAAAAAAAAAAAAGTACAGTCCAATGGGCTACCCCTTACAAAAAACGGGGCTAGATAAAAACAATAACAACGGACGACACTTTTCCGTAAGCTGGACGGTATACAAGGAAGGCAAGGAGGAAAGACTATGAAAACCGGCTGGGAAAAAGAGGGGGGGACCTTCAAAAACGTACCATACTACGAGGCACACTTAACACTGTACCAACAAAGGAACCCTAAAAGCGGGGAATGGCGTCAGAGGAGGAAAACAACAAGAACACTCTGAGCGGGAAAGGGAAATGAGAAAGGGGACTTAAACTTCAGAACCAAAAAAGGGAAGGATAGTCTAAAGAATCTGTGAACAAGGAACAAACCAAGGAGTAAGATGAACCAAATGACAGACGAAAAAAACCAGAAGAAAAAGGGAAATATCTCCGATAACCACACCAGAAAAACTCTGGGAGCCAAGGGAAACGAGTCTAGGGAAAAAAAGAGAAAAAGGTCGACATTACTGCTAACGGCATCCCTTCTGAATGGGGAACAGGCAAAAAACTGGGGTCTGATCATTAAAAAACTTAGAACAATCCAATTCAAGGCCGACAGGAAAAAAGAAGTACATTCATGGAATAAAAAAAACTCCGGGGAAACTACGAGACTTCCTACAAACGAAAAAAGGAGGTAGCTACAAAGCCAATTAAAAGGAATCTGTTCGCAGCGCCAAGCGTAAGCATAGCTACGGAATGAACAATTACCTGTAAGAAAAAAGTGGAACAAGAGGGGGGTGATAGGACATTAAAAAAAAGACAACTGGGAACGAAAAACGTAAGAAAACTTAAGGTGGACTTCTCCATGCGCCGAACATGTAAGGACTCAAAGGCCACTGAGGGTACGTGCATCGTCAGACTCA
>Ga0179593_1551101_pt1 | contig 14757 bp, 10 predicted proteins | sample CZODoug2_1_08_16_FD_185931 | JGI IMG/M metagenome (GOLD analysis project Ga0179593, IMG submission 185931) | Vadose zone soil fungal communities from Angelo Coast Range Reserve, California, USA - CZODoug2_1_08_16fungal (PacBio error correction) | ecosystem: Environmental > Terrestrial > Soil >...
CTTGTAAAAGAGGGGTAAGAGGGAAACGGGATCGGTTAAGCGCAGGGCAGCTAAGGAACGATCAGGGGGTATAGAAAGGGGGTTCTCGGAGGAGACGGCTTGCTGGAGTCAAGGAAGGAAAGAAAAAATTCTTCTGACGTCCTCGTCAGAAAAAAAATCTTCTCCATCGGGACAGGGACCTCGATGGATGGCCAAAGCCAATGCTTGAGCTACGACGGGCCGAGGGAGACAAAGAAAAAGGAAGAGAAAGCCCAAATCCAGGAGGGAATCAAAAGGGAGTGGACAGAGAAGAGGGAGGACAAGAGGTGCGAATACAGAAAGACGTGCTGCCGCGGAGAGCATCAAAGAAGAGAAAGGGGGAAGGGGCAAATAGACGGAGGACAGGGGGAAAAGAAGGTCCTCAAATCATCAACAGGAGGACCAGAGAAGGGGAGAACTGTTTGCTTCAGACCGGTTGAAGAGGGAGAGAGAGATTATTGAACAAAGGGGGGGAAAAGGGAGTTAGCTATCATGATGTAAGGACAGGGGGAGGGTAATTTGAGGATGGAAGGGGGAGAGATCGTAGAGCGTGACCTGTCGATTTACGTTTTCCGGAAGAGTCTTTCCCGTGAGCGCGTTATCAAAAAAACTCCCCTCCCCCTCTCCCGAATAGTATCAGGCGGTGGCGGTTCGGGGTAGACGGGGTTCTCAATGTCGTCATCTCTCAGCTAGGACATGCTCAAACCCAGGAATGAGCGCTAACCGGAATCTAGGTTGAGGGTTGTCCGTTTTACCACCTCCTCTTCTCTCCAGAGGAAGCATCCGCGTTTCCGCGGCTTCTCTGCCTTACCAAGAAGAAGGAAAGGGGCTTGTTGGTATCAACGGTCCGGGTCGCGTGTGTTCTCGACTTTGTGGAAAGGAAGTAGGTTGCTTTCTACAACATCTTCAAGACGTATGTCATCATTCCGGGGGGGGAAAGGAAAGGCCTTCCCTCCTGTGGCCTCTTAGTAAGCAGCCATAGAAGGGAACGTGCTCCGTGGAATATCTAAAAGAGGCCTTATGAATCATAGGGTAAAGGGGGGGGTGGTAAGTCTTACGCTACTAACTCATTAAGTCACCTGGACTAAAGGGGGACAAGAAGAGGGGAGGCGGGGGAAGGGAAATCGAATAGAATATGACCCGGATTAGAAAAATGGGGGGAAGTCATTGAAGAGGCGGTACCGAACGGTGAATAAGGCCTTCATGAGAAACATCTCACATCGGTAGGAATTCAGGGTCTCGTAAAGCGTTTTTGCTGAGTTCCCTCCGGTGGACCTTTAGGAAATCAGACGGGGACCCCAGAGTACATCGGGGTTGCACTCCGGAATTGGTGGAAGGGAAGCTAGAGAAAAAAACAACGGGGGGGGGAGAAGGATTCTACATAAATGGCACCACATCAGAGAGGTGGAAAAAGGGGGGACAGGAAAAAAAAAGAGTAGAAGGGAAAAAAGGGGAAAAGGAGGACACTACTCCGGATGACTCCGCGCGCTCCGGGGGAGGGGTCCTTTGCAGGTACGTTCAGAGGAATTCGTTGACTTTGTCAGGCGTCGGCCCTACATACCTTTTCGGTTCGGCTAGGATGACGGGTCCCACTAGGTCGATGGGCGGATCTTTTACAAAGGAAAAGTCATTCGGCAAGGATCCAGAAAGGGGAAAAGAAAAACTCGACCGACAGACCTTCAAGGGAAGGGTGAGGCAGAGGGGGGGAGGTGAAGAGACCAGAAGTCGCCTCGGGATCCATTAAGAGGACTCGAAGAAGAAAGTAGGGGGTAGGGGGAAGAGAAGAACCTTTAAACAGGCACTTCCTCCCCATAAAGGCCAAACGTACACCCCATAGGCATTGTCAATATAGCCTCGCCCGTGAGAGGTCTGAGATGTTCGAGGTGTCTTACGTCCCCAGAAACCCGCAGGTCGTTTCCGGGGGGGGTTGGAAGAGGGGTAGTACTCTTCCCGCCCACGACTCAGCGCAACAGCACGCCTCGTGGGCTCAGGGAGGGGAGTTGGGAACGAAGAGTTCAAGACAGGGAACTGGGGAACTGGACGAGGAGGAGGGGGGGTAGGAAAGAGCGGATGATTCTAAAAAGACAATGGAAAGGAAAATACCAAAACGTCAAAGAAGCTTGGACACAACGTAAGGTCTACCTAATTTTCTCTAAAGGATAACACTCATAAAGCACTGTAGAAAAGGGAAGAAAAGGTGAGTCGGTAGTGCCTTTTACCCTCCTATTATGGTAGATATTTGAGGGAAGGAATCTATTGAAGAGAGTAGGAGAGAGCAAATAATTTTATATTGAATCCTAAAACTAGGAGGGGGTGACTCAAAGAGGTTATTCGTGAAATCTTTAGTCATACGTGGGGGAAATAAGCCCGGGGGGACATAGGGCCTGGCCTGGACCTCTTAGTCATAATAGGGATAAAGACTGATTAAAAGAGTGGGTTGGAGCTCATGTCCTATAGGCCTGACGTCGCGGGGCGAACATCGGTACTCCCCTTCTATAGGGTATACCTTTCGGCTCTCGGTTGAAGTAGCGCCCTCCTAGGTCGCGGCCAAGCCGCCACTTGATCGGCCGCCAAGATTCGACCGGTGCCTTCTCGATTACCAAGGGGGACACGGAATACAGGTAGTAGATAAAGACCAATAAAAAAAGTGACTTAGATCTCTTTAGTAACAGGGAAGAATAAGAATTAGGTTAAACAACGAGCAAATAGGGGAGGGAAAAAAAAAGTCTCAGTTTGTATTCTTCCGATAAATAGAGGATATCCCAAGACATTTTTACGAGAAAAGGGGGTTGCGAGAGGATCGGACCATTCTTAGATGGTTCTCTAGATTGGGGAGGAAGATTATTTACTACAGTAAGGAGGAAGAAGAGAGGAGAGGGCACGAGCGAGACGACACTTAGAATATTGGAGGGAAAGGACTAGGAAGATACAGGGATAAAAAGTTCGGGCTAACGAAGGGGGGAGGAACCGAAACGGGGGCCCGCCAAACTGGAGGGATCTATCGGGGGGAGGCTGCAAGGGACATTGGGAAACCCTGTCTTAAATCTATCTGCAGAGAGACCCGAGGATAGAGAAAGAACAACCGGGGAAAGGAAACAGCGACAGGAATAGGGAGCTTTGATGAAGATGATATAAACGAATGATTAGAAAAGAGAGGAAGGGGGGCTTGAGGGAAAAGGTGAGGTCCGCAGGGAAAGAAAAATCATCCCCTCTCGGACAACGCCTAACGGGAAGGGAGGCCGAAAAAAAGGGCAAGGCCTTTGGATTCCCTTATAGAGAGAAGAGGGAAGATTAGAGCTTCAAAAACACAAGAAGAAAAGATTGAAAAGCGAAAAGACTCCGTTCAGCCTACTCGGAAACGGGGAGGAGAAAAAGAGGGGAAAGGAAGTCAGGGGAGTTTTTTGCACGAGGGGATGAGCAGGCTTTCAAAGGAATCTAAAGGAAACCGAAAAGGGAGGAGGGGGGTCGGGGTCAACGGAGGAAAAGGGAGGGGGTAGTAAAAGGGAGAGACCGCCATCACTAAGGGCGGGAAAGAGAGTTGGGCTAAGATGCTTTTTTTTAGATAAAAAAAGAAGGGGGATGGGGTGCGAAAAAATTCTTGAATGGGGGAAAAGTGCAAAAAGGGGAGCCGCGCGAAATGGATCTAGAAGGAGTCATCTAATCGTGGGGACTTGAAAAAGGCGGTCGAGGGCCTCCGAGTAGAAAAGTGGGGGAGGGAGGGGACGGAAGAAGAAAAGATGAAACCGATGAAAGGAGGGTAAATTTGGAGACGAAATAAAGAGGCTAGGGACTAATCCCGTACTGAAATTCGGACAGGGGTACGAAAGAGGAAAGCTCGTCTAAAAAACAGACGAAGTGAGGGGGAAAGCAACTTGTAAAGTCGGAAGGAGGGGAGAAGGGAGAGGGACCCTTGACTCATTCAAGGCAAAAGTCCGCCAAGAGAGGGTTAAGTATTGATCGGGATGAATAGAGGAGGGAAGGGTTATTAAAAGGGAGTCTCTCATATATGTCAGAAAGGGTGGCACGGGGGGGAGTGATCAAACGACTGGACTAACAGAAAGCGGAAACCGGCTGATCAATTAGATAGGACTCTGGATTCCCGTGACGGGGGGAATCGGAAGAGAGAGGCGTGATGCGAAGGAACAGGTCGCTAAAAGGAGGGTGGAGGCAGAATTCAGGTCACCGGGAGGTATGGACATCTAGCCTTTCATTGGTCTACGAGAGAGAGACCGAGACAACCTCTGAATTCGATAAAGAAAGGAGGCGCTAAAAGGGAGGCGAAGAAGTCGGAAAGCGCTATTGCAAAAGTCCAAGGGAGAAGCAAGAAAGAATAACGGAAGAGAGCTTGGGGAGGAACCAGGGGAGCGGGGGAGAAGCCCCGGAAAGAATCGGCAGGGGCCGCACCAGTCTAAGAAGGCTGGGAACGAAAAGGGGGGGAGAGGAAACATAAAGGAAAAAAAGAAATACCCATAGTGGAGCAACGGGGGGAGAAAAAGGTGGATTCGGTGTATCCTCTGGCTCGAGAAATGGGATAGCAGTCCCGCCAAAAGGGGGGGGGGAAAAGCGGGCATGCATGTTTGCCTGCAAGTGAGTGGGGGCGGGTTCGCGCGTAAAAAGAAAAAAAAAATTCTGGGAAAAGGGTCGATAGGAACGCGAGCAGCTGACACAGAGGCGGGATAAAAAAGAAGAAAGGACAGAACCGATAAAAGGGGGGGATTTGGGGGTCGCTAACAAAATGCCGAGAGTCAAAGAGAAACAACAAAAAGGCAAGAGACTGGGAAAGAAAAGTGGGTGGTTACAAAAGCTGGTTGAAAGAAACAGAGAAATAATGAGATTGCACACTGTGAAAAACACAAAGGGAGAGGTTTTGGGTACAGTCAGGGGGAGTAGAAAGAAGGGAGAGGGTTGAAAACGGACTTACTTGTTGAAAAAAGTGATGGACGGGGTGGTGTGGGGGGGGGGGGGGGGGGGGGGGGGGGGGGGGGGTTGGTTTGGGGGGGGGGGGCTGAATCGGGGAGCCGCTTCAAGTGGTTTCCGGGGCGAGGTATGCCTCGACGAGGGAAAAGAAAAGGGAGTGGGGGAAAGAAAGGGGGCGGACGCAAGGAAGGGGCGCAGGAAGGAGCGGATTGGAAATTCGAGGATTACGGTAAGAGAGAACGTGGAACGTATGGTACCTCTCCTAATAAGAGAGGGCTCAGAGAAGTCCTATTTGTCAGAGAAGGAATTCAGAAAAATCAAATTCCTGCTGTAACCACGAAAGAGGACTTAGTTTCTAAGGAAAGACATCCGAAGGGAAAATAAGAGGCTATATTGTCGGGTCTTCAGGCAGTGGTCCGCGCGGAGCCCTTCCTGGAGAAGGGGAGACTTAGGACCCGACTTATAACGGGTTGTGGGCGCTTTAATTTATTGCACTAAACAACAAAGGGTGCTGCGGGAAGAGTCTCCGCACCCAACTGGAAAAACCGCAAAACGAATAAGGGAAGGGTTACAGAGAGACAAGAAAACGGGGAAAAAACTGCGACGACGAAAAGGGGTCAGAAAAGGCATTAGGAGAATGTATCTGAGAGATTTAATTTGGGCGAGAGAAGAGAGGGGTTTGGACATCTGCAGTACTGAAGCATGTGACGAACGGCCAGAGGTACTGCGTTCGGCCGGCGAACGAAGGTGCGGGTTCCTGCTCGCTTGGAACAAAAGGAAAGGGATCATTGAAGCTAAGTGGGAAGAAGCGAGGAAAAAAGGGAGAAAAAGATTTAGGGACTGCAGTAAAGAGCATTGCTAAGTGGGAGGGGGGGGGCGGAAAAAAAAGCACACGGGAAGAGGGAAGAGGAAACGGGGGGAGGAAAGGGAGTGGGGGGGGGGGCTACTTCGCAGAGGGGTGGGGTCTAAAAAGACACCGGGAGACCTAAGAGGCGAAGCAAAAAGAAAGGAAAAGGGGACAAGGTTGAGGAAAAAAAAAACGTCAGGTTGACCGGGGGGAAAGGATTGGAAAAGGGAGCGGCTTAGGGACATCTTGCCTAAAAGCTCTCAAGGGGGGGAGTATAAGTCTGGGGGACTTTGTTCTATTGGCTCCTTCGATCTAGAGATCAATCATCGGTGGCCAAGAAGGGATCAGTCGTGGTGTGATCCGAAAAGGTTTCTAATCTAGCCTGGGGTAATCGACGTCCAAAAGGTAGCGGGGAAAAATCGGAACCCACTCAGGCACCTAAAGCAGGACATCAAAGCCATTTCACGATTGGGAAGGGAAAGGGACAATTATGCTGGAAAATGAGCTGGGTACCCATAACCTAAAGGTCTCAGGAGGTAAAACAGAAAGATTTATATTGGAAAAATGAAGTTTCTCCATATATGGGAAACATTAAAACGGGAGATATGGAATCTCTAAATGATTCAAGAACGAAATGAGGGGAGGGGAATTTCGGAAAGAAGGAGGTATTCTTGGATTGCGATTTCGATTGAGTAGGCGAGAATGCTTCTCAGAAAAAGATTGAGCAGACAATAGAGTGGGAAAAGAAGGGGGCGCGAAGAGGGTATGGCTAGTCAAGGGAAACTGTTACGTCAGATGCTAGAATAGGGAGATCAAACGGGAGAACAGAGGTAGCTAAAACAGGGAGAGGGGGAAAGGACGAGAACAAAAAACTCGGGACCACTTACCGCAGTAAAAAAAAACTTTACCTAAAGCTACATCGATAGAGTCTGAGGGGGGAACAGCGGTCCGGTCGTAGAGACTAACACGGGGAAAAGGGGAACTAGAAAGGGAATTCTGTAGAGAAAGCAAGCATCGCAGGAACCATCAGGAAAAAAGGAGGAAGATCCGGAAAAAAGAAAGGTTTTATGCAGCCCAAGCTCAAGATGTCTAGAGAAGCACGACCGAAAAGGCTAATTCAGGATCGGAAAGGGAGGAATTGGTTGGTTAGACGTCGGGCCGAGTCTGTAGAAAATATCTCTAAAGCGCCACGAGTCAGTCGGACATATTATCAGGTCAGACGGAAGTTGCAGGAAATAAAGCTCGGCTATCAGGAAACTCTCTTATTCGTAGTGAATCCAATGATCTACAAAAAGGGGGAACCCAAGGCTTGAAGCTCTAGAGGCTATCCGGAGAGAGAGGGGACGGGGGGCAAAGGACATAGGAAAAGGGAGGCCACCTCTTCAGCAAAAGAAAAAAGACACGGGCCTCTTAAAAGGGGATAACTCCGGAGGACGAGAGTGCGGGGGAGCGTCTTCGAAAAGGCGGAACTGCGTTCTAAATCTGGCTGGACGCGAGAAGGAGGGTCCCGCGAAGATCTCGAGCATAAGAAGAAAGTGAAAAAGACATTGAGAAATCAAAGGAAAAAAAGGATATAAAGGCCCTGAGAACAGCTCAACCGTAAAGGGGGAAAATGTCTCGAACAATTAGAGAGAAGGAAGAAGGAGATAGATGAGTGAAGAGTCCTAACCAGGAGATCTTTACATTTTGGATAGTCGGGCAAGGGAGGTCTGAAGTTTTGGCCGCGGGGAACGGGCAGAGGGGCAAAAGAAGAAGAAAAGAGGAATAGATCTGGACTCCGGCGAAAAGTAAATTAAGAAGAGGCTTCACAACCGCCCGTTAAGCACAAGCTGTTAAAAGAGGTCCTTGGTCTGGGGAAGAGGGACTAGGTTGACAGTGAGCTCAAAAAAGGGACGTAATTCTGGGAGGGGGGAAAGGCTCCCGGCGAAAAGTCTAGGCTCAGCAGAAATCAGGGCTTTAAGCACGAGGTCGGAACCTAGAAAAGGGGGGGGACACGCACTTGAAAGTGTGATCGCGGCGAAGACGACGAGGCCTTAAAATCAGGAATCATGTAGGCTCATCTGGCGCGCTATGATTCTCAGAAAGGGGGAAGTGACCAGAGCAAAAAAAAGACGAGTCAGGACTGGCTCATCGGGACTCGAGCAAAGAATGGAGAGTCACGCTTCGATACGAAACGAGTGATGAGAGGTCCATGTAGAACCATTACTCTCGATGTTGGCTCTCGGGGAATCTAAGGGGGGACTCTAGTCGGCTGCAACTGTTAGTTTCCGTCGCGAGGGAAAGAAGGTGGTCGTTGGCGGCTCATATGAAGGCTTAACTCTGTCACTCGACACCTGTGAAGAAAAGGCTGAAGGGCAGTCGATTTCACTAAAAGTGTGGGGATGAGAAGCGTCGGTTTTGGGGGCATTTGAAAAGGAGCCCTGTCTCTAAAAAACTGGATGCCCCCAGAAACAGATTGGTCTCTCTTAGGGGCTATAAAAAAGGATCAATAAGAAAAAAAGCGTTAAAGAAAAAAAAAAGAGAGTGGGCCGGAAGACTCGGAAGTGGGCTCCAAGAGAGGCACTAGCTTGCTGAGACGGGAAGCCGATTTCAGCGAGGGGGAACGTAGAGAAATCAAACAAAAAAATGAAACCAAAACGAGCTTTGATGCCAAAAGACGCTCGGGTGGGGAAAATAAGGGAACGGAGGGCACGCAGTCGTCTTATGGGCATGGCAAAGAAGGACAGTGGTGAAGAGGGGAAATCGGGCCGAAGCGCACCAAAGCTTAAAAGGGCAAGGCCAGAAAAAAAGAATCGTCTGAGAGAAAAATATCAGGTAGAGGAGACAGATAAAAGTGTGGGAACCAGGAGGCTTGTTGAATTTCTGAAAAATTCGAAGGGTGGTCTGGTCGGAACAGAGCGCTGCGATAGTTGGCGGTTGGCAAAAGAATTGACCTCGAGAGGGAAACAAAAAAAGCAGCCCGATCGCGGTGCGGCACGTGAAATCCTGGGAGATGCGAAAAGTTTCAAAAAAAAAGAAGACGAAAAAGAAAGATGAGATGTGTTGGGGGGAAGTCCGACGGGAGTTCGTTTCCCGGATCTCAGTGGCCAGCCGAGGAGGGGTCGGCGTGACAGTTAAAAATCCTAAAGAGTCAGGGTGGAGGTCCGGGGAAGGACCTCGTCTTGTGAACCCAGGAGGAGGGGAGGCGAAGAAACCTATGTAAATAAAAACCCGTCAACCTCCGCTTTGAACGGATGAGGTTACGGGCTACGGAACAGGGGGGAAACTCAAGAAGGGCGGCTTCTGGCATATCTGGAAAGGGCGAAAAGGGAATTTTCACCCTCTTCCGAAAAGGATCCTTACAAAGAGGGCCGTAATCCATCGTGAAATACGGAGAAAAACTCCTCCTATCACGCTCTCCTTTAGAGTCACCAAAGAAAAACGTAAATTAGAACGGGCAGCTGGCACCATAGGCTTCATAGGGGGGGGGGTGGATCGAGCCCACATAAAAGGGGGATTAGGGACAAATTTCGGTAGTGACGTTGTATCCATTTGCCGGTCAACTCAGGCTCGCTGTTACACCAAAGGTCTTGCGGGAATGGGATCACGTGACAAGGGGGAGGAAGCATCTGGAGGAAATCAACAAACTGGAAGTGTATTATAAATAGAAAAAAATAAACGTTCCCCCTACTAAAAAAAAGCGAAATGTAAGCGATGAACTCAATCAAGGGGGGTAGGGGGAACCGAAACTTGATGACACAGTGTGGGGGCCATTCTATGGCAGCTGTATGGAACCGGATACTTATGCTCGCTTAGGTACCGACATTTTCAACGACATTGGCGACGGGCGAGGGGGAAGTCATTGGGCTGGCTCTTGCGACTAGGGGAAAGGTCGGACTGGTAAGATTAACTTTCATGGATCTTAATTTTAATATGGGGTTCATAAAAATGAGGGGCAGAGAAGACTGTTAGGGCCTTATGGTTCGAGGACACGTGTCAAAAGGGCGCACGAACCACCGGACGAAGTCGATTCGGTAAGGCGCAAAAGCAGAAAAAAGCCGGACACAAGAAGGGGACCAACCGTGAAATGAATTTTAGAAAATCCGAACAGGGAAAGAGAAGTGTTGAGGGGCCCAGTGGACTTATAACTGAGCCTCACAAATCACGGGGGGGAGTAGGTTAGTTTGGGTAAAGGTCGACTCTGGAAAAGCGAGAAAACGCAACAAGCAGGAATCTAAACGGCGGCTGGTTTTTTCTAACCTAGGATCGGCCGGAAAAAAACTATCGACTAAGCGTAGCGAACGCCACATCGGGCAACAACAGCCGGCAGAAAGAACAGCGGCCCCAGTTTCTTCTCACTGATCCGAGGCTAGAAAAATAACTTCCTAACGTGCCTGGAAGGGGCGCGAGAGTGGAAGGGCGGCTGCAAGAAATGCGCGGGTTTGGGTGACAGGACTCTGAAGATCAGGCGCCACGGCGAGGGGGTAGAGGTCAAGGGAAAAAAACCAAGCGCAAAGAACAAGCTGAAAAGGGGAGAGGCATATTCGTTACGTTGAAAACATAGAACGTTCGGCGGCTCGAACGCCCGTAGCGAGGTGAGCCAGACAAAGGGGGAAACGTCACAGAAGAGGTGGAGGCCTATTCGCAAAAGCGGCAAAAATCAATAGTAAAAGGTCGGGCCAGGGGTTCATCAATCCAAGGGCTTGCAAAAATTCGCAAAAGGCTGGGGACGTGACAGACAAGCGCCGGGGAAGAGGTCCCAAACGGAAAAGGCACCTAGACCGCCAACTAAGGAGAAAGATCTAATAATGAGGCTCAGGACTTCTCGTTCGACTAAAAGCAATACGTTCCGTTTAAAATAATCGTGAGCGACGTGCAGAAGAGCATCAAAAAAAGATCCGAATTGTGAAAGGTGGAGAGAATGGGGGGGGGGGGAGGGACGAGAAGAAAGGGAGAGGTGAGCTCCCGGGAGAGTCCAGTAGAAGGAGGGGAATTGATTCAGGAAGTCTCCAAACAAGGAGATCACTTCTCAAAAAAGAGTGCCGATCGACCTGGGAAGCACCGCGCGGGTGAAAGAAATGGCGATGGATGCGAGTCTAAATCCTGAAGAACAAGCGAGACGATCGTCAATAAAATTACTGAAGGGAAGAGAGCTGCGACGGCGGAGTAGAGGGAAACATCCGCCGGGGCTTGAGGGCTACAGCCTTCTTGGCCACACCGCGTAAATTATTCCCTCTGATAAATCTCTCGTGGTGCAACGACAACGCATCAGAAGGCAAGTAAAAGAAAAGGCTTATCCAGAAACACCTGAATTCTATCTGGTGTAGCCGAAATTATCTTTAGGAACAGGGACCATTGCGCAGGATGTCGCCATCTAAAGAAACTTGGGGATTCTGGGCAAACGTCCAAATCACCTAAACAGCCTAATAAAGCAAAAAAGGAGGAACTATACAATTCCGTCCCATCCACAGGGAGTCCTTGCTATCAAACGGGGTATTGAAAAGGATAGTAAAATCTAACTCTCCAAAAGAAAACCCCAGCAGAGGACGCTGGCGGCTAATGTCGTGTCACTTCGGGCAGTGCCAGATGACGGTCTTCCGGTCGAAAGCAAGAGACGCCGAGTAGTAACCGCAACAATTTAGGCCGAAAAAGATCCACGCACACGCAGCAGGGAGGAAGAATTAGTGCCTAAATAATGTTCGCAATCCAGAGTGGGCCCAAACCCGGAGACTAATGCTCGGCGAGGGGTGCTGGTTAAAAACAAGTCACCAAACTAAAAATCGAGATGCAAGGCTCACGAGCGTTCGACCCCGAAAACGGCGGGGGGAAGAGAGCACCAGCCTGCGGAGACGAATTTTCTGATCCTTTTGACATACTCCGCCGACACACGACTTAGTAGAATGTCCGCAGCTCGCGCGTGGCTATCGACCGAACGTATGGATGGAAAATGTCACTCTCTCAAACACACTCCCAGGAAAAGGGGGTCTAATCCCCGCGCAACTTTCCGAGAAGAATCACAAGGCTTGCGGAACGGGTTCGATGTCGCCTGAAGAAACGCCTCAAGAAAAAATCGGAATGTGCGAAAGAGAGGGAAGTTATGCGCTTACAAGGCTGCGACGGCAACTGCTCCTCGCTGCGTTGCGCTTTTAAGGAAAACTCTTCGAAAGGAAATGCGGAAAGAAAGCGTCAAAAAGACACGAAGGCATCGAGTTCACTAAGACTTGGCCATCGGGAAAAGCGAGGGAGGTTGCGAAAAAATCAAAGGGGGAAATAAAATATGAATAAAAGGAGCATCGTGCTGAAAAGTCACTGTATCGAGGAAAGGATCAAAAGACGGCTAGCCCTCGGAGAGAGAAATCCACGAGCGTAGTCATGGCATCCCTTTGCTAGCTGGAGGGCGGCCACAGGGCGCTTGGAAACGAAGATCAGAACCATCTCCCGTACTCGTCCCTCTAAGTTCCGAAGTGAGCGCGGGTGAAGAGGTCAGAGACAAACTTCTCAGGTTATCCTTAATCAAGGAAAAAAAAATAAGATGATCTCCTTTAATACTACTTATCCGAGGGCCCAGCCGCTCCCAGAGAGGAAACGTCGTCGAACCTCGGAAAAGGGCAACTACTTTCGTCCAACTTTTTCGAAAAGATCAAAAATCAAAAAAACGTAACCCAAGTCGAAAAGAAAATGCAGGCTTGGCCTGAAGGAAAGTACGTGTGGCTTCTCAGCTGGGCACAGTAGCTTTGACCGTCTGGTTACGAAAATGGGCCCACTCAAATTGAATCCCCCTCAAAGAACTGCTGCAGGGATCTCAGAAAAAACAAATCGCTAGTAAAGACTAACACCCTCACTACAGGGTTGAGGGGGGGGGGAACGGAAGATTTGAGCCCGAAATTAACTCTGGGCGCGGAACTAACGTGAAAATCATTCGGAACAAAGTGGAGGGGGGGGGGAGGCGGGACCGGAAGCGTGTGAGCAAGTAGGAGTGGAGGAGGCGGTCAGCGTGACTAACTTTTCCGTGAATAGTGTCAAACTCCTTCTAGAGAACCTTGAAAAGGGACATCCGGCCGGAAGAGCAAGATCGGGGGGGCTGCACTTCCGGTAGTAAGCCTCTCATTGGGAACAGGAGAACCCATCTTCGACAGAAGAAGAAAAAAATGATGCCAACTCCTCTTCCAGTAATGGTCCGCTAGGGCCACCGGAAAGGACGGAGCGTCAAACCCTCCATGAGGTATTACAGTGCTGTCGAGATGTCGTCGAACCGGTTCGTCAAGTCGGGGAAAAAACTGACGTTCGCTCCTAACGTTGATCACAGCGACGATTAGCTAACCTTTAAAGGGGAAAAAAGAATCTCAACAACGAGAGGAAAGAGGACCGCAACCATGGAAAGACCCCGAAAGTTCTTTTCACTCGGTCCAGCGAATCGGACCGAGCACCGTTAGGCAAGAGAACTTACTAGCTCGGGGAATATCTCGGTTACGAGGGAGTTTCTGTGAAGAAGTCTGGAACGAAGACGCGCCGGGTCCGGGGTTTGCCTGGCTGCGGTAAAAAGAATGTACGACTGGACTAAGCTCATGGAACTTTAGGATTCGTCTTCGTGAATAGCACTTCTGAAGGTGTCAGGAAAGGTCTTCAAGAACTGGTGAAAAAGTTGGAAGAGGAAAGAGTCTAGCTGCGTCAGCAAGGGCCATCTGAAGTGAAAAATCAAATGGTAGCCCCAAAGGTCTCCCAACGTCCGCGGGGCGCCGACACCGCCATCGGCCGGCTGACCCTAAGCGCTACGAGGTCTGGGGGGGGAATGCACAGCAAACTGGAATAGAAAAAACACGGACCGCGAACCCTGGACAGGTTCTAGAAACTCTTCGTTCGGGAGTTAAACGGAAGTTCATCGGAGGGGAGCAAAGGGGGAGAATCTTAGTGCTCAAAGAAGGCTGGTTCTGCAACTTCCCACTCCAACTCCGGGGAGGGGCGTCGGCGGGTTGGGGACCTCGGTTACTCGGAAGGCGGCTAGGTATTAGAGAAACACCTGGAAAAGGGGACCTGCAGTCTTTCTCGTCAGTCTGTGGGGGGATCCCGCACGGACAAGCTCGTTTCCCCAGAACTTCAGCTGGCAGGAAACCAGGGGTTCCGATTGAAGTTCTCTCTACCCTCAACTCTATAACCCCCCGGGGAAATGGCTAACCCATAAGGCCTCTGAATCCAAAAACTGATGAACGGGAGGTTACCCCCTTTGGGCGGGACTCCAGGCTAGGCGTGCACAGTTAAGCATCTCGCCATTCTGGTCATGGAGTGTAGTGGGAGTCGACCATGGGGGGGACTGAGGATGGTCTCCTTAACGGACCTGCAAAAGAAGGTTGCGGGGAGGAAACTGGGTTTGGAAAGTCCTTGCTTCTTTACCTCCAAGGAAAACAGGGGGAGAAGAAAATCTCTTAAACGACGCTCGGAAAAAGCAACTGGCGGCCCAGAAAAGCGTCGGTTATGAAGAGAAACCACTTCGGAATACCAATCTGTCCAGGATGGGGGCCTATGAGGGACCTTTTTTCCAGGAATTCAGAGCTCCTAAGCGGAGCGCATCATCGAGAAAAAACCGGCGGCACGATCGTGGAGCGCATATTCGGTAGTAAAAATACGAAAAAAAGTCGATCAAAAAAATGTGTATCACAGTAGAGCAAAGGAGCCAGGCCTCGGAGGGGCGCAGAAACACCTAGAGCGTTTAAACGACATCAGGCCCGTTACTCTCCATCTACAGCGTCCTGACACAAGGTTTATTAAGAAGCGGTGCGCTTCCGGGAGCGATGAAAAGAAAAAACGACAATAACATGACGCTTCCGAATATAGATCTGGCCTACAACGCGTCATATGCTAAGTCAGGATCGCAAAGACGGGCGCCGGGAATTGATCGGGACACTCAAAGAGCTCTAACTCCGAGGCATTCTCAATAACCGCGCGGAAGACGCCATGGTTAGCCAAAGCGAGGGTGGAGAGCTTCTGAGCCTGACTCCACC
>Ga0179593_1657022_pt1 | contig 14757 bp, 28 predicted proteins | sample CZODoug2_1_08_16_FD_185931 | JGI IMG/M metagenome (GOLD analysis project Ga0179593, IMG submission 185931) | Vadose zone soil fungal communities from Angelo Coast Range Reserve, California, USA - CZODoug2_1_08_16fungal (PacBio error correction) | ecosystem: Environmental > Terrestrial > Soil >...
GCCTTGCTTCCAAGGGGGTTTCCTCTCAAGCAGGAACAAAAAAAGCGTGAAAAAAAGAGAGGAGGCCGGTCCTATCTTCAGGGGGTTCTGAGAGAAGAGCCTACCTCAGCCAGATCACCTTTTCCCCAAGAAACAGTCTTAAGTTGGGGGATTCCTTTTTTAGGCTTAATTTTTTGGGACGGAGGAGAGGCCGTTCAAAGAGGCGTTATTTTGGGCCCAGGAAAGACTGCCTTGTGCACGGGAAAAGAAACAAAGATCTTCACGGAAAGAAAAAAGGGTTGAACGGTGGAACTTGGAGGGAGGTCGATTAATTCCTCCGGGGATTTTTTCGGGGTGCCGGAAGAAAAAGGGGGGAAAAGAAAAGATTACGAGCCCGGGGGCTAAAGAGGGGGGGGAGGACCAGGAGAATTGGGGAGGGGAAAGAAGCCCGCGGGACCGACGCTGGGGAATTTTTGGGAACAAAACTTTGACGTGTTAAAAAAAAATCCCTCTGCCGATAAAAGGGGGGCCTCTCCCAGAGAAGTTGGGGCGGTCCCCGAAAAGGGGGGGGTTTCTTCCCCTTCGACAACCTTTTCAAAGCTGAAATGGAAGGTGCGCAGTTCCCAAAACGAGGCGTCTTTTCAAAACAAAAAAAAAAAAAACCCTCTTTGTGTAAAGAATTGTTTTTTTTCCAAGAGTGCTTTGGGTTTTAAGCCAGCGAGGGATGTCCCACGGTTAATGGTGGGGAAAGAAACATTAGGGAGGAAAAAGCGGGCTTGGGGGGAAAAGAAAAAAAGTGAAGAGAAGAAGAGTGAGGGAGGGGGAAGGATTTCCTTCTGACGAAATATGCTTTGAATGGGGGGGACAGGGATACAGGAGTGTGAGAAGAAAAGGAAAGATATCCTAATCTAAAAAAAAAACTCCAGAGGGGGTTTGGGTTTTGGGGAGGAAGAGGGAAAAAAGCCGGACTAAGAAAAGGACTCCGTGAAACCTGGAGACCGTTTCAAATAAAAAAAAAAACACCGTTGCCCCCGGGAAACGCAATCGGGGTGAAGGGTGGGGGCCGCACTGGAGAAAGGGGAAGAAGGAGACCTTGCATGTGTTGCACAATCAGGCCCTGGGGGAAGAAGGCCTTTGGCCCACGTGGGGGGGGTCGCCCGGGGTTTACAATATTAACTTGTGGGGGAAATGCCTTACCGTAAAAGGGGGGGGTTTTGGTACGGTGGGAAAGGGAGAGATCTTTCAAAAAACGAAAAAAAAAGAAAAAGGGGTGTTGTTTTCAAAGGTGCGTGATCAGGTGCAAGACAGACCGGGGATGGGAGAGGAAGGGGAAAAAAGGAAAGGGTTTGGGGGGTCCCACTCTGTGAAAACAGGGAAAAAAAATGTCCATCAGAACTGAGGGGGGAAAAACGTTTGACAAAAGCTGTTTTGGAGTAGTTCCGCAAAAGAACCAGTGTTGTTTGAACGTGGAAAGCAAATACAAAAGCCTGCACGGGCCCAGAAGAACTCGTAAAAAAAGAGCCTGCTTGTTTCCTGGGGGGGAGGCCGAACCGAGGGAAACCACAAAAAAAAGCTGAAAAAAGGAGGGAAAAACCCCTCCACTGTGGGGGGGGGGGTTTTGCAAATAAAAAAAAAAGGGGGGGAGGAGATTCATCTTTTACTAGGGGGAGGGGCAGGTGAGCTTTGGGAAAAAAGGGGGGTTGGGGGTGTAAAGTTATAGGAAAAAGGAGGTAATCCTTTTTTTTCCGAGCCGCCGCGTGGGGGGGGCGCGGCCGTCCCAAGAAAAGGAAAAAAGACTGCTTTTGGGGAAGGGGGCCGTGACCAGAATGCAGGGGAGAAAAGCAAGCAGGTTGTGACCGGGAGAGGGCTCAACCACGAAACACAAAAGAGGTTAAGGAAGGAAAATAGAGAAAGAGGGAAAGAGGAGGAATCCTCTCTCCGCCATCTTTTAGAAAATGAAAGCCGGTTCCTGCCTTCCGTCATTTGCGGAAAGAAGAGAAACCCAAGTCGCCTCCGACAAAAGGGAAGTGAAAGGGGGGGAAGGGGACGAACTTTTACCAAAAAGCGACGTTTGAAGAAAGAAAACCGCGACGAAGAGGGGAGGGGTAACTATCATCGTCCGACAATTAAAGGGGCAAAAGGAGGTTCAATACGAAGAGGGGGGGGAAGGAGAAAACTGTTCGGAGGGAAAAAAAAAAAAGAAAGGGAGGGCCCGTCCTCTTGTGGGGTATGATTTGGGTTGGAGGAGGGGGGGTTAACGGGGAAAAAAAAAAAAAAAGGGGGGCGGACGTCCCCGGCAAAAAAGGATGGACAATAAAAAAGGGGAAGGTTACGGAAAGGGGGGAAAAAAATGTTTCCGAAACATATGGGGGAAAAAACGGGGGACGCATTTTGACCGGAAGAAAGGGGGGTTCCAGTGGAAAACGACGGGAGGGGAAAGCGCGATCAAGTTGAAAAAAAATAAGGGAAACCGGCCAGGAAAGAGAAAAAAATGTGGAAAACAAAGTCATGGCGCCTACGGGGGGTGGAAAAGAAAGGAAAAGCGGTGTGCAAAAGAAAAAAAAGGGGGGGGAAGAGGCTCCGGCCCGAAAAGATCTCCCAAAACCAAAGAGGGGGAGGTTTGAAAAAAGAAAAGGGGGAGGACTCGTATTTGAGAAAGAAGAACCAGGTTCAGGAGAAGGAGAGCGAGGTATTAAGAAAAGGGGTTGCTCGTACCCTCGAAAAGGGTCACTTGCCTTCGGAAAGAGAGAAGGGGGCAAGGGTCATCAAGAGAAAAAAAAGCCCCTTAAATAAGAAAGACCCGCCCTACAACACCTTGGGGGGGGGGAAAAAAAAGCCAAATACATAAAAGGGAAGAAAAAAGGGAAGAAAAGAGCTAATTTAAAAGAAGGGGAAGACTGGTCTAAACAAAAAGGGGGGGAAAAAAACGATCGAAACCGGCGTGGCAAAAAAAAAAGAAAAGGAAGGAAAATGCGCCAAACAGCAGTGTACCACGCGGTGCGGGTTGGGGGGGGGGGGAAAGAAGAAGGACCAAAGGCCCAAAAAAAAAAGAAAAAAGACGGGTGCAAGTTTCCAAGAGGAAAACCGCGTCCGTTGCTGTGGGTGACGAAGAAAAACGAGGGAGTATGATGAGAGGGTGAAGAAGGGGGAAGGGGAAAAAAAAAAAAAAATTCGACACCCAAAGCAGTTTTTTCCATCTTCCGAAGGAGCAGCGGTTTACTACACACATCCGGAGCCGATGGAGGGAAAAGTTTTTCCAATAAAAAAAAAGAAAAAAAGGGGGGGCTTCTGAACTTCATCGAAGCAGAAGTTCACCACCAAATCCGAGTGAGGACGCTAAAAAAAAAACGAACGTGGCCGGAAAGGAAAAAGTGTTTTTTGTGTCGGCCAATCCTCCGGGCAAGAGGAAAAAGCAAAAAAAAAATCCGAGGGAAAAGGGAGGAAACTTCCAGAGGGGGGACATCCCCTTATGGGAAAAAAGGAGTAAGGTAAGAAGAAAAAAAAAGAAGAAGGGAGTTTCCTCGAAGACCTCCCCCGTGAAAAAAAAGGGGAACCGAAAAGGCTGCAGGGAAAAAGGAAAAAAAAGCAGACCCGATCCCTTCATCTGCGCAGGTACAACCCTATTCCATGGTGGGGAAAAAAAAGGTAGGAAGGAAAAAGAGAACGTTCAATTAAAAAAACCTTCGAGAAAAGAAAAGGGCGCGCTGAACAAAGGAAAAAAGGGGGGAGGAAGGGACCGATTCATTGTTGCGTCTCGTTGCTGATGAAAAAAAGGACTCAGAAAAAAAAAAAAAAAGGGCTGTCTTTCTTGAAAAAAGAAGCGTTTAGTACAAAAAAAAAAAAGCGTGGGCCGGACTTTGGTTTGAAAAAAACACGGTTCCCCGCCCGCGACCCGAAAAAGAGCCCAGCCCACTAGAAAAACGGAAAGAGGATTTTGAAAAAAAAAGGGGGAGGAAGAAAACTTCGGCTACCCTCCTATCAGGGGAAAAGAAAAAAAAAACAAGGGAATGATGATGAAAAGAAGAGGGGGGCCCGATGCGGTCTCGGAACAGCGGGGGGACTTGAAAAAACACGGTTGTGGGAAACAAAATCCAGAGAAGGGGGGAAGTGGCTTGGCCGATGAAAAAGGGGGGGACGGTCCTTCGGGGGGGGAAAAAAAAACTTGAAAAGAATGAGGCAAGAAGGGGACACTCCCCGGGGACTTTTCCGGGGGGAAGAGGGGAATGGGGGGGAGAAAAGGGGGGGGGGGGTAAACTCTGTCATCAGCCAAAGACACAGCCCAAGGAGAAAGAGGGGGGGGAAAATCCATTTATCGGCGGGAAAAGGTCCTTTGGTAGAAAAATGAAAAACCAATCCGTTGGGGGAAAGGGAAAGGGGGGAAAAGGCAATGGCTGCAAATGAAAAGTCCGGCAGCCCCGGAAAAGTAAGGTCGGGTGTTGGAAAAAAAAAAAATTCCGCGGGGGGGGTGCGGACTGTTAGAGAGGGCAAAAAGTCCCAAAGAGAAAAAGGGAAAAGGGAACCGGTCTATCGTCAAGGAAAAGAGGAGGCCTTTCTCCGAAAGCCCGCAAATAATTTTTCCAACTGGAGAAGAGAAAGGGGGGAGTAGAATGCATTTATCTGCGAAAAATGGGCTTTCCTTCCACGAAAGGAAGAGAAAAAAGAAGATGGGGTAAACAAAAAAAATAAAGGAAAAGAGGGGGAAAAGTCCCTCTTATTAATCGTAAGGGGGAAAATGGTGAACTGTATTATTAAGGGGGAAATCAAGGGCCCGCATCCTGGAACTTCAAATTCGTTCGTTAGTGGGGGGGGGGGAGGAAGACCGTTCGGCCAACGGAAAAAAGTCCGTCTGTTTTTGTCGCCGAAAAGGAGAAAGAGGGAGGGGCCGCTGTGAACAAGAAGCCTGGTGAGGGGGAAGGCGGGAGGGCCAAAAAGAAATCCGATAATTTTTAAAGAAAAGGGACGGGGGCACCAGCACGGAAAGGGGGGGGGAAGGAGTCCTGTGAACCCTTTGCAAAAGAAAGAAAGGGGGCGCATAAGACCTCCCAGAAGTCCGTCGGGGGGGGAAGACGAAAAAAAATCAGGATCCATCTTGGGAAAAGTGCTGTTGGGCAGGGGGGGGGGGAGGGGGGCCGTGCCACGCCTTGGAGGGGAAAAGGGAAATTTTTTTGTACGCCAAATTGCAAAGCACTGCTTGGGGGAGGAGAAAAAAAAAGAAGAATACTAGTTCCGGGGAGGGATGTTCGACCCAGGGGGGGGGGGGGGGGGGGAAACCGAGCGGGTATCCGGATGAAGAAAGGGGGAAAGCCATCTAACGGAAAATCCGAGCACAATGAACAAGGGGGATTGTATTGTGGGGGGGGGGGGGGGGGGTTTTCTCCGGGTAGAGGGCCAGGAATAATCTCAGAGAGGAGGAAAGGCCCAAACAAAGGGGGGGGAGGAAGAGACGAGAAGCAGAACGAACCCTTGAACGGTCTATAGGTAGGTGCGGGGGGGGGAATCCTCGTAGAAAAAGGGGGGAAAAATCACATGACTTTCCGGAAGAAAAAATTCAAACGAGCCCGGCCAGGGGAGGGGAAAGGACCGGTTTGTTTTTCCAAGGAAACTTTTGTAGCCGGAAGCCGGAAAGGCCCAAAAGGGGGGGGGGTTGGTCAACCGTTTGTGGAGAGAGGGGGAAAGCGGGCCGTAGGGGAAAAGACAATTTGAGTGGGAAAAAAAGGGGGGGAAAAAATTCGCTTAAAAAAAAGGGGGGAGAATGATTCCAAGGAAATTTTTGGGAAAAAAAGGCCGCCGTAAAAAGGGGGAGATTTTCCCATCACCCTGGAAACCTGGTGGGGAACCGAAATAAGGGGGGGCCCAGTTGTTTTGACGGTGGAAGGAAAAAGTCACCATCACCTATAATCCGGAAAAAAAAAAAAAGGATGCCGGGCCGGAGGGGTGTTGACGTCCGGAAAGAAGAGGGTCGCCGCAAAATGAAACCTGGGCGGCCGGGGGGGAGGAAACTTTTTGGGGAGACACCCTAAATAAAAGGGAAGGAAGTTCGTGAGATGACGAAAGAGAGAATTGAAACGAGAAAAAAGTTTTTTTCAAGGGGAAATCCTGTTTCTGGGGGTGTTGGGGGGGGGTGGGTTGATTTGGGGCCCAGCCAGAGAAAGGAAGTGCCTTCCCCGCTTCTCTGGAGAAGGGGAAAGTTGGGGACGCTTCGCTGCAGGACGGGCAGGTGGGGAAAGGGGGGGTTTGGGTTTTTTTGGGGGAGGGGGGGGGAATTGTACCCTAAAGGGGAAGCGAGGATGACGAAGGAAAGAAAAAAGTCTCCCTGACTCAAAAACAAACAACCACGGAAGGAGGAAATAGTTCACACCGGCTTCGAAAGAGCGGGTCAAGGCCCACGAAAAAAACCGAAAAAGAGAAACAGTTGGGACGAAGAGAAAAGGGAGGAAGGAAGAGACGGCCCATGTGGGGACGAAAATGGCGCCAGGGGTTGAGAAAAAAAAAAAAAAAAAAATCGGCGTCATCGTAAAAAAGTGGGAGGGATTGCAAAAGGAGGGAAAAGGAAAGAGAGGGGAAACGGTTCGGAATGGAAGAAGGGGGGAACCACGCCTTCGGCCAAAAGAGAAGTTATTAATGTGGGGTGGAGGGGAAAAATTGGAAAAGTCTAACAACGGGGGGAAAAACGGGGGGAAATTCACGTTTACGAAGGGGGGAAAATCAAAAGAAAGGGGGCGAAGGTGAAGAAAAAAATTTAAGGAGAGAAAAAATACATCCCTCCATGGGGGACAGGCTCAACTCCAATTGGGGTAAAAACGATTTAAAAGATAGTCAACCTTCAAAAGAAAAGAAGGGGAGAAAAAGTTTCCCAATATGGAAAAAAAAAAACACCGGGGGGGGCCTTTGAGGGGGCGTCTCTGGGGGAAAGAAGGGGGGGAAAGTGATGTTCCCACAAACCTGAAGAAGGGAAGGCTGAAAATCTTAAATATCAACAAAAAAACAGACAACACCTATGACGAAAGGTTGGGGAAAGGTGTTTCTTCAAGGTCCTACCCAGGGGGATTTGCTGCTGATTAGGGAAAGAAGGGGGGGTTTCTCTACCCGGGCCGGAAAAGGGGGTTTTCTGGTCCGTGATGGGGGGAAAAGGGGAAAAAAAAAAAGTAGAAGGTCATAAAAAAAGGAATCTGATACCAGAAAAATGGTTCAAGCAAAAAAAAGGGGAGGACCAATCCCGCATAAGAGGGGGAGGGAATTCGTCTTAAAAAGAAGGCGTGGGCAAGCGAGGGCAGGAAAAAAAGAAGGTATCATCAAAAGGGGAGGAAAATGAAAATTCTAAAAGACTTGTTTCACCTAAAAAAAAGAGGGGTGGGTTTTGAAAAAAAGAAGGGAAAAAAAAAAAGGGGAGGCCTTTCTCAATGTCTTCCAAAGGGGGGGAGGGAGGAGGAAACGACAATCCCAACTCGAGGCCCGGGAAAAAAAAGACAGCCGGGGCAAATTTTATAATCGGAGAAAAGGGGTAAAGGAAAAGGAAGTTTGTCAAAAAAAGGAAGGGTTCCCAGCGAAAGGAAAAAGAAAGGGGGACGACAACGCAGAAGGTGAGCACACGGCTTCTATAATTGTACCGAAAAGCTAAAGCCGCTTGCCGGAAAAAAAGGAGAAAACTCCATCCATTTCCAGAAAAAGCCGATTGCAGACAGAAAAAAAAAATACACGGGAATCTACAAGGGAGGTTTGTTGTGTCTCCGGCACAAGCAATGACGGCAAGCAAAAAGAAGCGCTACCGGGAACCCGACCCTCGGGGGGGGCCAAGCCATACTGGAGGTCGGCGAAAGGGGAAGGGAAGAAGCCCGCCGGGAGGCCGCTCGACCTGCCCCCCCACCGGTGCAAAAAAAAAGGGAGGAAGGGTCTCCTCAAAAGAAAAAGAATGCGCCATTTCCTTTTTTTAAAAACCCAGGGAATGGCCGGAATTGTGAAAGGGAAGGGGCATCTGAACGGGGGAAAAAAAAAAAAAAACACATTGTAACAACCACCGAGTGGGAACGAAGGCGAGCAGGAAAAAAAAAAGGGGGAAGGCGCTTCCTCCTATCAGGGGTTGAACAACGAAGAATCTCTTGGCTTTTTTTGTAAGAAAAAAAAAGGCTTCGTCCCGGGGGGAAGAGGACGTCGGCCCGAAAAGGCGCAAGGTGAAGAGTGCGAAGTGTGGGGGGGGGGGGGAAAAGGGAACTCTAAAACCCTAAAAAATTGAAAAATTAAATAGACAAGACCTCGAAGGATGTTGAAAATCCGTGCGACCGCCCGGCTACCGACCATAGAGGGAAAAAAGGAGGAGTATAAATATAGATATATTCGGGAGGAAGAGAAAGGACCTTTTTTCCACAGGGGGGGGAGAGCGGGTGTCGAGGTAGGTGGGAGAAAAGGGGAAGGGGGGTCGGTTCGCGTGTTAGGGCGGGCAAAAAACTTGAAGGCAAGAAAGCACGGAGAAAAGTCGGGCCCTGACGCAGAAGCGGTGGACGAGCCGTTGTTCCTACTTGTAAAACGAACGTTTTGTTGCAAGAAGGGATCTTTCTTCAATGAGGGACCCCTTTGGTCATCGGGAGCAGGAAAAACGAAAAGGACCACCGCCCGGGGGGGGGGGGGGGGGGGGGAAACCGTCATCTTGCAAATGACCAATTCCTGTCAGTCGCAAAAAAATGGAAAACAACGAGAAAGTAGGGACGGGGTCCTCAAAGGGAACGGGAAAACGTTGAGACGGAGGGGGGGGGAAAAAAGGCCGTCGATCGGCGAGGCGAAGGCGGGAGAAAAAAAAGAAGACGTTCCCAACGGTGAAAGGAGGGGGGGGGAAGAAAAGCTGTGTGCAATGGGAAAGGTGTTTTGTTGTAACGAGGGCTTGCCGTAAAAGAAAAAAAGAGTTTCCCTATTCAGAATTTGAAGGTAGAGGGAAAAATCAGGCCCAGGATATCTTGAGAGGAAAAAATGGGAATGATTTTAAAGGGCGCCTATTAGGAGGGAACAGTACGCCATAGGGGAAGAGGTTTTTCCTTCAAAGAAAAGGGGGGTGGAAAAGAAATTATCGAGAAAATCTTCCTTCCGTCCCGGGTGGGGAAAAAAGGAAATGTGATTTCATCCCCCCAAAAAAAAAAAAGCTGGAAACATACATGTTCAGGGGAAAAAAAAAGCGCAGGCACCCAGAGAAGGAAAAAATTTTTTTTCCCAAAAAAGGGGAAAGGACGGGCCAACCACAAAAAGAAAAATCCTTCCTTCCACCATGGGGAAAAACCTTATGGAAATACAGGGGGCAACGAAAAAGAAGGGTCCGTCTTGTGACAAAAAAAAAAAAGAATAAACAAACCGAAAAGCACGTGGTTAACCCATCGTGCTGGAAAGAGTTGGAAGGGGACGGACAACGAAAAAGGGGTCCAAGGTGGGGGAGGGGGTTTTTCGCCAAGAAGAAAAAGGCTTGGGGGAATAGCGATGGGGGGTGGGAGAAGTTCGGGATGGAGGGGGGGGGGGGGGGGAGCCGGGATTGAACTCGAGAAAAAAAAGGGAGGGGAGACCCTAGCAGGGCAGGAAACGCTCAAAAAAAAAAGGGTTGGGTTTTTTTGGAAGAAAGAAAGGCCTTAATAATACGACGAGGAAAGAAGGAGACAAAATCTCTTTGGGGGAAAAGAAAGGGGAAGGAAAGAAGCGGTGGATTTCTTGTGGAGGAGGAAAAAGGTGCCGCCGAAGGAGAAGTGCAAAAAAAAAGGGGTTTGTGGCTCACATCAAGGCCGGCCCTTCCGACGCCGTGAAAAAAATTGAATTCAACAGCCAGGGGGGGGGAAAAAAAGAGAAACTTTGTAAGCGGAAAGGAAGGAACGTAGTTTTTGTGTACCCGGGGCGACAAGTTCAACGCCGGGGGGGGGGGAAAAAAAGGAAGGGGGGGGAGCATTGGGGAGACGGTCATTTTAAATGGATAAAAAACTTTTCCGGAAAGGGGGAAAAAAGTCCTTAACTGGAAAAGAAGAAAGTCGCAGTAAAGGGGGGGAACATACTGAGTGTGCCCAGTTGTTGGAAAAACGGGGAAAAAAAGGGAATGGAAGTAACAGCGGAACCACAGAGCGGGGAAGGGGGGGGGGAAAATTCTTCGCAACAGGTTCGCCTCAAAACTGATGCATGAGGTCCTTTCGTGAAGAAAGGGGGGGGAAGGGAGATGAAAGTCTTGACTATGGAAAAAAAGGAGAGCAGGCAGTGGAGTCTTCCGTTTGTAAAGTTCGAGGGAAAAAAGGGGGTTCCAGCACAAATGACCGTCCTGCGGCTATGGGGGGAGTGGGCGGGGAGTAAAGGGAAGAGGTCCACGTAGGGGGGGGGTTTCGTTGGGCAATTGAAAAAGGGGCAAGAAAAAACCGCGAGGGAAAGAAAAGAAGGGGGGGGCCTATCCTCCCTCAAGGGAGAGGAAAAGAGAGAGAGCGGGAAAAGCAAACCATTCCTCACACAAAAATCTTTTAAGAAAAAAAGACGTCGTCCCCGGCCGAAAAAAAAAACGTGAACGGAACTCCCAAATCCCGAAGAGGGGAAAAAAGGAAAGAAAAAGGGGGGGGGAAAAAGGATTACTAACTTTAAACACGGTCGTCTGCGGGGGAAAATACCGCGAACTAATCGGGAAGGGGGAAAGAAAAAAATCATCTCCTACAATTTATACAAGAAAAAGGAGGTAAAGAAAGAAGGGGTTGAGGGGGGGAAACCCCAGGTGGGGAGAAAAACATAGGAACACTCCGGCACAAAGGGTGGGTTCAGAGGGAGGACGGTTGAATCACGTCAAACACGGGGGGAAAAAAGGCGGGGAAGTTTCGCGGCACAAAAAAAAAACGAAGTGTATGTACCGCAAGCAAAGGAATTCTTTTACAAAAAAAGGGAAAAAATCCTCAAAAACCAATGGGTTGACCTGCTCACCGGAGGGTGGGGGGACAAACGAACGGCGTTTGAAAAAAGGGGGAGAAAAAAAGGGGCAACCTACAAAACAGAAAAAATTCCTTGCCTAACAAAACCGTGCTTGGACAAGGTGTAATGAGGGGAAGGGACACTGCTTCTTAATTCCAAGAGGAACGGTACTCGGCGACAGAAAAACGAAGCCAAGCCCATCACCGAATGACAATGTTGAAAAAAAAGGGGCTTCTCTTAATTTGGGGAAAAAAAAAGGTGTGATGAAAAAAGGGGTTAGCCTGCAGGGGAGAAAAAAAAGGGAAAGGGAACCCTTCTAAAAAAGAGGGGGGGGGTAGGGGTCCTGGGGGGAACGCATCCAAGCTGACTAAAAAAAGGTATACCTCTATTTTCAGAATACAACACCTGGGGGTGAAAAACATCAAATAAGTCTTTCGTAGTCAAAGGAAGAAAGACTTTTTTCATCTAACAGGGGGAATGGCACCGTTTACATAATCAACAGGGGAAAAGGATTGAAACAACATCACTCAAGGGGAAAAAAAAAAAGAGGGGTTGCTGGTGGGGGGGGGGGGGGGAAAAAAAAAACCGACGTCCCCCCTCTGGCGCCACAACGGGAAAAAAAAACCGGGGTGGCCAAAGTGGCAAGGAGGAGGGGGAAGAAGGGAACGTGCTGTTTCCCCAAGAAGGAGAGGAGAATTGATATGGGGAAAAAACAATGGTTTTGTCAAAAAAAAAGTGGAGAAGAGGGGTCCTGTTTCCAGAAAAGGAAAATCCACTCCGGTTAAGTACAAACAGAAGAGCAAAAAGGGCCTCGATAAGGAGGACGAGCCGCTGCAAGGAGAGGGGAAGTCCATCGAAAAAAGCGAAGTCCAGTTTCACCAGCAAGGAAGGGAAGGGAAGAAAAAAGGGGAAAAAAAAAAGTGTGCCGCGACGGCAAGGGGTGTTTCCTCACGGAACAAAAGGGGTACGGGCAAGCCCAAGCAAAAAAAGGCGCTACCTGAGAAAAAAAATCGAAAAACCGGGGAAACGTAATCTGGAGGGAAGGGGGAAAAAACTGCCCTCCCGCAAAAGGGGGAAACGACCTTCCGTGGAACAGGTAAAAGGGCCTTCTGAACAGAGAAAAAAAAAAAAAAGGGGAGCCCTTCATTCTGCAGGAGGAAAAAAAAAGATTCCTTGTTGGTGGTCGGGAATTCATGGGGGAAAAGAAAAAATTCCGCACAGGAAAAAACCGGGCCAGGAGCGAAAATGACCCAAAGCCCGGGAAAAAAAAGGACAAGATCCTTGAGGGGAAAGAAAACAGTCGCTTGGCCAAAAAAGACATGGAAGTCACCGCCGACGGGATGGGAGGAAGGGAACCACCCCCCCTAATTCCCTCAGGGAAGGAAGAAGAAAAAGTGCCCGGAATTTGGGGTGGGGACCAGAGGAACCCTCGTTTTCTCATCCGCCAGCACAAAAAGAAAAAGAAAAAAAAGGGGGGAAGTTTTAACACAAAGTGAAAAGGAAGGGAAAGACCAGAAGATAACTCGTCTCAACAAAAAAAAATAGCGGTATCCGAGGCGGGAGAGCCAAGGGGTGAAAAAGGGGTGTTTTCAAAATCCCAGAAAAAAGGGAGGATTCTTGGCGAAAAGGAAAAGACGAAGTTTCCCTCGGGCAAAAAAAAGGGGAAACAAAACCTTTCCGGGGTACAGTGATCCACGTATATGGGAGTTTCCCTAAAAAAGGAAAAAAGTGAAAAGAAAGCCTTTTTACTCTGTAAGACAAAAACTATCGCAGTTGGGTAAAAAAAAAGCAATTATCTTCTCAGCGGAAAAAGTTGTACATCCTGTGGGAGGTTCGGAACCAAAAAAAAAGTTTTTGGGGGAAAAGTCATGCTGCAAAAAAGGAGAATCGCATCGAGAGAAAGGGGGGAACACTCAAATCTCTCCGGACATGGGACAGGAAGCGTACCGGAAGTAAGGGGGAGTGGGGTGTTCCAATTTTCGAGAGTAATATCTTCAAAACAGACGACAAGTTCTATCGCCGGAAAGGCCGCATATACGTGGGGAAAAAACCTCTTTCTGTACGTGGAGAGCGGGATTTTTTTGCTGGGGAAAGGTGCCTTCCACGAGGGGGAGACGGGGGGCCCCGGAGGAACACAAAAAAGGGGACCGGTAGAGCCCACGTGCAAGTTCCCCTACGGGGAGCGGAGGGGAGGGGGGAAACCTGGATGGCGCTTTTTTCAGGAGAAGTTCCGCCTCCAGTCTTGGCCGGCAGCGGGGAGAGGGGGGGGGGGGAGACGGTGTCGAAATCGGAAAAAGGGAGAAAAAAAATAACCTCGAAAAGGGGAGGGAAGAAAGACCAAAGGTCTCAATTTTTGAAAAAAGAAGGGGGAGGCAAAAAAAAAAAAAAAAAGAAAAGAACTTTTCCAAGGCAGGAACACCAACAGCGGTATGTCGGAAGAAGAAAAAAAGGGGGGCACCCTGGATAAAAAGGAAGGCGTTCTCCCCAGCGGCACACCAGGAGGGGAAAAACACCCGTCAAAGAAAAAGCGTGGGTACAATCCTTGCTGGGTAAATCAATTGGAAGTTTACTTCGGAAAAAAAAAAACCGACCGTTGATTATTTCCCACCAGGGGGGGACCTCTTCCAGGGAAAGGCTCCCCACGCAACAAGGGTTGGGATAAGGCGGGAAAAGAAAAAAAAAAAAAACTTTACCACCTTTAAGGAGGTGAAATGTATTGCGGGCTGGCGAAGTGGGGGGGTTTAGTCGGGAGGGGGGGGGAGGTAAATCCTCTTGAAAGAGGGGAAGGGAAGAAGCCTAGCAGAAAGTTCAAAAAAACCTCGAGCAAAAGGGGGTTTTTTCGAAGGCCTATAAACATGAGTCGGGAAGAAGGGGAGAGGGGAAAGGGAGATCTCCATTCTCCACGAAAAAAAATAAAGGGTTTCGGGAAAAAAAGGAAAAAGAAGGTCCAAAATCCCGAAAGGGGGGAGATTTCCGATTTGGAAATAAAACGCCGGAAGACCGGTGCAGGGGGGGGGGGGGGGAAAAATCAGGCCCTTCCAAACACGAGCCCAGAAAGGGGAAAGCAGGGGTGGTTTGGGTTGGGAAAGGGGAAACTTGTAGCCGGAAGGCCGGGAAGGGGGTGAAAAATTTTGATACAGAACGTGGAAAAAAACGCCCGGGGAGGGGGGGGGGGGGGGGGAAAAAAGAAACCAATTGCGTGAGCAAGGGGGAAGAAAAAGGTCAAAAAATAAATGAGTTTCCGGAAATGTTGTGTGGGGGAAAAGGGCCGGTACCCGTAATGAAATCACTTTAAATATTCTGGAACATGGATGACTCGGAAAGAGGGAAGGTATCGTGAAGAAATTTTGGACGTACGTTTCCGGGGCCACGACGCAGAGAGAGTTGAGGGATGAGAACAGCAGGCCCCCCTTTAGGGGGGGGGGGGGGGGAAGTTGTTTGACGTGAATCAAAGAAATCTGAAAAGGGAATCAACCAAATCGAAAAAAAAAGGCGGAAACACCATCAGGACGCCGGCCAGGGGGGGTGGCCTCTTAGGGGCCGAACATGTTTTAGGAAAAGAGGAAGTATTGACCTCAAAGGGGAGAGAACGAAATAAAATTGGGGGAGGAGAAGGGTTGACTTATGCCCCGAAAGGCAGTGATCTTGAAAAAAGCAATCAGAACACGGTTTTTGGTGAAAAAAAAGGGCCCTTTTTGGGGAAAAAGGGTCGCTGGCGCTGGGGAAAGAAGTTGAGAGGGTACCACTTCGTCCCAGGGAAGGAACAACCGTACGCTGAGGGGGGGGGGGGGTGGGTTTTTTTGGTGTATGTTGTTTTTGTCGCACCTGGGGGGGAGCACGGCGAGTAATTTAACTCAAGGCGAAAGGAAAAGGCTT
>Ga0179593_1377453_pt1 | contig 14756 bp, 12 predicted proteins | sample CZODoug2_1_08_16_FD_185931 | JGI IMG/M metagenome (GOLD analysis project Ga0179593, IMG submission 185931) | Vadose zone soil fungal communities from Angelo Coast Range Reserve, California, USA - CZODoug2_1_08_16fungal (PacBio error correction) | ecosystem: Environmental > Terrestrial > Soil >...
TGGCCTACTGGGTTAAGCCGGAGCTAAGTCAAAACAATCAGCCCTCAGCTAGACCCACGGCCCGCTAACGCCAGGGAGGCCAAATCCGCTTGCATGTTCATCTTATGCTTAATTCTGAGAACCGTGACAGTGTTAAGGGGCTATAACTTAGAAGAGTCCGTTAACGGTGACGGTGGGGGAAAGCAACCATAGGAGTAAAGAGTTTAGGGCTATGTAAGTGGCTGTGAAATGAGGGGAAAAAAAGAAAAACCCAAAGAGGGGGGCAAAAACGTGGATAAACCAACTAATGCTGAATGGACGGTGTGCAAGGACGTGGATGCAGAGACGTGTAAAAACGAGACAAGTAAGTAGGAAAAAAGCAAGGAGGGAAACGTCAAGTCGGGGACAAATAATTGCTCACACACTGGAAAAGCATAGTTGATGTGATACCCTCACCGGACGGGGGAGACTGGGGGGCGGCGGGAAAACTATGAAGCAATCATAGACCCGTCGTAGATAAGCTGAAAAAAAAAACAATCGCTGAGGGGGTGATAAAGGGAGTGTAGCTCTGAGTGACCGAAAAGGCTTTCGAAATCTAATCGGAAAAATCAACCAGCATAGAAACAGCGAGCGGAAAGAATAATTCATACCAAATATTATTACCTCGCAGATTGCGGGAGAACTTCTCAAGAGGCTAATGGTCGTGTTCCAAAGGGGAACGAACCTTCAGAGTGAACCGAAAAGAAGGGGGACTAAGTACCCAACCAAAGGTCCCGGTCGTCGCTGGGGTAAAAAAAAGCCGAAAACCACGGAACGGCTGTGAGCCGGAGTGATGCAATAAAAAGGGAGAGACAGAGGGGGAAAGGTTTCTACAAATCGCGGAGTAAATCCGCCGTAAAACACGCCTTAAACGAATGGCGGGGGGTTTACCGAAGGGGAGAACAGGTGTGGGGAAAAGAAACTTGTCCTCGGACCAATAATTTGCGGAAAACCTGAGGACAACGTCCACACCCGCCGAATATGGGGAAGAATCGCCAGGCTTGCCGCCGCGAATGCGAGGAAAGAGCTTTTGGGCAGGGAGGCGAAACGAAGGTTAAAGGCAAACGACCAGGGTCAGGTTGACGTAAAACGGGGGGAATGGAAGGCCTTGCAAAAGGGGTGTTGTGTCAGGGCACGATAAAAAGTCGGTGGCGGGGGGTATGCCTAAGACAAGACCAAGCGGGAAGTAGCATGGGGACATCGGAACTGGGAATCGCATTGGCCCAAAAGAAACACTGTAAGCGGAGACGATTAATGCAAAGGGACTCTAGAATTTCGCGAGGTGGAGAAGAGGGGTCGCAAAGGTCGGAAAAGTCACACGACAGGAGGGTCAACTTTGTGGAGTAACAAAAGGTCAAACGAAAAAAAGTTGAAAAGGGAGTTCAAAGAAAAAAACCAAAACGACAATGAAGAAGAAATTTCAAAATGTCGGAACAAGTGGGGGGGTGGAAAAGTGTTGAAGGGGGGTGCTGCCCTTTTGGTTGAAAGACTTGAACGCCATCTGAGTCCAACGAGGGAGCCGAAAAGAAACGTCTGTCGGCGCCGGGGGGGGGTGGGGGAAAGGTTTCGTCAGTCCTCAATCCGAATACACGGGGGGCAATCGAAACCATCGTAGTTGGGGAAGTGATTACACGGCAGCCAGTTACTGGTCCAGGGAAAACGACCAGGTGAAGTGCCAATAAGAAGAAAAAAGGGGGAATGTGAGCAAGAATTTGGAGAAAGGGTGTCACTGGGCCGCCCCGGGAGAGATGGAAAGTCTGAAATGGCGGGAACGGAGCGTCAAGCGAAATAATATCTGTAAAAAGGGTGACCGCGGACACATAAAGACAAAAACAGAGGTCCACGGTTGAGGGTCACGAGGGGGGGTTTACAAAACAATACCTATTATGGAGAGTTTGACGGAAAAGCGGCAAGACCTGAACGTCAATAAATGACTAAAAGAAGATGAAGTAAAGGGCAAAAACTGGAAAGCGTCAGGTCGTTGGACGTAGGGGGGGGGAGGACCATCGGGAAGGGTGCAATAAGGTGAAGACAGATGACTCTCGCAAAAAAAAAAAAGGTATGAAAAGTAGGATAAGCTGGAGGAAGGATGCCATGAACAAACTGGAGGGGTGGGCTCAGCAGGCCGTCGAGAACCTATAACGGTTGCTGCAAGGTTACCTTTGAAGTGCAGCATGGGTAGTCCACGGGAAGAAGTGTCGGTAATTAAAAAGATGTGGTCAAAAAAATAGACAAATAGATTCTTTTTGTGGTCCAGGTATTGACCTCGTGCCACAAAGAATATGTGGGGAGAGCGGGGAAAAATGTGGAATGGGTGCAAATCTGAAATATGTATTGGGTCGTGAGCACTGGCATTAGAATGTCTTTCAAATAAAAGGCAATCTTTGGAACAAGAACCTGGGGGCAGAAAACACGTTAGCAAATGCGGTTCAAATCGCGAAAAAATCCGTGTAGGGGCTCCGGGTACGCAAAAGGGGGGGCGGGGAAATGACTCATAAAAAGCTTAATGGGGAAAGAAAAAATGCCAACCAAAACAGAAATAGTTCGATCAGAAGAAAGTCTTCCGGATATTTATGAACAAAGGAAAAAACATAGCAGCAACGAGGGAAGGTGGCTGTGGGACCGGGAATCAAGGAGTGATCCTCTGGCGACCAGAAAGCAACAAAAAACGCAGCCACACGAACCTCGGGAAACAACCTTTGCATTGGGGGCGGAATTTAAGGAGAGGGGAAGGACCTTTTTACCGGGTAAAACTGTTTGGTCCGGTTTTGGCCGGTGGGGGGGCCACCGGCAGCCTGTTAGGTAATCAACACAAAGAGAAAAAAACGGGGAAAAAAGGAGCGGGGACATTACAAAGTCGAGGACTGGGGCGTTCATTCTCAGGGGAGCAGATAGTGAAGGTTGATACAGGAGGGGGGAAAGATGTGCAAAGGATAAACATTGACCGGGGGGGATTTGAGGAGAGGAAAGAACCCCACAAACCAGACTTTGGGTAAGGTGCCATGCCCACCACAAAGAGTCAATTAATCTCCATGAACTAACCTCTAAAAGCAAAACGAAAGGGGGGGGGGAGTTTGGTTGACCGTCGTTAGGAGAACTGAAATATTAAGAGAATTCGTTGACTTGAAGAAAAGAAGGGATTGGGGCTGCGGGATGCTGCGGGGGATGGGTTCGGCAAAGGGACTAGGGTAATATGGGTTTTTCCGAAAATTAGGGCCGGGAACACGTTGTGGATTGACGACCACACGTAAGAGGTGAAAAAAAAGGAGAGAAGACGAGGGGGGGGGAAACGAGGGATAATCCTCTCATTTTAAACATTGCCGAAAGAGGGATAGCGTTTTATTGCAGAAGACGGATGGTAAAAGAACCAGCTGCTGGGGGGGGGAGGGTAGGGGGAAAGAAAGAACCGACGGCCTATTGGAATTGGATGGGAATCTGAGTAGTTACAAACCGTAATCATGAAAGGGGGAGGGAGAAGCTCGACAGAAAAGTTCTGATGTCAAAATGATTGGGTAATAAAGGAGGGACCGCTTCTTGCGGTTGTGAGGGGTGTCTCGGGAATAGACGGAAAAAGACTGCGTTCATCCTGGAGAGACCCGAATCCATTGAAAAGCTTTTTTGGAGATATTTCTCAAAAAGCCAAGGGGGCTTCATTCGTGGACAAAGAGAAAGGGGCAAGGTAGCTGGGGAGGATAATCAATGAGGACAGGGGTGAAACAGTATTGACCCACAGAAGGGGGGATAGTGGGAAAGGGGGGGCTTTTCGCAAAAGGACTCGAGTGGGGGGGGTAAAAAAGAGAGTAATCCACGGAAAATGGACAAGGGAAAAATCTCAGCATCGGGGACAACGAGTTTTGGCTTACCAAATGCGGCGGGGGCTGACAGGGGAGAGGGGAACAGCACGTGCTAAAAAGAAGAAAAAGAGGAAGGGGGCAGATGGGAGGAAACAACGTCGCTCTTGGCAAGAGATTTAGAGACAGGAAAAAAGAACGCGGCGGAGAATACAGACGAGGAAAACGGGAGCAAGCGGGAGGGGGGAGGGTTGCTGGATTCGGGAGGAACGGAGGGAGAAGTGTTTGAAGGGTAAGTAGAGGGAACTCCCGTAGTGGGGGACCAGACATCTCTAAATCAAGAACAAAAACAGAGGGGGAATTTCTTTACACTAAGGGGGGGGAACGGAATAGCGGAAACAAACTATAGAAGGGAAGCCCAAATCCCGCCCGCTAAGTCGGTCCACCAAAAGGAGGCTATCGGGGGAAGAGTAAGGAGAATGAAAAACCATGCGCGGAGGGGGAAAAAGGGAGGAAATTTCTCGCTGTAAAGGGACGTTTGTTGAAATCAAGAAGGAGGAGGGAGTCGGAGTGAAGACGTGCTTGTCATAGCCACGAAGAAAAAGCATTGGGAGAAAAAGGGCTAACCTGCAAGGGAAGAGTGTGAAAAGCAGGGGCGGCCTTACGGTGTGAAAATAGAAGGACACGGCCGGCGAAAAAAGGATACTATGCCATTGAGGGGTTCAACTTCAAGGGCTAAAAGGGGACATATTGGGAAAAAAGGGACGGGGGGAGGGGGGCAAGAAGGAAGCAGCGGAAGGGGTCAGGAGAAATAGCGGGGGAAGAAAAAAAAAAAGCGATACTGGGGGTGAGAGGAGGGAAGCGGCGTATGCCCTCAAATTCTGGGTTTAGGAGTAAGAGAAATCCCAAACCTACAATATGAAGAATCACGGAGAACACATATTGGTAACAAATACTGGGTGACCTAAGAGATTTGCTGGAGGATGGGGCGCCGACTTGCAGGAAGGGAAGAGAATCTGTACGAAACTTCAGAGGGCAAGGGGGAAAAGGAGCGGGGAAAAAGAAGTTCCCCCTAGGCAGTCTCTTGATCCTAGCCGATGCCACACTCTCTTGTCAGGGCTTTCCGAATCGGATGTTCTGGGCAATCACCTGAATTGTTTCGGAAGGTTTACTACCAAGCAGAAGGATGAATCCGAAAGGCAAAAGCATTGAAGGAAAGAAAAATCTTGTTCAAAGGAGAAGAAAAAGTCTGTGTTCGAAATCCAGATGGAGGGAGGGTCGAATAATGTTGCGGCACAAACTCGTCAAAAGAACCACTAGCCGACATATTCAATAGCTCGCCAGCATGAGGAACGGATGCAACCGCAAGAAGGAAATGCGGGGAGAGAGCCGCATAAAAAAGTTCCACGTTCAAAAGGCAAAGTGTTATCGTTGCGCAAGGGGGGGAGGGAACGCCGGGAGAAGGGGGGGTGGGCATGGAGGGGGGAAGTACCCTGGGGGGGGGAGAAATTGAAAAATACCACGCAGGTCAAGGGGGAAAGAACCAGTGTGTGAACATCGGACGGTAGTTCAAGGTTGCGCTTAAGGATGTGAACTGGAAGGTATCGCCGGGGGGGGGGCAAACTCGGGGAAAAGGTGGTGTTCAGCAAATCGTTCGCTTCACACCCAAGGCTGTCACGGGGGACCAAAGTCCAAGAACAAAGGGGGGTCGCAAAGGAAAAAGGAGGGGGGAAAGGAGCACCGAAATGGCATACATTGGAACAATTGGGGGGGGGAAAGCAAGAGGGGTGCTTGGGGGCTGTCCCTGGTTGTTGCGGGGGGGAGTGCGGTTACCAGTAGGACAGGAGGGTTGAGGCTGGAACCACGCAAAAAGGAGTATGACGGCGTGGTTTTTCCGGGGGGTTCGTCAGAATCAAGGCCTAGTACTAACGTATTATGATTCGCAAGAGTAGGTTGGGGGGGGAGTGAAAAAAAGGTCCGCGCAGCTTCACGTCCGTTCAAACCGGACACCAGTGGAGTTAAATACTCCTACAAGAGGGGCAGGGGGAGAGCCTGAAAGTTGGGAAACTGGGTTAATGACCGCCGAGGGATTTGTAAGAAGAGACTATGGGTATGGTAAGTGTGGAAGAAAGTGGAGCGTAACTCAAGTTCTCTTAAAAAAATCGGGACCAATTCAAGGGAAGCCAACAACGTCTTCAACTAATGGCGAGGGGAATAAACGTTGGAACACAAAGGCAAGACCGATTCATGCGGGGGTACTGATTTTAAGGAAGCAAAAACTTTCGGAACGCACAATGCTGAGGAGGGAAAACGCCGCAAACAAATCGCCTTTACGAGGATCGGAGGCTTAGACCACACACACGAGTTAGTGGGGTAGGCATCACGGTGAAACAGGAGAGATCTCACAAACAAGGGGGGAAAGCGATTCATCTGTGATGGGAAAACTTTAATGCCAATAACTACTGGAAGGGTGTTGGGGATCCTGAAGAAGGAAAATAGACAGAGATGCGGTTGCTGTCCGGGGGGAAGGACTTCAGCGAGGGAGAAGTCCGGGGGGGGAGGATGAGGCAGGTGGAAGTCAAAAGGTCACGCATCGTATTGCCTGGGGGGTGGGACCACGGGGTTAGTGAAGACAGGCCACCGGAGCGTTTCTAGCTTTCCCTGTTCCGTGGGTGAGCTACGATGGTGATGGAGGGGACCTGCCGTGGACTGCATTTCTTCAGCAATCCATCAATAGGGCCAACATAAGGGATCAAGCATACAAAACACGTTGCTGTAGAAAATTAGGGTGTCATCGAAATAAAACAGGAATCGTGGGGGAAAGGGGATGAGGGGAGAACTCACAAATTAGGGGAGAGGTGTTCAAGGACGCGACGCAGAAACTGTCGGAAGTGGAATCAAACAAAAAGACATTTGCGAGGCATAATCAAGGAGGGTAACGTCTCTGGGACTTCGAACGGAAAAAAATTTGGCGAAGCAGACGCATTTTCGGGGGGAAGTAAAGACACTAGCCTGTGGAACCGATTTCCTAACAAAGAACCCCGAAACCAACAGGGGGGGTTAAAAACCAACAGCAACATAGGGAGAAAAAGGGAGAAAATTGTTGATGGGGGCGGTTGTATTGGACATAAGGGGTGAAGGACGATCACTAAACTTTTTGTAGTGTGGGTAACGGGGGTGGGTACCACCCGTGAAAGCAGGTTCGTGTGGAGAGAAAAGCAGAAAATCGGAGAAAGAGAAAAGGGGGACCGACTAACGTTGAGGGGATTGATATTCCATTGGTAACACTAATTTAGTTAAAAGTAGACTTAATTCCGAGGTACAAAAAGATTACCGGATGGGGGAAATTTGATGATAGAGAACACCGGGACCCGATTGGGGGGGAGAAGGTCCATGCCCACACCAAAATAAACAAGTACTCTCCAGGCCCAGAACGAGAAAGGGAAACGAAGAACAGGGGGGTAGTGCGCGGAGTGGGAGTAAGACTGAGAAGGGAGGGAGATCGCAAGTCGCTGGCATGGCACACGGGGTGGGGTGCTGAAGCCGTGTCGAAATGAAAGCGGGTCTTCTTGGGGTAAGATGTAGGACGAATTTGTGAAAGAGGGGGGAAGAGGTGTGCCGCAAATGTAATTAACACGTTCGGGATTTAGAAAACCACTCCTGGCTGGAAAAGTCCTCGAAGAGAGGGGGGGACTCGTCGGATAGAAACAGGCTTGTGGGGACGTGCCCGTAAACTCGAGATCGGTTGGGCCTCACTCCGGAGAAAAAAGAAGGGTGTTGGAGCGGCTCTTAGAAAGTCAAGGCAATCCGACTTAGTCCAGATGAAGGTGGCGGGAACTCCTGAGGTTGATGGGCACCCCGAGACAGAAGACCCAAGGCGGCGAAAAGCAAGCACGGCGGTCAAATAGGTTGGGTTGAAAGAATAGGGCTTTTTCCTCTGCGGAGGTGTGTGCTGGTGATTGGGGATCTCTCTGGAAAAGCAGAAAAAGGAAGGGATGGGACTCCAGCGAGAAAAATATAACACAATGGATGAAAAGGCGGTTGGTGGTTTGAGAAACGCTAGTTCATTGAGCCTGGGGGGTCGACCGAAAGGGCCGGGAATGAGGGGGGATGAAAAAAATTCGTGCAAAAAGGCCGCAGTTTAACCCATTGGTCTCCCCAAGGGATGGGGAGGCTACAGCAAGATGCTCCATTCCATGTGAGAAAGGAGGGGGTACCAAAGAAACAAAATTAAGGGCCAAGTGGTGGGAGGAGAAAGGTCGCGAGTGGTGGGAACCCGCTCCAGGTGAAATACGCTGGGGAACCGTCACCAATAAGCAGTGAGCTTTGAAAAGCGTTGGGGGGAGAAAAGGAGCGGGGACCTGAGAACTACGAGGAAACAAAAAAGTACTCCTCTAAACTGCAAATATGGAACTGCAGATGGGAAAAGGGAACGTCAAGTGTAAAGAAATGGAGGGAGGCGTAAATGGAAATCGAACTGAAACACAACGAGGCGGGGAGAAGGAAGAATACTCATTCAGAAACGAATAGCAAGCGGATTGGGGGGGTAAATAACTGGTTCAGAGGAGCAAAGGGGTTAAAGAGCTGCCGGCTGCCGTCCGTGGGTGGCATCCGGCGGGAACCAGTATGTAAAAACAAGCGATCTCAAACAAAAATAAGGAGGGACATAGAATGGCTGGACTAAGGGGGACCAAGCCGAATGACAGAAAAACGAACAGACCGAAAGCGGACCAATCGCCGCTAAGGTCGGAAACAAAATAAGGAGTGCGATCGGGTGCGCGTAGAGGCAAGAAGAGAGGGAGGTGTCGAGGAAGGTCAAGTCGCATCCGAGGGCGATGAAACAAGTTGACGTTTTTAAAGAAAATATGCAGTCCCGGGGGATGGTCTGGAGTAGAGGAAAAGGGATTACGGAAACACTTCAGAAAAGAAACAGGGTAGCCAAACGCTGGGCCCCGAAATTGATTGTGACGGTGGAAAGCAGGGATGCCGGAGAGGGGGGGTAACCACTCGAGGCCCAAGTCCCGGCGAAAAGCCGTACAGACTTATTCCACAGGGCGGTGGGTCAACAGGGGGGGGACACAGGTACACTGGGAGTCATCTTATTTAAAACCTCACCCGAGAGGGGGGGAAAACTGGGCGGGAAAGAAAAAAAAGAAAAGAAAGCGCCGGAGGGGAAGAAATGAAAGCGTTAGCCGCATCGCTTAAATTGGGGGACCTGCATAGCTAGAGATGCACGCAAAGGGGGGGATGACTGAGCAGCGTACGAGAAAAAAAAACCAGCAAATAAAAGGAAAGCGGAAAGAAGGGATGTAAAAACACTTTTTCACCTGCATTGGGGGGCTGGCGAGCGTCGAACTTGCTGAGGGAACGGTCAGATTGTACTAGAAGAGTTAAAAAAAGGAAGGAAACTAAGAGAAAAAACGCAGGGGAAGAAGAAGGAAAACCAAAACAGCGCTGGAGGCGTGACCGGGAGGAGTTCATGAAATAACACGGAGGGGTAACTGGCATGTGGGATAAAAAAGCGCGGTTATCCGCCGAGTCCCCGAGGACGAATCTTGTTCACCGGGGGGACGCAGCCAGGCAGGTGGCGAAACCACGAACGTTACGGAAACAGAATGGGAGGAACACCTCGAAAGCAACCAACTCGCCGCATAGTTCAAGCACATCGAAAATTTCGAACGGCTACCTGAAGCAGAATGCGATGACAGATATTGGCGAGGGAAAAGGGAACGAAGGTCAAAACGGAAAAACGACCAAAAGGGGGGGAGTTGGGGAGGCGGGGACGTTTATCGGAGGACTATTGGGGGGGGGAGCACGGAGCAAAAAAGGAGGGGGCGGTTGGATGCTAGGAGGAAAAAAGGACACGCGGCAATGTAAAACCGGGGTAGCTCGGCAGAAAGGAGAAAAGTTTCCATGCAACTTACTGATCTGATGTCACTCAAGGTAGACGGGACAGGGCGACTAGGCTACCGATGGTCCGCAGTGAATTTCTTCTTACAACACCCTTCTGTCCACTTGTTAACCAAGGTAGAAAACGAAAAAAGGGGAAATAAGTGATGCCAGGAAAAGGAAGAACAATCCGAAAGGGACAAAGGTTAAAGTGGGGTTGAGCCGGTGCCTGTGGGTTGCTTCCCGGGTTAACGGGTATTCTGTTGGGCCAGCGGAGTCAGGGGATCGTTTCAAACGAAAACCAGAAGCTTCTGCGGAGAAAGGGGGTCCGTCGTCATAAAAGCGCGGGAGGAGGGGCTGCATACACAAATGAGTAGGGGGGGGGGCAGTTTATGTCACTGCCGCCAGCGAAAAAGGGGCCTTCACCGAAAAAATGGTGAAACAGCAATCAAGATGTTTCAGCTAGTGGACCATCGGGAGAACTTAGCCGCCCGTCGTTGCCAAAAGGCTTCTCTTGCGTCTTCAAAGGGGTCCTCTCACGGCAGGTCAAGCTCAGCCTCTAGTTCAGGGAGGAACAAGGTCAAGGGGGGAAGCGAGCAAAACAGAGGGAAAGGACGGCGTTCACCCTAAGAAAGCAGACCTCTTCTGGGGAATAGTTGAAGTTCACCATGTAACTAACAACGACACTTTCTGAATAGGGACGCCCCTAGCTGAAAGAAAAAGACAAAAGAAGAAAACGGCAATCTCGGGCGAGGAGAGAGGCGGAGCCAAAAACTAAGTCGTTGAGGGAATCAAAAGGTGGAAAAAGAGGCTCGCTCACAACAACAAAAGGAAGAGGACGCCAGGATATCAGCTCTTCAAAGGGGGAAATGAAATGGACAGAACGAAAAGTGGGGTGAGCAAAGGAGAGATCGACCGAGTTCGGGTTGGAAAGGAAGGTTGGAACATGTAATTCATCGGGGGCGTCCATTCACCTTTAATAACGAGGAAAAGTTGAAGGAGACAAATAGGGAGGGGGCAAGGTGGTTTCCACGGTATTGAAAAAGTGAAAACCTGGTGGGAAGGGGTGGGGGAGTGACATTCCCTGTGGGAACTGGGTCAAAGATATACGGGGTATATGTTAAAAGGGTACATGAAGGGGAGGAAATTTATGAAAGAGAAGGCAGATAGGGAACCTAGGGCGGGCAGACCACGGAGAAATTGTTACCAGACCATGAATATGGATAAGAGGGCAAAAGGTGCGGGTTAAATGACAGGAAGACGTCTTAAAACTTCATGGGTTAAATCATGAAAAAAAACAGACGGGTTGTACATACATCCTAGTCTTACTTCAGAGGGTATGTACTTCAGAACTGAAAAACTTTCAATCCAGGAAGACACAATTTCTTGGGGGCTGGGAAAACTAAGCAACAGCCTTGAAGTAGCACGACGTGTCCTTAAAAAAAGACAACCACGCACAAACAGGGAAAGCCAACAAGGAAAACACGATGGGCTCAAAACAAGTTAAAAGGGGGAGTATTCGCTCCATTGTCTGTAAATCAGTTACTGTCAATCACTAAACGGGGGGGGGTCGGGGGGGGAATTGTGTTCAAAGGGTACTCAAAAATTTTAACCGCAAGAAGAGCGAATTAACGAAGCTACCGGGGAGTACTTTGGGAGGTGGTGATTACAGTTCATAAAGAAGTGCATGGGTAGAATGGGAGGACCGAAAGGTTGTAAAGGGGAAAAGAGGGGTGGGAATTGAATGGCTAGAATAAAAGCAACCGGGGGATCCGGCCATGCCACACAAAAAGCTCAAGGGAAAAAAAAAACATTAAAACCACCGGAACTCTAACGAAACGAATAACAGGGTGAGCTTAACCGGAGTTAGGATGCAGAAAAAAGAGCCAAGTCCGGCAAAGGCGCACCGTCGGTGGATCAAAAGGTAAACTGCTGTGGGAGGTGAGGCAGGTGTTAAAAAAGGGGGACGAAGCAATTATGGAGGGAACGTAAAAGGGATTTCACCACAGCCTGGCGGCGTAGTGGAAAAGATATTCGCGAGCGCGGGGGACATCTGTCGGAATAAAAGCTTTTGGAGAAAAGGGGAAAGAACGGAGAGAAAATCGGTCTGAGTGACAAAAAAAGGCAGCCGCCCTAAAACTCTGTGGGGGGAACGGCTTCGAGAAGACAGGTGCAAAAGTGACGGTAGAGACGTGGGAACAACGGGTAGTCGTGAAAAACGAGTCAGCATCAGGAAGGCTAAAAACGGAGGCGCCCGCATCTCGGGACTGGGGAAGGGTAATCAAGAGGGAGTGTAAGCGGATTGGCATGTTCGGGGATGTTAGTCCTTCTCCGCTAAGGGGCAGAAGGACTGGTCTTTCAAAACTCTTCACAAAGAAAAAGGAAAAAGGAGATGAGGTGTTGGGGAAACGCGTATGAAGACTCCGTCATATTTGAATTGATGATTGGAAAGAAGACATTTTCAACCGTTATGGGGGGGGAAAATCAAAGCTCCCATTTGACCAGGGGAAGGAAAAAAAAAGAACGGTTGAAATAAGTGAAATTGGTGGTGAAAGACAGGCTCGAGTTTTTAACAAATACCCAGCGAAGGATCACCGCTGGAAAACTTCACCATCAAAAAGAGGTAGGGATGGGGGGCCACGCTGGTTTGCGTGAGCGGTCTTGGATGAACGGGGCGAGAAATTCAAAAGAAGTCGACTAAAAAATCAGGGTGATTTGAACGTCAACGTTTGAAGATGATCGGATTGCCTGAAGAAATTGAAGTCTCCCTTACAAGCGCGGGGCCATGGACTCTTAACAGCCTGAAAACAGAGGCAAGCGGATTTGGGGTGCAGAAATTGTGTTATCGGCGATGGGGGAGAGATTTAGGAGTGATGAAATTTTTGAGGGGGGAAATTTAAATAAAGAAGGTAAATAATATATATAAAAAAAAAAAAAAAAAATGAGAAATATGTCTACTAAAAGTGGTAGTGGAACAAGCCTACTCCATCAAAACTTAAACAAAGACCAGGGCAGAGATGAACAAAATAGCAGGCTAACTCCAACAAAAAATAAGAATTGCGTAGGGGTGTAGACTGTATGAGTAGTCAACAGCCGAGTTCGTTTTCCTGATGAGGTGAGACGCTGGGAAAGGCGGGTAGTGAAGGGGTTAACTCCCGATGTCAGGTAGAAATGGATTTCGATGTAGAAAGGAGGGATTTTCAGCGAAAGTCAAGCCCGCACGCATGGGGTTGGCAAAAAAGGGTGTGAAAGTAAGAATGAGGGTTGGGTCGGGTTGACCATCCAGGTGTCTTTCGGTGTGGTAGAATCAAAGGACGTAACCTTCAGAGAAAAAAGCCAAGGAAGAAGTTCAAAAACAACTCGTGGTAAGGGCACTTGAGAACCAAGGGGTAAACATCTTGATGTAAACGCTTCAACATATGTCTATGTTGAAAAAGAAAGGGCAGAGAAAGGAAAGTCGGAGCCATCAGGCTGAAAGGGGGTTAGAGGAGGGAATTCGAGCGGATGGAAGAAATTGAGGGTTCAGGGTCAACGCAGACGAAAGAAATGAACCCCAACAAGAAAGAGAAGAGACATGAGGGAACCTACAGACTTTTGACCGCCGCAGAGGGTGGGAGGGGGCGGGCGAAAAAAATCCACTTGGGGAGTTTGAGAGGGGGAAAGAACCTTCAAAGAGTTCCCAGACCCATGAATCTTGCCAAAAAACGGAGGAAAGTCGCTTTAAGGGATAAATAGAAGATGCAACAGCTTGCGGAAGGGGTCAACCGACGGATTTCAGGCCGAAACATAGAAAGCGTGGAGAAGGGTGTTCTACAAAAGAAAAGTTAGGGGAAATACGGGGGCCCAAACCGGAGGTCGTGTAGAATCTGGTTCAAAACTTCAGAACAAGGATGTGTTAGCAGACTAAGGGGGCATGAGGCCAGCATGGGGCTTAACAAATAATAACGAGAAAGACCACAGCGGACAGCGTGCACAGCCAACTGCATCGACATATGCGCAAGCAGAGGCAAACAAAGGCTGAACGGGGGGAGGAGCAGGCAGAGACTTGAAATTCGATGGGGGCGAGAGTTGATAACTGTCGCCCGACGAAGGCGGGGGACTCAGGGGAGGGTTGCGGTAAGAGGGTGAGGGGGAAAATGGAGCTGAAACGGAGTTTGTTTCATGGCACTTAATCCGAGTAGGGGGGGCGGTGGGATGCCTACATTCAGAACTTTATCAAAGTGTAAATAGGGAGGCGGTCATACGGGGGGACTGCCTTGTTAGGATGCTGGCTTAACGCAAAAGTAAAGAGACTTGGGAGGATAGTGCGAAGAGGGAAGAGGTTCAATTCGGCTTCACAAACCCAGCTGTCAACGGGACAGAAAAGGTTCAACACTAAATTAAGTGATCGCCAGATATAAATACAAGACAGGGATTTGTAGAAGTAGAACAGGGGGTTGAAAGCCGAACAACTGTTGGGAGGAATGTTTGTTAGGGAGTCAGGGTTTGGCCAAGCAGGGGAAGCGATTTATGTCCCAAAAAGAAAGGCGGAGGCGTCGCCGAGTGTTCAGTGCAGGTCGTAGAAGATACAGAATCATCGGATGAAGCGCTCACCAATCCGTATGTGGTGGGGTCATGTGAGTTCACTGAAGAAGAAGCGGCACCAATGTGACCGGGCCCACTAAAACCTTGCGTGGGAACGCGTCCTACAAGAGGTGGGGCGAGGAGATGAAAAGATGTAGAAAATTTTGGGTCTGGAAGCACGTAGGTGGGGGGGGGGAAAAGTATAACGAAAACTTGTGAGGAAGGGGGGGGAAGGAGGAAAGCGAAGAGGAGGGGGGAGATATTGACCCAAAGGGACTCGACAAAATCGGAACTGGGGGAAAGAGGAAAAGACTTTTACCACAAGGCCAGACATTGAAAACTTAGGTTTTTGGGAAGCAAATTGGACTAAACTAACGCCAAGTAGGAACATTCTCCCGAGCTTAAGTCCAAGGGAACCAGGAGAAAAAAGGCATCTAGGTAGAGGACTAGTCGAAAAAAACAGTACGGTTGCCTTGCATAAGGGGAAAGACACTT
>Ga0179593_1544710_pt1 | contig 14756 bp, 10 predicted proteins | sample CZODoug2_1_08_16_FD_185931 | JGI IMG/M metagenome (GOLD analysis project Ga0179593, IMG submission 185931) | Vadose zone soil fungal communities from Angelo Coast Range Reserve, California, USA - CZODoug2_1_08_16fungal (PacBio error correction) | ecosystem: Environmental > Terrestrial > Soil >...
GATGCGCTGAACGATTACGAGATCAAGCGTAGATCGATAAAGAAGCAAAAGGGGGACGTAAAAAAGTGCCGGGGGGCATTTCGAAAGGGATGCACGTTGAAGAAGAAAAACCTGTAAACCTTACGGCTCAACGAGAGATATCGATGAGAACCAGTAGAAGGAGTCGAAAAACCATTCCCGATGGAGGGTCGTAAGTTAGGGAAAAGAGCCGTCTTCTCTACTAAAAAAAGGTGGGAAACCAAGTTACACGGTGGGTGGAACAAGGCTGAGAACGATAAGTCGGGCGGACGTCCCATTGAAAAAAAGAGGGAAGGCTTAGTGCGGTGGAAGCTGGGTTTAGAAGGTCCTCGTTAAGAAAAACATGCGGGAGGGAGTTAAGTATCTTAAGAGGGAGTTGAGATATCTGGCGGTGAGGCAAAGAGGAGCCTACAAAAAAGCCTCCGCAGACCTTAGGGTTTTTACGCACGGTCCGTCGGAACGTTAACATGAACGAACCGTGGGACCGTCTTCTAATCTCGTACCACGGGAGGACACCAGGCTTCTTACGCTAAACTCCTACCCCTTAATCGTACTCTTACGGCAGTCCGGACTTGAAACAAAAACCAGAAAAAAGCAAGACCTTAGATTTCTGAGGGGTACTCGGGGGGGGTACTAACCGCGAACGGGCCTCCGAGGATTCCGTTGAATGCTCAATTGCAAAAGGGTGTTTTTGGACAGCGGCCCCCTGGGAAAAAAAAATTATCTAAAACTCCCTAAGAAGACGGGCGATGGGATAGTCAAAACTTACTCCCTGCAAAAGGTCCTTTCGTAAAGGGCCTCCCAACACTCCGTAACATTGGCAGGCGTCGGGATGTTCATACGACGTAGGGGAAACGCCGAGAAACCGGCCAGGAAGGACTCGTCATGGTGAAGGAAAAAAAGAACTGGAACTTACTCCCGAGTCTACAGAGAGGGTCTGCGACGTTCAACGAGAAAAAGGGCCCTGATGAGATCGGGGAAGAACACTCACAACCTGGGGAAGGACGAAAGGGAGGTCCAACAGGGGAAGAGTAGGAAGGACTTCGCGCCAAGCTGTCATCGTACCCAAAAAATGCGTCCTAGGGAAAGTTCGTGGAAGACATGTGACAGCTAAACTTGGCTTTAAAGGACGGAAGTTTAGGGGTCTTTGAAAGGCGCGCGTGGGCTATAGAAGCTAAAACGAACGGGACCTCATAGAAGAAGGCTAACCACCAATGTTCACCGCCAAAAGAGGCCCAGAAATGGAGAAAGGAGAGCTCTCGTCGGAAGGCTCGAGCATTCAGAAAAAATCTCCGTTGTGAAATAGAAAAGACTACGTCAAGAAGTTAAAGGCGGTACCTTGGAGCAAAAGGCATACCATGAGGAATAGCGTCAAAAGAGAAACTTCAGGGGCTTGGGAATATCTAATGGTACGTCTATCCAGAGGTAATTTAGACGTGTGAGGGCTCAGGAAGGGATGGACGAAGAACAATCTATGGGGAAAAGACATCATCTCACAGCCGGGTTTCAGGTCTTATACCTTGGGAAAAGGACGCTTTGAAGATGTTGAAAAAGTTGGAAAATGCGCGAAGGCCCTGATTGGAGGGGAACCCGGAGATTGTTTTCGAAAAGGAACGGGGTTGGTGGCAGGAACTTCCGTATCCGGAAAGGGGGGGATGGCATACCGTGGCAATAATATATATCAGGCCAACAATGGGGCTACAAGAGGGGGCCGTTTATTCGTTGCCCCATAGGAACCAAAAGAGAAAGGGTTCCCCAGGATCTCAATAAGGAGGCTAAAACATAACGAGAAAAGTAAAAGAACGACATCGGAATGAAATTCATGTGATAAAAAAAACAACGGGAACCTTTAGGACGGCTCAGCAAGAAGGTACCTGAAGGTCCGAAAACTCTCCTACTCTCTCAACATTCGAATTCCTCAGAAGGGGGAGATATACTTCATCTTCTTAAGGTTTACGGGAGGGTCGAAACATTGCAACGAAAACTCTTGGGAGACTGAGACAAAGAACGATTTCTCGCGGTAATGAGCTATCTGACGTTTTGATTGGGGGCAAGATCAAGAAAATAGTGCCCAAGGAGCACGCTTGCTCGGGGGAGGGGTCGTAAAAAACAACACACCCAACCAGAAGCCACCATCATACCATTTAGCACGAAGGAAAAGGAGGTTCTTTGGGGAAGGTTATAAAAATAATGACGCTGGGAATGTTCTACTTCAGGAAAAAATAGATACGATCGGACGAAGCAGAAGTACTGTCAGGCCTGATACGAACATGAGTGATTGGATCTACAGGATTCTTCTTTGTAAGAAATTAAAAAAAAGCCGTCTCCTCTCCTAGAGGACCGGTTTACCACGTGGGGGGACCATTAGTAACGCTGTAAGGGGCAGGGCAGCCAAGGGGCGCTCGCTAGCTTTGGGGGAAAAGGGTGGGAAGACGGCCACCCTCATCTCCTAGCCTACCCTTCAAAAGAAGTCGGCCTGGTTCGCTAAAGAGGAAAGGGGAAGGGAGACGAAGAAACCAAATTGAAAGAAAAATGCATGCGCACTGAGTCAGAGCGAAGAAGCGAATCTTCGGGGTAATGAAGACCTAGGGATTGTTTTTGAGACCTTTCCCCACAAGAAGAGCTTCCCTTTACTTAATAGGATGACTGGGAGACCACCAAAGAATATGCCTGAATACTCTCTGAAAGAAAAATTCGAAAGGGGGGAGAAAAATTCAGAAAAACGAGCAGACAGGTACTTTGGGGGGGGCCCTCGCAAGATCCGCATCCCGAATCCTTAATTTCATACATGGGAAGGGGCAGCCTTGGAGAAAAAAGAGTGGAATGATCGGAGAACCGGAACTGACGATCTCGAAACAACACCGAGAATGAGAGATCGGAAGACGAGGGAGGAATCTTCGCAATTTTAGGGTTACTAAAAGCTGCCATTCCCAAGGAAGTAGCCGGGTGCGAAGCTTGGGCGAGGCCGACGCAGAAAAAAAAAGGAACCAGGTGCTCGTTGGTCGAAATCCGACGCTCTTCCGAACGGAGAGGGTCTCCATAAGGAAGGTCTTAGGATAACAGCTCTCATTCCATCAGGTACAGGTAAAGGCACGCCGACCGGGGGGTCTCCGCCCTCCAAAATCCTCCTGGGCTACTGGAACCCAGAAGCTTTTTCAAGAGGGGAGAATGGTGCTGAAATGCGCATTCAATTAGAAGATGGGGACAGGGAGTTCTAAAAAAGGGTCCCCGTAGAGACTCCTAATAATTCTAAGGGAAGGCTAAAGAGAAAGTCTTAAGGTACTTAGGAGAATTGAACTCCAAATCGCGAATGAGGCTTCAAGTTCCTCCGGGCCATCCCTCTTAATGGGGACAACCGAAAGAAGGTGTCGGAGCACCGGCGGGTGACGCCTGATAATTGGGGGCCTGACAAAACATGGGGTCACAGCGAAAAAACAAGCACGGATCTTCTCCGTGGGTCGTTCTGAGAGTCTCCCAAGGGAAGGGGACTGCGCGCCGATCGGATATATGGGGGAAAAACTCGGGGACCAGAAGAACTCTCCCTCAAGGGGGTTTGCTCTAAACAAAAAGCTAAACCTTTTTGCTCGACTTCTCTTGAAGGGGGGCCTTATTTTTTTCGGAGTAGGGGTTTTGGGGGAGGTCGGAGAAGTGGCTACAGAATTCTGCCTAAGGATTGCAGTCTGTGCTTCAACCGTCCTAATAAGCACTTAATTCAGGGTTCGTCCCTCAAACTTCCTGCCGAAAAAAATCGGGTAATTTGCTAGACCAAAACCGAATATCCGAGGGTCTCCCTATCGATCTTTGAAAAGACATCCTGACCGCGGATAGGGGGAACAGGAGGGGACGTCAGAATGATTGAAAGGACAGGTTTTACGAGGGGGCGGACCCACGGTCGGGACGGAAAGGGGCGTTGCCGCAAAGGGTCCGAGAGGAAAAAAAAATTCACGGGGGGGGGTGAGGGTCGGGCGTCCACGTGTCGAGCTCCCTGAGGAGGGAGACCGTTAGGACATGGAAACGTATACTTTTCCAACGAAAAGGAAACCGACTTTGCGGGGGGGGTTTGCCGTGCCGAATCTAGCTGAAGAAAGCTAAAACAATTATCCGGTCCGCTCCGTTATCGACAGTGAAGAAGCTTCGTCCAAAAAACAGGAGGTCTAAGTCGAAGTTTACCTGAAGTAAGGGCATCGAAGGGAAAAGATTAAAAACGTCAGAAAACTTCAACAGTTATAGAGGAAATTCATCAAGGTGTAGATGTTTGGAGTTTTATATATTGGGACCGCTAAGCTGGAGAAAACTATAAACGGGAAAAAGTAACCTTACATCGCTAGCAAAATTGTAGATAAGTCCGGATTCAGATCTGTTCTATTTCTTAGCGTCTTTAGTATCCGCAAAAACGGTTCGCCGCCAAACAAAGCCTTCTCTCCAAAACAAGAGCAGGGAGGAGGTGCCTTTAGGGGGCGATTTTCTCGCAAAACGAGCGTTCCTTATTGGGATCATTTACGTCTAGCGATGTTGATTTAAGGGACTTTTTTTTCAAATGATTGACGTGAAAACAGTAGCTCCAGTGATCCCCTGGTGCCTTGAAAAGCCCATCGCGACAAGAAGTGATTCCTTCTCCTACCCAGGCCTTTTCTAAAAGAAGGAAAGGGCGTAAACGACTTAAGGCCTCCATTTGGGGTGCTATTACGAGAACTCGCAGAGAAGCCCGGAAAAAGCCAGGGAACTATCCTTTGTGCAAGGCCTAGTTCTGTCGCCGTGTATAGAACAAAACTCCTCATTTACCGAACTTGAAGCTTTTAATCTACGGGAAAAAATAAATCTATCGCGAGAGTTCCAAGGATTTATCAGGGCAAATCCGTCGATTTTACCTTGTCGTGTTGAGAGTGGCCGTTATGCTGATGAACAGACTCGCGAAAATAAATCTGCCCAATTTACTTCAAAGGGTCTTGTAACAGGAGAACAGAAAGCGATTCTGCTCGAAAGCCTCTGAGGAGTGTACCAGAAGAGGTTTTTCCTCTAAATGATATGGGTTTTAGAGAATCGTGGGCCGTCCCAAAACACAGAGATGTATACAGGGAAGATCTGAATATGCAGGGGCTGCGGCTCTGACGGTCTTTGCAACGCAAACCGGATAAAACCGAGCAGAAAAAAAAGCAAGGGCATCTCTGCCTGAAAGAAGGGGCGAGACAATGGGCGATTAAAAAGAAACGTATGAAGGAGGAAAAGAAAATCGACGACAAAGTGCGGTCGGGGACCAAAAGAGAATGCCTTTGAAAAAAAAGGGACATGTGGGAAAACGTGGGTCGGCATACGCGCCAAACACGGAAGCTATCTTAAAGAGGGGGGGGGGGAAAAGACTCAATTGGACCTAGAGCTTCTGTGTACTCGGCCCCCGAAAAACGATCGAATTAGCGAAAAGAATCCTGACCTGGGGAAGGGCCCTGCGAGTACAAGAAATAGGTCCGGATTGTTTCCCGAACCGAAAGAAAGGGGGGAGGAGTCTAAACAAGGGGGGGCGACTTAGAAAGAAGACTACACCAGGACGAAAATCGAACTCGGGGGAAAATTCTACTACCGAAAGGAAAAATCGTAAGAAAGTATGGGAGAGTAACGATCCGAAATTTGTCCCTTCGGCTCTCTCGAGAACCTTCCAGAAACTAACTACATGGAGGCCCAAGGGAGATCGCCGAGTCTTCGGTAAGAAAGGAGGCCTACCTTCCTCTTCAGACCATGGACCTAGGACTTTCGTTTTTAAATGGGCCGATTTGGGAAGAATGGGCTTGTTAAAAAGGGGAAGTTGACATGGGCGAACAAAAAAATTCGTGAAGGGAAACTTGGTCTAGGGCCCGGAAAAACGTGCGAAACCTGGCCGTCTTCCATAAGATCAACGGGGTCGGTAATCCACTGACTTACAGAAAAGGCAAGGTATTCTCCAAAAAGATCAGCGAAAGGAAACCCCCAAAAGCTTCAGGAAAAGGGGATCTCTATAGGGAATCGAAAATACATGTATGGGCTCGTGTGGGGGGCAAGAAGCAATCAGACGGACGGGGTCAATTAGCTAGGATGTTCTGGGGGGTGATCTGCGGAGGGAAGGAATAACGAGTAGTTTTAACTAACCAGAATTCACGATCTCGAAAAGGAGTTCGAGGGATCTAGCGGGACGTCCGATAAAAAGAATCAGTTAGAAGAGAAGGCAAATATCTTTGAAAGCCAGTCTTTAGAATCAATTCTACAAAAGAATCTCACACTGATTTCTGTCTGAGAAAATATTCCACCATCGGGAAAGAGTGACCGTGAATGGTAAGCGGGGCCTTGGTCTTGAGGAGGAACCCCTTCTAAGTTGCGAAAAACCAGACCCGGGGGGAGTTGAGGTAAACGAACGTCTATAAAACGATTTCTGGATGGACGGAACGGTGGGGGGTCTTTCCCTATGGAGGCCGTCAAAACCCAGATCGGTAATTTTTACGGGAACCCCAGTCTCGCAAAAGAAGGACGGTTCAACTAGAAACTGGCGCGAGGGGGAGGTAGAAGAAGAGAACGGTCCTGGACCGCTCCCACAGGGAGTAGGGGAGACGAACACAAAAAACAGGCGATACGTTCAGGTCCCCGGGGAGAAACAAGGAGCATTATGGAAAAACCCTTACTAATCGAATCCTAAGAAAGCGCCAATCAGACTTGTCCAAAACCCTAAGAGGAAATTCGGGGGATTTGGGTGCGAAGTTCTCGGGAGCCATGCAATGCAGAGGAAGTCCGGTGGCACCTGACCAAGGCAGCCCACGATCACACGATGAAAAGTGCGAAAGATAGGGGCAAGAAGGTTTCGGGTTAGATCGGGGCGCAGAGACAAAATGCTTATCATATGGAAGTGCGTAAATCAAACATACGAGAGGGAAAAAATAAAGAAGATAAAAATTTCGTTCGCACTAGAAGGGGGAAAAGTTTAGGCTTTGGCGAAGGGGGAATCCCATGCCGAGGGATCACGGGGGTGATACGGAGTAATCGGAGGTCTCCTCCAGAAAGGTAAACTTGTGGAAGTATTCCTATAACGGGTCTTTAAGACACCTTCTCAAGGGGTAGAATTATCAGTCAGGAAGACACAAAGGAGCCTAAAGAGGTTGACCCCAAGGGGACATTCAGAAAAAGTAACGAGGTCTGAAGGGAAAGGCCCCCTAGGGGGAGACAGGAAGGTGGTGGAAAGAACTGCAAGGTAACAAAAGGAGGAAGGAGGAAAGGAAGACCCCTTAACGCCTGGTTCTCAGCAGAGGACGGGGGGGGAAAAGGAACAACAGCTCCCCTAAGGGAAAGAGTGCGAAAAGGGTGCATGACGGAACACATTCCGCCGAGAGGGAGGAACCGCGATCTAAAGTCAGCATGAGGAACCAGGGGTTCGATTAGGGGTGTCGACAGAAAGTCTATAAATTCCCAGGGAAAGGATGCTTAACGAAACAAGAAGGCACTATGAAGAGAACTCTATAAACTTTGAAGAGGGGGCTGGACGAGGGGGGAAAAAGGGCTAAAGAAGTTACTTTTGAGAGTTCCGAAACCAATCTTTGGCAGACATCCTAAACGGGTAGTAAAAAAAGAAGGCAGATCATAGGGGTAAACTCTGTATGCAGCACAAAACTTGGAGGAAGAGGCTCCTTAAGGAAACTTGAACAAAGGAAGGATCTGAAAAAACCCAACAACAACTTAGAGAAAAAAAAAGGAGTAAAAGGGAGAAAGAAAATCAGTTTTATTTAAGGAGAAGGATAAGGAGGAGAAATATCACAGTAAAAAGTAGCGCCTTTACGAAGAGCATTCCTCGATTCTCCAAAAAAGAAAGTCGGAAATGCCGGGCTGAACCATCCTTTGGGGGAAAAAGAAGCCCAAGGAAGTCGGGTGGCCGAGAATCCGCGAAAGGGATGGAGAACGGGAAAGCCGCGCAGAGTCTGTTGGATACAAAGTCAGCTAGCAGCCGGAAAATCCCTATGGGAAAGGCCTCTCGTTGCACTATAAATGAATACGGTTTAGCCAGCATATCGGGGGGATCGCGTTTGTCGAAGCATCCACCTAAGATTTCTAGATGTCTAAGTGAAGAGCCATGCGGAAGGGGGAAGGCGATAATTCGAATGGAGAGGATTTCGTTACCTTGCGGGACACATTTTCAACCAATGATGACATTATCCGAGCCCTGACTTGCTACAGGAAAGGGTACAACCTGAAATCCGCGAGAACGTACTAGGGAACCGGTCGGTCCCTTATAAGGGGGGAGCTGGAGCAATTGTGGTGCGAAAAAGATCCCTGGGGGAAGAGACCCTTGACAAGGGGACGTTATTCGCCTATCAGAAATCGATTAAAGACGTGACACAAGAGGCCCCGAGGCATGGGATTGGTTCAAGAACCTGCCTAAACGTTGCCTACTGTGCGAAATGGAAGAGCGTCCGCCTCGGGGGGGGGGAGTGGAAGGAACGCCCCGGCCAGGATGCAGCTTTGCTAAAAGGGAGCTTCGCTGTTAAGAATAATAGACCGGTAAACCTGAGGAAGGCCATCGTGCGGACAGGGGTCTCTCCAAAAGAAACCGAGAAAGGTTCGACCGATGCGATCAGCCGAAAGTCGGAACTGAAAAGGGGACAAGGCGAGGAAGCGCGGAGGCATGTCTTCAGGGGGGTGGGATCATTTCGACAAGAAAAGTATACCCGGAAGAGGGGGGGTGCCGGTCCGATCAACAAAAGAAAAACGTTTCGAGGGTAGGGAGACGTATGTCTCCTCAATCGGTATGGGAGGAAGATGGAACAAACTGGGCGACTGAATAACCAGGAAAAATACTGGAGGAGGGGGGAAAGTTCTATTGGGGGGGGGAAAAGGAAAGTAAACGTTCAGCCCATCCACAGACGGGACGTGAGATTTTTTCAGGCGGACGGGGTTTTATATCAATCCGGGAAAAAATAACGGCGATCAAAAGGAAAAAAACGCTGGATAAACGGCCTAAGACAAAATAAATTCATCAAAGAGAGGGGAGGTTTCTTAAAAGTGGAGATTTAGCCTGCGGGAAACTGGAAACGCGGACTGAAATCAGAGGACGTCAAAATTGGGTCCGTCCTGGGAAGAGGTTCGAGTGCGTGGGGGACGTCGACGTAAGGAGACCGTCGCGCAGAAGACAGACCCGAAAGGGGATCCTTTAGCTCTAACGGCGAGAGGCAACACACCGGAGGGAAAGGCCTCTCTATGCAGAGGGGAATCTGCTGGGGGGATTCCGTCAATTCGTGGCTAGAATATGGCGAGGACGTTCCGACACCTGGTTAATTAGAGGGAGGCCAGGGGGGGGAAGTCCCAAGCGAGGGAGAGGCAGTTTTTTGCAGAAACTTTCCTGTTCAAAGAACAATCCCCATGAAAAGGGAGGAAATCTTCCACTGGAGCTCAGTCCCGTGTCTAAAGAGATTGGGTGTGAAAACGGATGAAAATGCCCGCGAAGGGAAAACGCCAAAGAGTCGAATCCTGGTGTACGGCGATCCTTCTAGATCCTGGGGAAAGAGGGCCTCAGGAACGGAAAAGGATCTTGAGCGCGAATGGAGAAGAAAAAGCGTCCTTTCAGGGGGAGAACTTAAGGAGAGTTCTATTGAGACAGGGGCTGTGGAGAATCGGGTCTACGTAGAAGTTTTTTCGCGAGGAAGACGGGGGGGGGGAGAGGGTTTCTTGGAACAAGAAAAGGGGGGGGGGAGAACCCATAGAAGACGATAGCCAGGTCCCAGGAGGGTCAGGCGTAGTGCGGGGAGAACATAGGGAAGAGGGTTAACGGAAAAAAGGACAGCTTTCCCAAACAAAAAGGGATGCGCAATGGGAAGTCAAAAGAAGAGGGGTCTTCGGGGGCTCTCGCTGAGGGAGAACGACAACTCTAACACTGCATCCGTAAGGGGGGGGGGGAAATTTTTCAATCTGGGGAAAACCTACCAAAAAGAAGAACAGAAGCTTCCGAATAATCTGAAGGGAAAGAAAAAGGAAGGGGGATTAAAGGAGGGAGAACCTTTATCTCTTTTCTGGGGAAAGTTCAAGGTGGTAGGGCCCTTGTCTCCACAAAAGAGGGGGTCTCTTTGGGGGGATCTGTTAGACTTCCTAGCCTCCGAGGAAGATTCCGGGGGAATCAATTGCGAGGAGGGGGAGGTTTTGGGTGGGGCAAGACCCTCTGAGAAGAAGAAACTCACTAAGCCCAAGATGCCTATCCCATGAGAAGAAGCCGACTATCTTTTCCTTCAGGGGGGACCCCTAACCTGCAGACAAAAGAAGAAAGAAGGACCATTGGGCATTAGGAGTAATCTACTTAAGACTACTCGGCCAAAAGAAAGGGAAAGAAAATATTATAATCGAAACGAGGGGGGAAAAGGAAGACCTTCCTGACTTAAAGAAATAAATAATGTATTACGCGGCGACACGGCCGTTCAGGATGAGAAAGAAAAAAGAGAGAGGAGGGGAAAAGAGAAAGGGGACCAAAGAAAAGAAGGTAAAAAGAAGAGGGAAAATGAATAGAGAAAATGTCAGAAAAAAGAGGTGAAAAAGTGGAAAAACGGGCCTGGTCATGTTTTTCCGGATAAACAGAGTGGAAAAAATGTAGCACAACTAACACTTTGGAAGCAAGGGATCACTAAAAAAAGAAACCCGGGGGGAAATCAGAAGCCCACATGCCCCGCAGACGAAAAAAACCTAGAATTATCACCGTACACACCTCCTTGTTCGACAGACCCTACACAAACCCACAATAAGCCCCAAGAGTCCTCGATCCACAACACAAAGATTGCAAAAAAAAGGGAAAAAACTCCGGCACACCACAGGGTTCGTTACCACGTCCTAACATAAGTCGGCTGGGACATACCCTGTGAAGAACAAAACAGACCGAGGGTAGGTTGAGCATTACCTGAACGGAACAAGCACCCTCGAAGAAAGCATGGTTTTTCCTCCCCAGACGCCACATAGGGCTGACGAGCCCGAGTTTGTTACAGGAAGTTAACGAACAGGGGGGGTGTCAAATCTGTTGTGTCCACCAGCCAAGAGGAAAAAAGATCTCACAAGCTTGGAAAAACCAACCTACCCACCCCGCGGAGAAATGGAAAATTTCAGTCACTTATTCACACTGGGGGTGCCAATGAAAAGCGTGGCACAGGCCCACAGTGTGGTTGAAACGAAAATGCACGCACCACACCCCTTGAAAAACAGGTTTACAAAAAATAACCCAGCCACCGTCCAGAGTTGTACTTAAAACCACTCTAACCCTGTGGTTAAGTGGGAATGGGACCGAAAGGGGCCGGTGGAATGCCCGTGTTGGGAAGGAGGCCCAATATCATCGAACGGGCACCCCCCCCCCCCACGAAGTGACCTCACCCAATTCTTGTTTTGGAAAGGGAGTGGGCACCAGCACCCCGAATTATACGTGCCAACCCATCATATCTACCAGTAACCGAGAGGCATTTGTGCCCATGTGGACAAAGGCCAACGTTACGAAGAAAACGAGCCACAAACGTTTAAAATGATTTATGTACCTAAAGGGGGGGCAACCGTTTGCACAGAAGGCCCGTCTTAAGCCACGCCAGTGCGTTTAGGTAATTAGGACCAAAACAACAGTAGAGAACGGAGAATAAGAGGAACAACCCACTTTCCCGGTCCGTCCCGTTGGGTTACAAAAAAGGCACGTAAGAACCCCTTCTGCTTGGTTGTTTTTCCCCCCAAGGAGGCCAGGTTCCCGCAACCGGCAAAACCACCGTGCTTATCAGGAATAACTGACCAACCAAAAAATCACCAACGGCGAAAAGAAGTTTGTACTGAAGGAGAGAAGTTCCAAACTGGGCCCCGCGGTTATATATCCCGGTACAAAGCAAGATCCTGACCAAATCGAGGCAAAAATCTGCCCCATCCGTGGCGGGCCGTAAAATAACAGAAATAAAAAAAAACCAAAGGACATACCGCACCAGAAAGCACTGCAATGTTCCTGTCGGCAACGGAAAGTAAGGGAAACGGAGGGTTGGAAAATGCCTGCGGGGAGGAGGAGGGGGGGTACCGACTCTTCAAAAGGCTCCCAAGTACCTGAAGAGTAGACTTTTCCTATACCTACCAGGGGGGGGGAGGGTCTTGGGGGAAGAAAAAAGAAGGTAAGGCTCAATTAAGAAGGAAGAAACTACTTCTCATACGCTTTGAAAGTGTCCCATTCTCCAAGATGGGGAGGGGACTGGATAAATCATCAGAGAGGATCAAGGGGGGTTTTTCCCATGTGATTAGAGGAAGTAACGAAATCCCATCTCGAGACTTTATCGCATGGTGATAACCCCGTCCTGGGAAGGATTAGAGAAAGAAATTGGGAGGAAAAAGGGGAAATTCAGTCGCCAAGCGCTATGAAAACAAAAGGTATTCTGGGGTTATCATTAGGACCCGAGAATTTGGGAGTCGCTCGAAGGGAGACTTCGGGAGAACTTCCCTGTCTCGCTTACGAGGAATCGCCCCATAAAAAAAAGTAACAGGTGCAAGGCGGAGGCGCAAAGGAGACAGGGAAGCTTCGTTCTACAACGAGCGAAATTTGGTCCGTCCGGAAGCGCGCCAAAACCGAACACAAGGGAATAAGTAAGAGAAGGATGCCTCATTATCGGGGGGGTAAGAGCGTCCTCCGGCCTGAGAAAGACTGAGAGAAGAAAAAAAAGGATGAGGAGGGGAAAAGAGAAAAAGAAAGACAGTTTGTATCGAAGGGAAACTTCCAGTTTAGGAGGGAAAATAAGTCGGCATGGAAAGAAAAAACAGGACGAGGAGGGGGGGGTTTGGTCGAGGAAAAGGAGAAAAAAAAAAGTCGACGTGCTCGTTTGTACAAAATTTCGACCAGAGATGTTCTCGCGGAAAGAGAATACAGGGTCCGGAAAAAACTTCAGCTCGACAGCAGAGAAAGGGAAGAAAGATGTGTCGACGTCTCAAAAAGTTCCTCCATGCACTGTACCAAGGCGGTCTTTTCCTCGCTGAGGGGGAAAATGATAAAGAGATGAGGAAGGAGAGTCTCCATTCACAGTCCGGGGTTATAGAAGAGTCAAGGTATGCTCACTTTTTTAACGGGAAGGAAGCACATGTCAAACAAGGATCGGCGAAGGAGAGGGGAAAGGAAAAAGTACCGACATAGGGAGAGAAAAGGGGTCAACCGAGGTCGTTCTTGAGAAAGTACGGTAGATTACAACTCGCAGGGAAGCAACTATGAGGGGGAGGGGGAGGAACAGGGAGGACGGTAAGCGCCGAAGGAATCAAGTAGAGGTCGGAGCACCACTCCGACGCTCCCCTCGAAAGGCGCCCAACCTTCCTAAACGTTGCATAAAGAAAATAAAAAAATAAGGTGCCTGATTTTGCGGGGGGGAAGTAGGTGTTTAAAAGAAAGGGGTGAGAGCGGGGCTTGAAAGCGGATGAAAAAAGAAAATACCGTATCCCCAGTTCCTATCTCTCAGAGCTCTTTTAATGGCTACAAAAGTCTTGCCTTTTTCACCTACCTGGTCTAAAGACGGAGGCAAGAGCTGGGGAGGAAATAATTTCAGGAGGCAAGGGTTGGAAATCATTTCGCAAGAGAACCGTGAACAGAACGTTGGACTCGCCGTGGGGAAATCAAATACAGGGTGGAGGGGGGGGGGACTACTTTTCTAGTTTGGAGAAGAAAAGGGTAGCTCCCTTTAATGGGAAAGAGGCTTTCGACTGGAAAACGAATACCAAAGAGGTCGTACATTGGTTTTCGGTAGGGGAGAGAGCACAAAACTACACGTGAAAAGGCCCAGGTTTCCGCCACTCCCACCAGGTGTAGGGGGGAAGACGAAGGGTTGTTACACCGCAAACTGTCTCTCAAAAGCAAGTTAAGGGTGACAAAGAGGTATATAATGCCAAAGGAAGAGGGGACAGCTTATGATAATAAGAGCTAAAGCCCTGGAGGAAAAAGGAACAAGACGGCGTCCAATACCTGAAAAATAATTCTCCTTCCTGGGAGAAAGATCATGTGAGGGAGTGAGTTCTCTTGGACGTAAAGGAAAAAAGTGTCCGAAGTCGAAAATAACGGAAGGGAAAAAAATTCTTCGAACGGAGAGTGCGAGAAAAAAGGGACTTCTTTTCCGGGCCTGCTCGAGCAGGACCGGAAGGAAAAGAATTCTTGGCAGAATCTCGAGAGGAAGGGGTCTGCGCGCCCTTTTTCTTAAAGGAAAGAAAGTCAGGATACCGGAAGAAAAATCCGTCGCAAGAAAAAAGAAAGCACTGAAAAAAAGACTGGCCAATGGCGCTCAACTAACGGGAATGACGATGACTCTGTCGTAGGGGGAATGGGGGCAGGGGACACTCGCCGCCTCTGAAAGAGAAGGAGTACATTTCGGTAAGAAGAAGCATTACCGGACTGACGGCTAGGGAACGACGCGAATACATCGAGAGGTCCTCATGCAATTTCGTCTAACTGCAAAAAGGAGAATTATCTTCGTCCTTTTCGTTGCTAGGAAGTCTTCTCAGGGACAAAAAGAGAAAAAGGCCCAATGTACGGCGGATTGCGGGTGGAGGGACAAGTCGCCTACTTACTCACTCGCCAGGGAAGAGGGAAAAAGGGGAAGCTTGGTGCGTTTTGAGGGATCTGAAGAGTAAAGCTGTGAAACAAGACGCTGATTCATCGGAAAGAATAGGAGGGGGGGGGGCTTGCGCTTCTGGTCCTGGAAAGGAGGGGAAACTAAAGAAAAACGACCCCAAAGGACTGGTCGGCATGAAAGCAGAGACGCAACGCGAGA
>Ga0179593_1684219_pt1 | contig 14756 bp, 24 predicted proteins | sample CZODoug2_1_08_16_FD_185931 | JGI IMG/M metagenome (GOLD analysis project Ga0179593, IMG submission 185931) | Vadose zone soil fungal communities from Angelo Coast Range Reserve, California, USA - CZODoug2_1_08_16fungal (PacBio error correction) | ecosystem: Environmental > Terrestrial > Soil >...
AAGGGAGGGGAACGATCGATGTCAAGCCGCCTCGCCAAGAAGAGCTTCTTTATCTGCAGAAAAGGAGTCGAGCTTCGAAGGGAGGGAGGTCGACTAGGGGGAGAAAAGAAGGCAGAACGCCTTCTGGCCGATACCGCAAAAACGCCGCCAGTCGGTGAAGAAAAGAGGGCGCCGTCATCGCGCGATCGACCAGTTCCGGGGAGTCGCGGACTTTAAAGGCCGAAAGCGGTAAAAAGAAAAGGGTAGCTGGACGGTACAACAGAGGGAGGATAGGCAGCCATTCTATAAGGCGCAACGGGACATTCATCGAAAACTCCAGGGGGTGAATCTCTCCTGGCACAAAAGGGGAAAGAAATGGAATGCCCGAACCTGGGGAAAAGCGCAACAGAACCTCTTTGAAGAGGCTACAAAAAGAACAGCGGAGGGAACCATGTGCCATTTGTGAGAGCAAGCCGCAAAAATCCGCAAAGGAGAAAAAAAACATGAAAGGCTGGAAAGAAAGAAATGTGGAAACGCGAGAGCGCGGCAAGGAAGGCATTCGCCAAAGTCCCTCACCCCAAAAGAAATCGATGTGCTGTACCACCACGGCGGGGAAGGGCGAGGGAGGAGGAGACTGCGTGCCTGATCTAACAAAAGGCGGCAGGGAAAAAAAAGGTTTCAGGCATCGCGCTGCGAAATCTACTACCCGAGATGTAAACCTTCTCCTCGGAGAGCGGAGCCAATTGCGGTTTCAGACAAGAAGGAAAAATCATAAAACCTTCCGATAGGAGTCGGGCAGCAAGCCGAAGAGAAAAGGAGAGAGACACGAACAGGTTCTTTATGTTGGTGGTCTGCCGTCTTTAAAACCCCGCCGTCCTTCGGCTCAGGGGAGCATCCGGGGAGAGCAGTCGCGGAGAAATTGGCGGAGAGCTTTCAGAACCAGACTCCCTGCTTGTAGGCATGACGCATCGCGACGAGTACGTTGGGAAAAGAACGCTCGCAGGAAAGGCCCTTGAGAAAAAGAAAACGTGGGAGAAGGGAGGGTCCTGCCTACCGCCACGAGCCATCCTCTATATTATTACGGACTGTTAACGAGCGGAAACAGGGGGAGTGAGGACGCCAAGGGCAGGCAGAGCGCTTCTCATTAGGAAACCTTAAGGATAGGGGGGGGGGGAGCGTCCGGATGCTGAAAAATTTTGTGAACTCAGAATGCACCATACTTGGACGGGCGTCGCTCTGGGGGGAATCCCCAAGGCCCGATAGTTTGGCCTACATACGTGTACAAGAAAGATGGAACAAAAGGGCTCGCGATCGAGGTCCACGAGAATGGGGCGGCAGAGCGCGCCGGTCTCGGGATGAATAAACCACCGAAAAATTGCTTACGAAAGGGCGAGGGGGGGAGGACGCCAAAACTGGTGGGCATGTTCAGCCTGGAATGGACGTATAAGGAGAGGGGGAATTTTCGGCGCCGGGATGGCAAGCCCCTTGAAACCGATAGTCACCGGCAGGAGCAAAGGAAGGTGAGGGCAGCGGCTGTTTACTGTAGGGGAAAAAAAGGAGGGTAGCTAGCTCTGGGGAAAGTGGCCTCCAGCACATAATTTGTTGTTTGCCGTTTGGGAAGGAAGGCTGAGTTGGGAAGACAACAGATCTAGAGAAAAGGGCAAAAACGGAGTCCGGGAAGAAACACAACAATTCAAGGTGCCTCCGCCAGAAAATCGGTGCTACAAGACCGAGCAAAGGAAAAATCAAAAACGCGACATCTTAGAAGGAAGAAAGTGGTGGGTCGGAAGAGTGCACATCCGGCGCTGAAAAGACGCTTTATGCCCAAGGGCGAGGGAAAGGAAAGAGCAAAGAAGAATTGAAAAAAAAATGCGTCAGGAAAAGGGGAAGAGGTGTATATGCGAAAGGCGCGATGCGCGCAGAAAGGGGTGTTTGCGGTGGCGGAAAGAGTCGAGAGCCCGCGAGAAAGGAGCGACTAGGAAGGGGGCCAACTCATCGGAGTACATTCGGGGGGAAAAGAAAGGGCACGCTATAAGAACATTCGGTGGCACGATCGCACCACCCATGAAGACGAATCAGAAGAGAGAAGAAGCGCGGGAGCGAAATGTATACGAGGGAGGGGAGGCCACCAAGGTCATGAGAGTTCCTCATCCCTAGAACTTTTGCCCGATTCACCGCGAGGAAAAAAAAGATTATGGGGAAGTGCGAAAAGATACGACAAAAAGCACGCGATCCTGGGAAAAGGAAAGTTCGTCATGTCATTAAGGCGAAAAGGCGTGCATTCGATGGAAAAAAACGTCCGCGAGCGCGCCAGAAAGGGACCAGTCTAGAAAAGGAGGAAAAAGGAGATCCGACAAAAAGGAAATCCGTCCCAAAAGCCGAAAAAAAAGGCGGGAGACAGACCACGACATCAAGAACCTGTTCAGGAAGTACGGTGCGCCATTTTCAAAGCAGTGCACCCGACGCTGACCATCGGAAAGAAGGGTAAGAGGAGACACTTGGGAAAAAAGAAAGGGAAGAATCTGAAGGCTCGCTATTGAAGAAGGAATTCGTAAGCGAGGAGAAGCGGAGACTGAACGAGGGGGCACTGCTACCTTCCTTGTCATCCGAGCAATCTCAGCAAAGGAGGAGGAGGGGTCCAAAGGAGGGAAAAAGGGAATTAAAGGGAAAATGTTCACAGGCAGAGAGGAACATCAGGTGAAAGAAGGGGAAGCGGCAATGTCCTGCAAAAAGAATATCGTTTCTGCGATGACGCGTTGCGGCTGTATAAAAAGAATTTGGAAAAAGGGGAGGGGTAACGAGGGAAACTACATCCGGGGAGAAAAAGACGACTTACAGGAAAACCGTGACGGAAAGAAAATCAACAGGATAGTTTGGGGAAAAAGGAGCTTGAACCAGCTTGGTAGGGGCTGCATGCATTTACCAAGGGTGAAAAAAAGGGAGGAGTCCTAAGAAACCGAGCAAAAACCTAACAACGAGAGAAACAAAGTGGTCGAAACGTCCCGCGAGAGAAGGGAACTGGTCGAGAACGAAAAAGCGGCGCCAGCCGATCAACGTTCTTCAAGGGGGGAAAGAACATCAAATTACCCAGGGGGGAACTAAAGTCACGAAAAAGAAGCTCGACGACTAGGACCTTCTGCAGAAAGAGCTGGCGTGCGAGGCGAGAAGCGGGCAGTGGCCAATAGCAGAAAGGAAGCTAGGGAGCAAATGCGCCACCGACGCCGTAGCATTAGGCAGCGGGAAGTCGAGCATTCTACGTTCTCGTGCGTTAGGAAGAAGAGACCAGATCGCCTAAAGAGTCGTCGTTATAAGAAGTCCGAAGGGGGGGGGAATAAGGAGGGGACTATCTCGTTCTCGAACGTGACCACAGAGTTCCGACCACCTCCAGGGGACTGCGATGCGGTGGGGGTTAGGGGGGGTAGAAAGAGGTGAGAGGTAGTTGAGGAGATAAGACAGTCGAAGCAATGCAGCAAAACGCAAAGGGTTCAAGCCGCCGGGCACAAAAAAAAAAAAAGTAATTTTTGAAGGGGAAGGGGGGGCGGGTACGACCAACCAAAAAAAAAAAAGTAGCACAGACCGAAAATCGTTTTCCTAAAAAGAGGAGGGAACCTTTGCCAGGGGTGGAGAGCATAAGCCGCAAAAAAAGTCGCAGGGAAGAGAGGAAAGTCCATGGGCAAAAAGAAAGTCGTGCGGGGAAGTATGACAAAGACCTCGCCAAATTCCTCACCAACCAAAAAGGGGTGCTGAAAGGGTGAATTAGCGGAGGGAGAGCTCTTGCCTGATCGGAGAAAAGGTCTCATTGCCAAGCACAAGGACCGCGCTGCAGCCAGAACCGAAAGAAAGAGAAACAGGCTCGTTCAATTAAGAAAGGGGAAGGGGAAATCGTGTCCTCCTCCCGGAAGACGAGACGGAAGTAGGGGGGCGGCAAGGAGCAGTAGGAGATGTAGTGAGGAAAAAGGGGGGAACCACGCCAAAAGTACCCTGAAAGGCTTCTCGGCTCATCCGTGGGGGTGAGGACGACAGATAAGTCTTGGAAAAGGGGGAGCCGAAGCGGATTTTATTAAGAGAGAAAACGTTGGGTATTATCATCGCACAAATGCAGGAAGACTTACATTCCGAAGGGGGCTAAAGGGAGGTTGTCTCGGAGAAAGTCCACGCCGAACGCCACAGAGAAGCCAGATATGATGAAAGAGCGGATGGGGAACCTAGCGAAAAGGGACGAAGTGCTTGAGGAAGGGGGAGGCGATCGACATCTAAGGAGGAGAAAAAAAGCCAGAGACTCGAGGAAAACTTCCAGTGTGGTAAATGGGGGAGAGAAAGGTTTTCCTAACTCCTCAGAGGGGAAGGACCATTTTCCGGTGAGAACAAAGGGCCCGAAGGAAAAGAAGTGTACATCGAAAGGGGGACCATAAAGGAGAGAGAGGACTAGTTGCCGCCAAAACAACTCTCAGTTGAAACGCTTCTCGCGAGAGGAATAACCCTGGGAATTGCAAGGACGCGACCGGCTATCTTGAGAAAGGGGGTTCTCACCGAAGAGATTTAAGATCCATGGGAAAGATAAAAGAGCCAGTACCAGTGCGAAAAAAAAGGAAAAGGGGCGCGAGATCTTCATTCATGAAGAAAGTCTCTCTGAGAGGGGAGAGAAAAAGGGAAAGACACGGGATGTGTTCGAAGGGACAACGGAATGTTGTTACAGAGTCAAATGGGTGCTGATCTCTCAAAACGGAGTAAATCCGAAAAAACTTGCAAAAAATTAAAAGAGGATGACAAGAATCTTTAGGAAAAAGACGAAAAGCAAAAGAAAAAACAGCGATAAAAAAAACCGCGGAGGAGGAGTTTTCGGGGATTGATTAAAAACTGATGGGTTACGCTTTATAAGATTCCAAGGGCTAGGCAAAAAGGGGGAGGGGTAAAAAAAGGAAAAAGGGCGAGACAAAGCGTAGTGAAGGGGAGGTCGATGACGAGAGACGCTCAGAGAAAGAGCTTGGTGCGTTGTCTGAAGAAGAGAGCCCCGCGTTGAGACAACAGCTCTAAGGGGGAAAGGGTAACTCATAGGAGTCTCAAAAAGCTCCGAGACGTCTATGCTTCGAAAATCGTTGACAAAAAAGGCACCATGGCCGAAGGGCAAGAAGGAAACGATCCGAAGCAACTTTTGTCCGGGAAGAAAAGGGGGATACAAAAAAAAATGCCTTAAAAAACCCGCGCCTGGGGGCCGCAGGCGCGGATGAAGCAAAAATCCGCGGTGTGAAGGGGGGAGTGAGGAAATTGCACGCAGAAGAGGAAGGACAAGTTCGAGGTCAGAAACGCTGGAAGGGTCAGATCAAAATACGTCGCTATGCGCGCCCGGGAAGAGCCGCGTTCCTAGGGGAGAAAAGGTTACCTATCGTCAAAAAAGAAATACGGCGTGGGAACAAATATAAACAACGACGAAAAGGGTCTTTTCCGACGCTCAAAGGAACGGAACGGCCTGTAAAAAAAAAAAAACGCTGAAAAAGAGGGAAAAACGGACACGAGTGCAGAAAGAAGAAAGAGATCTGAGGACAAAGTGATCCGCTCTCTATTTAGAAAATTTCATTCGGAGGACGGAGGAAGACTAAGAGCAAAGGAAGGAGGGAAATTCTTGGAGAGGTGAGAGACAGAACATAGGAAAATGTCTTCACCCTCGCCGTGGAAAGAAAAGCACCTCGCTTTCAAGGGGGGAAGGGGGGGGGGGCGAAACTTGGAAAAAAAATCGTGGCCAAAAGACAAAGCCGGAAAAGAAAGAAGCCTGCCTAGTCTGCGATTCATAGTCAAAAAAAGATGCGCGAACAAAGAGGGACAAGAAAGGTGATGGGAAAAAAAAAAGAGACTGCACAAGGAAGGAAAGCAGACGCGCCTTGACAAAAACAAGGGGGAGGTGAAGGGAAAGGTTTGGTGTGCCGCTGGAAATGACCGGCTGGGCGTTGGGAAGGACAGGAAAGTTTCGCACCGAGAAGGAAACCCTAAAAGAGCCCGGGCCCAGAAAACTCGTCACCGCACGCCGCCGAGAGGGGGGACAAAACGGAGGAAAAGGACTGGGTCGATACGGGAACGGCGCCATCCGAGAGACAAAAGGACTGCAGGAGAAACCTCCGAAAGGTCCTTCAGGGGAGACCGGGAAAGAAATCGAGCTGACCGATTACCTGGAAAAAAGGAGCGCTTTCTTGCTATTCGCTCAAAGCGCACAGTGGAAGCCTCTAACTCTCGAAAGGGGGAAAGAGGAAAAAGGATCGAGGCATAACCTATCTTAGGGGAAACGTCCGTCGAGACTTGAGGAGAGAAGGGGAGGAGACAAGGGGGAGACCTGGTCATGCCGCCGAAAAGGGGAGCGCGATCAGCGGGACAGAGGGATTTGAAAAAAAAGACGTTCGCGGGTCTACCAAGAGAGGCGGGACGTTGCAACAACAAGGCCGGGAGCGAGTGCGGTTTTGAGGCGGTAAAGATGGGGGGGGGGGCGGAAATCGAAAGATTGGCCATTCTATACGTCGCAACGGGACAGGCAGGCAGAACGAGACGGGAAGGTGCACAAACTATCCTTTTGAAATGACGGTTGAAAAGAAGGCGTCGATCACAGGGGAAAACTTTAATAAAAAGACCCTTGATTGGAAAAGGGGGCTCGAGGAAAGAAGAAACTAAAAATGTATCGCAGGAAGCGAAATGGCGTCCAGGAAAATCAGGCTTTAAGGATGTGAGAAAACGAATATCGAGGCCGACATGATCCGCGAAGGATCACAACCTTGCAGCAATCGAGGTTCGAAAACACGGGAGTGAAGGGGAGGAGCGCCCCGAGAAAAAATAAAGGACGCAGTGAAAAAAACGAGTTTGAAGGCTCGAGGTCACGTCCTTCATAAAAAGGGGGGGGGGGGGGTTTAACAAAGAAAGAATAGCTAGCAGGGAGTTTCGGAAGAGAAGATCTGCAATGGAGCCGAATCGCGCAGGGGAACGAGTCGGGTTGCAGAACGCGCCAAGGACTGTCCGTCAGGAGTAGGGTCTGGGTCTGGCCTTAGGGGGCAACACGCCGTCAAGAGAGCTAATAGATGGGGGAGGGAGTCGGATAGGACACGGGCCGACCGAACAATAGACCGCGGCTGCCCAGGACTTGTAGCCGCGCAGCAAGCTCGGGGAAAAGTCTCGCAAATTCCACGCTCTCAAATTCCGAACTTGTCCTTGCGGAAGAGGAGGGGTTTTGAGAGGATCGCCAAAAAAAGCGATAGGATTAAAAAAAGAGGGCCCAGCGCCTGATTGAAGGAAACACATGAAAAAACAAGAAAGCGCCTCCATTTTGAGGCCGCCGAAAAGCGAAAAGAGGGGGACCGAGGGGGGAGTCCAGGGACTATACAGGTACAAAGACCTGTCGAACGAAGAGAGACTCAGGGAACGCATGTAGTTTGACAGACCTGGGAAAGAAAAACCTTGTAAGAGGAGGAGTTGAGAAAAAAAGACTCGATAGAGGGGAGCCCCAAAAAAGAAGCAGGGGAACTGCTCAAGACGGCCGATAAAAACTTGCCCTTGAACGTGCCTCAGGGAAACTCTGGGGTGGAAAATCGTAAGATGAACAAAAACCCCCCCCCCAAAACTTAAGGGAGGGAAAGTCTAAAAAAAAAAAAAGCCGGAGAAAGGAAGTCAGAAACAACGGCATGATACGCGAGGGTGAGTGGAAGGTTGTGCCGTGGGAGGGCGGGGGAGCCGAGAGGGCAAAACCCATAGATTGTAGGGGGCATAAATGCCGTTGTGCTGAGAGAGACAAAAAAAACGGAGAAGAAGGAAAGCCAGGAACCCAACGCATTAAGGAGGACGCAACAACAATTACAAGGGGACGAGACAAGAAATCTGCCTGCGAAAATGCACTCGAGGACAAAAATCTCCTTCAGATGGGGAGGGGGACTTCAGGAAAAGGCGCGAAGGGGATTATACGAAAAAGGTCCCCTGGGCTTGCAAAGAGAGAGGTGCTCCCCCTCCTACACGGAGAAAGAAAAGGAAGAGCCGTGTCCAGTAGATAAAGGACGACGAAAGACCAGGAGCAGCAGAATTCGCGCGTTTGGGAGGTAGGAACTCAGGAAAGAGAGGAGCTCACAGCTCCTCTACAACCGGATGTTTAAAGGGCCGGGAGGTCCAATTTCGAAAATAAGGAAACTTCCTAGACGTTTTCCATGGGAGACACCATTTCCGCTCAAGAAAGACATCAAAAAAACGAGAGGGAGGGGTCGTCGCTACTAATGGAGAAGGGCCTGCCATTCAGGGAGCAAAAGACCTGAAAAAGAATCCTGAAGGGTAGGGTCGCAGGGACGCATCATCGCTCGATCATGTCGCCAAAATGCGTGTTCATTAGGGTTGGGGATCACCACGACTGTCCGCAAAAAGGACCAGACGACAAGTCATGGGGAGGCGGGGGGAGTCTCCACCGGGAAAAAAAAAAAAAAGAATCTCGGCAAACAAAAAAACCGAAGGACGGCTTGGTTGAAAAGGGAAAACAAGACATCAAGAACCTTTTCTTTTCAGGGAAGGGTCCACCGCGGAGAGGCAGAGGAAAAGGAAGAAAGGCCTCTCAAAAAAGGTCATGATAAGGGAAAGGATCGGTTCGAAAACGCGATTGAGCGGAGCCTGTTCAACGGAGGCGAGAAGGGGGGGAAAGCCTAAACTCGCTGAATGAGCTTCTTGGAGAAAAAAAGCAGCAAAAAATCGCGTGAGCGCTGTGAAAAGGGGCAGGCTCATGCAGGTCCTTGGCAAAAGAGCGCTGAAGAGGGGAGGAACCGGCTCACTGGACCAAAGGCTCCGAGATAGAGAGAGTCAAAAGCTGAAAAAGGGCACAGGAAAAAAACGGATGGTCTTTTTAGAAAAGTTAACAGGAAGGAGAGACGCAGACGCGCCTTCCGAGGGAAGAAAGGGAGTCAAAGTGAAAAGCTGTCTTGGGAAAAAAGGCATAAGGGAAAAAGGAGAGACTGTCGACAGAGATTTGAACCGAGCCATGAAAGGACCGATACACGAATAACGCATCAAAAAAACGATTTGGAGAAAAAAAAAAGTAACTGGTCAAAAAGGGGCCGGCGCCAGCCGGATCGACGTGAAAGGACGACAGGAGCGTCATCTCATCACCAGGGGACGGCGCGTCAGGAAGGAGGGGGAAGGGAGTCTCCCTCCAGGAAAAAAAAGGGGGACCTTCTGAGAACTTTCGGGCGATGAGCTGGGAAAAGAAAAGAAACAAGCTCTATCTCTCGAAAAAAAAATGAGGGGAAAAGGAGGGCCGGGATCGAGGGCAGCGCCAAGAAAAAGGCCAGCGTATGATACTTCATAAACGGGAGAGCTTCGAAGCTGTGGTAGAAACGTGCCAAGGGGAATTGAAAGTCGTCGGTTATGTGTGAGTAAACCTCCGGAGAAAGAGGAAAAGAAGTCCTATTCCGGGGATCGATATGCGTTGCTAAAGGGGAAGGGCACGGAAAGTGCTTTGAGAGTATCTGGCGGACTGGAAGGGGGTTGGGGAAAAGAGAAGAAAGGTAAGACTGAGGCAAATGAAGCTAAAAGAAACCGGGGTGTAATAATGGAGAAAACGGAAGGCGCAGGACAAAAAAACAGGATTGTGATCAGAGAAAGGATAGATTTCTAAAAAACTAAGAAAGGGGTGCCATTTGTTCGCGCATCAGCCAAAAAACAGAGGACTATATCGCAAAAGAAGAAAACTTCAAGGAAAGGAATTGGGAAGAAAACTTTAAGAGCGGGAGGGACAGAACGCATACAAAAAGAAACACCCTTGCAAAGGGGAGGAAAAAACTGCGAGGGAAAAGGGATCTGGAGAAGCTACAAGTCTCATTGCCAGGAAAAAAAAATCTCTTCTCCTATCCTAGGAAAGGACGAACGATCCGCTCATGAGAGAGGAGAAATTTTGAAAGAAGACTCTGGAGGCTTTGAAAAAGGAAGAAAAGACTATACACTATGGGGGAAAGGGACCATCCCTAGGTTACTTGGAGGAAGCGGACACAAGTGGAAGGGGGAGGGGGCAAGTATTTTTTAAAAGTAATGAGACTTGAGAAGGGGGGGCCTAAAAGGAATAATGGAGGATTTGGGAAAAAAAAACCGCTTCGATATACGCGGCTCAGCGGTAGCAATGGGCACGCGACGGGTCGTTGGGGGGAAGAAAGAGAGAAAACTGTCATTAGGAAGGCGTTTTGGGGAAAAAAAAACGCCGAAACAGAAATGGGCAAATGAATCGCGGCTTGGGAGCCCAGGTCGAAAGGTAACGAAGCGCGATACGGGAGGAGAAGAAAAAGTCTTAGCCGGAAATCGCGGAGGAGCTGTTGGGAAAGGAAGATTACACTTCCTGCCATGGGGGGCGAGAGCATTGTAAGGGAGCTGAAGAAAGTTCCTGGCAGTAGACCGACCGGGGACCATCTATAATTGTCAGGAGAAGGTAGAGGCGCTTTTGAGCAAGGAGGAGAGAGTCAGTTTGCACCGCCGCCAACCAAGCCGCGCATCGCAAGGTCGGCTAGACCCACGCCTTCACCTTGCCGGACAGAAAGGAGGATCGCATGCTGCTAGAAAACTCGAGAGGAAGAGAAAGAAATGATGACTACAGGAAAGGGGACAGCCCTGGAAGCAGAAGAAAAAGAGCCTCGGCCGTCGAGCGGGCGGATTATCAACATGGGGAAATGAGGAAAGGGGACCGAGCTTCTTGCGCCGGCAGGGGAAAATTGTGGGAAAAAAAGAAGGAAAACCGTTTGTGGGGAAGAAAAAACTTAAGGAGGAAGGAAAAGAAAACTCATTCCTTTACTGGAACACAAAATTACAAGGAGGGGGAGCAAGATCTCGTCTACAAGAAAGTAAAAGGAAAAGTGGCGATCAACTCTGACAAAGAAAAAAAGCTTCCTCTAGGGGGGAAAAAAAAAATCAGGAGGAGGGGGGGGAAACTTGTAAGACAGGAAAGAGCGATTCCACCGGAAAGAGACTAGGGGGGTACTCCCACAGAATGTCTATCAAATCTAGAAGAAGAAGAAGGTGACGTCGTGGAAGAAAAAAAATTCAGGAGGGAGGGGTCTGTTGGAGAAAAAGCTGAGAGAAAAAGGGGGGGGGCTTGCTCAAAAAAGAAGGAATGTAACCGGATGTATTGCCAAGGGAAGGGAGGGCGCAACTAAAGGGAAAGGAAAAAGATTAAGAAGAGTGCACAGGAAGGAAAAAAAATGGCCGGAAGAAGAGGCCACCAAAGAACACTAAGGGGGGGAGGCGGCTAGGGGAGCTCGGGGGAGCGCGAAAGGGGGAAATTTAGAGAAAGAAAAAAACTTGGGACAAAGTCACAAAAAAAGAGAGTGAACCGATGACCGTCATGTGTCTGGGGAGGACATGGCTTCAAGAAGAAAAAAAAAAAAAAGTCTCAAGTCGGCGAAAAGGAAAGGATCAATCAAAAAAAGCTCTCCCATTCCTACATCCTTGGAAGGAGACTTGCATGAATCGGTAATTGAGAAGAAACCTCTTATCCGAGTACTCGAACCAAACGGATGAGCGATAAAAAAAAAAAAAAGAAAAAGTTTGGGGGGCAAAAAACATCATGAAAAGTAAAAAAAAGCCAGTTCACAAAACTGCAACCCGACGCTGACCATCGGAAGGGGAAAAATGACGGAGTCGAAGAAGACTAAAGATATCGAGTCGGGAAAAAAAGGGTAGTAAGTCTAAAGAAAGGAAATCTTCAGGAGACATAGAGGGGTCACTGCAGAAACCTTCAAAAAGGGAAAAGTAGATCAGGAAAGAATCAGCCAAAGAAGAAAGAAACTACGCCGTTGTGGTCCAAAGGGTAAGTGGCTAGGGGGAAAATGCTCAAAGATCTCGGAAAGAAATTTCAAAAGAATGGCCGCCCCTCGAAAAAAGAGGGGGGCAGGGCGAGAATATCGCGTTGCGGGGAGACGGAAAAAAAGGGAAAAAAGGGGGATCCCGTTGATGGAGGCGCATGGGAAAGACGCAAAGACGCGAAGAAAACGTCGAGGAACGTGACGTCCAGTCTTGGAGTGGGGTGGGGGGGAAAAACTAGGGCGTTTTCGAAGGAAGGGGAAGGGGGACGAAAAAAGGTCCTAAAAGGGGGGGACCGAAAGAATGGGGACCACCTGTTCCCTGAGGGGTTGTGTCTAGGTGTATTAGTCGGGTGTTTTGGGGGGGGGGTTGGGTGGGTGGGAAGGAAAGGTCTCCCCTCACAACTCGTCAACCTGCGAACCTCCGAAGTGTGACACCTGCCCCTCTCTCTGGGAAGTCGAGAACGCGGATGAAGGCTCAGAAAAAACGTCGAAGAAAAAAGGAATCACCGACGGAGGAAAAAGGGGAAGGGGCCTATCTTTCAGAGGAGGGAAACTACGCAGTAAAAAAGGACCATGCTTTCATATCAAATACTCTCGGGAGAGGACTTGCCATCGATCTGAAAAAAAAAGAGAAAAACAACCATAGATCGATCGAGGGAAAAATGGTTCATCAGGCAGCGAGAAAAAAGGGGAAATCTCAGCATGGCAACTCTTCCGTCGAGGGGGACTTAGCTGGCGTCGCAGGTCCAGATCGGAAGGGAATAAAATTGAAGAGAGGGGGCCGCCAAAAAAAAGAAGTGCTGGAAACCAAAAGAGGATGCGTTCCTCGACCATTTTTCAAATGGACCACGATAGAGAAAAGGCGAAGGGCGTTTGACGAGTTGTTGAGGAAGAGGGGGGACGGCAGAGGGGCAAACAGATTACCATTCTAGAAAAAGGAATTCACAGAAAAAGAAAAAAAAATTCAACCGCCGGCAAACCAAACTATCAGGTTAAGATGGCGTTCACCGAAAAAGATCCTTCGTACGCGCAACAGGATTAAGAAGGAGGGAGAGCGTGGCAAAAAGAACCATGGAGGGGGAAAGCAGCCGAAACAAAAATGGTCACAAGGGGAGAATGGGCGGCCATTGAAAGGAGAGCTGGGAAGAACACCTGTAACAGATCTCTGGGGGAAGGAAGGAGAAGCGGAAAAAGGTCAAAAAGAAATCTGGGAGAGAACGGATTTGAGACTGATGTGCGAGGCAAGTTGATCTCCCGAGCACAAAGAGGCTACGGGGGGGAAAGGCTCGCGCTGCGAAAAAGGACAGTCCTAAGAGGGAAGGGGAGGAACAAGAGAAAAAAAAACATCATGCCTTCAATCTTTAAGAAGGGAATCGAGGGATACGCGAAAGGCATTCCTCTCCTATTTGAAAAGAAAAAAAGAAAAGGGGGACTTGAAAAGAAGCCTTAGGGTAGAAGGAAGGCTTCTCGCTCAAAGGGAAGTTCGTACTCGATAATGCTTTTTCGATGGTCAATTGGCCGCCGACCGCGAAAGGAGGGAGCCAAATGGGGGCAGGAGGGGAAATAGGAGTCGTTGTGATGAAAGGAAAGGAACGAAAAAGAAGGCCTTGGGAATTGCTTGGGTCTCATGGCGGAATGGGCCGACCACCACAAACAGAGAAATATTATAAAAACTCTAGCATGAAAAGAACGCCGAAGGATCCGATGTCGAAATCGTGCCAGGGAAAAAAACGCTCTTCGGATGGGGGGTGGACGAGGGAGGGATTGAGGAAAAAGTGTTGTTGCGATACAGTGTGAAGACTTTCTACCAGACGCAACAGACGAATGTCCGAGATGGGGGGGACTTCAGGAAACGATGAAAGGGGAGAAAATACAGGAGGCTCTTTTGGAAAAAAAAAAGTTGCGCAAAGGGTTGGAAAAAAGGGGGAACGCGCGCCTTCTGGACAGTCGGAAAAAAGGGACTCGGCACGACAACACAAAGAAGGGACCAAAAAAAAGTTCTCGTACGCTTGGGGAAAGAAGAAAATCTGAATTAAGGGGAATCGACCAACCGGGGTAATGGAGAGGAGAAAAAAAGTTCGCGCCGGGGGGAGACCTGGAATCAGAAAAAGAGTCAGTAGCTTTTGAGGGAGGAAAAAAGGGTTAGGCGGTCAAATTGTATCCTATCTTAGGGGAGAATAGAAATCACAAGGGGGGTGTTGCCTGGAAAGAGAAAGAATGCCGTTGTTGTAGAGAAAAGACCAGTAAAAGAGGCACGCACCAACGGCATGTCAAAAGGAGGGACCCGGCAAAAAAAATTAAAGAGGAAAGTCGCCAAGAAAAAAATCTAACAAAAAAGACCGAACACTGGAGGGCTCTGACGGGGAAGGACTTCTCATATCGGGGAGGTCCTTCCAGGTGAAGGAAAATCACCTAAAGGAAATTCCCAAGGGCGAGGAAAAAGAAGAAGGGGGAGCACAAGGAAAAAAAAATATAAAAACTTCAATGGTGGAAGAGGGGGAAAGGTCCTAAGAAAAGGGAGGATGCAGCGTCATAAGGGTCGAGAGGGTGGCGTGCTGGATCGAGAACTTTTGAGAAGAACAAGTCCTCTACGATAAAGGAAGGGGTTCCAACGAAAAGACGCCAAGAATTCCGAAACGTCGTTCTAGGGAGTTCACATGGATAGAGAACCAGACATGTTCATCAATCCTCTAAAAAAAAAAAAGATCCGAAGCTCGGGGGGGAAAACTACCGGGACGAGACCTATCAAGTAGGATTTCTCAAGAAACCTGTTTTCCGCTCGTCAACATCGTGGGAATAGAAGGAGAAGGGTCCGGCATGGGAGAAAAGAGAGACAAGCTCATCAAGAGAGAAAAAAAGGGTCCCAGGAAGGGGGAAGTCGCTAATCGTGAATTTTACAGGGGAACTCAATCACGACGAAAAAAAACCCCCTTATGCGAGAAGAAGAGCCAGGAACGCGAGGAAAGGGGAAAAATACCAAAAGAGGCC
>Ga0179593_1259876_pt1 | contig 14755 bp, 12 predicted proteins | sample CZODoug2_1_08_16_FD_185931 | JGI IMG/M metagenome (GOLD analysis project Ga0179593, IMG submission 185931) | Vadose zone soil fungal communities from Angelo Coast Range Reserve, California, USA - CZODoug2_1_08_16fungal (PacBio error correction) | ecosystem: Environmental > Terrestrial > Soil >...
ATGAAGCAAGGACCTACGGGAAAAGACCGACCACTTTTAGAAAGAAAGAAAAAAAATGCACGAAGCCGAAGGGGAAGAAGCAGGACTTCGGAAATTATTCATATTATTGTCATCAAGGGCTAGCCTTTATGTATAGAGGAAGCAGAGCAGGTAGAAAACAGCGGAGTTACAAAACGCTTATGTGGCGAACCAGGAAAAAAAGAAAGGTAGAGATGGAAGCTTGTGAATTCCCATAGGCAGTACCAATTAAAGAGGGACACGAAGATTTAGTACGGGAAATGATAAGAACACCGCTTACAGTCCAAAGAACTGAAGGATCCCAGGTTGGAAACGGAGGCAGCCTCCAACTTGAAAATCCTGTCTCTTTCGTCATTCCGAACGGCATTGGAGTAGCACAGTTTCTTTTCGTCTACTGTCCGACATAAGAAAAAAGACACGAATCCCTTTAAGATGCACCAGAACAGGATTAAAATGACAAGATAATCGAGGAATGGCAAAAGAAGGGCGATGCTGGAATTCGATTAACTTGCGCTTATAAAAGGAGTGAAGAAGAAGAAAAGAATGGTCTAAACCGAGAGGAGCCATAAACATTTTTGCTGGTGGCAGCCTGAAAGGTCAGACCCTAAAAAACACCCTATAAAGGGCCGATGAGGGAGAAATCAGGGGAAGTCATCTGGGGGGGTCTAACTTATTCCTGGATCGGAGGAAAATAAAAACAGGAACGGACCGTTGGAATCTCAACAAGCTGAAAACGTTACTTCCTGGGGGACCATTTAGGCAAGAGGAGGAAGCGATTAACGGGTTCTCTAAAAGGGGGGACAACCTTGCAACGACGGAGGGAATGGACGGGGCCCGGGGAAAGGCAAGACTACTTAACCGGTAATCAATGGAGGGGATGGGTTGCAAGTGGACCTTTAACATGATTTGAAGAACCAATGGCGGAAGGGTCGACCCCGGACTAACCACTATGAAGACCATGGAATGAAAACCGGACAAGACCTTTTCTTAAACAGAGACCGGACACGGGGCTAAAATCGTACCAGCCTGATGCTGTTGGAACACTGTGAGGAGAAAACCAGGGGTGTGGTTGGTTGGGTTTTTGGTTTGGGGTGGGGGGGGGGGGGGGGTGGTGTTTTGGGGGGGGGTGGGGGGTTTGTGATTGTGTTCTGGTTGTTTTTTTGGTTTTTGGGGGGGGGCGACCATCGATCAGATCCAATCCTCTAGACAACCCTCGACGGCGGAGGTATAGGAGGTAACCCATATAGGAAACATTCCCTTTCACACATGCGGAAGTTCAAAGAAAGAACAGCCAGAGGAAAAGTCGCTTGCCCAGCAGCAGCGCGTATGCATAAGAGAATGATAGGACCTCTAACACTCCTAAACTGGGTATCAATGTACTTGAAACCGACACATATAGAGGGGAAGATGAACGATAAGGCAGAAACCTCAAATGGGACAGGGACGGAGGGTGCCGGACTGAAAGGAGAAGTGCCTCCTGTATTGAAGGAAGGAACAGTAGGGGGGAAGGGAACAGGAACTACATTTCAAGAAAAACCTGAAAAAAGAGAACGAACCGCTGACACAAAGATGGGAAATACCATTTATTGACAGCATCCCTCAAAACCTCAAGCGAATACGGTTAAAGGAAAAAACAGATCGGGAACTCTTCTTTAACAAAAAAACCGGGGGAAAAAACAAGAGAACCGACCTGAAGAAAAAGGGGGGGTCCACCCCGCTCGAAAGGAGAACGCTACTCAACTACACTGACATGCTAAAATTCAATCCAGAAAAAAAGAGCCAAATGAAAGGTAAGACGAAGCCGACTAAAAAAAATCCGTTATCCTCACTGACTTACGGACAATCCAGCCGAAAGGAGGGAAAACGTGGATATTCGAAAAAGGAAAAAGCCGGAAGAATCGATAAAAAAAAACACTTATGAAAGGAGTAGTCGTCGGCGTTGTTCATGTCGGACATGAGGAATAAACTCTTAACGACATTTCCCGGAGGCAGGTCTTCTTCCATTTCTTATAATGAGAGAAGGGAGGTGAAGGCCAGGAGGGGTGGGCGACCAAGGATCGAGAGTAGGGTGGAATGATTGCTTGGTAGTAGCGTGTTTAACAGGGGATGGGGGGAAGACCCCAAGGGGGGGGGTCGGAGCAAGATGGACTTGAGTATCCACTGCGAGCAGTTTTTCCGGGCGAGTCTAGGAGAAGGGTGAGGGGGGGAATGATCGACGCCAGGGGAGCAGCGCCGGCAGGAAAGCTTTTGAGTGTGCGGGGCCTGTCCAGGAAAAAGGAACAGAGTAAGGCCCCTAGAATTCTGACTCAAGGACTTACGGCCATAAGGAAGGGAGGAAAAATAGTGACGGGTCAGGCAACGGTCGGGGTGGGTTCTTGAAGGCCGATGGCCGGAAGAGAGAGTCCAGTAAAAGAGTACCATGAAAAGGGGAAAGGGAAGGCGGGTAGGCTTTCTATCTCTGTTTCAAGAGGATCAAGCGGGGGACAGAAAGGGCAGAGGGGTTGGGGTGGGGGAAGAGGATTCCAGTGACCAGGCCCGCAGGGTGGAAAAGAATGTATATCTTGTCAAAAAACCACGAAAGCCAGGGGAGGGAGGGAGGGAAGCTCGAGAACGTTGAGAATCCGCCAACAAAAAAGAAAGAACTTAAAAGGTCGCGAACGGCTGGAGAGTTCACTCCAAAGGAGGGGAAGGTTAAAAGGCCCGCAGAGGAAATTCCAACAAACAGCGGTGAAAAGGAGTACAGAGACCTAAAGGGAGTCGTGCCACACATCCTGGGCCCACCTAAAAAACCCAAGCAAGAAATGTGGATCTCGCTCCGCCAGTGAGGGGACGAGAGGGCGCCGGAGAGGCACCCATGTCATGCTGAGCAGGTTCCTTTATTTTCCAGAAGCATGCGAAAATACGTGCAAGAAAGGAACCGATTGCCGTATCAGAGAGGCTCAGGAAAGTATCGGGGGCGGGGGAAGTTTTGAAAAGGGGCCCAGTTAAATATCGCCAGGAAAAATTGAGCCAACACGAGAAAGAGAAAATCGAGCATTTCTTTGATGAGGGCAGGACTCCCACCATCGGCAACACAAAAGGGGGGGGGTTTGAGGAGTGAGGAAAGCGGGATGATCTAAAAATACATCTATGCTTGGGGAAGACCGCGTGAAGGAAAGGGTTCATCAGATTGAAAAAAGAAGAGAAAGCGCGGTGTTACGTGGGAACCAAAGCCTAGGGGGAGATCTCACTTTCTAAAGTCGTGGGGGTCGGCTTGGTCGTCATGAAAGAGATATCAACAAAAGGGTGAACTTAATACCTGAAGGGCTACAATAAAGTAACCCGTTGGCCAGGATCTAGTACGGGTCAAACCGAATATTCATGGCAAAGAAAAATGCCATGGAAAACGAACTGTCCGGACCGTGCTTCAAGGAAAGGAAAGAAAATAGGTAGGAGGTAGTGCTGTTACCTGGAAAAAGGCACAAGGGAGACGGTCCCAAAATTAAAGTCGCCGACGGCGCACAACTGGTAACGACTGGGGAAGGGGGGTCCGAAATTCTCTGCCATGGGGATCGAAAGGTGAAGTTAACATCAGAAAGATCTGGGGAACCTGTCGGGTCGAGGCCCTAAAAATAAAGAAAAGGCTTGGGGTCGGATTGAGCTGAAGAAAGGGGTATGGTCTGGAGACCTTCTGTGGGGCTTAGACCCAACGGGGGGGAAGATAGGGAAATGAAGCCGAAAGGAAGGATAACAACCAGGGGAAGGGGGGGTACAGAGAAAGAGAAATGAGAAGAAGGGTGAGTGCCTCCGAGAAGGAGGGGGGGACCGGGACCTGATGAAAAAAGCTTTGGGGGCCTTAAGGAAAAAGTGGATTATCAGGAGGGGAAGAAACTAAACGGAAAAGGGTTGGAGTAAAACAGAACGTCGGACCCGGCGAGTGTGGTCTACGGCTCTGGAAGCGGTGGGGACCGGCCAAGAGAGTCGGGGCCACGGAAAAATCCATAAAAAACCCGCAGGGGTATACTACTGGCTAGGATACTAACTGCCGCAAGGAAGTTCAGAAGGGAACATATGTTGCAAAAGAAAAAGACGGGGGGTCAGTCCACCTGCGAAGGGGTCTGAAGTCGAATGGAAAACCAGGCATGAGCGCAAGTTCTTCTCGGGAGGAAAAAAACTGAGAAAAAAGAACGAAGTCTAAAGGGGAAGGCGAAAAAAAGATGAGGTTGTCGTCAGATCAGGTCCGGACACCTGCGGGGGAGTTATTTCATGGATGAACAGTCGAAAGCTAACAAGGCGCCCCAGAGGGGGGATGTTACCTATCCAGATAGGAGCGACCAAAAAAAACTCAACCCCAACGGGGTCTTATGGGTCTGTCCCTGCTCTTCTGACCAAAAGTGTCGATGAGGAAGGTGGGCCTCAGGGGGGCTCAATGAGAAAAGGGGTTATCTCTTCCTAAAAGGCAACTACAGGGAACTGATCAAAGAGCTCCTGACTCTTAAAAAACCGGCGGCCACAACGAGGAGGGGGGGAGAAAAGCCGGTCGAAGGGGGGTGAAAGAAACGGCCCGGACAAGAGGTTGGAGGCAACAAAAGGGAAACCTCCTTAGGGGGATTCCGCAATAGATCTAATTCTTAGGGTGGCAAGTGTTGCCCGGTACAGAAAGGACTGTGGCATGAGACCCGTTGGCTGGTACGAAAAAGTCAGAAAAGAGCTCTGCTGGAAATTAGGGGGGGGTCCGCCCATGAGAAAAAAAAAATCGCGGCGGCACTAGAGGGTCCTGAAAGGTCTACCCATCACCACAAGGGAGTCGGTGTCTCACTGGGCTGTGAAGTCTACACATACCAGCGACTGCCAATAACTCAAAAGACCCTGGAGGAGAGGACGGATGAAAAAAAAGAGAACATGGGGAAAGGGAAAAAGTCGTCAGCACTGGAAAGAGCCATCACACAGAAAACACTCTTCCCCCAATGAAGGAAATTCGAGAGTACGATGTCCAATCCACGAAAGGCGGGAAAAGGCGGTATCTCGGGAAGGACAGAGCAAGAAAAAAATATCTGAAAAAACCCTCATCAGTACGCCCAGCCGGGAAAAGGGAGGGACTCTTGGTTAAGGAAAAACATTAGACGGCCGCAGGTGGCCGTGAAAGAGTCCGAGGAGGGTTCTGCAGAACCTAAGCAGAAGGGGGGGAAGAAGAAACGAAAACCCACTCCTGCAAAAAAACAAACTGCTCCCCAAAACAGGAGCAAAGCCCAAAAGGGACCCTAGCCGGATCTCGAAAATTGACTCGCGCGGCGTACAGGAAGACGGGGAGCCCGCCCGAAAAAAAAGGGTCCACCTCCTGAGGGGAAATCGAATAAGGGGAAACCGAAATGACACCGAAACCTTCGAGTTTTGGGACCACCCAAAGAAAAAGGCGAAGACGGCTAAAAAGGAGGAAAAGAAGCAAAGCTGCCGCCGAGAGACCTTCCCGCGGAAAAGAGGGACGGACTTTGATCTAGACAGAAAAAAAGGGCCTAAGAGAAGAGATCAACAACAAAACGGATGATTATGATACGCCGGATTTTGTCCATTGAGCAGAGATAACGAAGAAAAACATTTCTCATGGCGCAGGGAACGAGGACGGACAGCAAGCTAGCATGAAGGAGGATTTCTGAAAGGGTACGAAAAGAGGCAGAAGGTCGGGGGAAGAAATCTGGGGAAGTAGTAGCAGGGCTCAAGCGGGTGGAACAAAAGAGGACCTTCGAGGAAGGGAAGTAGGCAGGTACGAGGCGCGGGACCTCATGGGGGTAAGACCGTATCGGGAGTTCGGACCGGGGACACAAAGGGTAATGGAACCATCCGGTAAGAGGTTTAGAAGGCGGGCGGAGGGAGAGAACCAGTCGGGAGTTGACACCGACGAATAAGCGATAAGTCAGGTGTCGTCCAAAAAGGACCGGCCCCAAACAGACAGGTCCCTGTCGGTAATAACTGGACGGGGGTTCTTTTGAAACCTTGGCCGTTAGCGAGACAGGAGGGGAGGGGGGGAAGTCAGAGAGAAAAGAACCAGTTCGGCTGCGTGGTTAAAAAAGGAGGGTAAGGGAACACCTGTTCATTGATTGAATGGGGCTCGGGTGGTAGGAGGAAGGAAGGCCACAGTGCCCAGTTGCATCTAGAGAGTGTCACGCCGGGAAAGAAAAACCAGGGGGCAACGGGAGGAAATCGCGTAGAGGGGCAACGAGCAGAAGAACAGTGCTCCCCAGAAAAGAGAGGAACGGGACGAGCTGAACAGGACTCAGTGCACAACCGGCGGGGTCAAGACAGGCAAAAGGAACAATGAAAAACTGAAAGGGCGGCACTAAGCCCGGGAGGAAGGAAAAAAAACGGCAGTTCAAAAAACACACTTACAAACTCAAAAAAAGGAGAGCTGCTCGCGCAACGCCACCTGAGGATTAAGGGAGGCGTTGCCGCTTCACCCAGTCCGGGTAAAGACAGAAGGGGCAAAGGGGGAAAACTTACGAAACCCGCGAATCCTAAGGAGGGAACGCAAAGGGGAAAAGGTTCAAGGGCTAGCGAGGATAAAGGAAAAAGGGCCGGGAAAAAAACCTGCGGATGTAACCACAGTATCTAAGGAGACCCACAAAATCACTGAGAACAAAAAAGGACAGAATCAGACAGAGTCGGTTTTCATGAGTCCGAAAAAAAAAAGTTTGGTCGTCTAGGTATACGAAGCAGAGTTGCTGTACGGTAGGAAATCGCGGAAACTCATGTCTCAAAAGCTTTGACAGAAAAAGTGGGAAACAGGAATTCAATCAAAGAGCGTGAAAGACTAGATATGTCCACAGAAGACACCAAGATTAAAGACCGACCGGAAACTTCTGGGAGGAGTGGGCGGACGTTCTAATTCCGGGTCAAGGGAGGTCCAAAGGGAAAGGTGGGAGCCAGGAGGGATTCTCAAGCAACGAGAAATAACGCAGGTGGCCTGCGCAACGGCAAGAGATGGACTGAGAATACCGTCCAGGGTTCTCAAGAAAACGGCAGAAAGTATGAACTGGGCCAGCACATTTTAAAAAGGGAGGGGGGCTGAGGGGACCTTTTACGATAGCAGTGAAGGAACCATTAAAATTATAAATTTTGGACGCCAATCCGGGTAACAGAAAAGTAATGTGGGAACCGCAAAAACGAGCAGCTCGAGAAAGTCGGGGAACTTGAGAAGAGAAATATCTAATGAAAACTTTAACGAGCCCTCAGAGCGGAAAGACCAGAACTGAACCCTTAGTCCGCATGACAGTAGGCAGGTCATAATCCAAAGCTGTCCGGTGTTTCATCTTCTTGGGAAGAGGGAAACAACCGGAGAAAGAGAGATAGAAGGCAAGACCTAACTTAAAGGGGACAGACATTACCAGCTTAACGAAATCGACTCCGGTGAGTTGGCGTACTGGGGGAGTGAATTTAAATTAATTCAATAGTTGAATTCCCGGGCGGAAGGTAGTAGCGGAAGCCTCAATGCTGCCATAAGGAGTGAACGAAGTTGCAAATGCGGCCTCTGGACGGGTGAAAGGAAAATCGAGTGAAAGTGGGGGAGGTCCAACAAAGGATCGCACTCATTAAAGGGGGTCGACAGGACAATGTCAAGGAGGTCGGAAAAAGCCCGGGGACTTGGAAAGGTCAAAAGTGAAAGGTGGCACGATCGCGCACCAAACGTGCTCCTACAATGGTCGTCAACCATGTCAAGTAGAACAAGGTGGGGGGACTCGAGGAAAAAAAAATGGAAAACGACTTAAGACAAGAGGGGAAAAAAAGTCGAACGGTACCAGATTGCAGGGATTGATGTGGAAGCAGAGGGTAGGGGGGGCACACAAGAGCATGATGAATCATGAAAAGGGGTCGGTGACAAAGCGGGAGACAGCCGCGAAGAAAAGCGTAATGAAAAATTCGCAACAGTATCGAAGCCAAACACAAAGGGGGGGTGGTGGCTGGTGGTGTCGGAAGGACTTGAATGTCGAAAACTAGAAGGAGAGGCGGGTAAAAGGGCGGGTTTGAAGCTATTGGTAAAAAGCCCCGGAACAAGGGCCCTGACTTATCAGTCCGGGAGCCGGACGAATTACGACTTCGGAAAAGAACGAGTCAGGAATCGCGCATGGGTCAGAAGGGTTCACCCCTCCGAGGAACTAGTCGGGCCTGGGGCGGAGGGAACGGGGACTGGGAAAACTGAACGCAAAAAAAAACAAAGAGAGTCCCTGGGTGTGAAAGGGTGCAAGTCAAGAACCGAAGAAGTGTTGTCATACGGACCCTGTGGAAGGGAAACTTACGTAACCGGAAAAGAACAGGGACAGGCATGCCACTAAGGGGCAAGGAAAATGTACGCTGGTCGGCACTACAAAGAACCTGAACCTGGGCAATAAAGATCGGTTACCAGGCCGGATGTCTGATGGTGGGAAACAGCTGAAAAGGCAATCAAAGCAAAGAACGCCACAGAACGGTCGGCAGGCGTCAATGAGAACTATCTAAATGAACTGGAAAACAAGCGGAACCAAACGGGAAAACGGAAAGCAAAAAACATCAGGAAGTCCAACGTAAGGGTCTTCGAGAGAGGAAAAGACTCGCTACCAGTCCAAACTGCTTAGGGCTGTAACTGAAACAAAAGATCGCGGAATCGCCCACTGACTCAGTAAACCAAAAAAACCGATTGTTTTTTGGTACCGGACAGGGCTGCGGGGCGAACGGACCTTAGAAAAAAAAAAGGCTAAAATAAGCCGTTTACGAAAAAACTAACAAAAGGAAGGACCCTCCAGCCAAAGACCCGCCCGCAACAAGAAGAAAATAAAAGGGAGGGCCCCCCTCGGGGGCCCATTCGACCGGTCGCAAAAAGAAAAAAACCATCGAAAAGATAACTCGGAAATGACACCGAAAACAAGCGCTTACGGGACACAACCCACACGGCAGAAGACCAAAACCTGCAAAGAATAGGTGGCTACACCCGCTCTGAAAAAATCAAAGCTCAGCCAAAACTCAAGGCAGAGGGTCGACAGACGCAGAATCTCAAAGGCGAACGCGGGCCATCCGAAGCAGAAAATGAGTAAACAGGCCAGAGGGCGAACGACGAAGAGTGATCCGACATGAAAAAGATCTGATCAAAAAAGAGGAGGGAAAAGAAGAGGAAGAAGGGCCCTGTAATGAGAAATAAGAGTAAACGTTCAAAGGATTCGTACGAGGAAGCCAGCATCGCTAGGCGCGGGGACGGAGCCTCGATGAAGAGCATGAGGGGGAGACCCGTCGAGGGGGGAATTAACTAGCGGGTCTGGAGCGCTCCGGGATTCGGGGAACCAGTGGAAGGAGGGACGGGGGCGTTAGCGATGTCGGCATGTAAAAAGATTCGTGAAAAAAGGTGGCGAGTTCTTCATGGAGGGAAGCCCGGGGAGGTACAGGGCGGAGGGATTGTGGAGGGCAAAGAAGCAAAAAAAGAGGTGACAAGGACCCGACAAGAGGCGTTAACGAGCAACGGAAACAAGCGGTATAGCCCGGAAAAAACGTCCCCGTCTTTACTCCAGAGGGGGAGGGGGGCAGGTCCTGAGTGGAGGAAAGATTCTCTTGCCGAAATGTAAAGGTAAGAAGAACCAGTGTAAAGAGGTGGCAGTTCGGAGGGGAAGAACCTCGAGGGCATATCCCAGGCTTGAATGGAAGGGGGGGGCTCAAAGTACTCGGGTGGTGATGGGGAAACATTCCGGAGCCAAGGTGTAAAGGGAATTCTATCTAGAACGCGCCGCGCCCGTCGGTTGGAAAGTTATTTTCTCGTAGATGGAGGTCCGGGTCTCAAAACCATGCCAAAAAAGAAGACTCCGCCAAACAAGAGATGGTAGAAACGAAGGGAAGAATGCCGCCAACGCGTGTAAAGGGAGCCGGGCAACAAGAAGAATTTTCAGAAGGGGGAGCGGTTATTCATTGCTTAACATCTGCCCCCGGAGTGGAAAGTGCCACAGACCTCTGGAAAGCGGGAACCTTGCAACCCCACGCCCGCCCCTTGTGGAAAGTGGGAAAGAAGGTGGATGGGCAAGGTGGCCAAACTACGCAAAAAAGGGAAAAAAAGTCAGATAAAAACTTGAAAAAGGAAACAACAAGTCTCGCGGGTCTCAGAAAAAACTCGGGAAATGCTCACCTATTATTCCCTTCTTATTCGTTCCTGCGAGAGTGAAGAAGTTGAATTTGGAAAAACGACGAGATAACAAGGGGAGAAAGGAGAAACCACCGAAAAAGAAAGGTTCCTCCCGCGAAGAGTACAGAGGATTTGCATGACTGGATTTAAGTACAAAGATGACCACACGTTTGTTGGGCTGCAGATGAAGGTCGAGGGAACTGGAGAGGGCATCAAAAAGGAAGAGGTCTCAAAAAAAAAAGACTCGGGAAAAAGGTGTTTTCATCGACTTCACAAAGACCCGCAGAGGGGTTAACATGGTCCAATACACCGCATCGATCGCCAGCAAGACGTCACGGCGGGGGGGTCGAACTGGGGCGGAAGAAATTCGAAAGGAAACGGGGAACTGGCAGAACAGCTGATTTGAAAAAAATGGCAAACGGAAGAACCAAGTAACGCACAAGGGTCCTAAGAAAGGAGTGTCAAAACTCTGAAAGGACTGAAGAACGCCAGGAGACCCGGAAAAAAGGGTGGGAGCCAGAAACAGGGCCATTTCCGACGGGGCGATTGAGCTGGTACAGTTTCACAAAATAAGTCCGGGAAAACAAAAAGTCCAGAAAGGAAATGAAAGCAACAGAAGAGACCGGGGTGGTAACAAGAACCCGTCTCGCAGAACTAAGACATACCGACGGCCAAAGGAACTAGAAGTCCCAGAGACTTCTTCAGGGAAGAATCGGGCTGACAAAATCCACAGAAGGTCAGGGGGCAAGGTAGGAGTTCGGGCAAAAAGGTCCCGGCGATAAACTCCAGGAAAAAGGAAGGGGCATCTATACTCTTCTCCAACACCAAACGGGAAGGAAGTAGAAGAAAAACGACGGGGAAAGAATCGGCCCTAAAAAGAAAAAAGAACCAATCCAGGGTGGAAGGAGAAGATTCTAAAAAAGATTCCCTATCGTGAGGGTTAAGGAAACGGAGGAATCATGGGGTAAAGGATCCTTCACGATAAAAGGGGTGAAGGCAAAATCGGAGTTACCCGCGACGAAAACGGTCTTAACTCCGCCCAGCTGAATGGTCCACGTCCAAGAACCGCCATCAGGATGGGGGAATCCAGCAAAGATCAACCGGAAGCAAAAAAAACCGAGAAGAAGTAAAACCAAGCGAGTGGGCAAAAAGATAAAAAACAATTTCTTAACAGGGGAGTGCAAAGAAAGGACGCCAGCTTGCAGGGGAAAGGGGTCGTTTTCAAAAAAAAAACAACATTCCGAACACGCAAGAGCACGTTAGATCGCACAAGGGAAAAAAGGGAGTAATGGACGATATCAAAAAAAGGGCCGAAAGAGCGAAATAAAAAAGGGCTTTATAAGCGTTGACCAAATCTCCACAGCGAGGCTTTAGTCCTTCCAGTTCGAGACCTGCATCGACGCCAAACAAGGGGGATATTTGGAAAAAAAGGGAGACCCCAGAAAGGCAAAATGCTGCTTTTTCAGCAGGGGATCACTGGGGAGAAGGTAAAAGAACTGTTTGAGAGTGGACTGACACCTGCACCTACCCTTAACTGAAAGAAGATCCAGGACAGTAGACGGGGACTTCCTCGGTTACATAAGGAAAGAGTAGTATAAAGAAGAAAGAGCAGGGTTCCCCAGGCCAAGGCCAGCCCTGACCGAAAGAGGTGGTAGGGAAAAAATCTTCGGGTCCGCTAACTGGAGGTCGAGGAAGAAGAGGGGCACTTGCTGGAAAGGGTGAATTGAAAGCACTGGTTGGAAATGACTCCAGTAAAAGGCTTGACTCAGGGAGCACTGTAAATGGAAATCTGAGCAGGCATTGCCGATGTGCAGGACACTGACAACCGAAAAGATCTTCCCTGAAAAAGACGCCACGTCCTTTGACGCAAAGGAGGATTCGGGCGAACAGACGACCGTAAGGAACACCTAATAAGAGAATCGGAGAGACACAATCCCAATTTGGCGTCGAAAACGGGAGGAGGACGGGCGACCCAATATACATTCGGGGGCACAGATACAAAATAAACAGAAGACAACCACCCGAGCCAAGTCAGGTGCCCAGAAAAAAAGGGAAAAGCGCGATTCCCAGCGCTGCAGAACTGCCCAGAGGAAACAGAACAGAACAACTGAAGGTATAACTTAAACTACAAGGGGAGAGGAGAGGACCCCTGACCGGCAGGAAAAAAAAGAGGTGATTACCGGAGGACGGACTGAAAGCGTGAAGAGACGGACCGCCAGGAAGGGAACGTCAAGCTCGGAACTCAAGGGGGAAGGTCAGAACCTAGAAACTGGTCCGAAACCGACAAGAAAACAGATCAACAAAAAATGCCCCGGGAAGATTGCCCATTCATGACTCAAAAGGCAAAAGCACCCAGGCCCCGGAGAAAATCGGACCGACAACGCCTGCTAAACGCGCCGCGGCGTACAAGAAACGAAATCGGGAAAAGGAACAGTCACGAAACCGGTTCACCCTCTCGAAAAAAGAAAGGAAAAACCAGCAAAAACAGATCTGCCGGGGCAGTTTGACCCAAAGAAAGAAACTTAACGACCCGAGAACGGCCTAATCGCGGAGTGCCGCCAGGACTAATTCACAAGACAGAGGGAAAGGTCGGACGCGGTGAATCAGAAACATGAAAACCAAATCTCCAACAACACTTACCGAGAGAGGGTAAAAAGGAACCCGGGCCGGTTTGTCCAGGTGAGGAGGAGAAAGCTTCCGAAGAAGAGCACATTCTTTAAATGCGGACAGGAGTGCAGAAAAGGAAAAGGGTTCGTCTTACTTAATATAAGAAAGGGGTCCACTGAAAAAGCGTGGCAGAGAACCGTTGAGTTAACGAGGGGAGGAGGGGGAACCCGAGGAGAAATGGCGTAGCAAGGGAGTGCAGGAAAGCGTCAACAGGTAGGTGTCAGTGCGGAAGGTCTTGTGAGGGGGCGCCGAGGAAAAAAAAATGTTGTCCCAAACTTCGGAAAGGAGGGTCGGCGTTCTGAGGAAAAAGTAGGGCTAGGCATGACAAAGCTAGGGTACGCAAACGGCGTTCACAGGGTACGTGCCGTCAGGAGGCCACACCAAAAGGGTAACCTGAAGGGCAAGGAAAAGGGGGTCCTGGGAAACTGGAATTGTCAGGAACATACTCTAAGGGAAAGGAGAAAAACTCAAAAAGAACCAAAGTCCCAGTTTAGGCAGCGTGAAGGAGCAATTGAGAAGAGAAGGAATGATGCAACAGAAAGTGTGGGGTGATTTCTTCTGTCCAGGCCAGGAAGGGGGGAGTGTGGGGCCCTGGCAGGAAAGGAAAGGCGACTCGCCAGACGCCATTTTCTGTGAGTAGTGGATAGCGGAGAGGGGAGAAGGGAAAAAAAACTTCTCCCACTACTCCTCCTTGGGAACAGAAAGGGTATCAACCCTTAAAAGGAAGAGACCAAGGCGTTCACATTAAAGGGGGAACATGGCGGCAAAGCAAAGAGAACGAGCTGGGCGGGGGGAAAGGGCGAACGCACCCAGAAAGAGTTGACAACAAAGATCACCAGTACCAACACGCCAGCCAGAGCGCTCTCATCAAACAAGAAAGAAGTTTGCACTGCAAAGCCCACCGCCCGGACAGTCGAGAAGGTTCGGGACACAGGGGAAAGATACAGCAACGATCTATCCTTCCTACCAAGGGAAAACCCTCTGCCGTCAAAAAAGATAAGAGACTGGGAGACTGGGAGAAGTTAAGTCGGTGAAAGAGGGACACAAACCGAGATAAACAGTATTCTAACGGGATCCAACCAGCGCCCACTTAAAGGACCCATCAAAAAGGGATTTGGGTGAAGGGGAAACCGGGAAAAAATCAGCAAAACACGTTGGGGTCATGAGGTAGGAAATCTCTGGAAAGACTGCGAAATCCATGCGGGGGGTCTTGAGGAAAATCTCAGGGACCGACACCTTGGGAAAGGACTCAAGCAGCAAAGAGCGTTGGGAAAAAGCGGGGAACGGGGGAACAGAGACACCCCGGGAGGTGAGGAGACCGGGGCGACTGCTGACGGTTAGGACTGTTCGAATAAAAAAAAAAAAAGCGATTCAAAAACGAACGTGCCCTGCCAAAACGAAAAACACGAAGACCGTTGGGAAAGGCAATTCGGGGAAAAAAAGGGTCTGCAACACTACAGGGTGCTGCCAGGACCGGTTATCCGGAAAAAGGGGGGGGGGGGGGGGTTGGGTGGTGGGGTTGGGGGGGAGGGGGTTTGGGGTGGGGGGGGTTGGGGGGGGGGGGAGGTGGGGGGGGGGGTTTGGTGTGGGGGGGGGTTTTGTTGGGGGGTGGGTGGTGGGGGGGTTTGTGTGTCTCCCTTAGAACCCGAAAAAAGGGACCTTAAAATGAAAAAAAAAGTCCAAGTAGCAGGTTTCCTTTCAACCCAAATCAAGACAAACAGACCGGATTATACAAGGTCCGGGGGACATTCTGTGGAAAGGGGAATACCCAGTCAGCGCAGGCTATCAGCGCTAATCCAGGTCGACCGGGAAGACTAATCCATAGGGGGGATTCAGTTAACTCAAAAAAACAGCGCGGACAGTCATCACAAGATTCTTCATGGGTCTGAAAAAAAAAAAAAAAAGTCTCGCTAATACGCTGGTCACTGGTTATGGTCCGTAAGTCAGTATTGCCAGAAAATC
>Ga0179593_1648587_pt1 | contig 14755 bp, 25 predicted proteins | sample CZODoug2_1_08_16_FD_185931 | JGI IMG/M metagenome (GOLD analysis project Ga0179593, IMG submission 185931) | Vadose zone soil fungal communities from Angelo Coast Range Reserve, California, USA - CZODoug2_1_08_16fungal (PacBio error correction) | ecosystem: Environmental > Terrestrial > Soil >...
GGGGGATCGATCAGAAGAGCAGGAGGTGAAGAGGGTCCCCCCCCCCCACGAGGGAGAGGGAAACAAGTTTGGGGGGTCCTCAACAAAGCTAGCGGGGCCAGACGGCCGAAAAAAACGCCTGACAAAAAAAAATCTAAAAAGGGAGTGTTCTTGTGGGGAAAAAAGCCGAAAGGGGGGGGTTTAAAGCCGGTGAAAATGTGGCCCAACGGGAAGAGCGGGGTCGGAGGGCCTTCCCACGGGAAAAAAAAAAGTTGAAAAAGGCAGGGTCCGGCCAGAAGAAATCACAAGGGGAAGTCGCCTGAGTAAATGCTGTATTCCCGGTGGGACTAGTAAAAAGGGGCTGGGGGAGGAAAAAGAAAGGGGCGAAACTCGTATAAGAATCAAAAAGGTGTGAAAGATCTTTTTAACCCTTGGGGGAAAACGAAAATTATGAAAAACACAAAAAGGAAAAAGGGTGGTGCCCAACTACCCGCTGAAGGGGGCCGCGGGGAACCACAGGTAAAGGGAACGGGGGGCGGAAACAATCGAAGAGAGTTTACATAGGGGAACGGCCGACCACCTTTTGACTTGGAGAACGAAAGTTTCGTCACTTTGGACCCGGGGGGAAAAGAACACCCGAATGAAGAGAACGCATTCTACGTCAGTGCGCCAAAAAGGACTGCAGAAGTAAAAGCCGAAGGAAAGACCATAGGGACCGGAAGAGGGGAAAGAAAGAGGCCTCCAAAATTTTACGCCGAAGGAAGCTACCATTGGTTCTTAAAGGCTCTCGGACGAACACGTGGGTCCAGCCGCACGAGTCGAAAGGACCATCAAAAAGTTAGAAAAAAACGCCGGCCAACCAGCTGCAGACAGGGAAAATGGCCGAGAGGGTACCCACGTGTTTGAGGCCCAAGAGATAAGCCGTGAACTCTGAACGAAGCAATAAACCCCCCAAGGGAAAGCCAAAAACCCAGCTAGTGTGCCAAAAAGTTTCCAAAACCCAAAACACAGGACGCCAGGGCTCTTGTGGGAAATCTAGTCCGACGCGACACGCAAACATTAAGGGGCAAGGAAAAAAAAAAAGGCAGTGAAGGCCGTGTTTTGCAGCCGCAACGGGGGAACAGAGGGGGACCAGGGTGTGTGCGAGGGAAACCTCAGAAGACGGGCACCATATTCCGGGGGAAAAAGCATGGGGGGGGGGATAAGGGTCAAGGAAACCAAAAACGGAAGGGGGGGGGGAAACAACGAATCGTAAAAGAAGAGGTATTTTCGTTTTTCGGAAAGCCCATACGCCTAAGCGCGACCACTAAATTCAAGAAAAAAAGAAAAGAATCGGGAACCGGTGGTAGATGAAATCAATTTTTTCCCAGGAAAAGAAACTCAATGGCAGGCAACAAAAGGCCAAAAGGGGGGGGGGCGCGCTCGAAAGAGAAGCAGTGTGGGATCGAAAAGGCCTTTCACGCAAGAGGGGAATGAGGCCCTCAAATACCCGCGAAACCTAGAAAAGTCAAGAAACCGTGAGCGATCCAGGCCGATAAAAATTGGGGGGGGGCGAAAACAGCGGGGCTAGGTACTTGCCCGAAGGCCGCGTAAAAGAAAAAAAAACAACAAAGAAAAGAAATTCTGACCCACCGTCCAATTTCCGAGAAAGAAGTCGGAGGAGTGTCAGGAAAAAAAAAGGGGAACGGGCAGGGGGGAAAGGACTCAAGCTTCAGTGTAAGGATCCCCCGAGATTTTTGTCTTGTGAAAAAAATTTTGGCGACTGCACCAAAAGGGATAAAAAAAAGAGTTAGTGTGGAGTGACCTGGTCGCGCAGTTGGCATTCTAAAAGCCAACCATGTGCAACCAACGGGCCAATGGCTCGCTTGACGGAGGGGAAGTGAAAAAACTTGGGAAAAAAAGGGACCTGTTCAAAAAAGGGGGAAGTAAAAGGAAGGCCAGAATTGGGGGGGTGGCGCACGACTGAAGGAAAAGACATGGTTAAGCCTCAAAGGAAGTTTAGACGTGAGGTAATGAAAAAAAGAAAAGTCGAAGAAAATCAGCTTGATAAGAAACATCGGGGACCATTGATTACAGAGGAAATTTCTGGCACCCCGAGCACGAATACTCAAAAAAAAAAAAGTACAAAAAAGTCATCCCACAAAAAAAAAGAACTAAGAAACTCCCCCAAACGGAGGTTCAGAAAAACTAGAAAGTGATCTGCAAAAGAAAAAAGACGTGTTTCGCGCTTGAATTCGCTGAAAAAAAGGGAACCGGTGACAGCGGGTGGTCAACAACAAAGAACCATGCGCATAAGCGCATCTCTCCTCAAAAAAAAAAAAGTCGAGGGTTTGCACGGGCGGCATAGAATTGGGACTTGGTTGTGGAGGGTGAAACCAGCTTGGAAATCGGGAATCACGGAATGCCCCGGAAAAGCAAGAGCGTTGGGGGGACGAAGCAAAGTGTTGGGCAAAAGTCTTGATTTCGCGACAAAAAGTTGGGGTTCAAAAAAAAGGGAGCGGGGAGATAGTGCGACGCCGGTTAAAAGGTTCTTGCTCCGGGGAAAAGCAAGAGTTTAAGTCTCATCAGGTCGTGGTGCGGGGCATCTAAAAATTCGCGCTGAGAGGGGGACTTTGAGTCGGTGTTGACGTGGGTGGGGCCATCCGGAAAAGAACAAAAGGCATGGAAAAAGGAAGGGGCTGGCCAGCGTAATAAACTGCGTGGGCCTTCCATTGGAGGTTGCCCATTGAGGTAAGGGAAAAGTTGTAAAAGCAATATGAAGACGGGCACGTTAAGGTTTGTGCAAGTGTGGGCTTGGGTTCGAATGCAACAGTGCTCGAAAAGGAAAAGAAAAAAAAAAATAAAAAGCCGGGGGTTTGGAAGGGGAGAAAAAAAGAACGGCCACAAGAAAACTCCGTTCGATTTTTCCTGAAGAGAACGAACGCAAAAGGGAACTGCACAGACACAAAATCATCATAGATGTTTGGCCTCATGGAAATTTGAAGGGTGTGAGGTGGGAATAATTCGATTTGCCGAGGGGGCCCAGGGAAAGGCGACGCGGGGAACTCGGGGGGAGCCAATTTGAGGAGATCGCCTAAAGCGAGTGACATGGAACTCTAATTTAAAGGGGGGGGGGTATTGCTGGAGGGATCCTCAAATAAGGAACGGGAGAGAATGACTGGCCGTCGAAAAAAAAGCGGCCAATTTCCGGCCAAAATCTTTTAGGAACGACGCAGAATGGTCCCCGGGGGGGTTGGGGCAATGGAAATAAAGGAATTTACCGAATTTCACAGAGGAAACTCGGTGGTGGGAGAGAAATGACCTGGGTACCAGAGCCGCTTCGTTGAAGGGGCGGAGGGAGACAGAAAAGGGCTGGTTCAATGGACAGAAAAAAACCAAAGCTTGGGGAAAGGGCAGGCAACACACAATGGCGTTTTGGGGGCAACCAGAGGCGGCAACGGGGGGACCCTGCATAAAAAAAATGAAGAAAGGGAAAATATGGGTAAAAAAGTCCCGGTAAAACCAAAAAAGGCGACAAGAAGCCCGCTGAGAACCACGTGGCAAACCCCGGGAATTGTAAATGCAAAAAGGGGGTGGCAACAAAGTGCCGACCGGGAAAAGGGGGGAGAAGTTAAGGTTGTCGCCGTCTTACTAGAAAAGAGACCTTTTTGGGGATTCCCGGGGGTGTTGATGGGGAAGGGGGGGGAAGGAAGAGGGGGTTGAAGAAGAGTTAAAGGGAACAGTTGTACGAACGTATCGGAGGGCGCGGAAAAAAAAAAGGGGCTGGCCCGAACATTTGGGAAAGGAGTTTTGCAAGCGGGAGTCCAAAGTGAATATGCTTGTGTTGATTACAGAGACGAGAAGTGGCGGGGGGAAAAAAGGGTTCGGCGGAAGAAAAAAAAAAAAGAGAAGCGGGGGGAGGACTTCCAAGGGTGGCAGGAAAAGGAAGGGCGAACCAACCTTAGGTGGTGTGGCAAGGGCCGGGGGGGGCCTAAAAGACCTGGAGGGGGGGAAAGACTTGAAACGATAAAAGCAGCGGAATGGGGCGCGAATGGGGGAAAAAAAGTCGAAAGGGAAGAGTGGAGTAATGAGTACAGGTCGAGGGGGTGTTGCCCCAGGAACAGGGGTGGGGAAAACGAAAAACAATGCCACCGGAAAAACGAGAAATTGGAAAAAACGAAAAGATAAACTGAATAGATGGGTCGGAAAAAAAATGGCATGTGAAAATGTGTTAGAAGGGAAACAGGACAGGTAAAGGCCAAGGGGCCAACGGGGTGCAACACCCAAGGTGGAGAGGGGGAAAAGCTGGCAACCGTGGGGGTTTTAGAAAAAAGAAAGGAATTCCTCCAAAGAAAAAAACCTACTGAAGGGGAAAATGCAAGGGTAATGCGTAGAGACGGCAAGGTGCAAGAACTTTTTTCTAGAAAAGCAAAGTTGGGGGGGGGGGGGGAAGTAGTAGAGGTGGCGCAAGGAGAAAAAGGGGGAGGAACGAAAAGAGGAAACGGAGGAGGTTTGGAGGAAGGGAATGGGGGGCGCGGAGGAAGATATAGGAAAGGATGGGTGAAAGAGAATGAGAGGGGTGGGGGGGGGGCCCGGAGAAAAGGTGGGGGAGGGAAAAGGGGGAGTGGAAAAGAACAGGGGGGAAGTGGGCAGAGGTTTGGGGAAATTCATGAGGGGGGCGTGGGAGGATCATGTTTAGCCAAAGGGGGGGCAACCAAGGGAGGGGGAGAAGATGAAGGGGTGGGAAGGAGGGAGGGATGAGAGACGCTGGAGAATAGAGAAGGAGGGGGAGATGCGGGGGGGAAGGAATGAGGGGGGGGAGGGAGCGATGCAGTTCGAGGGAGGGTGAGGAAAGGAGGGCGTAGAGCGAGAGGAGGGAAAGGGAGGGCGCGGGTGAAAGTGGGGCGTAAGGGAGTGGATGATGAGGCAAGGCAAAATGAGTGAAACGGATTATTGAAGGGGACGAAGGGAGGGTTGTGGGGAAAAGAGGGAAGAGGGCGGAGAGGGGGTAGCGGGGGAGTGACCCGGGGTGCTTGGGGGAATAGGGGGGAAGGGGGAGGGGAGGGAAAAGAGAAAGGAGGGTGACTCTACACGGGGGGGGGGAAGAACACGTGGATACGCTGTGGGGGGGTCCTGTCTCCTAACAGGGCCTGGAACTAGGAAAGTGTTGCGGGAAATTGTTCGAAGACAGCCCTCGCACCCAGAGGGAGGCAAAAGTCGGGGGGAGGGGAAGGGATGGTGGTCGAAAGGAAGTGGAAGGTGTAAAAGAGTTTCAGGGGAGAAAAGAGTGGGGGAGCGGATGGGAAAAGGGGGTGGATCGGGAGAGGAAAAGGAAAGGAGGGCACTAGGGGAAGTAGGGGAGAAAAGAGAGGGGGAGGTGGAGAGTAAAGGATGAGAGATGGAAGAGGGGTGAGGGGAGGGTGCGGGGGAGCAGAGAAGGACGGTGATGAGAAGACGGGGAGATAGGAAGGTATGGCAAGGGTACCAAAAGAGGAGGTGGGGGGAGGGGGGAGAGAGGTGGGGGGCGGGGCGGGATGGGGTGGGAGATAGGAGAAGATGAGTGAGTAGAGGAGGATGGGGCGTTGAGGGGGTGGACAAGGTTATAGATGAACAGCGGGTGGTAGGGCGGATGGGGGTGAGAGTGAAGGGGGTGCTAAATAGTTTGTCGTAAATAAAGAGAAGCGGGATGAGATTAGGGGGAGAAAGGGGGAAAGGAGGATGGGAAGGGGTAAGAAAATGATAAGGTGGGGAAAGTAGACGAGAAGGTAGGAGGAGGGAGTGGGAGAAGTGGGTTGAACGTATAGAGGGTGCGAGATTGACCCTGGGGAGGGACGATTGGAGGGGAGATACAGGAAAGAACGGGAAGAGGATGAAAAGGTAATAAAAGAAGAGAAAACCAGGGGGTGAGAAAGGGGAAGAAAGAGGGGGAGGGGGGGGAGAAAGGAAGGGGAGACACGGGGAGTGAAAACAGAAGGTGAAGCGTGGAAAATAAGAGATTAGTGTGGATGGGGGGGATGAGGCGGGAGGGGGATGTGATGGTAGAGGGGCAGGTGAATAGTGGAATGTGGCGGGCGGGTGAAGACTGGGGCCACACGCACAACGAATGGGGGGAGGAGGAGGGGGAAGGGGCGAGAGAAAGGGAAGGGAAGGAAGGAGGGGGGAGTAGGATAGGAGAGGTTCGGAAGGACAGGTGACGATAGGAGGTGAGAGGGGCGGGGAGTGAGAAAAGTCTCTGAGTTCGGGAAGTCCAGAGGGGTGTGACCACCAAAAAAAGGCGGATGAAAAAAACCGTAGCCGGCCCGGGACCAACTAACGAGCCGCGGGGGTTAACCAGCGAGGCTACATTTTGACTATCGGCTTGTTGAGAAGACAAAGACATCCGGGGAAAAAAAAATCAACAAAACAACGGCAGGGGAAAGATGCGACAGTGTTTGAGGACTACCACAAAAAGCCGATGAGACGGGCAAGAAAGTGGGGGTTCAAAAAGGGGCCTTTCGGGGATGCGCCTAGAAAAAAGGGGGGCATCCCACCCTGGGGAAGAAGCCGGAGGGTGGGGGGGGAAAAATGAGGTGTAGGGAAAAAAAAAAAAAAAAAAAGCTGGGGCTTCCACGTCGAAAGGGTCCCGAATTTCGATACCAGCAAAGGCAAAGGGAACATGAACCACAAGAGACACTGTCAGAAAAAGAAATGGGGGAAGCTGGGAGTCAGCGTTGCACGAAAAAAAAAAAAGGGTCTTGGGGAAAAATGAAAGTCACCCTTGCCACTCATTGCCGTGAAAAGGTCTCGGGGGGTAAGAGAAGATCCTTGGAAACCCGGGGGGGGAAAGAGGGGGGCAAAAAAAGAGACACCTGGTTTGGGTGCCAATTGGCCAAGGGCGGGGCCCAGGGGTGAATTTGGGAACAAGACAAATTCAAGATGCACAGGTTGGCAGAAAAGAGGAGTTCTTGACAGGACAAGACCTGGCTCGAAAGCGCCAAGGTTTCAGGGGTGGGGGGAGTGGGGTCACTGGGAGAAAAAAATCTAAACCCGATTGAGAAAAAAAATCGCAGGAGAAGTCGGGGAGCGCCGAAGAGGGCCCGTCAAAAAATGGAAAGGAAAAACACATCGGGTTAAAGAATGAAACAGGAAACGGCACCTGGTTTGAATCGAAAAGAGAAAAAACCGCTCCCGGGGAGCAAAGGGAAAATTCAAACCCGATTGGGAACTCTCGCAAAGGGGTTTTCCAGCCACAACGATTAGGGGCATCAAAACACTCATAGTCCAATTGCGAAACCGGAAAGAAAAATTCGATGAAAAAAAAAATGGCCAAAAAGACGCACGGGAAAACGCCCGCCAAAGAAGTTCCGTACAACAAAATCCGTTGGAAAAAAAGGAAAACACGCCAAAAGAACCGAAAGGGGGAACAGTCAACCACAGTTTCCCAACAATCACAAGGAGGGAAAGGGGTCGCAGGAGTAGAAGGGGAGCAAAAACTTCCTACCTGGAGGGGGACGTCCCCGAGGGAACCTTGGCCACAAAAGACATTCAGGCCGGTGGGGTCCGAGGAGGGGCCTGGAAATGGGAATTTGTTGCGGATGGAGCCCCCGCACAAAAAACTAGTGGACCTTGGAGAAATGGCGTATGAGAACTCCGGGGAAAAGATTGAAAGTGGGAAGAGGGAAAATAAAAAAGAGAATTGGATGGGCAGTTTTTCGGGGGTCAGACCGACCCGTCCGAGAAAAGCAGACCACCCGCAAAAAGACCACCCGATGGACCAAGAGATTCGAACCAAATAGAGGGAAATTCCCATAAAAACGCATGGCAAGGCAAATTCAAAGGGCAAAATAGCAGGAGGAAATGAGTGGGAAAGGGGGGAGGGAAAAGTAGTGTTTCGAAGCGGCCTCCGCAATACAAACCAGAAACATGAGAGTCCACAAAAAGGCACTGGGAAGGAAGCCGAATTAGCGATTTAGGAGGGGGGGACAAGCCTCTTCATCCCCGGAAAAGCCCGGCCATTCGAGCTTCAAACACCGAAGAAGTTTCAGGGAAAAAAGAAAAAAAGATATAAGCTTGGGGGAAGGACGCATGATCAGTTAACGTCGGCCTAAAAAAACCTGAAGAGAACCTGCGATTTTTCCATGGTGCACCGGAAAAAAAGTTTTTCACAAAAAAAAGAAAAAAAGGCCAGCATCAAGGGGGGGGGAAGTGGGGACTCAAAGGGGGACCAATTCGACAGGAATGGGGCACACTTCCAACCTGGCAGGCGGCGTGCGGAAAAAAACCACGGACGGAAAGGGGGACACGCTCAAGGAAAAAAGAAGGACATGGGGAAAACATTTGGAGAAAGGGTGCAAGGAAAAAGGGTCAACCCTCCCCAAATGGTAGCGGAATCCTTTGATGGAAACGCCACCAAGACACAAGCCTCAGGAGGGAGGAAAAGGATCTTGAGGGCCCCATCGCCCAAAAAAATGAAAGATTACGATTGGCAAAGGCCAACAAGGGGAATACGTTCACGCTTCCCTGCAGGATCATAAAAACTTTCAAGAAAAAAAAAAAAATTCAAAGAGGAAATAAGAGAAAAAAAAACTCAATGCAAATTGCGAAAAACGACGCGGCGCATCACGGTATTAAGAGTAAAAAAAGCTGGTTTTCCCCGAAAAACACCCCCAAGAAAAAAGATTTCCGCAACCGAGAGGGGAAAATCCCAAGGGCCTGAATTATGATGAAAAAGAGATGAGGCTAGGGGGACGGCAAGATTGTTCTTTTTTTTCGAAAAAAAGAACCAACTGGGAGAAATCGATTCAAGTACAGGGCTCCAGAGGGATCATGGAAAGGCGCTAAAGTGGTTTCATCAGGGGGGGGCTGTCAAAAAAGAACGGTACTGTGCCTGTGTTATTTTTTGGGGACGGTGGGGGGGAATGAGCGCCTAAAAGGTGACGGGGTCAGGTCCCAATCACAGAGGGAATCTCTAATCTGGTAATCAAAAGAATGGTTGGCGGAAGCAAGAGACAAGAACAGGAAAAGAAATGAATTTTCTAGGGGGGGGGTTGGGAACACCACCAAACGACATCACACGGAAAGATTCATGGGACGAAGGGGGGGGGTGGGGGGGGGGGGGGGGGGGGGGGGGGGCCTTTGGGGGGGGGGGGGGGGGGTGGGGTGGTTTGGGGGGGGGGGGGGGGGGAGGAGGGGGGTTGGTGGGTGGGTTTTTGTTTTGGGTTTTGTGGGGGGGGGGGGGGTGGTTTGGGGGGGGGTGGGGTGCCTTGTACCAACGAAAATCTGAGCAGGAGCAAAGAAGCAGATGAAGGGGGGGGGGGGGTGGGGGTTGTTGTGGGGGTTGTTTTTTTGGGGTATTTGGAGAGAGAACACGCGAGAGATGAAAGGAGAGACGGGTTTAGCAGGACCGAAATGGATTAGCACGGGCGTTAGAGAGGGAAAGGTGGTCTATGGAAAAAGATGCGAAAAAAAGGGAAACTATGGACTAAATGATAGGTCCGAGGAAAGTGAAAATGTCCCCAATTACGTCCAGCCACCGGCACCCCAGGCAAGGGAAAGGACATGTGGGGAGGTTGAATTTGCAGGGGTGCGAAAGGGGGGGGGAAATCAACGGCCCCACGAAGCACTGGGGGAAAGTTTTTGAAGAGTTGCCGTGGGAGGAGTCACCGGAGGGAACGACCCACGGAACGAGGACGGCCTGGTGTGGAGTAAAAAACTGGAAAAATGTCACAAGAAAAGATCCTGGGGAAAAACAAAAAATTTGAAAAGAACCGGGGGAAATGACCGGGGGGGACGAAATGATGCGGATTCAAAAGGGAACAACACTTAATTTGAAAAACAACAAGGGGGTCCGAAAGGTTGAGGGGAGGAACATGAGCCGCAAAGGTGGAAAGGAACCAAAGGAATAGGACGCCTTGGCCCTACGAAATCAAAAAGAAAAGAAAAAGGGGTGAAGGAGATCCTAAAAGGCGTAAGGGAAACTCCTAAGGGGAGGGAACGGTATTTGGGGACCACTGGAATCCTCAGCGCGGGCCCAAACCGATAAAAAGCCAAAAAGGCACAAAACAGCTGGAGGTCACGCGCCTATGGTCCCCTTTCCTTTGGCCGGTAAAATGGGGAAGAAGGTTGATAAGATTTCAGAGAAACGGTCACTGGGGCTTTCCCAGAACAGGAAAGCGCCCATCCAGGGGGAAAAGGTTGACTTCGGGCAGGCAAATGAATCAGAGGAGAAAGAAGAAAAAAACGGGGTAAGGATCTGAGGAGGGAAAGAAGGAATGGATAAAAGTGTCGGGAGCAACGTCAAAAAACAACAATAGTTTTATTTGTTGGAACCCCAAAAGGTAAGGCGAGGTTAGGGAGGGAAGAGAAAAAGGTAAGGAGATGCGGGGGGCGGGGTGGAGAGTGGAGAGGGGGGCAAAGAGCGGGGAGTGGGGAGGAGAAGGGCAAGAACGGGATGGAAGGGAAAGGGGCAAAGAGAGGAGAGAAGGGGATTACGATGGGTGAGACGGAGTAAGACATAGGGAAGGGGGGGGGGATGTGGGTAGTAGCAGGGTGGGGGGGGAAAGGGAAAAAAGAAGATGGAGTAGGATGGGTGGGGGGAAAGGGAGGGGAAAAGGGTGAAGAAACAGGGGGGAGGGGGAGAGGGAAGGGAAGAGGGTGTAAGAAGGGAAGGCGAGATGCGGGGGGGGGGAGGGGGGGAGGGTGAGATAGCGGAGGGAGGAAAGGGTGGAGGGAACCTGGAAAAGAAAAGACGGCAGAGATGTGGGACGAATGTGATGGGAGGGCGTGCGACTGGTGGGGGGGGGGCAGGAGAGGGGTTAGAGCGAAGCGGTGACGAGGGGAAAGAGAGGGGGTAAAGAGGGGCGCAAGCAAATGTGGGGGGTGGTTGGAAAAAGGAAGGGAGAAGAGGCTAAAAGATGGAGAGGACCGAGGACAGAGAAAAGCGGGGAAAGACATCAGGAGTGACGGGGCCAGGGTGAGGGATCGGGGGGAAGAAAAAATGAACGGCCGAATATTAATGAAGCGAAGGGGGAGAGGGGAGGGACGGAGCGGACTTCGGGAACGCGAAGGGGGAGAAGGAGAGAGAAGAGGAGAAGGTAGGGGCGTAAAGGACGTTAGGGCGATGACTTCGAGGAGGAGAAACGAAGTAGAGGGCAAGCTGGGGGAGTAATGAAGCGGCACCCCACAAAAATGTCTGGGCAAAGAGAAACGTTTACATTGAGTACGCAAAGTATCCACAGGGGGAAAAAGGAATATGGGAAAATTTCTGGCAGAAAAATGGTGTGGTAACCAAAGCCGCTGATAAACAACTGGGAATGGGGGAAGGCACATTGTGGCAAAAAAGGTAAAAATTCAAAAGCCTACGGGGGGGAAAAAAAAAGGACACCAGAGAATTTGAAAGGAACGAAAGATTCAAAAAAAAAATGGCGTTCTGGGGGGGAAAAGGGGGGGGGCGGAAATAGCTGGCAGGTGAAGATTGGCCCTGGGAAAGAAAAGTGGGGGGGGTTAAGTGAAGGGAACAGGTTAAAAAGAGTTCAAGGGACACTCTCAACACGAACGTGGGGGAAACAGCGAGGGAAAATTGAAGAGAGGTTGAAAGCAACCGGAGTTATAAAGGAGTGTTAAGGGAAAGGGATAATCGACGGAGGGGGCTCCCTTTGTTGGGGTGAGGAGAAGGATACGAGGGATTTTAAAAAGGGGAAATTGCAGGCGGTAAAATGGGCGCGCCGGAATGGGAAGAAGTCCATTTCGTTGTCCCAGGGGGGGGCGGTTTTTCGGAACAGGAAAGTGGGGAAAGTAAAAGGAACGAAAGCGATTGCCGATAGAAAAAGATTCCCTGGGGGGCTCATCGGGGGTGGAAGGGGAAACAGAAAAAGGGGAAAAACAAGAAAAACAGGGGGGGGAGCTACCGAATCCCAAAAAATTTGTCCGTCCAAGATAAACGAACGGATGAAAAAAAGGTTGAAAAACGGGGAAAGGGCAAATTCCAAACACAAAACGCAGGCGCAGGGCCCACCTCAAGGTGTACTGAGGGTGGAAGGGGGGGGGAACAGTGTCAGAAAGGGGGGAAAAAAAGAGGCGGGAAACGGTCTTCAAAATCATCCGGAAACAAAGAAAAGAGGGGGGTCGGGAGGACCATTCCTTACGCCAAGGGTTTGAGGGGGGGAAAAAAAAACAGCCATTTAAAGAAGGACAATGGTACGGGAAGTGATGGAAATGTGGGGGGGGGGGGAGGTTCAACTGGCGGGAGAGGAAAAAAGGGGAGGGAATTGGGGTCACTGGTTGGAAAAGCAAGCTGAGACGAGAAAGGGAGAAGAGGAGGTCGAATGACAACCCGCTGAATCAAAAAGGGGAAGGACAAAGCAGGAAGCCAACCATCAAAAAGAAAAGAAGCTTGGAAAGAGGTTTCTGAAAATGAGAGGAAAGAGCCTTCTCGATGGGGGTGGGGGTTTGAGAAAAACTTTTGAGAAAGGAAGGGAAAAAAAAAAAAACAACGGGAGGGAGTGGGGGAGGGGGCGAGTTTCCGGGTCTAAAAAAAGCAAGGAGGGAGGGAAGGGCGGGGGCGAAGACCCGCAAGAGGAGAAGGGCAAGCAGGGGGGGCCGGGAGGAAGGGAAAAACGGGGCAAAGACCTCCTTGGGGAAATCGAAGGTGGGGGGGGTTTAAAAGGAAAAATAGACGGGGGGCAGGGGGCAGACACCGTTCGAAAAAGGAATCCAACAGTGAGGGGTGTAAGGCCAGCTTATAAATAAAACACAATCTAAAAAACTGGAAAAGAAAATAGAACTGATTTGGAAGGGGGGGGGGGGGGAAGGGCCCCAACGAGAAGGAAGAAAGGAGTGGGAGACAAGCAAAGCCTAGGGGGCCAACGAGTTGACCTTTTGAGTCCTCGTTCGTAATAGGGAACACTTGGGGCGAGGTTCAAAGACGGAAAAGGTTGCAAATCACCTGAGTACACCGGGGGGGGGAGGGGGCCCGGGGAAAAAACCAGGAGGGGGGAACGATGGGGGGGGGACCTAAAATTGGACAAGTCAATTTGGCATGAAGTTAGTTATCTGACGGCCAGACAACTTCTGAGGAGGGGATGGGGGGAGGGAAGTTAGGAGGGGACCCAGAGATGGGAGAAAGAGGGACAAAAAGTGGAAAAAAAAGGATTCTCCTTCGGAGCAATTCTGCCAGAACTTCCGGGAAAGGACAAATAAAGAGGGGGGTCGCAGGGTCAATTGGAGGAGAAAGGAAACATGTACTCCCAGGAGGGCTGCAGGGAACAGAAGGTCCTCTCGCCTAAAAAGGGGTCCATCCCGACACTAATTGGAGGAGATGAGAAAAAAAAGGTCCTGAATGGTGTAGCCGGCCTAAAAAACCCACTCCGCAATTGAAAAAGGGCAGAAAGGGTTTAAAAACGGGACAGCCAAAAGATGGGGTACAGGGGGGAAAGCGAACCACGAAAAACTCCGACGGACTCGCCCATAACCCGCTATGACCCCTAAAATTGTCCACCAGCAAACATACGACAGGGGGCAGAAAAAGGGAATAGAGGGAGAAGAAACAAAATTCTACCGTGGAAAGGGTACAGGGGGACTGGCCACAATGCAGAAGGCCCGTGGTTTCAAATCGGGAAAGCGGGGGTGAAAAAAGAAAGTTTGGGGGGAGGAGGGGGACCTAAACGGAACACATAGGAAATGGGAAAATGGGAACAGTTCCGTACTTGAAAGGTACCCGGTTGCATACAAAACCAAAAAAAGTGGGGGACCCGCTGCGAGAGAATGGAGGGGTCTACCTGTCACAGAAGGGTCAAAAAAAAGCAGCCCCTCTGAAAAACTGGGAAAGGCAGGAATGTCATCTCAATGAGGAACCTTTTGAGAAACGGAAAGGAAAAAACGCAAATAAAAAGCAAGGGAGACTGCGGCGGAAAAAAAAAGCCCACGGGACGGAAAAATTCAAAAGGGCCGGGCCAGCAACCTTTAAACGCGATAGCCCTCAGAGAAAAAGGGAACTGATGAAAAAACCGGGAAGGGGAGAAAGCCTGCCGATAAAAGCGGGGAATTGGAGATTTCGAGTAACAAAAGGACGGGGCGCTTCACACCGCCCAATGTCCGCAACATCGCAGGAGTGGAAACAAAGAAAATCGAAATAAAGACAGTGGGGCGGGGAAAAAAAGCAGAAGAAAATTGAAGTCGGTCCGGAGGCTCGCTTTCAAAGGAATCCTGCCGGCCCCGGCTTGTTTAGGGAAAAAAAAAGGAACAAGGGGAAAAAAGAACAACCAAAGGGGCCAAAAAATGGAGAATTGGTGCAACGACTGGGGGTCGGACTACCATAAAAAAACACACATGGTGCCACAACTGAAAACGGTTTCTCTAGAAAACAGTTGCAAGGAAAAAAAAAAAAGAAAAGAAAAGGGGTCACAGCAAGGATGGATGGAAGGCCCCAAAGGGGTTTTCGAAAATTGCAGGTTCACCTCTCATTAAAAATTGGGAGAAAGGGGGGAGAGAGTCAGGGTTAAACAAAAAAGGAAGGGAAAAAACAAGAGACGGTCAAAAAAAAAAAAAACACGAAGCGTTAGGGAAAAGATGCTGAAAAAAAATCCATGAGAGTAAAGAAAGAAGCAGTGGAGGGGGAAACACGAAAAATAAAAGGAAAGCCCAAAGACGCCCAACAATAGCAACCAACCAAAGACCGGGTCGTGGTAGCCGAATCCAAGAGGACTATTCCCACTGGAAGCAAACGGAAAGAAGGGGTCCAGGAGGGGAGGATCGAGGGGAGAAGGAGGGAAAATCACCCGAAAAAAAAACAAAAAAGAAGTTTGGTGCCGCCGACACGGCA
>Ga0179593_1367507_pt1 | contig 14753 bp, 23 predicted proteins | sample CZODoug2_1_08_16_FD_185931 | JGI IMG/M metagenome (GOLD analysis project Ga0179593, IMG submission 185931) | Vadose zone soil fungal communities from Angelo Coast Range Reserve, California, USA - CZODoug2_1_08_16fungal (PacBio error correction) | ecosystem: Environmental > Terrestrial > Soil >...
GTATAAGAGGGAACGCAATCAGTCGGACTTTTCTTCCGAGGAAATTCCCAAGAGGGGGCTGAAAAACGAAGGCTCCCGAATTGAACCTGCTTAGCAAGGGCGAGCACGCGGAGGAAAAAAGGAACTTACTCCGAAGGAAATTTACGGACAAAAAGAGGAAATGGGCCTAAAAGGAAAAAAAAGATCCAATTCCAACATCAAAGAGGGGAGAATGTTAAAATGAGATCGTCATTGGACCAGCAGGAGAAAAGAATACCGAGTAAGAGCAGACCGCCACGAAGGATGCCTAAAAAGGAAGAGGCCCAGAAAGAAAAGGAGGGGATTGAAGGAACAAGAGAAGGGAATCAGAATGTGTTATTGCATGAGGATCAAAAGAGGAGAAAGACACCGGGGGGCCAGGGAAACGGAGCAGCCGCTCTTATAGCCGACAGGAAAAGGGAAGAAAAGGAAAGAGGGAGAATTTTTCACTTCAAAAAGAGATGGCAAGAAGGGGGGTCCAAAGCAGAAAGTGCTCCTTTCTTGAAGATAAAAACAAAAGTGAAAATCGACATCCGGGGGCGAGTCGGAGAACGCGCAAAAAAGAAGGAGACAAAAAGAGGTGGGAAAAAAATGGGCGGGGGCGATGATGTCGGATTCGGGGGCATCCGAGAAAAAAGATCGAAAAAAAAAAAGGAGAATGGAGGGGGCTGGCGAAACAAAAGAAAATTCCGTGAGAGGAGAAACGTCTACTGCGAGAGGGAAGGCACTCGGAAAAGGTTCATCGGAAGACAAGGGGGCAGAGCGGAACGGGGGTAAGGTCCGGGGAAGATTTGCCTTGTAAGGAAGATTGGTGAATAGGGGGAAGGGGGGTCGTCGACGTTCAGTGGGGGGGGAGGGACTAGAAGGAGGGGGGTCACCATGGATGCCCTCGTACTTGGGGGACGCAAAAAGGGGGGCATCCGAATCGGGTTGTGTTATCATCCCATAGCCCGAATCAGGGGGGAGAAACGCAAGAAAAAAAGAAAACTGAAGGAATGCCTCAGAGAGGATTCGGAAATTGTTAGGTTGGAGAACGAGCACAAAATTTGGCGGGACGAAAGCGCAACCGGGGGAAAAAGGCGGACATCTGCGATTTTGTCCATTCCGGAAGAGAAAGGAAAATTTCGAAAAAAAGCCTCGAAAAAAACGCCCCGTAGCTGGAGAAGAACAATAAAAGGGTGACCACGGAACCAGCTGGGCGTAAGGAGACCGGGGGGGAACCAACCAGCACGCAAAGAACGACCAAAGCTCAGAAAGACCGCTAGCGATCCACAAAAAGAGAAGCGCCAAAGGAAAGTCCGCGATAATCACAGCGTCAATCAAACCTCATGTGAAAGTGAAGGGGATCGTCAGCAAACGGTACAACAGCTGCAAATCCTAAGGTCCTGGAAAAACATGACGCCGGGATAAAGATCGCGAGGGTGCAAACGTCGATAGGGAAAAACAAAAAGGCCGGAAAAAGATTACGCAACCGAATCTCATGCGTGGCGGGCCAGAAAATGACGGAGAAGTTTATAAGCGGGAAGACGCCACGGAAAATCGATCCAAACGAACACGGCATGACCTTGCTCTCTCCCCAAACAGTAAGGGAAACAACTTAAGCCTAAGAACACGACAAGTCGCTGCAACAAACGATTTCTCTGTACTGAACGGTTTAAGATAGTTGATCTAGCCGTGCGTAATCAATGTAGGCCTCCGGAGGGAAAACGAAAAAAGAGAGTCATTGGGCGAAGATATCGAAAAAAAAACCGCATTAATCATAAGAAGGGAACTGTCCAGGTGGGGAAGGCGCTGCACGCAGGGGGAGGAAAAAAAAGAGTCCAAAGCCACTAGAGGGAATCGGGGAAAAAAACGCCTGGGATTATAAAGGGGTTTGGGGGGGACGCGCGTGCCAGATGGGAAGGGGGGTTGCGCGCGGAAAAGAATAAAGAAAAACAACCAGAACGATGCAACGTCGCATCCGGACAGAAAAAGGAAAAAAAGGGGGGGGACAGCTTAAGAGACACCATGCGAGAGGCGTGACGCAAGATAAGCGCTGTGCAGATTCCCGCAGAGAACGGAAGCCAAAAAGGTCGTGTCAAAAAAACTTTTCCAGATAAATAAAAGGAGCGTGTGAAAAAGAACAAAGTGAGGAAGGTGCAGAATGGAACTGTTCAGGGACCATGGAAGACTAAAAAGGGGAGGAAAATGGGATGAAACAAATTGTGTCTAGCATTCTAATGGGAGATAGAAGAGGGAGTCAGCTAAAAAGTATGGGAAATAGGATGGACTCCTTACGGGAGCGAAGGGAATAAAAATCAACAAAAAATAGACCCCAAAAACCCACATGAAAGAGGGGCGACTTAAAAAAAAAGGGTGAAAAACAATAGGGGTTGGGGGCTAGGCTGAGGCGACTCTAGGGGAAGGTTGACCCTAAAGAGAGTAAAACGCTTCCGGGAAATTGACGTATGGCGAAACTCAAATCAAGTTATTTGGGGGGGGGTGGAAAAAAGGCAAAGCAAGGTGTATCACACCGGATAAAAGCAGGGGGGCAGAAAGCAGGTGCGAGAGGGGGGGGGGATATGTAAAAAAACAGGCCGCCGGAAATTACAGGTTTGTGAAAAATTAACTCGGTTATAGCTCGGAAAAGCAAAGGGGGATTAGTGAAAAAGAATATGTGACTGCGATGCCGAGAAAGCAACATCAGAGGTGATATGGTACCTATGTATGCCGGCTACCACGTCGTTTCGATCGTCTAGCTAAGAGGGTGAACCAGACTCGAATTGGCACCCGAGGTAAGCGGGCACGGAAAGAAGAGAAGGGCATATTAATCAAAACACGGCTATGGTAGCAGAGGGAAATGGCCGCTAGTAGCCTGGAAGTGTCATGTCCAATAAAAGAAGTAATCAAAGATCGATGTACAGCCAATGAATCGACGCGCAACATGTAAGAAAAGACAAGAGAGACAAAAGAGTCTAAATTGGGGCTGGATATGGGGAGAAAAAAGCTTGCACAAAGGAACAAAAGAGAATTGGGTGACAAAAAAACGGAGTTGCCACTTGGTCGAGGCACGAGAGGCCCGGGCATATTCACGGCAAGTTTTTTAGAAAACCTCAACATCAGGGAAAGCGTGAGAAAAGACGAAACAACGAGGGGAACTAGAAACGAAGTATATCCGGTTGCGTCACGACGCCACATAGGAACTGTAAAACATCCCACAGGAGAATTTTCGGTTGGCCAGGTTCACCGCATTGAAAGATACAAGCAAACACCCGTTAATTTAATGGCGGGGGAAGAGCTCAAGGGAAAGCAAGGGGAAGGCCTACAAAGTAACATGCTGACGTCTCACGGTAGGTGGTCTTGAAGACAAGGTGAAAAATAAACTGGACGAGTGAATTGAGCGAATAACCACGATCGCAGAGGAAGCCGAATTCCAGGCGAGAAGATGGAAGGGAACTGAAAGCTACCAAACTGAATGAAAGGGCTGAAGAGGATCGAGGGTAAAAAAGGGAACCCTTTTGAAAGATTGGGAGAGGGACCTACGAAAAGAAATAAGTCGGTTACATATGTGCTGGGACGGGGCTCGTTTCACACGGAGCAAGGGAAGCAGAAATCAAACCCAAAAGAGAGGAGGACAAGGAGCAGGGGGGGAAATGAGAGTGGAAACAAAAGGGGAAAAGTAACTGTACAAACATCTGGTCCGAACCACGGACGGGATATCTAACATACCGACCACTTGAAGGGTAGGGGAAAGACGAGACGAAGAAAAAGTCGGGAGCCAAAGTGACACCGGCAATAGCCGACTACTGGCCTGCTTCCTATGCGGTCGGGGGGGTATGCAGAAAAACTTCATCAAGACGTCCCTTGAAAGGGTGAGTACAACGGCTGGGAAACGACGAAAACGAATAAGACAGTGCGTATGTGTAATTGCCTTTTGGGGTAAAGGGGAGGTAAAGGACGTCAACTTGAAAAAGCAGAAGGAGCGCAAATAACGTTCCACGGATTGTTATTCGCAAAGCAGGGATACAACGGCCAAGGTGAGGAAAATACTCAAGGGAAGAGATGAAAAATGTATTAGATGGAAGGAAAGAGCAAACAGTAGAGAGGCGGGGATCGTCCGACTGCGGCTAAGTGGAAAGAGGGGGGAAGACCATCAAATCAAAAGGAAAGAAAAAAAGGACTGAATATGGGTACGAGCACCAGCGCCCAAGTAAGAGAAGAAGGTAAAGAAAATAGGGTGAACAAGTGACAGCTCAGGGAAGAAAAATAATAAGCTAATCTAAGGGGGGCTAGACAGACGCCGAAGTCATTGGAGATCAGAGATTCAGAGATACTTGACTTTGGTCCTCTTGTAAAGGGGGGGAAGGAAAAACATCAGACGAAAAATAAACTGCTAAAGGGCGCCTACTGTACCGAAAAGGGGGAGTTTGACAGAGGGGACGGAAGAAAGGGTAAGAAATTGAAAAATTCAAGGGTTGATGGACCACTGTAATGAGAGGAAAAGAGAGATGCAAAAGTGGTGGGGAACGGCAATACATACTTGTGGAAAATATACAAAGTCATTGTGGGCTCAAGAAAATGAACCTTCGAACAGGAAGAGGAGGGGGATAACACCGAACCACCAGGGGCGTTTGAGCCGATCGGATTAAAAAAAAGGGAGGGAAAATGGCCTTTGGAACCAAAAGAGGGGAGATGACGAAAGATTATCAAAGAAATCATCCGCAGGAATTGGTTCAACCAACGTGAGAAGGTCAGAGGGGAAAAAAACTTGCAACTTGTACAAGCAAGACACCAAGAAATCAACAAAGAACCGGATGGATTTTAGAAAAAGAAAGAAAAGAAGAGCAAGCTTCCGGGTCCCTGGACTAGGGCGTGGAGAAAGACAAGAAGGACCCAAGCCAACTAGTACAAGAAAAGGCACCGAACAGGGGGGAGCTTAAAATCAAAATGTGGGTTGTATACGGTTTGATTGTGCTGAGGAGCAATCGATTAAAGGGACGGGAAAGGAGGAACAGAAGGGAAATCTGGGGGAATAAACATTATAATAATTGAAGCAAGGTGATCATGGGGGGTGACTAACCACTGAGATAAATGAACGGGTCTTTGGACCCCGAGTGATAAAAGGGGGGGATCGAAAACTTTCGACCAACGGCTGCACGAGGCTTAAACAATAAGAAAAACAAGATGAGATGAAGCTGGACGAACCGAGGGGCGGATCGACTATCGTGAAGAGAGAACCTCGGGCGTCAAAACCCAAAAAAAAACGACGATCGCATGGAGCCGAGAGGGGCAAAAAAGGGGAAAGCCGGGGGGGCTGGGGGGGCAGGGGATGCGCCATGGCGAGGAAACGCAATGGGGGAGCGGAACATCGCGAAATGGGTTGGCGCCGACAACGCTGATCTGCACGAGCGAAGGAAAAAAGAAGATAGAAGAATGTGTTGCGATCGGACTGAAAGAATTGGAAAATGGTGGAACGGCGGAGGCAGGCGCCCCACAAATGGGAAGAGAGGGGGGATGATCAGGGAAAAGACATCTCCACCAATAGATGCTCATAGGGGGTTCGAAAGAAGAAAGTGGAAAATAAGTCGTCGGATACGGTAATGACCACCGCTCAGACAGCGAAAGGCAGCGGGTTCGCAGGAAAAGAAATGGAAGGGTCACATATGCAGGAGGAGGAGGGAAGGCGGCAAAATGCAGAAACGTGGTGTCTGGAGGAAAATGGAAGGCTGCTTAGCGCTATCCCAAGGGGGGGAGGGGGCAATGCGATCCACGACCTGGCAGTCGGGGAGGAAAAAAGGGATCAAGTACGGATCGATTCAAGAAGATTGCACAAAAAACGAACATGGAAGAAAAGCGAAAGTGGACTTGAAATCGAGGAGGGGGAAAAAAAACGGGGGTACAAGGCGCTGCGAAACGGCAAAGCCCCTCAGAAAGAAAAGGGGTTTGGATGACGCTATCGAAGGCAGGGAGTGGCTGCGGGTGAACGTTCGAGGCGCAGACGGGGACGAAGGGTAGAGATCGTGACCGTGGGCTTCCAAAAGAATGCATCTACGCGGAAGGGTTGCCGTCATGTGAAAAAAGTTGTTCGGCAGACCTACCAGGGAAGAAAGTAGGCGGGGCTCGGACGAGGGGACTGGCGAAAGACTGCAGGAAAGCAGCTCCAATCGTCCTATGTCACAAGATGAAAAGGGATTGCGACATGGGTGGGGGCTCTCCGATTCACGGAACAAATCAAGGTACCGCTTTTCCGGTCAGTCAAAACCAACAATTTTTTAACGAATATAGGGATCCTCAGGAAGGGTTGGAACCGAAGGAGAGATGCAGAGTAAACAGCTTCAAGGAGGGGCTCTCCGGGATTATAAAACCAAAAAAAAAAAAAGCGAGGCCCAGGTTGCGTGCACAAACTGGATGCATCCATGTGGAACCAGAGCAAAACCAGGATCTCTCATACTATCAGGACGGAAAAGGTACTACTAGACTCACAAAACATACAGGGAGGCCTAAGACAATCGGCCACAATGTATACGGGGAATTCCCTGAAAAAGGGGGAGGTTCAAGACGGGAACCGGATCCGATCTGAAGAATGAACCGCGGAAAAAAGGGGATCTACATCTACACGATCTGGAGGGTGTTCGGAGAGCAAGCCATCGAAGGAAGGGGGGAGGAGACTGGTTTGTCGAAAACATCATCGCAAAACAAAAAAAGGAACTACCGAGGTCGTTCGGCTGCGCACGGCAGCGTGCGAATGTCGAAAGACGGACGGGGAACCTGAAAGGAATGAAGGTTCCGCCAGGACAAGGGAAAGAGAAGACTGCGTAGAAAGGATATACGCTTGGAATTGGAAGGTGCCAAAAGGAAGCTGTGGAAAAAACGACCGCAAAAGTGAGAAGAAAGAAGCAACAGCGAGGAAGGGCGGCGCTCGGCGGGGGGGGGGGGGCCAAGTCGCAAGACAGGAGAAAAAGAATCCATCCAAATCTGGGGGGACGAGAAGAGGGGTGGAGTCGGCGACGAGGAGATTTGATGTAGGGTTCAATCGCGCTGAGAGAAAAAAAACGCGGGAAAAAAAGCGCGCGGGGCTTGACTCCGAGAGTCGATGAGACATGACGCAGCGAAAAAAAGCGTGCGAGAACGGGGCGGACAAGGCGTCGTGAAAAGTCAGTTAGCCAGGAACGAGGATGGGTAATATATAAAAAGTGAAACGGGGACGTAGTCGACTCACGGGATCGACCCTGCGACAAGGCAGGGAAAAACAACGCGCCATACGACGAAAGTACAAAGAACAGGGGAAATTTACAGGGGAAAAAAAAAAAAGGACTCCGGACGAGCTAACTTCCTGACATATCTCCAAAAACCAATGAAAAAGTGAAAGGCCAAGGATAAATCGGAAAAGGGGGACTGATCGGCAGAAAGTCCACTGAAGGGTGCTGGGGCCGTATGGCGCGCAAATGTAAAAAACGGTGCGAGCAGTGTCAGAGCCGCTCGGCAAAGATCAAGCTGTCGGCTGCAATCGTAAAGCCGGCACGAAAAGTTAACGTTTCTCCAGCACCCGGATCAAAAAGGGTGTAAGGGAAGGAAGGAGAAAAGCCGAGCAGATCACGTCAAACGAGGCCGGGCGAGCCACGGTCGAAAAGAGCAGCAAGCAGAAGAATCGGGGGCTTGAGGAAAAAAGAGAGGTCATCAGATCGAGTGGGGATGGGGGAATCTGAGAGGAAACGGGAGAAAACGCCAACGAGAGACAAACAAACAGCGGCGCTCTGATGACTTGAGTCCTCATCTCGGCAAGACAGGAGCCGGTGGGACAGTCAAAGTCGGGTATAAAAAAAAGTACAAAGCTGAGGAAGGGAAGGGGTGCTTAACGAAACTTCAATTTAAATAGGCCGGTAAGTGGAGAATCGCTGCACCGCTGCAGAAATCCGAGAAAAGGCGTATGGAAGGGGGAGGGGGGGAGATGTCAGGCATAAACAAAAATAAAGATCGATGGCGGCAATGAGGGACGAACACCAAAAAAAGGTGATTAAAGATGACAAACCGACGCGGACAGGGTTAGAGCTTCGATAAGTGTTCCGAGCAATCGGAAAAAAAAAGGAAAATTCAACCAAGACGGGGCTTGGGCAACTTGTAAGGGGGAGATGGAGGTGGGAGGTTGGGGCGTCGGCGTCGAGGTCAGGAAACGATAAGATAGTGGGTCGGCACTCATGGATGCACTCAAAAGTAGAAGGAGAAACAATGGGCATCGGAAAATCGGTTTTTTGAAAAATCAGAGAGGCCCCCTACTGAAGCGGGGAAAACACGAGAAGCAGGGGGGGACAAACGAATGGAAACTCAGCGCGATAAAAAGTGTTAGTTGAGTGGGACGGAAAAGGCGACGTGCCCATTGTGTGGTACGGAAAGAAGATGCTCAAACTCGAAAGGATTATCATCGGGCGGTGGGCAGGGAATCGAAAAATGTCGCCGAACACGCCAGAAAAAAAAACAAGCAACTCAGAGGGAAGGGGAGGAACGGGCGCTAAAAAGGTCACAATGCGGCAACCCAGGGCGGACGGAGCCCGGAAGTGGGGGAGCCCACCGGTCAAAAAACCATAACCTCGCCCAAAAATCGGTAAAAAAGCTCGCGAAACAAAAAACCAATAAGCGACCCACCCACAGAGACTCGATGCAAAGCGTCAGAAAAAATCATTGTGAAGGCGAATAGAGAGTCCCCAAAATCGGGGAAACGAAGAGAGGGCGTCAAGCGCCTTGATGACGGTCTCGGGGGGGGAAAGCCGAGGGAAGAGTCCTTACTGAATCAGAGGAGAGAAAACCGGGGACTAGAGGAGAGCGCCGACCGGACGGAGGAAAAATAGGGATAGCGCATGGCAAGCCGTGCAGCGGAAAGAACACGAAAAGTCGCTGCCTTTGCTGCGCCAACCCGCAAGCAAAGAGGGAACGAAAGAGGCCAAATTTGCTTCAAAAAAGCGAACGCCTGCCGGGACGAGGTCGGGGGGGAGGGAAGTAAAACGGTATGGGACGAAGGGCGGTAAAGACTAGCCGGGCCCTAGGACGGAGAGATCCTAAATGAGAAGGAAGAAACTCCGCCTGATAAGGCAAAAAAAAACGCGTGGTTTTGGGTGGCGCTGCGAAGAAGGAGGTGAAACAAGAAGGAAAAAATAGAAATCCTAGGTAACTCCTGTTAATCATCTCTTGGTTGCGGGTAGAGGGCCAGAGAAGCAATTGTGGAGCGGCGGGCGCCATATTCGGAGCGAGAAGCATACAACCACGATGCCAGTCGGCGAAGAAGGGGACAAGAAAAGCAGTAGAAAGGGGGGTGCAACGTTAGGGGTCCCAGCGTTGGTCGCGGTACGCCAAGAAGAAGAAGACTGTTGGGAAGCACTAAGCATGGACGAGAAAAAAGGTGTCGGAAAAAAAAAATGACTGTAACAGGGAATACGAGTGTGGACTCAAGTGAGCCAGGCTGGGCACGAACGCTGGGGTCACCGACAGAATAACGGGCAGAAATTTCATTTACATAATAGAGTGTTGGACAATTAAAAATGGTAAAAGGGAAAGGGGTGGGGCCAAAGGCTTATTTTCATATGGATTCACCTCTAGGGTGGAAGAGAGAATGAAAAATAATAAAGGAGGAATCGAAGATTAAAGCCAATCAACGAACACAACCCAAAGGGGAAGAGGGGTGAAGGGGAGGCCTTCTAGAAGGGCGTGCGCTATGCAACGATTGAGGTTCTAAAGAAGGAGAGCCGCTTTGAATTGGCGATGGAGCTCTTCACAGTGGGACGTAGTCAGGAAAAAAAAGACATCAAGGTCGTAGGGGGGGGGGGAGACCATACAAGCAGTTTGGAAACCATACCGCAGATATAGACGGTGGTGTATGAAGGAACTGAAGGCGCTTGTCTCTAGAAGAAGGGTCAACTAAAATTGCAAGTTTGGGAAAGGAAGTGTGCGGGGTGAAAAACCATCTGGTGGTAAAGGAGTGTGAGACCGGAAAAGGTGAACGCTTCGAACGACACGCGAGAAAGACACCAGAAGACTTGGATCAAGGAAGGGGACAGGGTAAGATGACCACCTTCGGGGAATGGAGGAAGATCTATAAGGGGGGGGGATAAAAATCGGGGAAAGAATCGTATCCTCCGTCCTTGCAAGGATCAGGCAGAAAAAAAAGGAGGGAGCATTAGCGCATGGCCTAGCAGTAAAGTATCACTGACGCTATCGGCTGTTAACAGAAGTAATCTCGGAAAGAGATGAATGGGACAGCACGGAATTAAAAGCAAAAAAATTCTCAAGAGAAAAAGAGGAGTGAGCCTTTTGGGCGGATAGTTTCCAGAGAAGGAAGCTGCACAAGGGGAACCTCGGGGGAGTTTGGTTGGGGGGAAACATAGGGGGAGGAAGGGGTCGCGGCTGATGACGGGCCAATATGTAGGACTTTCAGCGGTGGAAGAACAGCAAGACTAGCGTGATAGTGGGACGAAAAGAGCATACGGTTTAAAGAGTCCCGAAGGATATACTGTGTTGGCTCAAAGGGACGCCTAAACAAAAAGGGTGCGATACGCACAGAGAATTGGTTCATCAAAGGTTGGCCTAGAAAGATTGAGAGACAACAGCCATCCCCGGGGTGGAGAATTGGGGGCGTGGGGGGGCCTAGATGGTGACGACGGCCGGCTCCAGGGAAACAAAAGGTCAAGTAACAGAAAGAAGGGAGAAAATTCCAGGAAAAAATATGGTGCTGCCCAAAGAACACGTTAAAATAGGAGTTGGCGATAAAAAAGATCGGGGGCAGAGGAACTCCAAAAGAAGGAGAATTGCTTGAAACGGGGGCAACTACCGCATCATGAGTCTTACTCAGTAGAGGACTGTACAACTTATAGTACCTGGTTTCGGATGTTAGATCATCCAAGGTACGTGGCAAGGGGCCCTGTGGTGATGTCTCACAAGTGCGTGAGGAGAGTTTCCATACAAGGGAGCAAACACAACAGAGAAGATGACAGGGGAAGGTAAGCAAGCACGCTGAAAAGAACTGTACCACGGGAGACGGTCGTCGTACAGTAGATATAGCCGGTTTAACGGATAGTGGGAGCTTAGAATAAGCTGCTCAGGAAGGGAGTAGCGTCAAAGGTCAACACGTCCCAGGGACAATATCAGACGGGGGGACCTTCAGGTTCCACAACTGCAGCGGGGGTTTATAAATACTTCAAATCAATCTTGCAAGAAAAGAAAGTTGAAGGGGTAATGAAACCCATCAGGTTGAGAAAAAGTAAACTCACGAATGCGAAGCGGATTTGAGTTGGAAATGGGTGGTTACAGTAATGAAAAAAAGGGGGAAGGAGTCAACACTTCTAGAACAAAACAAAGGGATTCTCCGGGGAGGGCGGGGGGTTGTATCTGTGATCAAGGCGGGGACCGGAATCAGGAAAAGTCCGGGAAGGAGATCATAGTGGGGGATGGGGCGTAAAGAGGAAAAACAGTATAAGAGGAGGGTAGTCCTCTGCAACAGCGGAGGCGAAGTCCGTCAACGGATCTACATCAAGATTCAGTGGGCTTGAGGGATCTGCGACATATGGCCAAGGGCAAAAAAAACACGTGCAATACGAACGTGTGAACTCCCAACTCAGAGGAGGGGTCACAAGGCATGGCAAAAAAAGAAGGGAGAAATCTCAAGAAAAAAGGGAAACTCTATTGGGGGAAAATTATATGTATATACATGGGCGCGGCGCAGGGTTGGCTGGAAACATTCATCGAGAGTGGAAGGGGGGACCGGGGTACGGGAAGGTGGAACCGGGAACATATCAAACGTCAGTGATACTTTAACTAGCGCACGCCTAGCAAAGACTACACTAGCACGGAGTTTAATCAATAGGGACAGAGAGTAGACGAGGGGGGGGAGAAAAGAGAGAAGTCGTTGGGACACCCGGAATTGATAAGAGAAGGGGGGGGGGGGGGGGGATGAGGAAGAGCAGACGTGGTGACAGAAGAAAAAGTCCGTGCGTTGTAAGAGTTAGCCTCAAAGGAAGGCCGCAACATAGTCAAAAAAAAAGGCGGGGGATCCGAGCTTAAGGCACGATTCATGAGGGGGAAACAGGGGACAGGAGGTAGTGACGGAGAAATAATCAGCAACGCACCTTTCGAAGTCGAAAACACCGATAGGCTGCGGGGGAAAGGGGTACCTGGGCCTTGTACGAAGCATCCAACACGGAACCAAGAAAAAGAGGGATAAAAAGGGTTCGGAAAGAAGAAACTCACTGTGAAACCCTCTTCGTGTACACCAAAGGTAACGGGGGAGGGAACAGAATAAAAGCACAAAATCGGGTCAAAAGGGATGGGGCATAGAAGCAAGACGGAAAAACATAAGGGTGGGGTGTTGTGGGGTAGAGGGGTGTCGGTTTGGGAATTGTCAGGTATTAATCTCGTGGGGAGCGAGGGGGGGGATCATTCTGTGAAATACTAGCAATACATATGAATAAGAACAATAAGACACAAACGTGAAGAAGGTTTTCCCTAGGGGGGTCATAAACCAGCGAATATGGAAATGAACGTTGAGGTTAAAACTGTAAAAAAATTCGGCCAACTTGCTGAAAGATGGAGGTCCAAACTAAAGGCAGATAGAGAAAAAAAAATACGAATTCTTCGGGAAAAAAACGGGGCGGACGGGAGACTGATAGCCTAAAAGGGGGGGGAGGCCTTACTGCGTGATTCGCCAGGAAAAGCAACGGTTCTCGAAAGGTTCCGCGCGGGCGTGTCTGTGGTCCATGGACGCCCGAAGGGGAAGCGCCGGGTAGCGGCTAAGTAGTCGCCGAAAACAACACCTAAATGCGCACCGAAAGAGATGAGACCGGTAAAGGGTTGGGGAGAAAGCAATGGCAACTGGCCTTTGAAGCTTGTGTTCACCGAAACGACAGCTCCAAAAAAAGGGAAGAATAAGGGCTATTAGAAAGGAGGGAAACTAAGAGGCACCAATGATATCGAGGGCCGGTTGAGCAACGAGATGCGACCTGTGAGTTAAAAAGGGGCGGCGACTTACCGAGACGCGCAGCGTTCGCAAGCTAAAGAAGGAAGTCCACTAAGCAGAAAGGGAATGATTCAGCGGGTTGCGGGGATCTATGGCAAATCGGAAAAGGGTTTCGGGAGGCAATGTGAAGATGGCTTCCGGAGAATCCCGATGGGGATCACTTAGCATCATGGGTCGGCACGTCACGATGAGCATCGTCTTCGGGCGAATGAGAGAAGGAAAGCGGATGGGACTGCTGGAAAGAGGGGGCGGAATCAGAATCACAGGCGAAATGAAGAGAGGAGGGTGCAGGAGGGTAACCACGTCTGCTTAAACAGGAAAAGGAGAGCAAGTGAAAGGTGTTGATTGACGCTGATCTAGTGTGTCAGGGGGGAAACGGCAGCTGTCTCTCGCGCGGGGGCGAAAGGAGTCGACTCTGATGGTGTTTAGAAACACCTCCGGTCTACGGCAGGGACGCGCAGGGGGGAAGCTTGAACCTTTGATGAAAGGCGCGAAGGTCCGCTGCAGCAGAAGACATGGGGAGGAGCGGGCGAAGCGCTGTTGTCGAAAACGAGAGGAAATGCTGCCAAAATCGGCGCCGATGTCGACAGACAATGTGTAAAAGGGGGTTTGAAAATCTCAGACGATATAAACATCGGGGAGGAAATTTGTGTTCGGGAGAGACTCAAACCTAAAAAAAAGGGGGACGAAGCAAACGCGAGCAGATCTCTGGGGTGCGATGTCATTCACCACGCATCAGAGCGGGGGCCCGAATGTTAGTAAAAACCCAAAAAAAAAAAAAAACAGAAAGTTTCCGAGATGCCCAGAATTGGTTGCGGAAAAATGGAGATCAGTTTGAAAGAAGAAAGGCTAGGCGAGAATCGATCCTGACAAGACCGTACGAACAAAAATCACCGATCAATCCAAAGAAGTTTGGACAATCGGAAAGGACAGAGGATCCGGGGGGCCCAAACCACTTGGGAGGGACGATTGCGACTGGGAACCGGCTAAAGAGAGGATACACTACCAGGAGGAAAACAGGAAATCATCACAAGGGTGTGGGGCGGAACGCCGCCAGCACTTGTCTGGGGTCGTGCAGATGCCCACGGGCGACATCATCGCCACGGGACAAGCTTTCAAAATAACTCCGTTCTTCGAGGGGAGGGGGGAAGATGCAGAAAGAGTTCGGAACTGCAACTGATGAAGGGAAAAGTAAATGGGGAAGGTTCGAATCCGCACACAGGATCACGCTCAGAACTTGAGGGAATAGGAGCAACGTGCAGTGGGGGGGAAACGCAGGGTATAGGCAGGGGGAGCGAGGACAGGGCAAGACCCTATCAAGAGAGCGTGGACACCAGGGAGGGCTGTCGCAGAGCCCTGATAAAAAAAACAAAGAAGAAATCCAACCACAAGATCTTATGAATACGAGGCGTAGAACTCAAATGGCTTTGAGGGGCGAAGAGAGCTGCGGAGTCCGCTCGTGACCTGAGGGAACGCTGCAGAAGGGGAGAGCGCCGGCCATGACGACTCAGGCGAAAACCTGAGAGCCCGGGTTCGAAACTAGTTCACGGGCGAGGTGCAGGATGAAAGAGACCATGCACGATCTTTGTACGAGAAAAGCAGAAAACAGTTTCTGAGCGAATGACTGAAGAAAGAGCAGAACTGCTAAAGGCCAAGGGAAACAGAAAAGACGTCTCCAACAAAGGCAAGCAGGGGAAGTGATTCTTTCAGTGTTTAGGAGCAGCAGAAAATGAAAACGGAATCGGCGCGGCAGCACTTC
>Ga0179593_1450653_pt1 | contig 14753 bp, 9 predicted proteins | sample CZODoug2_1_08_16_FD_185931 | JGI IMG/M metagenome (GOLD analysis project Ga0179593, IMG submission 185931) | Vadose zone soil fungal communities from Angelo Coast Range Reserve, California, USA - CZODoug2_1_08_16fungal (PacBio error correction) | ecosystem: Environmental > Terrestrial > Soil >...
AGCTTACTACGCGACAAGAGAAGGAGCTGGAAAGACTGGAGAGTGGGTAGGCCGAGGGAGGTGATCGAGGATGCGGCTCGAGGCCATTGACAAAGGAAAAAATTGAGGACCGTCAATTCGTTACGGAGATGAACCGATGTAGAGGGAGATCGCGACGGCCTTCAATGGCCGGACAGAGAGGGGAGTGTACGCCGGGAAAGGGCAGACAGATTTGAGTGTTGGGAAAGAAAGCTCCTGAAGGGGGATGGTTGCATTCGGTAGGAGGTCATGTTGATGGAAGAGAAGGGGCCGGGGTTCGACAGATCGCGGCGGGGTCGTCGGGCATACTGGTTTCTCACCGGGGGAGATGAAAAAAACTAAAGGGGGCGGCAGGAAGCCCAACAGAGCAAAGAACCCTTGCTAATAGGAAAGGCACCGAAACATCAGAGGTTGAATCCTTCAATCGCGGGTCTCAAAACTTGCTTAAGAGAGCGGTTGCTGCAAAAAGGAAGAGAAGGTGCTTACGGGAGAGGTTGCAGATCCGTCGGTTCAGAGAACTAGATCGGCTGGGGCGCAGAAGAACAGCAAACATGGAACCAGAACTCCTTGGGGTAGATTTGAGTTGCACTGAAATTGCAAAGGTAGGAAAACCTCGCAGGGGGATGGACTGGGGAGTGGGAGACCTATGAAGAAGGTCATCCCCTCTGTCTTCCCCCCATAAATGGGGCGCTTCATCTTAGGCTGGATGAGGCCATGTCAGTGGGATGAAAATATGTACAGCCCCTGAAGGCGCGCCGGCGTACTGGGGGAGCTTGTGCGGTCGGGGTCCCGGAAAAGTGGGACGCTTCCTACAAGGGAAAAAAAAACGTGCGGACCCCCGGAGGGAAAAAGGGAAGGCAATTATTAGGTGCGATCACGAACAGGTTGAAAAACTCAAATAAAATCCCAAAAAACATGGTCTGGCCTCGAAGGGCTTTTACATCAAAGAACGTCAGCAGGCAAGAGAAAACTAAGGTGGGGTCACGGACCTTCTAAGAATTCGTACAACCGTTACACTAGTTACGGGGACTACTGGAAAAGACGTCACTACAACCCTTCGTATTCTTCATAATCATGAATCTGGTCCATGAAAAGCGGTTTCGAAAACCCATGGAATAGTTCGGCAAGTAACTGGCACCGGGTGCTGTATCCTAGGTAGGGCTGAAACCCATGCGACGTGACTGGGGGGTCGATGTGCTAATGAGAACCAATGTGGACTCACAGAAGCCCCTGTCACGGGGTGTCTTCACCAATTAAGGAGGTCAATTCACCGATTAAGACGGCCATTGCGCAAATGACATGGAAATTATTCGAAACGAGAAAGGTCGGGAAGGATCTGATGGAGCCTGCAGGGGGGACAAACAGAGAACTGGGGATCAAAAAAGTGGGAACCTGTTCCCAAGCAGGAAAAGAAGGTTAACTAGGGGATGTGTGTCAAAACGAACCCCGGGAGCTTGTGGGACTCCACAAGTCCGAAATACAGAAACAAAAAAAGAGGGAGCTGGACGAGGAAGCTCAATCAATTGCGGAAAAACATGAAGGTCGGGGATTGGAGCTGTCACAGGCGTGGTCAAGTATAAAAGACCATGATCGCGAAGAGGTAGGTCTCACAAGCTAACTTCTAAGCCGTCCTGGAGTGTCTAAGAACCTCAATGGGGGCACGAGAATAGGGAAAGGCGCAAAAGGGACGACATCCAATCCGCCATACCAGGGCACCCTGCCTCCTTCTTTGGTATTAAACTTGAGAAAGAAAGGTACTAACTTACTGAGATAGGAGAGGGTCCACAAGAGGCAACCGACAGACCCTAGGTGGAACAGCAAGCCGGGGTAACTAAAACGCCACGAGGAGGCGATAATTCAAAAGGAGAAATGTAAACGTCAAACAGCTAATCAGTGAAGGGAAAAATCCCTTCGGGACCGAAACAGTGATGTGACCGGAGGATGACCGACGATACGACAGAGAACGGAAGGCACAAATAACCAAAGTACAATTGACTCTGCGTCTACCGGAAATAAAGGGGGGAAGGGGAGTAACATGACGGAGGGAGGGGGGGGAAAATAAGTTAAAGACATCCACGGGAGGAAAACACTTCAACCGGGGAGTATAAACCCAACGAGTTTCACAGAACGGAATTCCAGGGATGGTGGGGGGGTGAAAAAAGAAAGAGAACTCGCAAAAGAAAGGAGAAACAGGAACGTGCAAGGGGAGGGCGGGGGAACCAAAAAAAGCGGGACAGGGCGGAGGGTGAAAAAGAAAAGCTGATCAGTGGAATTGGCAGAGAGGGGGGGCGTGGTCTCTGTGGACGGTGTGCAGGATGGGGGATGGGAAAATCAGAGCTTGACGCAAGCGGGGGAGAGATAGCGGAAAAGTTAGGGTAGGGGGTGGGTACGCCTATAGCCTGCGCGGGGAAGATAGGAGAATCGACTGCGGAGTCTTTAATGTTGATTCGGTCCTTCGAAAACATCAGCATATACTGTGAGGGGGGGGGGAGAAGGTGCAGAAGAGATGGTAAAAACTGAGGATATGGGACATTGCAATCTTTCAGTGCGGCGTAACTCATGAAGGCGGAACAGACGGGATGCCGATTTAAGCGTTATCGGCGGCCTGACATGTGGACACACCCAAAGGGCCGAGAGGCCGTAGAAATTGTTCAAGCGGCGAGCAGCATGCACAAGTGGTGAGGGTCTGCTGGGGGATCGGCAAAATGCTGGAAACGACGAATCTTGCATTCGGAGGCTGCACATCTCCGCCTCCGCCCTAGCGGGGGGGGAAGGAAATTTGAAAACCTCCATCAATTTCTGCAGGAGCTGTGCCTCAATCAAATCGCTAAAAAGGAAATAGAGGAGAAAGGGGAGAAAGGGATTCTAAAGGGTACATTGTGCGGCACAAGCACATCAGTTCCCCTCAAGAGAATAATGACGTCGAAACTCAAGAAGAAGCGCTCATCGTCAACGAGGAAAACACCTCATACGCCGACGGCAGGACGATTGAGAAACGGTAATATTTTCGGATAACTCTCAGGGACAGCGGGGGCAGAGCAAGGAGATACAAACCATCATGAAAAGATGAGAAAATGAGGGAAAAACATTAGGGAAGGAATCTTAAAGCGCGACATGCGGGAGAAAGCGGGGAGCAACAGGAATTCCAGGCACCAACAAATGAAAGAACGCCAGCTGAGGGGCGTCGACGCTCGGCGCTGCGAAAACAATCGGGCTCTAAACCAAACGCAGCGGGCTACACCGCGGAACTAAACGCTTTCAAAGAAGAGAGTTCGCTGGCTCCTTGCCAACAAAAACCCCACTATGATTAACTCCCCGAATGTCTGTAGAGTCGTCGGTAAAGCATAACTGGGGCCGCATGAAATGGGGACATTGCGCGGCTCCTGAAAAACTTCAAATGGGTGGGTCCCACCCTTAGGTAAGCGACATACTTCACGCTTTCCCAAGCAAAATGATATCCCCTCGGCGATCCAGTTTGAGAATATATCCAGAAAAGGGGGAAACTCTCGAAACGTTGCTCATAAGGGGGGGAAGGTCATTAGGCCCTGGAGAGGAAATTCGGATCGTGGTGAGAAGCCAGTCTCTACAACCACAAACAGCGGATAATTCTGGCAAAGCTCGAGAAATGACCCCTCAACTCTCCATAAGAAAAACGTTGAACCTTCGAAGGGCACCTGAAACGAGGCCCGGGCACTGGGGGGGGCCGCGAATCAGGACTGGGAGGTAAATATGAGAATTCACCACCCTGATCTGAAAACGAACTGGGAAATAATACAAGGTTCAGCAAGCGGTGAGGATTTCTCTGAAGTCCAATTCCCCTCAGGGCGTTAAGGGAAGGGCAGGAGCACTGAAACTGGAGGAAAGGACGACGGGGGAACTAATGCTTTGTGAGGACGCATGTGGGGGAAAGAGGGCAAGAGAATACATGCACGAGGACAGCGAGACCGAGGAGTAGCACTGGTGGAATCCTATAATCAAATGGGCCCACGATTACTGGACACGGAAGAAGAATGGCTTGGTAGTTGTCACATCACGAGACTTAAGCTGACGCTTTTAAGTGACGTTCTTGACTCTCTTTAAGAAGAACGACCATGGGGATACTGTGGGGACTAGTAGGTGCGCTGGTGTGATAGAGGGGACCGAGAGCTTAAGGGAGATGGGGAAATCATACTCGAATACTCAGGACCATTCCCTTGTGGGTGCATCACGGTGGGAAAGAGAATGAGCTCAGAGATATGAGGGAGGGGGGTGAATATTAATAGAAGCTTGATTGGGTCAAACGGTAGGGTGGCCTCACATGATAATGTCAACGAAACCAAGCATTCAAGGAACCAACCTGTCGACTTCTCAACACCAGAGATCCTGGTCATAATGCGTCCTGATTATGAAAAAAAGCAACTTCTCGTGAAAGGAAATACCATGTTATGGGAAAGGGGGGGCGAGGTTTGCTGCGAAGCTTCGAATCAGGCCAGAACCTGGCAAGTCGATACAATGCTAGAAAGGGAAATATTTTCACACTGGGGGATCGAGCGACCATGGGAAACTTGAGGAAAGAGATCAAGCGATTGCACTCGGTTCCTCATTTTTGGAAAGGAGTTCGGGCAGGGAAACGGAAAACTGAACTCAATGCTAAAATCTACGGAAGGAAAAAGCTCTGATCCTATCTGACGTAGGGGATATATTCTAAAAATCAGAAGAACTCTCATAGCCTGCTACAACGGAGACGGCACAGCTAGGGTATATAAGTACAAAAAAAATAAGCCCTCTATTTCCTTATCATCGGGTACACTTCTTTCTAAGATCTTATTTTAGCCCTATCTATCAGAGAGACTGAAACAGAAAAATCCTCTTGACCCAGGAACCATCTAGAGTGAAAATTCAAGGGTGATAGCTCACGGGTTGGGATGGAAACCTGGGTAAATTAAAGCTCTTGTTTGGGGGATCCGTTCAGAAAGTAAATTAAACGGCATAAAAAGGTACGTAAGTTGGGTGAGAGTCATCTCTATTTGTCAAATCCCACAAATAATCTGGATTTGCGTAAAATTGAAGCTGCGTGTCCAGTTAAAGAACGTGATGTCGTGGAAGAAAGATTGAACTCTACTTCATGTGATCCGAAAACTTACCCAGAATGTTCAACACTACCTTTAGTTTATAAGTGATTTGGCGCCGATAGCCTCTATCGGAGGTCCTGATCGAAAGTGAAAGCCACTTTGGAAGGCCTGTGCGAGGGGACGATTTACGCGTAGAAATAGATTGAGCGAAGAAGGGGAGTGGATTTGTAAGATTGAGGGCAACACGCGGGGATGTCGGGTGCCTCTTTGATTGAAGATCTGGAAGGACGGACCTAGTAGAACCGAGAAGTAAACGCGGAGGAAGGGGTGGCGAATGTGGTTTTGTATGGAAAAAGGGGGTATAACGCCTAGAAGCCGTCGTAGAGGCCCAATGTGTTGGGGAGGGCCAGCTCAATGACAAGGGATGGGAGGAAGGTAGTCGGGGACAAGCCGTGCGTGACGAGGTATCAGTGTCATTCTAGGACAAAGTAAAACTGAAGAGAGCACCTGCCTAAGGGACCTGGAAGGAAATGAAAACCTGAATGAACCCGGTCGCAAGCTCCTAAGGGGGGATGGGACAAGGTAAGGGGACGGGCAGGGGGGAACGTCACCACGGGCTCTAAGCATTATTTAAGTGAAAAAATCAACCACCAGGTCAGTCAAATTCACCCGGGGATAAGACGTTTAGAAAGTTGGACTTAACGTCTCTGTTTGGGGCGAAAAAACTGCAGGCCGAAGAGAGAATACCCTGCTCGGCTATAAATGGAAGTCAATGGGGGGTCCTCCATAAGGATGACAACGAGACTAATGGTGGAATGGACAGAAACAGACCTTGGGGCAGAAGAGGAAGTTTCGGAGGGGAAAGTAAAGGTTACGGCTCGAAAAAGTCGAAGGATACACATCCTGGGAAGTTAAAACAAGTAAGGAGGAAAGGGCGCAACATTGAATTTTGAAACGATGCCGCGTGACGATGCATGAGATCTTCGATCATCGAAGGGTGGGGTGGTGATCGAGGGGAGCGTCAAATCCCTCTCTTGGGAGTAGTCACTTGGCTTAGCGGTCAATTTCCAGACGTGAGAATGGGATGCTGCCTCCATCTTCTGGTTTCAAAAAGGAGATTCGATGGCCTAATTGGGGTAAAGGGCCGTTTAGGTTTAGAAACGGGATAATGAGACCTGAGGTGTCATACTGTCAGGTATCAGGTTGGTCATTTGGGATAGGCAGAGGGAGAAGGTAAACACAATCGAAAAGTGATACGTGCAGAAGAGAATTAGTGTCGGCTGCACTGTGTAGCAATAAAAAAAGTGGTCCAAAGGACAAAACGAGCTCAACGAAACAAACTATCAGGGGAGCCGCTTTAAGACGATTGAGGCTGCATAAGTTCACATCAAAGGATAAGAAAAAGCGGCTATTGAACAAGGGTTGGTTGACGTTCAACAATGCCTCCAAACGCATTTGAGATGTTTGGGTTGGGGGAAAGATTGCGTCCCTCCTTGATAAAGCGCTCGCACGAGCAACGGTAACCGACGTGACCAACGATAGCCTGCAAAAGCGCTGCCCTGACAAAATGGGACCCGAGGTCGGCAAGGCCGCCAGTAAGGGACCAGCTTTAAAAGGGGTACTCAAAAACACCCGGCCCAGCTGGTTTACGGCCTTCATAGGGGGGCTCTGGGCGGGGCCAAAAGGCGGGGGCAGCACAATTAGTTCAGTTTGGTGAAAAGGACAAACAGGCCGCGATCCGGAAAATACCGCGGAGGGAACAAGGAGACGTTGATTCAAGACGTCAAAACCGACGAAAGGCCGAGCAAAATTCCAGCAGAAGCCAGGCAGTTAAAAAAAACAATAAGAAGACCGCCCGGATCCTGCCCTGTAACAGCGGCGAAAGGAATACAGTCACAAGAGTCTTCAAAAGACCCTAGGGGAAGAGACCGAAAGCAAGGCTGCTCGGAGGGAGGAAAAGAAGGGGCCGCGTCGATCAATACAGAGAAAAGAGATTAACTTTAAAGCAAGAGCCGTGGATGAAAAAAAAGCGAGGGGCAAGGATGAAGCGATATCTCTATAAAAAAAAAAAGAACGGAAGGGGTAAAAAAAAGAGGAAAGGGGAATCCTTCGATACTAGCCAGGAGGAGACTGTCATAACGGAAGGTCTTCAACCTACTGTCCGGGGTTCGGCCTTAGCACGAGGGGCCAAACGTCCAAGTTGAGAGGACTTCGAGAAGAGGCCGGGGGGAGGGCTGAAACGATTTCTGAGGGCACCTAACGCCGCGGATGAACAGATGGGAAATGATGTGACGGGAAGCGAGGCGCACGCGATTTCGGTGTTGTAACGTAGAAAACAATGACAGGTGGATTGAGTTTCTTTCGAAAACTTCCGGAGTGAATGGCTTAATAAGTTCTAACGGTCGAACAGCAGCTTGGATGGTCTTTTTCTTCCCTCGAGCACAGATCTTCCTCAGATGGGGTTGGTCATCACCGACACCTAGATAAGAAGCAAATTTGCGGTAAGAATGGGAAAAACTTTGAGACTAACACCCGCTCAGAAGAAAATTCCGCTGAAGAATTACAAAGAAGGCGCGGAACTCGGGTGGAATCAACTTCCAGCCAATGCCCAACCTGGGAGGGAAGGAATCTCCGACGACCTTGCAGGGAAGAGAAGGCCTAGCGTGTTTCATATCGGTCGCTCCCTAGGCAGCTCTAGAGCCATAGGCGGTTGGAGAGCTAACATACAACTTCAAAAACTCACTTTTGGTGCCAGTGAGGCACTGAAAACTCCAAACTTTTGAAATACCTCGTCTTGCAAGTTTTTTGTTGGTCCCGCTTTCACACATGAGAAACACAGAGGTATTCAAGGTGAAAAGAAAAAAGGAGACGTACGGTTCTTGGTCGCATTCCAGATGGGATGCGAAACCATGATTGGGGTGTCAAGAATGGTGTGGCTTATGCCCCCTTTCCTCCGGAAGTATAATTGCAATTGAAAATGTGCTGGGGGTACCCTCTCCCCCACGCTTGTTCAAGATTCAACAGGTTCCGCCAGTTTTCTCGACCGGCTTACCAACGTCTGAATGAAGATTAGGATGGGGAATTCGACAGAAGACAAGTCCTTGTCCCCGTTCGAAGACCCGTGGGATAACTGGTCGAGAAGGAGGCCGGATGGCTTTGTACCCCACAGGTCTCGGCCGTCTCGGAAAGCATCCGACGGAGGCCCGGTGCACGTTACTGCTACTAGCTGGGGGCAAACCAAGAGTTATTGGGGAAGCGGACCGACGACTCCCGCCCAAAAAAACTCCAAAGAAGGCAATGATCATCGTAACGGGGATGATTCAAAACCAGGGGGACCGCGGAGGAACCGTCCCGCCCAAACCCCTGGTGTTCTTGGATAAGGCGGGGCGGAGGGGAGAATGAATGGCGAGGTAGAAGGGGACGAGGGAAATGGGAAAAACTGACACAGTGCAGCAAGTCCAAAAAGAAGGGAGTTAGTAGTAAAAAACAAGGCCTGACGGAAAAAGTGATCCGGAAGGGGCGGCCTGACCTGACTTTCAGTGCGAGAGGACAAGAATAAGGGAGGCAGATCTGCTGAGCAAAATGAGGGGGGGCACCAAAAAGAGATTGAACACGGAAGGAAGAGCTGGGGACCAAGGGTCAGTACTAATGTGAGCTTTAGGGGAAACGAAACCGACTCTGGAAATGGAGGGTACGCAACAGCAACACCACCGACAATGTAAACCAAAAAGAGGAGATGAGACGTTTCACGGAAGCTCATAAGGGTCTTCAACCATGCCGGGCGGACGTGGCGAGGGGAGTCAACTGGGGAATGGTTTCCTGAGAAAATGAAACTTAAAAAGAGAGAATTAATGGCGTTTGTTTATACCAACTACTTCCAAGCCGGTTCCGGCGGCTTTGTACGAACAAAAAACGAAGGGGGGAAGCACGGGAAAAAAAAGCGGAATCGACCCTGGCACAGCGTGACAATAAAAAAGGGGGGGGAAGCAACCACCAGGCCGCCGTACGTACTTGGGTGCGGAGAGGTGACGCATGAGAAAGCTTCAATGGAAAACCCGCGGTAAAAAACGAAAACCGTGGGGGCTGTGGGGAACCGCAGCTGGAAGAACCCAAGGGCCTTGGGTTGGCGAGAATTGGGAAAGCATGAATTACTATCTTACATCAGGTAGCGTTCATCCAGGGAGGGAAAGGAAACCTGGGCTGGTCACGAATATTAGAATACGAAGTCAATATAAGAGAATCGTCCTCCCCAAAATTACAGGATAAAGGAAATTTTCGTATTCTACCCTACATCGGTGGGGTTGACGTCGAACAAGTAAGAATAAAAAAAAAAAAAAAAAAAAAGAACATACATCAATTTTAAAAAAAAACCCTCAAAAACGGGGGTACCCGTCAAAAGAGAAGTGAACACAAGGAGTCGAAGGTCAAAACACAAATAGGGTGTCAGCCCTCAGTGTACTCGGGGGTAGGGAACTTGGACAGCTCACCGCGAGACTCTAAAAAGAAATGGGGAGAAGGACGTAGTAAAGCCGGTTGGGGAAAGCAACCACAGATCAAAGTTGCAGGGGGAGGTCAAGAAATCCAATAAGGAATGGGGAGGACCAAGAATTGACAAGGGACCCCGTTGGGGGATGTCGTGGTAAGGCCTTTTTAGGGGGGTTTTCGGCGCTTGACGATGAGGGGCCAAAGACCTAGTCTTAGAGAAATCTGGTTGGGTGGTGAATATATCTGGTGGTACGCGGTCGTGGGTTTGGACCTAACAAGTACCTGAATCGTGCATAAGCGGTCGAGATGGAGAAATGAAGATTCTGTGGCACCGGAAAAAAGACATCTCACTAAAGAAGAGGTGATATAATAAAAAAATCTGTGGGATGGCTTTGATTTGTAGGTGAGTGGCGTAAAAGGTGCCCATTCGAAGAAAGGTTCCACAACACCGAAAGGAAAACTAGTCAGTCCAGGACAGCTGTGGTGGAAGAGGGCGTAAGTCCAGGGTGACACACAACACCATTTGAGATCTGAAGTACCGAAAGGTGCAAATACCTCTAGGGGAGTGAAACCGGTTGCCAGTTCAGGTTCGAGGAATGGAGTCTAAGCCTCGTTCTGGAAAAATTCTCCATCGGGTCCGGCGTATCTCAAAGAGAGTTTATGGATGGCAGACATAAGTGGGAGGGGGAAGGTTCAGACCGAGAGGCCCAAGGATCTCGAAACCATGCGAGAATGTCCGTAAACGGAAATTTGAGTGGACCCGGGTGGAACAGCGGAACCAGAGCAGTGTGGCTGAAAACACTCACGTGGAATTGAATGAAACAAGCCCTAACTCGATGAAGGTCGAAATCACTAAGAGACTGGATCGCAAGGGGGGTCCAACGGGAACCTAAAGCGAAGCTGACCAGTCAGAGGTAAGCGAAGACCTGAAAGGGGTCCTAAAAAAGATCGGGGCAGGCAGGGAGCGTCCAATCTCAGTAATGACACAACAAAACAGAAAAGAAGCCCATGAGCAATGGGTAACGCCAGGTCAGTACGTAGCTTTCAGATCGACTTAGCCGAGGGGTCAAAGACCGGTAATAAAATCGAGCGACGGAGTCAGGGTCGCCTCTTGTTTCCATCAACTCTGAAAATGAGGTCTTCGGGTCGACTCTCGGCATAGGCAGGCAAGGGGAGGTGCAGAGACCGCAGTAGCACAGGAGTAACAGAAGGGGTCATAAGGAAGAGAGAGGAAGCTCCGGGGGAAGGGGGCCGTTCAAAACCCCGGCCTAGAAAACGATGAGTTCGTAGGACGGCAAAGTCCCATAAATTGACACATGGGGCAGGCGCGCGAATGAGAGGAATCAAAGAAAGGTATGTCCGGGGCCTGCAAAGAGACCAGCGGGAAAAAGAGGCGACGCACCTGGAAGATTTCAACAACCCGGGAAAGAGCCATTTTTAGCCTAGCTCCCGCAAAGGAACCTATGCGAGAAAAGTTGCACGGCTCCCGATCAGTCGGAGCAAGGCAGATATGACAGGGAGGAGGATGGGCTTGAAGAGCCATAGGCGGAAAAAACCACAAGAGAGGAAGAAAAAGGAAGAGGGGGGTCGGACAACCCAGCCTCGAAAGGGTCAATTACGAATTTCCTAAAAAAAACGGCAAGAGAAAAGTGGGTCACGCGCTGGAGAGCGGAGGGTCTCACCAGGAAGATTCACGAGTGGACATCACGGTTTCGCGACAATCTTGGTACCAGAAGGAAAAGGCTTTGCATGAACAAGCACCAAAGAACTGTGAAGGAATTGGCTAGACCGACTACAAATGGCGGGGGCAGGAGGGTGGAAAAAAAAGGAAGCACGAACGGGTTGAGCCGTCCTCTGTTGTGAAATCTGGCACGGATCAAGAAATCATGGGGGGAACTTAACATATATTACAAAGCCGGCCCGGTCAAAAGTTCAGTATTTGCTCCTTGAGAAAAAGGTTGGTCGGGGGCCCGTCCTAGATCCCGTCAGATCAGACGACGCAGGGCGTAGGTGTTTTGGCTGGCCCACAGGAAGCCGCCGGCACTCCTCGCGCTTTTGCGGGAAAACGCCTTTGATTTCAAGGACTAATTTCCTCTCAAGTGCTAACGGTCCGGCAGAAGGCGAAATCTTTATTCTGGGGTCGCGATGAACGGCGCTTTCCGCCGGGGGCTACTCTCTCCGGGACGAATACATCAACGAGCGGAATGTGAGGGGTTGGCTGGGGGGGAATTGGGACTCTGGGGAAAGCCATATCTAATGGAGATTTGCGACGCAGCGAGCTCGGGAGTTAACGATCAAAAGCCGGTGAGTGGGGAAACAACCATTGGAGAAGTCAGAGTCATCAACAGTAGACTGATACGGCAAGAAGGCGCGGGGGTAATCGGCTGACCTTCCTGGCAGCAACTTCGTGCGGGCAGGAATACCCCGATAGGGACGAAGGGGACAGCTGGGCAGAATGGGGGCAAAGCGCAGGCAGGAGTTGGCAAGGCAACCATCAAAAGCGAAACCTGCTAGCTACCCTTTGCGCTTCGCAAGTGGGGTGAACAGAGGGGATCAGCCAAGGTGGGTGGTTGAAAACGCGGGAAAAGGAAATCAAAAAGGCATCTGCAGTCGTGCCCGGGGGCAATTTAGGCCGGACACTCCCTGAGGGCATGAAAATATCTCAAGCCACATACAAGCTCCGTCAATCCTCCTCAGGAACCGGAAGATAGTTAGAGATGACGCATAAGCAAAAAGGAATACTTTCGAATGAGCGCTCGATCATGACCATCGCAATTATACCAGAAAAGGGTCAGTACAGGCACGAACCCAGATTGGACGACTTCTACATAGTACCTTGTGGCAGAATCTATGGGGTTTGGAAAAACCAGCATAAGACGTTGACAGCACAGAGACGAATAAAACAAAGATCAGGAAATTAGGGGTATCGTCCATCCTTTTATTACCTGACCGAAAGAAACGATAGTGGGGGGGGTCGCAGACTTTTCAACCCCAAAAAACGGCCGATGACTGGAGTGGGGTTAAGTTCCGAGGGAAGATGGTAAGAAGACCACAAGGAGGGGGAAAGGGGACAGGTCTTAAAGCAGGGGCAGGCCGTCGGGGAGGCTAACCCCGGGGGGGAGGAAGGGGAACAACGTAAGGGAAGGTTACGCCAGGAATAAAGCTGTATTTAACGACTAAGGGATGGGGGATCAGTGGGATTGGACCGCCCGCTCGTCTTTCATCGGAGCGGGGAAAAGGATGGCTCAGAATGAAACTACAAAGGGGTTGTTGTCAAAGACGGTGGGTGAAAGACAAACTTTAACGTAGTAAAACCCCATTGATCGAATGGAGCAAGAAGTTTCTGTAGGTAAAAGGGACGTCCAAAAATAGGGGGATTTTGGTTGGCCAGGGCGGTGTGGATTTGGTTATATCAGGATCCCTCCCGAAAAGTCATACAACTGGACACGGAAGTCTGGTAAGGTTTTGCGTATGGGGATGTGTAACGGGATTACAGGGGGAGACGAAGAGAATCCCTCTTTAATGAAGTGCCCAACTGAGGGGGGGGAAACGAACAGCCTGGCTTCAAGGTTTAAAGGATACATAACTGAGGCAGGAGCAGGATTGATAGGACAAAGGGACACCGTAAAGCTCACCAAACGCCGTCCGGACAGGCATGGAATCACTATTATCATCCCATCTCAGCTAAGGAGGGTTAGTGTAAGTAGTTGTAAGGAAGGGTGCACATAAGGAGGAGGACAGAAGGGGTGGGATGGCCAAAACAGCTCCCCATTAACTGAGGCCCCGGGGGAAAAAATCGGAAAACCAAGTTAAAGAATTAAAGTTCCGCATGGGCCCACCTGAATTCATCATCTAAGACAACTTGACGGGCGAGAAATGAAATTAAATGTCCTGGGGCAGAAAGCACGGCCGAACCTCGACGAGATTTAAGCAATCTTGGGTGCGAAGCTGAGTTCGGGAAAGGTAGTCCCCATTGATTCTCTAAAAGATACATGAAAGGTTGAAAGTCCCCCGCCGAAGTCTCCCGCACGGGTATGATAGGGGCTCAAGAGTACATTTTGGTAAAGACGAACTTTCAAGAAATGAGAGAGCAGGAATTCATAAGAAGGTTTGGGGGCGGCGAGGGTCCAAAAGAGAAACATCCAACCGTGGGTCGCTTGCTGTTAGAAGGAACGTGCAACCAAGGAATTAACTGATGGGATTAGGGCGAGTATGTCAAAGCACGGCTGAAAATTAAGCAAGTCCCGCTGTGAAAATTCAATGTTGGTTAAACGCTCGGAAAATAAAGCTGGGGCAGCAAGGGCGAGCAAAATTTTTACCGGGTTCATCGGCCCGCGTGCTCTGTCCAACCGACAGCACTGTAAGTAAACGGACATTTGAAACTGCTCTGCCGGGCCAGAAATCCGTTTAGTGCATCACAAAAATAGGTTTCCCGCAACAAAGCAATAATCGGGAAGGATAGACCCAGTCGGAGAAAAGGGGGCTCACCTGGTGATAGCACTGTGCCGCTGATGGAGCAGTGAACCTGAAAAAGAATCCAGACCTACTCTCTAGAAAGAGGGGGTATTTTCAGTTGAAGTCAATGAAAGCCCAACCAAGTTTGCAGGGCGTTGGTAAGATTGCGAAAGCCGAGAGAGCAGGATGACCGAAGCGAACCGAACCTTGCAAACGAGAGAACTAGAAATGAGAAACGCCCCGAAGTCCACCTGACCTCCAGGATCGGGACGCCCAGTGGACGTGACCTACTTTATGTAGTCCACCGAGGCAGGGGAATTCCTGGTTTCCTAGACAAAGGCGGTTGCATTAAATACTTCTCGGGGGAGTCGTCAATTGAGTGTATAGAGGTCTGTGGAAGTAACACAAAAGAATGCCGAAGAAAAACTCACAGAGACGCGATTCGAAAACAATCGAGTTGTTTTACGTATGAACCTGCAAGCCTATGAGGAAGCAACAGCCATAACCCGGTCAATTCAAGAGTTTACGAGAACGAAATAGGGACGAGACGAGCCCTTCTTACCACGATGGAAGAGTGTACCAAAAAAGGACTGAGGAGAATGTACCGAGACGCGAGGTCAGCGCAGAACTTACCTGCGGAGACGAAGGCGATAACAGGGAAGTGCGTCTTCCGCAAAATAGAGAAAAAAAGCTTATTCCGCATAACCTTGGGGTGACCCTTCAGTAGGGAGAGGATTCGAAGAT
>Ga0179593_1546360_pt1 | contig 14753 bp, 14 predicted proteins | sample CZODoug2_1_08_16_FD_185931 | JGI IMG/M metagenome (GOLD analysis project Ga0179593, IMG submission 185931) | Vadose zone soil fungal communities from Angelo Coast Range Reserve, California, USA - CZODoug2_1_08_16fungal (PacBio error correction) | ecosystem: Environmental > Terrestrial > Soil >...
GTCCTTGGTAAGCCGGAGTGCGCGACCACCGACCAGGGTAAAGAGGAATTAGTTTGAACGCTGGCACGCGTAGAAGGGGTTATCGGCGATAAATCTATGGGGGAGCGAAATGAGAGTAGGGAGGAAACGGGAACGAGGCGGGGAGTGATTACTCTCCTTGGGAATTTTTGGGAGTTAAGACGGGAGGGGGGGAAGGCAGCGGGATTGCGAAGGGAAGCCACTCAAAAAGCCCAAAGGCCGCCAGTACAGACTGCGGGAACTTCAGCGCAGAAGGATGGGGAGGGGGTGACCACCAGCAGTGTGTTTAAAGCGGGCGGAAACCATTATGCGTCCGCTGGGGACGGGGGCTCAAGAGCCTGGACGAGAAAACTTCCATCCGGGGGGGGGGTCAGGTGTAGAACTGGAAAGACACGACCTACCGTAGGGACGGATCAAGAACAGGGCGAATAGCCAACGCCGCGCAAGTCTTGGAGGAAGGCGAGGCAGGTCGCTGAAGTGGACGGGATCCCAATTTCCAGCCGTCAATCTTAATGCCTAACGCAAAAAGTAGGGCGTATAGGACGGCCCATCTCTGATTGACGTCAGAGTAGTGAAGGCGCGGGAAGAAGGAATCCAAGCGGAAAAGGAGGGGGAAGGAGAAAGAAGTTCTATGCGCGCCGGATGGGATTTTTTGGGGGGTCTATTGAAGGAGCGGCCTGCAACAATGACCTGAGTACGGGTCGTAAATAGAGAACCGTGGGGGGACAAAAAAAAACGCGCCGAGGTGAGGGTTGCGCGTAGGAAACGGAATCAGTATGTCAAAAGTATGTGTCCAGACTGCAGCGAAAGGCAGAAGGTAACCTGGAAGAGGGTATTGCGGCAAAAATGGCGATTGAATGAACGGGGAGAGGAACTGGTGGCAGGAGGATGGAGAACCATACTACTATCAGAAGCTTATAAAGGCGATGCAAAGGTTCAGCGGGTGGGATCGAAAGGGCGGCCGGGGTAAGGAGGATCTCAACGCTAAAGGACACGCAATCGGGAATTATTCCGCGCGCGGAGGTTCCCGTCTACATTTTGCGTACGAACCTCGTGAATGGAATTTTTGGTATCGGTGGAGGGCAAAAAAGGAAAAAGGTGGAGAAGTTGAGCCTTGAAAAAAATCAAGGATACAGGTCCTACACCGTCGAACGCATCAAAGCCTCCTAAGCGAAAAGGGGTCGGCAAAAAATCTACACTATACGAAAAGGGGACAAAGGAGATACCGGCGGGAAAAGGCAGGTGTGAAAAAGACGAAGGTGCCAAAAAGCGGAAATAACGGGTTGGGGATTAATATGGCCCGTTGTACGGGCATAAAAAAAAGGGTAAAAAACGCCCAACGGCTTTATCGAAGAAGCAAAGGGAATGCTCCCAATTAAGGATGAAAAAAGTTCGTCAATCGGGTCGAAAAACGTGGTCAGTCAAGGGGGGCAGGTAATGTCCCCCCTGTAAAGAAACAGTACAAAATTCTCTTCGCCAAAATCGGCCTTAGAAACGCATGTACGTCTCTGCTTGGGGTGGTTCCTGTATTCGAGGGGACGAAAAAGTCATAGCAGATTCGGGCAAAGAAAATACAATGGGGCGCCCGAGAGGAACCCAAAAGAAGGGGGTTCTCCAAACCAAATCCGTTCTCGGAGGTAGATGCTACTTCAAACTTGGGAAAAACGAAAGTGGCGCAAGAAAGGAAATAAGGGCAATTATTAAGACCAGCGGTGAGCCTCCAGAAAGCAAAAACTGATCTAGGAAAACGACAACGACTTTAGACGTAAGTTGCGAGGACATGTTTTTTGTACTGAAGAAAGGAATCAACAAAACAACGGAGGGGAAGAAGCAGGAAAAACTTGTTGGAGAAATGAAAACTGGTAAAGTCGGTTGTGGCAGTGGGGTTCTTGAACACGAAAAGGACTCACCGCGACTAAAGAGAGAGGGGGGGACGCGGCGCATCTCTGGACCAACAGCGGGGATTACTTCAGAGGGACGACGCCTTCTTTCGAGGGAAGAATGAAGGGACTTGGGATAAGATAATGAAGAGAGGTGGGTCTGGACCTTGCTACATAGAGTCAGGGAGGGACTCAAGCCCGGGCAAAAACAAACTCGGAGGCTCCGCCACTGAGAAGGAGTAGAATCTTTGGGCCGTTGAAATAAGGGGGTGGACATCCATCGAAAAAGTCGGCGAGGAGGACCGTCCTACTACGTGGGAGTCCGCAGTAGGATGGAACGCCCTGAAAGGGAACCTCTTGCGAAATAAAAAGTCGGGGATTACTTGCAATGGGGGCATCGATAGGTGAGAATATCACCGGGAGGAACGGTTTTCCTGAAGAAGTACACCTCCAGGCGGAAGGGTCCAACTGACAGAGGATTTATGCAGAGGGGACGGTTACCTGCTTCTGGGCCATACTTGTACAGAGAGGAGCAGGTCGTGAACTTTAAGAGACACACCGGGAAGGGGCAATTTAGAAGGAACCCGCTTTTCCAGTTAGAGGAGGAGAGATAAAATAAAAGTGGAACCGGCCGGGTTCGGGAGAAAGCAGCGGGCGCAAGCATTAATACATCAAGTTGCGGCGAAAGTGAGGGAAATCCGCAACTGCACCGCGGAATGCAGGAGCACCTGAAGGAAGGGGGAAAGGTCCTTCGACAAAAGGGAGAAGAAGGGGAGATAATCGTATTAGCTGGGGAAGTCGTCCAAAGATCATTCAAAAGGGAGGAAGAAAAAATGACAGAATGGCAGCAGGACATAGGGAAAAGAAGGTAATTGCCAACGAACGATCCGCAGCCATAATTTTGAATGGGGGAAGATGAGAAAAACGAAGGGAAATCAAGAAGGAGAAAAAACTGTTGGTTAGGCAACACGGACGATCTCCGCGAAAGACTTTAACCGTGAACCAAAGGATTTTTGCCTTAACAAGAAAACTGACCAAAGCAGGCCGACCCACACAAAGGAACCACGAAAACCAGCGAAGAACGCTCACTCGCGCATAAAAGCAAACCCCAACCGACCTGGGGCGAGGAGGGGAGGCGTCTCCTAACAGGAAAAGGCTTAACCGGCTGGGCCCACCAATAACGAGGAGAAGAAAACCTGTAGGGGAGGAGAGGTCGGGCAATGTTGACTGCTTAAATGGGGGGGATGACACTTCACAGGCACGCAGCAAACACGAAACGACGGCATTTCTATCCTAGGGGGGGCAGATGGAGCGTATCGTTGTGAAAAAGATCGAGTGATTTCGGGCCGAATGGTTGACGTTGTCAACTTACTTCCAAAAACCAATTGGGGAGATTTTTAAGAATGGAGGAGAGTAAAAAGTCCCCAACGGCCCTGCTAAATGAATGGCACAAGAGGAAAAGAAACGAGAACAGACAGTAAAATCCAAAGCTCTGAAAGGGGGAAGCCATGAGAGGTATTTACGGAAGTGGGGACCATAGAAGGAACACTGTTACATTACGCAAAAGCCGGGGGACCAACACAAGCTTCACAGTCCGCACTTCAACCCCAAGCTGAAGAGAAGAATATCAGGAAGCAGAAGCTATTTAAGTCCACCCTGCTCAACACAGTCAGCTTAGAGGCCGGCGCTCCCTGAACCTTGGCCCAGACCGCGAAAAAACACAGGTCAGAGGTGAAAAAAAAGCAGCGCAAAGGTCAGGGGATGAAAATTCTGTGGACGGTCCACGGCCCGACATAAAAACTCTAATTTTGAGCGACAAGCAAAAAAAAAACCATGGCACCTGGACACCGCGATTCACGGCGTAAAGCCGTCGTAAAAAAACGCCGGAAAATCGAAGGAAGAAAAAGGGGGAGGCTTTGTCTCAGAAGTCGGGGGGCAAAAAAAGCAAGAGGGATTCCATCAAAATGAGCACGAACGTTGCGGCAGGCCGCCGGTCGACAAAGCAACAGGAAGGAAAAGGAGGAAAAGCAAACAAGGGGATGCGTACCTAGAAGATGTTTGTGGGAAGGAGTAGTAGGGGTGACCACACGCCAACTCGTAATTTTTTTGATGATATGGAGAGGAGTAATAAATCCAAGAACGGAACCAAGACTGGATGAGAGACCCAGCCGAATAGGGGGGATATGGACAGGAGGAATAACGGAGGGACCAAGGGTACACTAAGATAAAAAAAAGGGAAGTTCAGGCTTTCGGGGGGGGGTTCCTTTGCGGTCTAAGAACAATTAGTACCATCTAGAAAGAGGATGGCGGGACCGTGTCCGTAACCGGAAAAAAGACGAACAACCGGAAAGTGGAAGCCTTCCCGGGAACGCTCCGATGCGGAGTAGGGGGGGGTTTGGGGGAAAGCAAGGGAAGATCGAGGCTGAGCGCGACAAGGGGGAGGGAGAGCAACTTTACCTGAACTCGGCGTAGTGATATTGAAGCCTAGAAGTCCAGACGAGGCGAAGCCAGGGTGGAGGGGAAGGTAGTGAGGGACAGTTCCGCCACGAAGGGCCAGTGTGTGCGTCGGGGGGGGGGGGGGGGGGAAGTGTGCTTGGAGCGTTGGAGCGGTGGGGGGGCGTGTGGGGGGCGGGCTCTGGGGGTGCGGGGGGAACGGCGGGGGGTTCTGCGGTGATAAAGCGGGCCAGAGCCGTGCCCAAGTAAGAAGTAAAGCTCTTTGAAGCCCAAGAGAGGGTACTTACTCACCTTTGTTTGGGTGGCCTTCATTGGTAGACCATACGAAACTTAACTTATGTTAAAAAGAAAATTCTAAATCGCCCACGAAGCCCGCATCATAGAATAGGGGGGAAGAGATTGCGGGGTCGTCTGTAGCTGGTGTCACTGAAAAAAAAACCCACCTGGAAGACCATTTGGACCACGTAAAATCTTGGGCGCGCGGACCCGAACAGCCCCTCCAGGGTGAAGTATGGGTCGCTTGGAAATATTATTTTACAAAGGACATATTCAGTAGGCTGAGGCGACTTAAAAACGCCGAAATACGCGCCAAAAATAAGGGGGGCAATTGACTAGGAAGCGTAGCGGACCGTATGCTGATGGTAGGGTGTGGGCGGGTCGGATTTATCGTTCCGCTGGTAAGGCAAAAAACCGAGAGAGGGGGGAAAAAAGGGGGGCGCGGATACGAACTCGGGGGGGAAAAGGAAAACCTTCTAGCTAATCCAGCGGAAAGTGGGGAAAAGTTGGGGAAACACGCAGGCAACCATTCTGATGCCAGGAAAGGGAAAAAGAGTTCGTGTGGCATAATTACCGTGGGGAAATTTGAGTAGGGAAAATTCTGCCGAATTGAATGGGAATGAGCGTGCCTCTATGGGAAAACCGACGACGATTCGGGGGGGAATCGTAATAAGTACTCCTTCCTCCCAGCAAGAGGACTTTTGTTAGAGGGGAAAAAAAAGGTCCCGGACTCACTGGACTGAAATCGCAGCAAAAAACGTTCCTCGTTAGGTGAAGGTGTGCCCATCTCAGGGCTAAAGAAAAAAAAAACGCTGGAACTGAATGGGGGAGAAGATAAATGCACTGACCGTGGCGGAGCGTTATGCTTGAAAAAAAATCCAAGAAAGCACGAACCGCGACAAAGGGGGCAAAGAAGGGGATTCGAAGAAGGGGAAAAAAAGGCTAACCGCTAAGCACCCGAGTGATTTGGAAAATCTGCCGAAGTGAAGGAGGTTGAAAACCCTCACAGAAAAAGCGGGGAAGCGGCACGGGGGGTGGCGAGGAAATTGAGTCTGCCGCCGTGACGGAGGGACAAATCAAAAAAACACGAAACCCATAACGCGTGATCAGAAATCTGCCTCATAGCATGAGAAACGACGAAACATGTTTAAAAACGTCAGATAGACTGACGGGGAAGTTCCCCGGCGTAGGAGTTGGCCCCAAAAGGCTCGAAAACCTGGACCCAAATTTCTTCTACCCCCTGAAAAGAGCACCGGAGCCGGTGCGTGGGTTGCACGTTAGTTAGAGAAAACGGAAAAATGCCGCGCACCGGGAAGAAGAAAATAAACCATCGGGGGAAAATCGTAGTCCCCAAATAAGCGAATGAACAACTCGGACGGCGTAAAAACCAGTCCGCTGGAGCCTCTTCACAAAGAAGGGCGCGAGTGAGAGGAAAATGAGGTCAAAAAAGAGAGGGGACCTCCCGAAAGGCAAGAAGGCTCACTCCCCAACAAAAAAAGTTAGGGAGCAGTATTGCGCAAATGGGGGATGCGACTCAACAAACGGAGGAGGGGAAAAAGATCATAAAATCGAGAGTCTGACAGCTTGACAAAGCGGGTGTAGGGAGGAGGTGGCGGGCAAAAAGAGGAGGCTCACCGGAGGGGAGACATATCAAAGGGGAATCTATAGTAGAGCCACCAGGAAGAGGGGGGAAGGATAGACAGGACGACGGCGTCTGCGAGGAGAGACATCCAGTCAGGCTATGGGGGGGGGACTAAAGTGCGACCAACCGTAAAGTTTATGCGGCAGTCTGGGCGGAAGTGACACTTGAAATCTCAAGCCGCGCAAAACGGACAAACTCAAGAGACAGGCCCATAAAAGAGCGCAGGGAATTTTTAGTGCGAGAATGACAAAAAAAAAAAGGTGGGACTTCACCGCGCCTACGCAAGGGAGACTCATTTAAGGGCCAGAATAGGAGAAGCTACACTGTTCAGAGCTTATTGCCGCATAGGAGATCACGAACGTTCGTGCGGAGGGACTTTCCGTAACAGTCAAGGGAAGTCCCTTAGATGCAAGGAAACAGGGGTCGCGGGCAGTTACGGGGGTTGATCCTCGGGAAAAACTACGGGGGCCATAAAACGAGTGAGACGTGAGGAACCGAAGGGGATTCTAACGGTAGCTTTGAACCGAGAGCATCGGCTCAAAGGGCCGGGGAGGTCGGAGGGTGTCGTGAAAGTCCTGTGAAACTCTGGGTAAATTGGGATATCGGGGAGGTGACTTGGGACGGCCTAAGATAAAAAAGGCCGGTGAAAAGAAGGGTTAGAAGGACCGCCATGAGCTACCTAAAATGACTCAGTACTACTATATCAAAGGGGGCGACGCGCTGCATCCGACGCCTCAGGGAAAAAGATCAATAAGAAAGGTGGTGCAGTACGGCGTACACTTATACACCTGGCAAGCGTATTCTGTATTCGGTGCAAAAGCCGCGAACGCTCAGGAACCCATGGTTCAATTGGAGGAAGCAAAGGCCCGGAGGGGTACGGGGCGTATAAAAAAAGACGCGCGGCCGCGGGGGGGCAAAGGGAAAAGGGGGGCGAGGATCTTTCTAACAGAAAGTAGAAGCATGAAGAGCGCGAAAAAAGTAGTAACAAGTGAGAGAGCCGACGACTTTAAAAACGTATGTTACCAGGGCCTTTGCAAACACCTCTCCGACGTCCAAGAGAAAGCACATAAAAGCGCGGAGCGATAACGCCTTGGGACAGACCGCCCACCGAACTGGGGGGGCGGATGATGGTTTAACAGGGGCGCACTGACATATGAACGTCACGTCGCGGTGCAACGACAAAAAAGAAAAAGAAGAGAACCGGAAGGGGGGGGTTACGGGTGCGGGCAATAGGGGACGCGGATGTTAATTCCTGGGACATGGCCGGGAGTCTAAAATGAGCGCGAGCGGATCGGATGCGAAGAGGGCGTGAGAAGTAGGTAAGGGCTGTCCCAATGGAAAAACTGCAAACCCTGTCGTCCGTGAAAGACGTTCGATCGGGACCAGGGGGAGCAAGCGGACCTGGGAATTAATGGGGAAAAGGACGCAAAATAACCTGAAGGAGCAAAAAATCACTCGGGCCGGCGGTCATCAATGAAAAAAAGCAGGTGTAAAGGAGGGCCTGTGCAAAAAAAAAAACAAAACCCAAAAAAACAAAAAAAAAAAAAACCAAAAACAACACCAAACAACGGGTGGGGGGAAAGTCAGACGCACGACCGGGAATACTACCAACTCCAACGATAAGCATCCTCGGAAAAGTACTGAAGGCGAATAAAAGGCCTAAAGGCCAGGTCCTTTACACAAAGAAAGTCCGCTTCAGGGGCGACATCCAGAGAGATGAAAAGCCTCCCTAGAAAAAAAACCTGGAGAAGAACGTCAACGCAGCTAACCTTGAAGTCAGCTGGGGGCATGTGTCGAGGAAATGCGTTTACTGTTAACTTGGACCCCGGCTGAAGAAGAGAGGAAGTGGGAACATTAGCCAAAAAAACCAACCAAGTGGAACGAACCGTTGAACGGAAGGGATTTGAACAAAAGCGGAGGAAAGGGATACGCCGGCAACGCCGAACCAAGCCGAATCGCAAGACCAGTGTTTCGGAAATTTTATCAGCCGTCCTGGTTTCGAGGTAGGCCATAGCCAGAGACATTATGAATAAAATCAACAGCGAAATAACGTTTAGGAGCCGCGGTCGGGGAAGGAAGTATCAAACTCTCAACACAAACAAGATTATTATTACGGGAATGGGTGCCTGTTGAAGGAGGCAGCCGGGGCAGAAAAGAACAATTCGTGATCGAGGTTTATGGGAAGGTTATGGGCAGAAGAACATCAAAAAAAAAAGACGTTGATAGGGACAAAATGAAGCAAAGGGGTCCTGGCGAGGGAAGGCTTGGGAAAAAGTCGGCTGGAAAAGGTCTGGGGAACTGAACGGAAGGAGGAAAAAGCGAGTCAGGTGTTTGACACTTGTTTGATGGGCCCGTGAGAGAAAGGAAAGTTAAAAGCTCGGCACTGTACCGGGGGGGGGGTAAAAAGACAAGAACCACCTGCAAAGTGAAAACAGTCAAAGTGTGAAACGGGAAGAGGAAAGGAGTTTTCGGTTCACGGCGGGGCGATCTGAGAGAGGAGCGAAGATTGAGCAACGGGGGAGCCGACGGCGGGACTTCCTTGATAGGAAGAGAAAGGAATGCGGTTTACGAAGGGCCGTTTGAGGGGGGGAGTAGGCTAGGGACAGTTCACGAAACCACTCGTAAACCGACCGTATCACAAGGGAGAGCGAAGGCCGAGGAGGTTGGAGGAAATAGTCAAGGAACCAGCGGCCGGAAACCATTTAGAATGCGTGACGGGGCGAAAGCCGACTTTAAACAGTGACACAGCTTGTTTGGTCCTTCTGTTGGAGAACACATAAGAAAAAGGAGGGAGGGACGGATCACACCTCGAGGGATCCAAAAAGACCAGGAAAAAAAAAAAGTCAGTATAGCATTCCGCGTTCCTGTCTCTTCCTGCCTTGAACGCTGCCATCCATTTCCAGAGGCACAAAGAAAAACAATGGAACGCCGACCGACACTGCCAGGTTTTCTATTGGGAAAAAGAGGGGAGGCCCTCTCAGGGTGACTATGTCTAGTCATACGGGAAAAAATGAAAAAGCCGTCATCAATTATGCGAACAAGGTTCGGTATGATGGCCAGTAGGTATTATCGCGGGGCAATAGGCTTAGGTATGGTTGGGGATGACTGTGTGTAATGGCCCTTGTAAAGGGGAAAAAAAAAGGAACTAATAGTAATGTCTGCGCGTATATAGGGGTGTTGACGAAAACCGTCTCAAGCAGAGAGAAAGAGGAGTTCCGCCCGAAACCATTCCATAATCAACCAAGTAGCTTGCAAGCGGAAGGTGTCATAAGTTAAGGGGTATTCATATTTAAATTCTAAAGTCGGGAAAAGAATGAAAGTAAGGGATGCTGGGGCCGCTTTTCCACGGCCTAGACGCGAAAGGCGTGAGGTTGTACGCCGTCCGGCACCGCAAAAAGTTCGGACGGGTGTGCTGGCACTTTCCGAAGGGTGCGGGGTCAGCGGCTCAGGCGCCAGGGAAAAGCCTCGAGAAAGAATAGTATTCACACGCCGGGTAGGGGGAACGAGAATTCGTAGCCCTAACCCAACTGGAAAGTGTTTATAGGGGGAAGCGAAAAGGAGAACCGGGTGCGTCTAGTGAGAACCCGCAGAAAGGAGGAAAGGAAATCACGTCGAGAGAAGTCCTTAGGGTCCTCCAGAGGAGGACCGCGCCCGAACGAGATGGCCCTAGGGGATCAAGTAAAAAAAAAGAGGGCCTGCAGTAAAGGAATGTGGACTTCCTTACTTCAAATAAGAGGGGTGCGGATGGCAAAGAGTGGCTGGGAAAGGTACTGAAGGCCGAAGGGACGGATTCCGCAGAAGAGTCCACGCCTGAACTTGACTATGAGATTCAGCAGAGGGAAGAGAAACGGGGAATGGTAGTAGAGTGAACAGCGGCAGACCGTTGTAACACGGAGGCGTATTGGTCCCCAAAAAATTAAAGACGCAACCTGGACACAAACGAGGGAGATAGAGACGGGCTGAGCATCAGGGGGGAACCGTTGGGGCCGTGAAGGGGAGCAAACACGGGCAATGGAGAGAAAATATGACGGAGATAAAAACTAAACAGAAGCTTTGTATCACGAGAGTAAACCCAAAAGAGAGAGCTGTCAGAGGAAAAGAAAGACACCGATTCGTCGTAGCTACTTCACAACGCCGTTGGCGGACGAGGACGATGCAAAGGATTGAAGGGACTACTCTCGTTGATAAAGAACGGGGCACCCACCGGATCTCAACGCAACCAACTACTGGGAGAAGAGAGTTATTGAGGAAATTTGTTTGAGATCGAAACAAACGGAACTAGAGAGATGAGAAAACATTGGAAAGAAAAGAAAGGAAAGCATGGCGAAAGTCTTTTGGGGCCGGGAATGCGGTTGACACAGGTGGAGGGATCACCGAACAAGCATAAGGCGGGAATCACATCTGACGCCAATACGGGTAAAAGTGCTCAGCGACGGGAAAACTGGGATCTTAGATGTTTGCACGACCGTATGCTGGGGGGGGGGCAAAAAGAGAACAAATTCGGGGGAGGGGCAGTGCTACGTCAAGGGGAGTCAGGGAAGGTACGTTTGGCGCGAGAAACCCTACAAATCAGAAGGATACCTTAAAAGGACGCAGGCGAGGATAATCTTGGACAGGGGGAGAGGTTAAGGGGGATCAATACGCAAGTCGCCGGGGAAAACAAAGAGACGAGTGAGAAAGGGGGGGGACCGACTAGGGAGAAGGGATAGGATGCAGCCTTCCTTAAGGCCCGGCGTTGAGCGATTGCTGAGGGGGGGGAAATCAGGCGTCAATATGACCTGAAAGGGAGCAAAGTCGGAAGCTCAAGAAAAAGGGACGCTGGGTGAGACGCATGGGGGTCACATGGTGAACTGGGCAACTGATCCAACGAGGAGTTGCTGGCAGCGTTGATGGGGGAACAAAAAGGCGGGGGCAATAGGGTCGGGGCACAAACTTAAGTGAGTGAAACAAAATTGGGTCGCAGTCAGGGTAAAGGGACCCCAGGGCAAGGAGGCGCGAAGAACAGAGGGGAAAATCCATTGTCAGGACGGGAGACGCCATGACACTCAACGCTAAGAGTAATAGAAGAGAAAAGAGGGTCTCGAATTAGACCGCCGTAAGCCGGAGGGGTAGAGGCAAAAAGTCCAAAACTTTTATTTTCATGTTCGTGCTTACACCGGTCTCATTTCTTATTAGGAGATGGCAAATCATATTCAAACGGATAGTAAAAGGGCATTCAAGGGCCCGAAGACATGAAATGAAGAAGGACTGATGTCCACATACCGGCTCTGCGCGCACCATATGGGGGCTATGGGTCAGGAGGAAGAACCGACAGGGGGGAAAAAAGGAAAAGGGAGCGATGTTTTTAGTAAGAAAGGGACGTAGGAAAAATCCGCTACAACTTTTAGTTAGGGAAACCATGATGGGGGTAAGGCACCGCTAAACGAAAATCACCTACCACATAAACGAATCAGCAGGACCTAACGACCTGGGAGAGACTCCCCAGAACTTGGTGCAGGAGGATTACTTTTGACGCAAATCATTGAATGATCGCGTCACCTACGAGAAGGGGCACGAAAAAGAAAATCAATAAGAAAAGGGCATTCGTGTTCGTTGTTGGGGCACGATGGGCAGGCTGGAAAAGGGGGGGGAAAAGCAAAGTCTGAAGCTGAAAAAAGACTGGGAGTAAATAGCTAGGCGCGGGGTTGGCGATAACGAGGAGGGAAAAAAATCCGCAGGCGGTACGGGGTAAGGTCGAAAACTGGACGGGACAAAAAACCGGGCCGTGAGCACGTCTTAAGGGGGGACGGGCCAAGCAGACTGGGAAGGATGGACGGAAGGGGGGTTTGAAACTATAATTTACTACTCAGTTGCAATCCAAGAGAGCCGGAATGGGGAAAGAGCACAGGTGTTTACGGAAGGGGGGTGCCGATGGGCGGAACGGGAAGAAAAAGAAAAAGAGAATCCATCCACGCCGCAACGTCAACAAAAGAATTAAAGGAAGAAAGATCATGCCTACAAATAAGGAGGGTACCGTTTACAGCCTAACGATCGAAAGCCGGGGGGTATGGAAAAGGCCTCCCGTCAGCCAGCGGCAGGGGGAAAACACCTGGAGGAGTCAAACTTAGGTGTTCGGGCCTGCGGTTAAGGAGCCGGTACAAGCGACATCCCGCGCCAGATGAGTCGAGGAGGGGCGAAAAAAAAAAAGTGACACAAAGCAGGCCCTCATTTCAGGCGGTCCCAAAAAGAAGTCGTCAAAGACCGGGGAAATTAAACAAGTTTCGGCGGGTGACTGAGGAAGGTAGGGGTTCGAAGGATGGGCCTATCCGTCAGGTTCGGAACCAATGCACGAGAACGTTGGCGGGCGCGCGTAGGAAAGAAAAGAAAACACGTCTCTTAAAAACAACAAAGAGAGTAAAAGAGGTTTTGAGAAGGTGAATTCCGGTCGAGAAGCACAATTTCTTATGTGGGGTAAATGGTCTATTTCTATGCATCCCGAACGACGGCTGATAAAAAGCCTAAAACAGGGGGATGCGTCCGGAGTCCGGTCGGCGTGGAGGAAAGGGGGGAGAGAATCTTATCGGGAGGGGACGAAAAGGTTCGGACCACTTGTTGGTCTTGCGCAAGTGCGAACCATTCCAGCGAGGGGACGCCGGGAGGAGGGGGACGGGTTAGAGAAAGCTTCATCGACCAGGAAATTTGACGGGCCGACCTGAGTTTAACGCTACCCGATGACGTATGTAGGGTAGAGGCAAAGTTAGATCTAGTTAGGAAAAACACGTTCTTGGAAAGAACGGAAATGAACTTCGGGCGGAGGCAGTCCACCAAAATTAGAAGACGGCTGTTGACGGAGGGAAGCGCGTGTTCTTGGTCCAGGCGGGAGTGCGGAGGACAGGGGAAGGACGGCAACAAAGGCACGCCTGACCACCTGCGGGCATGCAAGGGCGAGATTGGAGTTGGCCACCTGAGATGAATCAGGATAGGTTTTGACCAGCGCGTGCACCAGGGTAGGGAGGATGCTGTGGGAACGGCGGGACCTCGGAAACGGGTCCGCCCAAGGGGGTTGTGGAAAGACTGGGGAAGACCTACAGGCAAAGAAAGCATTAGGAAAGGCACGAAAAGAAGTCGATCTCCACAAAAGAAGCGCAGCTAAGGCGTATAAGAATAACGGTTCTTCGGGAAAGAAAAAAAAAAGTTCAAAGTCAAAAACTCGGGGGGAAATTAACTAAAGCCACCTGCCAGGGGGGCTATTCTAATCGTATGTGAAACCGGCAGTAAGTTCACGGGAAGGACCTAAGGGTCCATGAAAGACGTCAGTCAGGAATCCGCGCAAACAAGAAGGGGGAGGGCGCTATTGAGTGAGGCCCGTTATTCGGGGAATGTTGGTCGGGCTGAGGAAGGACTGGGGTCAAAAGGACCTATATACTTGTAAAGTCGTGAGGATCTAAATGGGGGAACAAAAGATCTCTCTCACTTAGTGGGAAGTAAGACGATCAGGCCCATCGCCATTGAAGAAAGGGGAAGAAGTCCGAGGGACGGTGGCATAATACCATTGATCACTAGGGCCGGAAATTAATGGGGAAGGATAAGTTCGCTGCGGTTGGAAGGAAGGAAGACTAACGTCATGCCGAAATGCAAGGTGTACGCTGTCAGAAACATGGCACATAAAAGTGGACGGATGGAGTGAAGTCCTCCTTTATTTCAGAGAAAGAGGGCGGAAACGCCCGAGTGGGAAAAGAGGGGAAGATCTCAGCGTGAGGCCGCGAAACTCAGTTGCGGGCCCCCAAAAGATTGGGAAAAAAGTTTTATCTTTGGGAGAAGGAAGACACGACCGTAGTGTGAGGAGGCTTTATGAAGAAAAAAAATGTCGAATAATATGGACGACACGGCGAAGGGGGAGAAAAGTAGGTAAAAGTATCAAGAATGTCCAAAAATCGACCCAGGGCGAAGAATCCCTAGGGGAACGGAAGATCGTAAAAGAATCAGATGGACACGTCCTTACAAAGAGAGGGCAGGTTGCGCAAGGGGGGGGGAGTCCTTGCACGGCTGGCCGCCGCCAGCGGGCAACGCGGAAGAATATGAAATCGAAGGAAAGAGGGAACCTGACCGTAGTCGGGAAAAAAGCGGACAGAAAAGAAGAAGGTAAACCGTTTAAAGCAGGCTCTTAGTAAAAAGGAAACAGAAGGAGAACGGTCACAAACCGAAGAAGGCCTGAGACCTGCTTGGTTTTGGAAATGCGGCTTTGAAGCGAAAACGGGCAATGCAAGAAAGAGGGACGTCGCAAGAAAATACGACGCTTGGTCCAAACCTCATCAGGCCAACAACTAAGGTAGGGCTCTCAAGAGAAAAGAAAGCTCGAAATCGGAAGGGCTACGTAAAAAACCGGTGGCTCTAAGAAAGGAAAGAAATTTTGAATAGTATGACAAGGGAAGAACAATCAATCCCAGTGGCAACCCCCAACCCACAAAAAGGTTAGAGGGGGCTCAGTTATTTCAAGAAGGGGT
>Ga0179593_1449088_pt1 | contig 14752 bp, 11 predicted proteins | sample CZODoug2_1_08_16_FD_185931 | JGI IMG/M metagenome (GOLD analysis project Ga0179593, IMG submission 185931) | Vadose zone soil fungal communities from Angelo Coast Range Reserve, California, USA - CZODoug2_1_08_16fungal (PacBio error correction) | ecosystem: Environmental > Terrestrial > Soil >...
CTGTCAAAGCAGTGAAGGAGATCACAGCTGAAGATGGCGCAATTTCAGAAAATCTCAGCCTACCGGCTGCGGAGTGTACCAAGGTAGGAGTTTTGCTCACCATTGTCTCTGGGAGCGCCCTCATATTGAGTGGCGTCCTAGTCGGGGCTGTCCAGTGCTGTTTCCCAGGCTCAAGATAGAGAGGGGGTTGAACGTGAAACCCCGGGGAGTGAAGGGGGGGAAGAAAAGCAACTGTCGGCTGGACTACCAGAAAAGAGAAGCTTTGACAAAAACAGGATTCGCGAAAGGGTACGTGAGCCGGGACACGAGAAAAAGGAAGCAGATGAATTTGGAAGGAGCAAAACAAGGAGAGGAGAAAAACATGTTCGCAGTTGGATCTCGCAAGGCGTGAGAGAGGGATCGGAGGAGAAAGAACTGACGGAAAACCATGCGGAACAAGAGGGGGGAAAAGTGAGCGAAAGTCGAACGTTGCGGGGGAGGGGTATGACAGAAAGCAGCCATCATGTGCAGGGCCTGTAAAGGGGAAAAAGAAGGAAGCATATGAATCGAGAGGGACCGAACAGGCATGGAAATCACGTGCGAAAAATCAGACTAGAAATCTCAAGCGCCTTCGGAGTTACGGGCAGCTCAGAAGGACGCACCCGCATGAATTGGAAATAAAAGAGAAAGAGGGGCAACTTGTATCAAGAAAACTTGGGTGATCCTAGGGGAGGACCGAAAAGAGGAACGTACCCAGCCACAAGAAAAGGGAAAAGGGGAGGGAAAAAAGGGGGAGTTGCCGCCTCAAGGACGAGAGAACGCACTCGAAGTTCAAAAAAAGAGGAAGAAGCATAAAGGAAAATGAAAAAGGTGCCTGCAGGAATGCGGAGGAGTCCGAAAGAGGGAGAGTTTTCGGACCAGGGGGCATTCCAATATCAAGAACTCCAATGACCAAAAAAAATAGCAGGAGAGAGAAAACAAATAATTTTCCGACACATTCCCTGAAGAAAACTCTCAAGCGAAGGAGGCAAGTCAGCGCAAGGAGGTGGCCGAAACGGAAAAACACCCCAACAGGTTCATCATAATTAAAAAATGCAACCTTCCAAAACGGCAAAGAGAAGATAACAGGGGACGAGGCGGCGGACGTTGAGCGCCGGTGTTTCGAGGTGGCCAAGAGAAAGAGGTCCGCCGCCAACAAGGCCGCCAAAAAATGGACGATTCTCAGGAAGAGAAACGGTCGAAAGAAAACCTGCTCAAGTGAATTACGGGTGGGAGGAGGCCGAGATAGGATTAAGGGAACCAATCCCACTCCACGCAAAGCAAAGAGTGGCACTATGGCCTGAGGAGACTCATAGAACCAACGCAGGCTGCCGGAATGGATAAAGTAACGACCCATTCGAAAACACTGAACGGCCATCTGAAGTCCGCAAGAAAGGAGAAGGAACCAAAAAAGAGGCCGTGGGCACCGTGAAGACGGTGATAGATCGTCTCGCAACAGTACCGCCGTTGGTATGAAGGAGAGGAGTCAGTGTGGCTGGGCCGAACAAGATGCTGACAGAGAAACCGGATTGACCTCAGACCAGAGTAAACAGGAAGAAGCCGTAAGGGATTAACACAAAAAGCGGCAGGTAGGAAGCAATCGAAGGCACTTGTGGTCAACGCAGTGGCCTGAACCAAGTCCTGGCGAGGGGAAAAACATTGACGTCCTAATCCCGAAAAAATAATGAGGGGGACAAGGACATGTTACTACCGAGACACAAACAGTCAGGACCGCCCGTTAAGGAAAAGTAAAAAAAACGCAGGAGGGAAAAAATAACCCTTCACGAATAAAGAGACGACGGCCTTAAATCCCCGGGGTAAGCAGGGGAGGGAGATGTGTAAGTCACAAAAAGCAGATTGTCGAAAAAAAAACGCAAAAAGTAGAGCGACACTTAGCTTGTCACTAACCTGACAGAAGAAAGAGCGATCCACGATAAAACTGAATCGCGACAGGCACGTGCATAGGCAACTTTGGGGGAGAGAGGAAGCAGAGAAAGGAGGCGACCAGGGCAGATACAATACTTCGGAAACTGACCCGAGCAGAAAATGGGAACAGGAAAAGAGAAAACGGCTGCACATCAAAAAGCGAAGTCGCCTAGTGAAAAATCCCAGACCAATGAGCCGGCCGGGAAGAATAAGGGAACAGTAACAACGAGAGAGAGGAAATCACCTGACACCAAGGAAAAGGAAGGTAGAAAATAGAAACCGCCGGTGGTGATGTGCAATAGAGGGGGGAAGACAGCAGTACGGAGAACTCAGTCAGGTCGCCGGGCACGGTGAAATCTTCGATGCAGAGAAAGGAGCTACTGGCGAGAAGAACGTAGGGGGCCGAGCACCATTCGAAAAGACTAACATAGAATTGCACGCGCCTTCAGTATAAGCGGATTCGCGATCAAAAGATGAGGGCTCTTCGTCAAAAGGGAACGAGGGGACGCTCAAAAGACGCAAGCTCCTTGGGGGGTAACATGTACCAAAGGCCAACCTTGGAAAGATAAGTAGTCTAGTTATGCCGCTAGAACGGGGGGCAAGTCGGCTGGCTGCAGTCTCCGGGAGAATGAGGCGAAAGGGATCACCAACAGGCAGAAAGCCAAGAATGGGTTCGGGATGCTCAAACTCAATCTTGGTGTTGACCGCGGAAAGACGAGCGCAAAGGAGAGGGAACCCAAAGTAGACGTGCTTGACGATACAGTGTTGAGCACGCGCAGGGTGACAAGGGAAGAGTATCAGAGAAGAAGTAAGGAACCCGAGTTCTGAACCACGTAGGGCAAATCTAAAGACCAGAATACCGCACAGTCGTATCCAACAGACGCGGAGCGTAGGTCATCGCGAAGTGACTATCACACCGCGAGAACAAGTTACCAAAAATTGGGGGGGGGGGAGAGAGGAAGAAACGCAGGCTTCAAGGAACTAAGGACCTCGATAGGTCATAGAGTAGGAGGACTTGGGGGGCCCGCATCTCAATATTCTCAGCGAGATGATAACACGCAGCGCGAAGGGACAGACTTGGGAGCGCAAGAAATGGAGTGGAGGATTTGGAAAAAGGGCTCACCCGATGTGGGAAGCCAAGGCAGGCCTTCAGAAACGAGCACAGCGGGAGGAGGCCAAGAAGTTGCTGGCTGCGAGAACGACTGCTATGGGTGAAAGAGAGATTTTGCGAACTGACCCCTGTTGGGAAAAATAGAAAACACGTCTCTCAACGCAGCCCAAACAGTAGTCTCGGCGTAGAAAACACGGAAGTTGACCTGACGGGCGTTGACAAAGCTGCAGAACAACGTTGAGGCGACCTAGGCGGGCCGCAAACCCTCTTCTTCTTATAAGCGCGAAAGAGTTAAGCACGGGCAAACAAAGCTGTAACCGGATAAAAAAACTTCAGGATGAAAGGGACGCATGAATGCTTAAAAAGAGGAGACCGCTTCAACGGATTCGGCGAAGGGGCGCGTGTCTACGGCCGGGGAGAGTAAGTTCCCAGAAACTCTAGCCCGAGGACGAAAAGGGAGAAGGGGGAATATGCCCGTTCGAAGAAGGTCTGAGTCAGCGGTCTTGGAAACTTTCGAGTTCTCTGCACCGCGACAGAGGGAAGAAAAGACCTCGCTAAGGAGGACGGTTTCTGGCATAGGGCCGTGCCACGGGTTGTAACCGCGCGAGAAATGTAGCGTCAAGAGATACATAGAAGAAAATAAGGGAATAAGAACCGGGGCTGCGCTGCAAAAAATTGTCGATCGTCTGATGACTCGGAGAAATCAAGCTCGCGCGGGTCAAGAGAGCACGAAGAGGGGATGAGAAATAGGTCAGGAGAAAGGAAGTGGGCCCTACTGGTAAGAGACTCTCATATGTGGGGAGAATTTAAAGACTCAAAGAAGCGGAGCTCACGCTTCAAACAACAGGTATGAAAATATCGGACCCGTATTTTCCGGAGCACCATCAAAAAAGAAACCGCTCGGGTGAAAGAGAGCCCTCGCCACCAGCAACGGAAAAAGAAGAGGAGTTAACGTCAGGAGCATTCGCCTCATCTATCGCCCTGCAGAAAACGAGGATTGGGGCAGCGACGGAAAGGGATCACCCCCCAATTTGACTGGAGAGAACACGGAGGCTTGAGAATACTCATGAATCAATTAAGTCATTGACTTCAAACTTCTTGCCGGAACGGTGAAGGCTAAAGAAAAGAAAGAAAAATAATAGTCGGGGTGGAACTCTGAATGCTTTCCGGCAAATTTTACCGAATGGGTCTTACGGAAAGGAAGGAGAAGCATCTGTGTGAGACTTGGGAGAAAGCATAAGATCAAAGGAGGGTGAAGGGCACTCACTAGAGAAGGGAGGGGCATATTATTTCTCTGCTTGGATAGACACTTGCCAGCTGGCAAAACTGGAAAACCTCAAAAAAATGTACAGAAGGAACTGAAAGAAGAACGAAAGCTAATAGAAATCAAACTAACATTTGACACTTCCAGAAGGCAAGAAGACTTCTACCGTTATCTAAAGGCGGGGGGGGGAAGGATGAGAAGGTAAATGTGAGATCAGAACATACGCTTGACGGCTTACATCAAGAACTCTCACAACGGAGGGAAAAAAAAAGAAAGAGGACGGGGCGAGAGATAGAGGAAGCAAGTGGGATGCTGAGAACATCGAATAAGCAAGCCAGGGCGCCTCTCGAATGACCAGCGTTTACTCATAGGCGTCGTCGGGTCTAAGAATAAGGGGGGGGTCTTCAGAACAGGGCACTCGCCCCCCAAAAAAAGACATGGTGGGGCAATTTCAGGAAAAGAGTTCGGGTCGGGAGGTGTGGCAGGTTTCTTGGTTGCGCAATCTCGAGCAATCATTAAGTTGGGGGAAGGAATGAAAAAACATTTGTCCTGCAAAGAGGTTGCAGGAACAAGGGGGGGACGAGGAGTTACTTGTGGCACACGAACAAGGGAGGGGCTGAGTGACCGCCAAGGAGAGGTTGGGGAGGATAAACTTCGAGGTCTATTATTGGTGCGTGAAGCGGGGGGACCCATGGGAAGTCTCAGATGTGGGCCTCGCACATCATTGCCCTACACATGGGTGGCAAAAAACTAACAGAGGGCCCGCGCTTATCGAAGAAGAGAAAGAAAGGGGTCTCTTTTCTGGCGATTTTTGGGGAAAATTAGACTGACTTATAATACAGCAGGGGAAAGGGAGGTGGCGAGGGGCTCAGCGACCTCGAGATTTTGTCATCCGGGCGACAGGTACGGGGCTATTTGAGAGAAAGCGTGGGAAGACGAAGGGAACGGGTGAAATACGGGCAAAGGTCGCCATCGGTGATCGGTCCACTAGGCAGGAGGGAAACGCGCCGCGCGAACCGACAAAGGCGAAGGGCTGCAAAGTCCTCTATTCGCGCGCGGAGATCTCATTCGTATGGGGGGATGTGAGGAGGAAGCTGCTCCGCAGGACAAAGCCATTATGAGAGAGCACAAAAACGCGCGTGTAGTCAAAGGGGTCCATGAATGTGGGGGCGAAAAAAGTTCAAAAAAAAAAGTGGGTAACCCCCACGCATGGATCAGCAATGGCCAAGAGCAGGAGGGGGAAAAAAGGGTCGAGGACCTAAAACCCCAAGGGTGCTAAAGCTAGCGCGCCAATGATGAAGTCAGCAGAACCTGAAATCAGAAGAAGGAAAAGAGAAAGGTCATGGCCACGCAATGAGATGCGGCCGGGCAACTATGGTGGTGAAACTCTCGGCTGAAAAGCGAAAGAAAAAGGGCCAGAAGAAGAGGGGAACCCACGTAAGCGTTGACCGTAATCCGTCTTCCACATAATAAGGTTAGACCCCACCCTGAGAATACGGTTCACGACATAGGGAAAAGGCGTCAATCACCGGGCCAGAGAAGCGCGTGGGAACCGCCTCGGCCTATTAGAAGTTCGCTCATCTGGGAACGGCCGGCAGGGGAAGGGATGAAACTTGGGGGGTAAAAGCCGAATACAGAAGTGGTAGAGCGTGGGCGGTCGGAAGGTGTTAGCGACCGGGGGGCGGTAGGTGGCCAAGATCCTTTCTGAGGGCAACGAGGCCTCGCCGGAGAAATCGCCTCTTCCCCACCGGAAGACAGGAGAAAGGACAAGCTGAGCGAGAGACAGTCAGATTCTGGCCGGGGCCTCAAAAACATCGGTAGTAGGCTTCGCGGCCGCATGCAAAAAAGCTTGAGGGGAGGAAAACAAAGAGAGGTCACTGTGGCACTGGCGGTATGAAACTAATCGAGCCTTGCTTACAAGGGAAAAATTTGGACAGGGAAAGAAGACGGAGCTGAGGGATGCCAGAAACGCTTTACCCATCCACGAGCCATTCCGGCGCAGCCTTCGTCATTGCGCCACCAAGCGGAAAGGGGAAGCTTTGCCGAAGAGGGGTCAGATTGCGCATCTGCAGATGCCTACCTGCGAGGAAAAGACAGGATTCTCTCTGGACTCAGATGAAGCGGAAGGGTATGTCCTGGGATAGATCAGATGCCTTGCGCCCTTCAATGTTCATTAGAAGAGATTACATACGACTGGGCAACAAGGCTGAGAATCTCCGCGGGAAAAAATGAAAAACGGGAGCCAAAAGTAGAGACACGTCGAAGGGGGAGTGGGGGTCAACGCATTCGCACTTCGACCGCGGCCACACATTGATCGGGAGAAGAATACCTAAAAACTCCAGATGGAAGGAGGGGACTCGGGGGCGGACAGAAAGCTCGCCTGGGCCGCCCTATCAGGCGTACCATAACGAATTCGGGGACCAGACCATGCCCCGTGTCTCGTCGCCCAGAAAAGGGAAACAAGAAGGTCATCCTCGAAAAGTGGAAAGGGTGAAAGGGAAAAAAGCAGAGGTGGGAGAAGTAATCAAGGGGAAAGAGAGATAAGTCACGAAGAGCTTGTATGAAGTTCGACGAACGAAAAAGCACTCCAAATGATCGAGAAAAAGCCAAGACGCGGACGAAAAATAGAGAGGGGGAAGGGCCAGTGAGAAAGGTAGCGGCCAGAGAACAAGATCTCACCTTTTCAGAGGAACTGGTGCAGCTCCCCGACTTGCCCGTAAAAAGGAAAGGGTCCTTAAACCTGGAAAATCAAGGGAAAAAAAGACCACTCACGGCAGCGTCTTGGAGAAGGTGCGCTCCGGTCATTCAGCAAAAAATCGGGGGCCGGCCGGCCAGTTTTAATCCTCTCAAAAAAAAAAATAGGAAAAGGATGATCTTAAACCGAAGCCCGCCCCCGATAAGGGAGAGTAAAAAAAGTATGCGAAAAAAATGGAAGGGAGGGGGGGATGGGACCGTGAATGTGAACCATGCCGGTACTAAAAACCACCTCGAAGGGGACTTGCACGTCGAGGATCAAAAAGAACTGGGAATCCCTGGGACTAAAAGGGGCTAGCGGGTCCTCGACCAGGGCGATCACCGGGAAGACAGGCGGTGAGCTTCGGCATTACTAATAGGGGCCAGATCGTAAAGTGCTTGAAAGGCATGAAAAGCTTTCATTGTGACGCATAAAGGCGAGAGGAATTTGAAGAATCTGCTTGGGGGGAAAACGGAAAAAAGCGCCGACAGCGGTCATCCTCGTAGGACCGTCTCTTTAGGAGGACAACGGGCATGGAAAAGCGTTCCCCTTGGCAACGATGACTAATGAGGGAGGGTCACAAAGAGTTAGTGCGGCAAAGAATGGAGTTTGGATTCAAGCTCCCGAGATCTTTGTGTGGCCGCTGGAATGAGAAGAAGAGCCGACTGAGTTAAACGAGGCATTAGAAAGGTCGAAACCGGTGATAAAGAGGGCAGGAAGGAACCGCATTACGAAGTCTCGCTGGACGAATGGGCAAGACGGTTCTGAAAACGTGCGAAGGGCGAAGCGATAGGACGAGTCCCAGTAAGCCTCGCTAGGACCACATATAACGCGGAGAACAGTTTCAAGAGCCCACGAAGCGGCAGGGAACGCAATCGAAAAAGCTGGAGGGGGGCAAAGCCGGAAGGCCGCTGGGTTTGAAGAGACAGTTCTCTGAATTGCGCGATGGTAAAGGACGGGTGCGCCTGGCAGCGGCAGGATCGTCTTCGTAAGGGGAGCCAGGCATCTGCAAGAGGAGTCTGTCATAGTTGAATCGGTCAAGCCATCCCGATGCCGATCTGGGGGGGAGGAGGCCAAGGGCCATTGCGTGGGGATGGATTTGGCGCACAGAGAACATACCCGATTGTTGGGATCTTAACCAAGAGACAGCCTGCTCCGATCCGGGGAGGGGAAGAAGGGGGAGAGGTTGCTGCACGAGACGAACTGGCGCTGGGGGAAAGCGAGGGGACTCAGGCCAGTTGCGAAGAGGAACGCAGGCCAAAAAGAGACACAGGGACGCATCAAAAGAGGAAAAGAGGCGACAAAACAACCAGACGGGATGATTTGGCGTCATATGGGCGCGCGGCCAGTTGGAAAACTGGAGCGACAACGGGGAGAGTCAACGAGGAGGGGCGGCAAGCTATGACCGGAGGTGATTGCCGCCTGGACCGAGGTGATCTTCAGTCCACGGTATCTAATCCACGCACGCAAGCCAAGAGGAAGGGCTGAAGAGTTACGGATCCATGTCACGGGAGTCCGGGGGGAGGAGGACCGTGCTACTGCGTAGGCCGGGAGAGCAGTGGACCTCAGAGGAAAGGCCGGGGGAACGGCGGCGTTGCCGTTCAATGTTTCTATTGAGCGGCTTCGGCAGCTCTGGGGGACCGGCAGAGAAGAGCTCGAGTGGAAAGCACCCGAAACGGCGCGAAAGCGGGGGGAAAAAGCCAGTCTGAGGGACACTTTCATTTGCGGATCGGGCGAAGGGGGCGTTGGAAAAGGTGGGTTGAACTACAGGGGAATTAGAATTCAAATATCATCTAGAAAAGGGCGACTCACAAGCCTTGATGGGCGCAGGGGAGCACATAACGGGGGTCTATATTCCAGATCTGCGCGCCCGCCGAGCACAGCGAGACGCGAGAAGGGCGACGGAGGCGGCTGCGCCCGACTGTGGTGCCGGCGAGAACAGAGCAACTCTGTGGGAAAGGGAACGCAATTACAGGATCGCACTTCAAACGCACTTGAATCAGATATCTACCCGGACAAACGTCCGAGCCCGGCTCTCAACAGGAGGAGGGGGAACAAGCCAAGGGCTCCGACGTTGCTTCTGGCCGGAAGGACCTGACCAGCCCACTAGAAAGCCCTTGGAAGGCCGACACAAGGAACGAAAAAGAGTCAGTGCGGAATCGCGTCACTGGAAAGAACATCACATGGGTCGGATGACGGCGGAAAGTGGAGACACGGCCAAAAGGAGTTACTACGGATCTTCAAACTTCCAAGGACTGAACTGAGAAGACTAAAATGAAAAAGCGGACAACGCGTTTGGACGGTCAATTAGGGACAGATCCTGGGGGACACGCACTTACGAATTGTTCCTGCAAAAAATTGGCACTAAGTCGTTTTGAAAGAAACACCGACGAGGACAGATGAGCTAGCTGAAGCCAAAAGACATCAGAAAACGGCAACCCCATCACCTTAACGAGTGCTCTGACAGGTATGTCACTGCTCGAAGATAGAAAATCAGTGGCTGAACAAAAAAACTGGCGATGTAGAAATAACAAGCTAGGGAGGAGAAAAACTCGCCGTTGCGTTTAAATTCGCCAGATTCAATGAGGGAATTGCAGGCGAGGTGAAAAGAGACCCGGAATAATCATGAGGGAAGACTCAAATCTATGCCTCTCACAACACTGAGGAGGAAAGAGATTCGCGAGAGAGCTCAATCAACTTGAGGTCGATCTCGGCATAGAGACACCGCCGAAGAGGAGAAGGTAAAAGGGGGCAACGGTGTCCTGGAGCTCGGAGCCTCTGGCTGATGTACAGAACTCAGGGGAAGGTGTGTTGCAGCAGCCACGCTGGCTCACGCTTCGTGACCAAAATAATAGGGCCGATTGGCTAGAACGGGGAGGGGGGGGCGTGTGTGAAAAAGTTGTGGGGCCTGGTGGAGAGAAAGCGAGACATAGAAAGGGAAGATGATACTTGAAACCCGTTGGTTCAAGTGGTGCAGAACAGAGATCACTTGCTGGCTGTGCCAAAGAGAAAGGCAATTAATGAAAGCAACGACTGGAGATTCGGGTCGGGAAGTTATTGCAGTCAACCGTTCTGCACCGTGGCGGAGGAAAGTAAAGGGGGGGGGCCTAGTCAAAAGCCGAGCCGGGAGGACGACAAGTGTTGGGAGCAAGTTCAAGGCTCTTCTCGCAATGCGCGGAAAGGGACGAAAGGCGGGATCGGGAAGGAGGAGGACATGCTCAAAAAGAGGTTGCAGTGCAGCGAGGGCCAGAGGCGGTAAAGAAAGAGAAGCTTAGTCGCCGGGGCTTCATTCCTGTTAATTGAGATATAAAGGAGGGTGGAAGCTCAAAAGCACCGAGTGTGCGGAGGTCCACGGTAAAATAAAAGAACTTGATCGGAGCTCTTTCTGGGGACAAGAGGGATCGACGGAATCAGGGTCGCAGCATCGGAAAATCTAAGATCTGATTGAGAATTGGTCGGGGCTGTGGACACGAGGGAAGAAAAAACGCCAAGAGAGCGTGTGCGTAACAATGGTCTCTATAGCTGAGAGGGGGACATGCTGCGTAGTACCCCCCCCACGTTGGGACGTGCAGCGTAAAACATCCGAGAGCAGCCACGACTTCCGACGGCCACGCCGTGGAAAATCGATCAAGCTGCACAGATCGTCAGAAACACGCTTATCCTGAAATCGACAGGGCATCCACGCAAGGCAGTGAGGCCGGTCAACGAGGAGGGCTGGGGAATTATGCTGAAAGGCCGGAAGAGCGAAAGCTAGATCACGTTTGCAAAGGACCGCACGTTGACCACGGTGAAAGATCCTGAAGCCGTCAAGGAAAAAATAGGGGTTAACACAGCGGAACTGATAAAAAAGCCCTTTCCTGAAAAAAACTCGGTCTAGGCGTAAGCGCCAGAGAAGGGGGGATTTCCCTCCTCGTCAAGAAATACTTTTCAGCGGGAAAAGGAGCGAGAAAGGAGGTCCCCTCAGATCAAGCCTGCGCATTCGGTTCGAAGGTGAGGCGACGAGGTTCGAGGGTGGCAACCTGCGGTCGCGCGAAACGAATCCCGGCCAAAGGGACAGGTCCGCCATAGAATCCACGTAACGGGCGAAAAAAGGCAGAGGCTGACAGCCCTGCTAGTAGGGCGATAGCCTGAAATCGGAGTAGGCTCCATGGCCTCAAAAAATCCCCATCCTGCAGCAACGGGACTTCGATCGCGGCCTTGCCTGAAACTCTCGCCAAAACTTAGGGACGAGACTGGATCCCCGCCCGATACGATCTACAGAGCCCGAGACGCTTACCCAGGAATAGAGGGGGGAAAGTCGGCAGAGACAGTCGACTTCCCAACACCGTTTTGGGCCGTCTGGGACTCAGGGGGCGGCTTCTCGGCCAATCCCAATTAAACGGGAAAAACCGCGGCGAGGAGGTCAGAGAAGGCGCGGATTAGTCGAAAAAAAAACGGGAGCCTGCTTCAAAACCGTGGTGCGCAGAACATCAGTGGGAGACATAAGACTAGGAAACAAGGCGCTGAAAAAGGAAACTGAATCGGCAAATCCTTCCCGCCGCGTGCTCCACGGTATGAGAAGGCACAGTTCCTTGGGCATCCTCGGAAAAAATCAAATTCCCCAAGATTGATCCGGGAGGGAGAGAGAAAAAGAAAAATAAAAGGGATTGATGGGGTGAAACTACCTCGGGGACACTCAGAAATTCACATTCAAGCCGCCGTCAAGGCCAGTACCAGAAGCTTAAAACACAAATGTCCGCCTAAAGGATCAGAAAGACTTTGGGAACTGGGGTGAAGGTAAACCAAAGCAGTTTCGTCTCAACTAAAGGCGGGGGGGGGGCTCTATCAAGAAAGAGCTTTGTCATTACGGAAAAGGACTCTCAAAGGGAGAGGGGAAAACGCGAGGACTAAAAACTCGATACGGCAGTTGGCTCGCCTGAAGCGTAAGAAGAGCAAGCGCCAGGTGGCATTCAACAATTTATTTCAAGGCATGCCCAAAAGGACCCGAGGGGGGAGGCAAAGGACCTGGGAGGCAAACGCAGTAACACTCACGCCGAAGCATAGCCTATGTTCGCACGCAAGCTCTCACAAGTCCTCCGGGACGGCACGCAAGAGTTTACGATGATCTCACAACAACGAGGATGACAAGAGTAAAAGAGCCGCCCGACCAAGGAAAGTGGGAAAGATATGAACCGGGAGAGCCACATAGAAAAGCAAACAGTGGTGTCGCGCTTGGGCCTCCAGGAACGTAAGTTGAATACCCCGCGGTCAGGGTCCCGGGCACGGTTTGAAAGTCAGCGGACCGGTGATAGGGGAAATGGGCTCTCTGTGATATGGAAGCAAAGCCCAGTGCCGGCCATCGCGTGGGAGAAGGGAACGGCTCGCGATCAGGGTAGAGGGGGTCAACTCTAAACAAGTGGACAAGCGAATAAGGGGGAGGCTACCAGAGAAAGGAAAAGGAAGCGTTGGTTTACAAGTAAAAAACCAAGCGACCCGAACCCGCGAGGAGGGAAAGACCGGCTTTAGGCCGAGAGGAAGAGGGAAGGCAGCGTCGTAATGAGTGAAAAGAGCCGGGGGAGGGAGGATCAACGAGGTAGTAACCATGACCATAAGGGTTGGGAATTCCGGCTCGAAAAAGCTGTTGTGTGAGCAACGCGGAATGTGGAGAGACAGAGCAAGAGGGTGAACACCAGCATGAGGGGAAAAGGGTTGAGACCTGGTGGGGACGGGCAGGCATGGTACTCAGGACGGAGAATCACAGCGCTTCTTTGTGAAAAAATTCGTTCATCCCGAGGGTGAGGAAAGAAACGCTGGACGTGTCGAAAGGAATCGGAGAAACCCTAATCCCGCATCGAGACCATGCAGCCGGAGACCGTCATACGCCGTAAAAGAGCGCGAAGCGCAGCGCAAGCTGAGAAAAAGGCCACGGCAGGCTTGGTGGGAAGAACCGTCTCCGATGCGCAGAGCAGGGTGTAGAGAAGAGGTGCCGGGAGCGGAGATCGGCTCCGGGGAGCAGGCATCGGCAATCTGCGCTTGGTCGTAGTTTCAAAAGAACTTACCTCGCCGAAGAAGGCTGGGCTGGGGGGGACGGGAAAGTGTGGGAGGGTTGAGTCCATAAGGTAAAAAAACACGATTGGGCCTAGGGCGAAGAGCATGAAGAGGCAAACCAACTCAAAAGGGAAGGTAGAGGGGAAAAAACTGGTGGCTGCGGCGAATGGGGAGGGTCACGCTATGAAATCTCGGCACGCGCACACTCCTCTCTGGGGTGGGGCCCCTAGAGAAAAACCGTCTCTCACCGCCTAGGACCAAGTCAGTGCTTATACAGCCTTGTGAGGAACGTAAAATTTTAACCCACGCTGCGAGACAAAGGTAGCATGAGGGAAGGGGACCAACGAAGGGCCTGGCGGTATTGCGGGAATCTCCTCGGGTTAGTTCATGCCACGGGCTTGTATCAGGGAAGGGGAAAACATTACAATGGTGAGGAAGACTGGGACGGCTACCACTTTACCAGGGGGCGTAGAGCGTGGCTGCGGCACCTCTCTTAGCTGTAAAGGCTCGAGGAGGGCTAGTTCGCGAGGAACCCAGCCCGCCTATTGCCATCGTGGGACGGGAAATGGCGTGGGAATAAGGCCAGGTTAGGGAGAGCTGTCTGAAAAGAGGATGTTCTGGACCTGGAGTCATCATGAGGGACTCGATCTTCTCGGAACCTGGGAGGGCACGGGAACTGCTCCTCTATGTAATAGATGGGGGGGAGGCAGGGGAGAATACCGACCTGCCCACGGGGGGTACACCGGGCAACAGAAGAAATGAACACATCCATCGACATGGTCCTACCACTCTTCTTCTTGGTCGCTCATTACAGGCGGGTCAGGAGGAAAAGAAACGAAGAAGGAAAGAAAAAAATCGCAGAGCGTCGCCGCCGAAAAAGAAGCGAAGGCCAGACGGGCAGCCCGAAGTGCCATCGAAGCCCGCGCAAAGATGGCGCCCTGGGCTTAAGAAATGGAGTACCTGTCCCAGAGATTGACAAAGCGGAGAAGGGACGCTGTAAAACAACTTCCTTGTCTCAAACAATATCGAACTTAAAAAGGAACGGCCGAAAGGCGCTGAAAGAAGGGATCGAGTGGGAGAGGGAGGAACTCGCAAAAGACACGGACGCCTGGCGGATGGGAATGAGCCTGACGGCAGAGTCATCCTATACTCCCCGTGCGTCCGTAACGCTGCAGGAGATAGAAAGAAGAGGGGCAATGCCGAAAAACAAGCAAGGGGAGCGACGCGGGACTACTCGGCAAAGACAACTTTGAACTCATCGAAGGGTCACGGCTGCGTAAGGTGAACGTCACTACGAGTCTAAAGGAGCGACAACAACGGCGGGCGTCTGAAAAATGGGGGAGAATTGGCCAACGGAACGCGGAACGTAGATCCGCCGCTGGGGGCAAAATTAAGCGGGTTTCACATCAAAAGTAGACGAGATTAGATTGTAGCTCAACAAAATGCCGCAACAGGGGACACGGAGTCACCCGAGAAAAGGGGCTACTTACTGAGAAACTAGCTGCACATTGGCGCCGAAGAAGACAGCAGGAGAAGACACAACAACCGACGATGTAGACAGAGAAGGGAAAGACGAGATACAGGGATTCTCCGTGTCGGGATTCGCCTAGTCGCGGGGGCTTCAGGCGCTGTGACGAGCCACCACCGAAAGGGTTGCGAGGACTCTCGAGAA
>Ga0179593_1458415_pt1 | contig 14752 bp, 17 predicted proteins | sample CZODoug2_1_08_16_FD_185931 | JGI IMG/M metagenome (GOLD analysis project Ga0179593, IMG submission 185931) | Vadose zone soil fungal communities from Angelo Coast Range Reserve, California, USA - CZODoug2_1_08_16fungal (PacBio error correction) | ecosystem: Environmental > Terrestrial > Soil >...
GTAGCCCTATGCTTGGGGAAATTGAATCAGACCTCACGATGGAAGGGGGGCCTGTTGAAAGACAGAAGGATGAAGACAAAACCGCCTTTCTGTCGTCTTTGGTCGAATAAGAAAAGGAAAGTTCAGAGACTCAACACATCAACGCAATGTAAAGGATGCGGCCTCCGAATAGTGGTCCACTCAGAACAAGTAGAGCGAAGCAGGGTTTGTTGGTGAAAATTGTCGAAAAACATTGGGGGAGGGAGGTAAAAAACAGGACTCCGGAAAAGGACAGACTGAGTAACGGGCTGTGTCCGATAAGGGTTTCGGAGGCGGGGCGCTAATGGGGGAAGTTTGGTCTACTGACCTCGAGGGCGGCCCTTTCGGGAAGCAACTCGCCCTCGACTGACGCGGCCGTGCGTCCGAATGAGATAGGTTCACGCAAGTAGGTTCACAGAATCGGTGGAAGGAGAGTTGGGGGTCGGGCAAAAAGGGGTGACTCGACCGGGGGAAGAGGGAGAAAAAATTGCTGCAGACACCAACGCGTCGTCTAAACGCCCATTAAAAAAAAATACAAACAACAGTTGGGACAGGGTCGCAGCAGATATAAAACGAAAGGGGGAGAAATGGGAAACGAGTGAAACTGGGAAGTAGACGAATTTGACAAATGCGGGCCACGTGTGGGCATCCAGATATGGGACAAAGGATTCCAGCAGCAAGAAGGAGGGAGGGGGAGTGACTGAAGAGGGGGAAAGAGGGGGCGTGGAAGAACATTCACTGGGTAGGAAAAGAAGGTAGAAGGGGGGGAAAGTCCGCGGGCGAGACGGAGGTCTTAAAAGAGAGAGCGATTCGGGGGTTCAAGAGAGGACTCGACATCAAAGAGTTTAATGACGGGGCGGCTTGACTACCGACGCGGTTCGACAAGTTCTTTGGCAAAAACCGACTTATGTGAAACATGAGTGTCAAAACAAATTCTCTAACGTCTGAGGAAAATGGTAATCAGGAGGGCATTTCAAGCAGGGGGGAAACAGGGGAAGGACGCATCTGCCCAGTAGCGCCTTTTCTCAATCTGGGCGTGAGAAATCAAAGCGAGGTTCAAAGGAGGGCTGAAAGCATTCCACGCTCAAGAAACTTTGCGAAAGAACTAAAGAGGGATGGAGGGGAGCGGGCGACCAGTTCAAGACAGTTCCAGTCGCATCCCTAAAAAACAACGAATAGTGGGAGCAAAGGCAGAAAAAAGAAATGAAAAAAAGAGACCTCAAACCCCGAGGAAAAAGGGTGACAGGAGATGGCGTCGAACAGAAAGACTGGGGAGATCTGCGCCAGGTGATCTTACTGTTAAGTTTGGGGGTTAATAGAGAAAATCAGTCTTCAAAGCGAAGTCAGACAAAGGAGGCTAAGGAAAGTGGGGGTGAGGGACTGCAAGGGGAGGGACTGAAAAAGGAAAAGAGTCCCGCGTTCTGCCAGGGGAGGTGGGGGGGGCCAACAAATGTGTGGTTGGACCTTCCGTCTGGAAGAACTAGAAGGTGGAAAGTGGGCGGTTTTTCAAGAAAATCCGCCGGGGAGAAGCTTGCGGAAAAGAGGAAAGAGTAGGTGACATCCCGCCATAGAAAACGCCTACTATAAAAAATTCGTTTGAAATGCAGACATTAGAAGAAAGCAATTGAAAAGGGGACCTGAGAGGGATAAGAAACGATGTCGCCAACTTAAATGCGTTGGCAGTTAAAGAGGAAAAACTTCGGCGAGAGCGATTCATAGGAGGGGAAAGTGGGCGCTCAGGGGAAAAGAAAAATCGTCGTCCAGAATAAGTTAAAAAAGGACGCCCACCGGAAGCCTTCAAAGACCGGGTGGCAAAAATGTATGGAAATCCGTTGGCAGAAAAGACAGAAGGTCAGAAAACATGTCGACAACTGCAAAGAAGGGGACGGGGAGACGAAAGGGGTTATGAAAGAAGGGACGACGGTGGGCAGCACGCCGACATCCGAACGTATGAAAGGGTGGGCGGAGAAAAAAGGAAGACAAGACCAAATCCTCGAACAGATTAGGGGACGCAATAGACCGGGAACCTAAAAGGGGTCGCAGCGGGAGAAGGGACGGGGCGCACACAAGTCCAGGGGATTGGGGGAGGGCGGGGCAGTCGGCACAATATCCTCCCTCAAGGAGAGTTCTTACCAGTTGGGAAGGGAATAGACTCGGAGGCTAAAAAAGGAGAAAAGAGAGAGACCCTAGAGGGGCCCGGCAAAAAAAACTTGTTTGGACCCCAACAAAGGCCGTCTTGCAAAATACGGGTCTAACACCTGGAGTCAGGGGAGTGAAAGACCACAAAAGAGGTGACGAGCGACCTTTGGGGAGGAGGGGGGGGGGGACGGTAAAGTCATCACGGATTGTAAAAGAAAATAAAGTCAAAAAGGAACACACGATCCGTGGACAAAAGAGGTTGAGGGTACAAGGATTGGTGGCTAGAAGGTCTGGCGTGACCAGGTCGTCAACGCAAAGCAGAAGAAGACGAGGCCGAAAAGACAGATCGTCCACCGAGAAGCTCTTTCCGAAGGCTTTCTTCGGCACGAGGAAGGAGACCTGATCGGAGGGTTCCGGAAACTGAGCGACTTTACAAAACAGAGTTCGAGCGATTACTCAGAAAAAGAAAAAAGCGAAACCCTACCCGAAAGACTAGGACCTGCTCCTCACTTCGTACGGCGTGAAATTCAAGGATGAACAGTAGAGGAGAAATGACCGGGGAGGGGTATCTGAAGATCGCAAAATTTCAAAAAAGAAAGAGCACCAAAGCTCGCCGCAGAGGAAAAAACACTTATAAATTCAACAGGCCAAGAGGAGAAAGGGAAAAACTCTGCCGGAGAAGGTGAAGGAGGCGGAAAGGAAACGTAGATGGGGGTAGAATAAGGGAAGGTCCTTAACATCGTAAGATTCGGGGTAGGAAAGCAAATCGGACCCATAATTTTGCATTTGAGCGATTAAAGGAAAAATAGGGGTCAGAACAGAGGGAAACGAAGCGTGAATGCCATAAAGAATCTGGAAAGAGAAAAAGTCATCGCAACTCGATGAGTGGTTTGCGCAAGTGGCGGAGGCAGGGATTCGGAATAGCGTTCGAGACAATCTCGAGAAGATGCATTCAAGCGGGGGAAAGTGGAGAAACGGAAAAAAAGTCCAGCAACATCGAAAGCTTTTCGGAGGGAAGTCCGAACTGGATCAGAGATCACAGTAAAAGGATACAGAACTCCAAAGGGTAGGGGAGTTGTAAAAGAAGGTCGGAAGTAGCAAAAGACAGGGTAACAAGATTCGACTAAAGAGATAGGTTTTTCAGGGGAAAATGTCTGGGAAAGGGACTTTAGAGCGGAAAAGAGAAAAAACTTTCAGGCAGGGCCCGGATGACACTACGTAAAGAAGACGCGGCAAGAGGAGAAGACAAATCCCTGCGAAGAAGGGGGACTGCAAGCAGAAGATAAGCACTGAAGGAAAGGAGAAAGTCCAATCTGTTTGTGAAAGACAACACAAGGTATAGCAAGATGCTATGAAGTTAATATAGTTGGTAAAGGTCATCTACCTCTGGAAAGTAAAAGAGGGTGGAGTGCTGTAAGGGTGCCTCTAAAAAGGGTAGTAAGGGGGAACACCTCAGTGGGGAACGATCCATCGAAGAGAAGTACGAAGGAGGTAGAGAGAGGTGCCCCGGTGCTCAGTCATGAAGCAAACTCAAGGGGAAAGCAAGAACTAGATAATGAGGGGGGCAAAAAACCTCGGGCCTGGGATCTCTTATTAGACCGGCACAGTGGAAAGACATGGAAGTTGCAAGGAATTCCCTGACTGAAGTTGTGAAAAGGTGGATAGGTACTGTTTCGGATCAACGAATGATGGTTAGTCATAGCCAAAAAAAACAGGGTCGGGAGAGGGGGGGGGAGATGACCCACACACCCGTAGAAAGGAAATCGAAGGTGTGCTTCCGTCTAGCGGGGGGGGCAACAGGGGGGCACTCGGCAATTGTTTTGGGTGGTTGACAGCGGTCAGCGATCGAACCTCCCTGTTTGAAAAAAGTTAGGGCCCCCATACTCAATAGGTGTTTCAGGAAAGGGGGTGGTCCACCGAGAGGAGGAAGGCGGCCTAAATAATTCAACGGGGGGGGAGAAATGCCATTGGAGGGAGAAGAGAAAAATGGTATACGTCTCCCAGAAGGTACCAGACCCAGGAAGAGAAAAAACACACCGGCATGGAAAACGATAAAAAGAGAAAACGGCGATTGAAGTGGGGTGAAGGCCCAATAGGAGTGGGAGTTGACGGTCAAAGACGGTTTCAGAAAAATAAACAATAAAACCTGGGCGTAGAAAGTCCGGGAGGGGAAGGGAGAAACGCCAGACGGGACTGCCTTGGGGAGGATCCACAAAACGTCGGTTGGTTGAAAAGATCACCAAACAAACCAAGCGTACAGGCCAACGGGAGAAAAAGGAAGGAAGTGTCGATTTGAGGTGCACGTAGAGAGTGCAGGAAAGGTTGATGCCGAGAAGATACTCTCTGGGGGGAAAACCAAAAGGGAGGCAACTGGAGAGATTTTCAGAAAGTGTGTTCCGGTGAGGAGACTAGGGACGGACCGAGGCAACCATGTGGGAGGAAAAAAAAGAGTGACGGTAAATGCGCCGAAGGGGACCTTCTTAAACGACTATCAAAAAGCAGGATGAAGAGGGGGGGTCCAGAGGACTAACTCTCCGATCCCAAGTGGGAGTCGATGACTGGGAATAGAGCGCAAACCCAAAAGGAGGAGGAGGAAGAATCTCAAAAAGAAAGGAACACCAACTGGGGAGATCGGTGAGTGAACGAAGGGGAAATAAAAAATCTATGGGTGGAGAGAAGCAAAAGGCGAGAATTACCGGGAACTGTCTGTTCAAGCACATTCCGAGCTATATCGACAAATCAAGAAGAGAAAACGGAAAAACCCAATACGTCGTAAAAATCGAAAATCAGCCAGGGGAACAAAAGACGACATAGCGAGAGACATAAAGGGATCACCTGAACGATACGTGGGCAACTCAAAGAGTACTGGAACGAAATTGTAGACAACGTGAATACTCTTTTACAACGCTGTTTGGTGATCATGTGAACAAAAAAGGAAAATTTTTGGCGTTCGAAAAGGCAGGAGTACGGGGACAGCGGCTATCCCTAAGACAGAAAAAAAAATGGGCCTAGAAGGTGGGGGGAGGTGGAGTCGATGGACCGACAGGGGAAGTATCACCTTACCGCAGGTAATGGGGGTGGACGTGCAACAAAAATCCGCAGGGTAATCAGGGTAGGAGGGTAACATTGACAGGGGAGGGGTCAGTTAGATCCGGGGAGGGGGAACAAGGAGGGGGTGATACATGGGAAAATCGATTCAAAACTCCAAAAGGCAAATTAGAAAAGAAAAGGGTAGTATAGCCGGAGCAGTAGCGACACGGAGTTAACAAAAAGAATGGTTAAACAAACATATAAAGGGCCAGAGCTGTGCAACATTGAGGAAACGTATGACCGGGAGGAGGTGCCGATGGCCCCTATAAAGATAAGAAACCTGGGACGGGAAAGAAGAAACTATGGAAAAGGATCCGGTGGTGGGCAAATCTATCTATTAAACCCTGTTTTTCAGACTGTGCTAGCGACTTGAAAAGAAGGAAGGGTCATTACGGAGCCGAAAAATGAGCGGAAAAGTGCAAAATTAAAAATCCATAGATATGGCACTTTGAAAAAGTAGAAGAGGAAACTTAAGGCTAAGGAATGGATATCCCACAGTCAAAAAAAGAAGGGGCGCTAGTACGGTGAGGTCAAAATGAGGGTGGGATCGGCAGAACGGGAGAAACCGTTTCCAATATAAAGTTCAGGAGAAGTCAGCAAGTCTGAGGGACGAGAAGGAATGAGTATCAATACAATGTGTAGGAAAGCTAGCCAGACAGCAAAACAGAGGGAATTTCGTCAGGGGAGAGGAGGGAGCAAAAGAGATGAACCTCAATAAAGATGGAGGGAATCCAAAGGTCGAGTGGGTCGGAAAAAACCATGGTTAATGGATGCAGGTCGACGTGCGTCTAACTTGCAGTCCAGGAGGGAAGGGGGATCGTCGACAGAATGAGGGGACCGAGAGGAGGACTTGCTGGCAATTAAAGAGAAAGCTGGGGCAGGTCTGGGGACGGCGCCAAGGAATGTTCAAAGACATTCAAAGGTAAAAATGCTAGCGCGGGTCGAAAGGGGAGAGGGGGGGTTAGTACGCCAGGGATGAAATGGGGTATAAATCCAAAAGTGAGTGAGGGGACCCCATTTTGAGAAGGGCTATCGTCAGTGCGTACAGCGAAACAGAGAACGCTGCGAAAAAGATGGCAGGGGGGGGAAGCGTCAAAGAGCCCGCGTGCAAAGAAGGGAAAAATGCAATTCCTAGAGGTCTCCGCAAAAGAATTCCGCAAAGTGATAAAAGTGCACGTCATTGAAAAACCACGAATCGTTGTGAAGAATGAGGAGGGGAAATCAGGCCGTGACAGCCCTGAAACTGCTGGAACGTGAAGTGAGGGTACGGGAAGTTGGGTCGCGCCTGGGTCGATAAAGTAAAACCTGGAAAATGATGACAATGTCTGAAATAAAAGATGGAGGGAAAGACATTCTCTAGGGAAAGACAACAATAAAAAGAGTTGTCGGGGGGGGAAGGGTCTCTCCGGATAGTTCGGACATAGTTTTGAAATACATCGCTGTATTTACGAGAAGGGGAGAATCTGCTGAGTCAAGCTGGGGTACGCGGGGAGGGGGAATGGGGGAAAGGTATTTCAGACGAAAGAAAAGAAAATTCTCGAAAAGCGGGAAAAGACTTTGAAGAGGGAAAGCGGTCTAATTGGAGGGCATTGACTAGGGGAGAGTACGCGAGTTTCGCTGGGGTGATCAGGTAGCGTAAATCGAGTCTCTAAACCGTTCGGGGGAAAGTCGCTAATTGTAAAGGAAAAAAGCCGAAGCGCGTGGAAGAGAAAGTTAAGAAGAATCCAGGACGAAGAAGAGAGGAGAGGCCTTATGTAGAATAGGATATAGAGGGGGTTGCGGTGACTGGGGAAGAACAACGCGATCGAGCCAAAAGGATGGTCTAAAGCCAGACAATGCGGGGGTGGTGTTACACATCTGGAAAGGGATTAACAGTGATGTTCTTACCGGAAGCATGAGGAAGACCAACGCGAAGCAAAAGGGGCGCCTCTGAAAAATTGGTGGAGTGTGAAGACGACACAAAAAACAGTTGGCAGAAGGGAGGAAAAAGTCTCTTCGCAAGGAACGGCAGTGTGGGGTTGGGGGGAATCAAAGGGGGAGAGGGTGACGGGAACCGAAAGGGAGTGAATAGTTCACATATGGCGCTCGACGTAGAGGGAAAATAATCGCACGGGACAAGGAAGAAGAAAGTAGTAAAGAGGGTGTATAGGTAGGCCGAACTAAAAAATTTAACCAGCACAGGCAGTTGGGACTCGCAGCGTCCAGAACTTTCAGCTCTATTGGAACAAATGTGAGTGTGAAGAAAAAAGATTTTCCGGTCTCGGGGAGGGGGATCTAATCCCACTTCCACGATAACTACTGGAGGAGAAAGGTGGAGCGGAACCCTTAGAGAAGTTATTCATTACTCACCCCGGGACGACCATCAAGGGAGTTGCAGGAGAGAAAACTTGAGGTCCTAAGAAGGTTTCTAAGGGAAGAAGTGAGACAAAGTAACAATGCCATGGGGTGGGGGGGAACACCAAGGGAGGGGCAGTCTTAAAAAAAAGGTGATGTCAGGGAAAGAGTGACGCGTCGATTTAGGAACAGAGCACAAATTGACCGAGAGGAACTCAACGCGCGAGCGAATCAGGGGAGGAGCGTGAAAAGTCGTAACCGATCAGCAGTTGGGGACACTACCCGAAGGCCGGAGCAAGAGAAGTGGTAGAAACAAGATAACCAGGAAGGGCTGTGAGAAGTGAGAGGGAATACAGAAATGAGCGAGGCGTAGGGGTAGTTTGGGGGATGTGATTCATGCAAGAATATAGTAAACCGAGACAACTTCCTCGGCGTGGAAGGGGATGGGAAAAACGGTGTTTGGCAAGGAGAGAGGGTTCTTCCAAACGGAACGACAAACACAAATGAAGAGGGAAGAAATCCATCCATGGACGAACAGCGGGACTCCTGGGAAATGTGATGGGTCACAGAAAGAGGATCACCGAAAAACCATCATCGCGAGCCCGAAGTTCATAAGGGGTCGCTTTAAAAAAGATTAAGCGTCTGAGAGATCAACAGACAACACACGGAGGACAAGAAGGAAATCAGATAGGGGAACCCAGGGAAGGGTTCGAAGGAGTCTTCAACTTGAAAAGCAACGGGTGGCAGGGAGGTATTTGAAAAAAGAGGGAATGAATGTGGATCCAGAAAAGAACTAGCTGCTTGTTAGGGGAGAGACTGAAAAATGTAAGCTGTGTCAGCCAGAGACATCCAAAAGATGAGGGAGAAAACAACTCGCCTTCAGTGGGCTGAAAAGGGACAGACGAAAGGGCCAAATCGCTGATCATCGTACTAACTCGTGGGCCAAGAAAAGGCGCGTTGAAGGGGTTTCGAAGGAGGAGGGGACGCTCGGGCACGATTGAACTGTCTAGACGTAGGACCATTTTCCTAGGGAGCAAGAGCCGGTAGGAAAAGAGGAGCCCCAGGTTGCAAGTCCTGAGGTGGGCAGAAGGGGAAAGGCTGGGAAAGCGTAGGAGGCACCGCAGAAAAGGAAAATCAGGGACTCTTAAGTCCGCAACTGAATCGCGATCTAAGCCGGAACGGTGGGGGATAGTGAAATTAGCCAGGGGAACGAACTCGACGACAGGTGAAACGGTAAATGACAAGACAATCTTCCCTCCCTCCACATCTGAGAGAACGAAAAGAAAATGAGGAAAGACGATCATAAAGGTGGACGTAGAAGGAGAAAAAAAATATGGGCAAGCATGGTCACGTGAAGGGAACAGTCGAAATCAGTCAGGAGGGAAGGCAAAGACCTTTCCGTGCCATATTTCTGCCGAACAGGGCCCAAGTTTGGGTGGGGGGGAGGCTTGCATCGTTCGTTACATGAAAACGTGGGGCCGTGCTGATGCACACAGTTTGCAAAAGGGATCCAAACCGTCCGAGTAATTTGAGAAACAAAACTAAGAAAGAAACAAACCGATGAAGAAAAACCGTAGGACGGCAGAGAAAAAAAGGGAGGACCACCAGAAAATGCGGAGGGGAAGTCTGGGACGAACGGGGCCCGCAGATGAGACAGGAGGAAAAACTTCGACACTTTTAGAGAAAACGAATGAATAATGAGGGGATTAGTAAAGCCAACTGTAAAATCAAAGGAACCTGGGGTCCGAGACTGGTAAAGAAGAAAGGGAGGGCAAATGGAAAAACAAAAAGGTCCACAAGCACTTAGTCTACTTGTTCTGCAGGGGCATCTGGCGGGGCAACTCCTCTTGGCCACCTGGATGGGAGAAAGAAACGTTACGTACGCAGAGAAACAGACGAAGAAGGGGAGGGGGTCAGGGGTTCAACAGAAAGGAGTGTATCAACATCCCTCATCTTGGGAGGAAGACAGGGAGAAAGCAAAAAAAAAAAAAAAAAAATAGGAGAGAGGGAAATAGTATCGACAAAAACAAGCCAAACTTATATTAGGAAAAGGGGGAAGGCAGCCTATGTCGTGTGTCACGGATATTAAAAGAGGAAGGGGGAAGGGGGGATCACGCCTGCTGGGAGACCGGAACAATAAGGAGGGGATACTGGGGTCGGAGACGAAAGAGGACTCAGCAACGAAAGGGGAAAATCTTATAACGAGAAGAAGGATTGAAAGGCAGAACACTGATAGGCTAAATCTGGCTTTGTTTGGGGGGGGTGTAAATGGGTTGGAGAAAAGGGGATAGTGAAAATCACATGCTCGGGACAGGCCTCGAGTTTTAAGGGGGGCTTGCAATACCGGAAGTGCTTCAGGCGGGGACGCTACGTCGAAACGGTGGGGACTCCAACTCCTGGCGGGGACCCGTTCGTAGCAGCACCGGGGCAATCGGGGAGCTCGTGCTTGTGGGCTGCGCAGCCCGTGGCTTCCAGTAGAGCTGCTCGGGTGTTCCGGGTGTCGACACGCACTTGGGTCCGTCCAAGGAAAGTCTTTGGTGCTCGTTTGACTTTGTGGGTGTGTCTCACGAAATTTCCCTGTAGCAGGGGGCTGTATGTGCTGGGGACACCCGCACGGGGGAGGGTGGCGGACGCTGTACATCCGGTCCCGGAACGGAGGGAGAGGGTCCCCACTCTGGTGACGGGCTCAGTAGCCATCCCACGATTGGCAACAGGACCAAATAAGGTGGGGGGCGTGGTCAAAGGCGGGGCATCGAAAGCCCGCGCGTGCGCAGTGTGCCTGATGGCTACGTTAGGATGCGTTGGTCGCATAGTAGGGGCGGCTTGGCGGCGTGGGGGCTGTTCGTACAGCCCGAAGCTCGTGAGAACTGGCGCTTGAAAAGCGTGCAAATGTCGACATCTGGGGGGGGGGAGAAATCGGGGAATGGGGAGCAACAAGTATTACAGCAGACTGCAATACCGGTCGTCTTGTCGGGGGCAGGCGAGCAGTTTTGACAGGGATTATGGGCGTGACGACACGCCCCCCTCCGCCGCCGAGCCGCAACAACCCTCGACCCCTTCCCCCCCCGCGACGGCCCCCTAGGAACCCTAGAGAGAGCGAAGGGGGGACCCCACGCGCCGCCAACCGTGAGTGGAGAGAGGGACGGCGGTTCCACGGGCCTGATGTTAAGTTAGTCCTTGGGGCTCAAATTTCGCGACACGTTGTGTGACAAATGCAAACAGTAGGGCGGCGACATCGCGATGACTTGTTTCAGTGGAGGTACGCGGCTCTCGGGTTAAAACGGAGAGTCTTTGTCCTGGCGCGACCGGGGGGCTCTGCACTGCGTTATTATCCAACAAACAACGCCAGTGCGTTGAACCCTTCTGTAACATGCTTCAGCGGAGATAGGGGCACCGATTCGGTCAGAGGAAAAGAATTTGGCCCTTGGCGAGCCTTTCTCACCCTGTTCAAAGAGAAATAGGCCGCGCCTGCAAGAGACCCACCGTTAACTATAAAGGTTTCTCGGGACCAAAGAGGCGGGAAAGCAGCGATGGTTAAAGAGCAGGTCAGAAGCACGCTCACGAGAGGGCGCTTGGAGACCGGAAGAAATCGCTGAAAGGGTGGGGAGAGCGGGCAAGAAAAGTTCATTACCAGTTACAAAAAATTAGAATCAAAGAAAAGAACCGCTAAAAGGATTCTGGTGGGGAGCAACTTTCATTAAAGCGAAACACGAACGTCAACCCGGAGAGGGGGAAGCCAGAAGCATTCGAACATGAAGAAGGGGTCGAGACTGCAATGATGCCACGTTGTTAGGGGGGGTTAAAAGTTGAAGCCTCGAAGAGAACAACTTAATCGAGTAAACGTAAAATTCGAAGGGGGGTAGGGATAGCGAGCGGGGGGGTGTTGTTTACGCTTTGGAAGACCCGGACAACTTCACTACTTACTCCTGAGTGGAGGCCCGGAGTGGGGGATGGAAAGGGAGACTGCGGGGTTTTTGGAACCGGGGTCCTTCGGAAGAGAAGAGAGCCGGAAATGGACCTCAAGAAGTTGTTCCAGAAGGCAAAACAGCCTAGGGCATACTTGTTTAGAAGCACTCGCCTATCTTCGAGGAATCCTCTCAGGATCGAACCAGCCGACGATGCGTCCAGATTCGGTAAAACACTTAAGTACCCATTAAAAGGAAATCAAACGCAAAAAAACGTACGGTGAACACAACGGGAGGAGTAAAGAAGGTTCTACAAGGAAGGTGGGCGGGGGTCTGGGGAGCATCGACAAGAATGTTAGCTCAAGATTCTTATTCATCTGGATGAACGTTTTGCTGCATATGTGAAAGACCGAGCTAAACAGCCTCGTTCAAGACAGCAAAAAAAAATGCAGGAATTACACCGTGGTACACCACATGAGGGACGGGTCGCGCCGTTGGGGGCAGAGGGGCGCCGAGATTCCTAACCTGCCTGCGAGGCCCGGGCGAGCTGGCGGTCGACGGGTTGGGGGGGTATGAAGCCCTGGAACCAAGGTTGCCGCAGGCCTCGACTATCGAGAATTCGCTTTGCTGGGATTAGGTCAGAAAAATCCGGAAAACAAACTCATATGACCCATAGAAAGTGGGGACCCAATAGAGGTTCAAGATGGAGGGGACGTGCACGCCGCCCAACAGAGGGGAGGGGAAATTGACTGCCTTCGGGAAGAAATGGAACTCACTTCAAAGCGGTAGACTTCAGCTCAGCGTTTGGACGCATGTGAATATCATCTGAGCGATCAAAGTAGGAAATCGCGCTGACACAGAGAGTGGGCACGCAAAAGAAAACGTTTTGTCTGTGCCCCAAAGACCAAACGGAAAAGGGAATCGCTAAGACGTGGGAGCGATCCAAACTGTTTAGGGAGATTGGGTGTCCTCCCACCCAAACGTCGGTGAAGAGCGGCCCAGGTGGAGGAGCGGGAGTCCCAGGCGGTGACGGGCTAAAAGAAGGGACGCAAGTTTCATCTGAAGGGGGACACCCCAGCGGGGGCCTGGTCAATGATTGTGGGGGATGATAGCGGGCTTCAGGGGCGGCAAACAGAACGCGTATATGCCTCCTTCTCAACACGAGCGGGCACACAAGGCGCCTACGATTGCCGAAGGGCCTGGAGGGGGCACGAGCTTCCGCTCCCAAAACGACTCTGTCTTGGGTCCAGTTACACCGGTGTCGAATTGCCCCGATGGCGGGCGATCCGCGGAATACAGAGGAGAAACTAAACCAGCTGAAACTAGCCGTCGAAAAATTCTGAGCAGTCCAATCAAGGAGCGGCTTTACATAAAAGCACAGAGTAACCGAAAAAATGTGTGTTCAAAAAAAAGTCGGGACATTCAGTAAAAAGGAATCGCAATTGCATCCTGAGCACAAATCTGCTACGGCAGATAGAGAACAGGAGGAAAGCCATCGGATTGAAAAACTCTGGGGTGCAAGAACACTGACTTGAAATACCACTCCAAGAGGTAGGGATGGTATGGATACGAGGCTAATTAAGTTACATCTCCAGGAGGAGGGAAAAATAAATAAATGCCTATTGTGACGGGGTTCTCGGGTAAGTGGATCCCGCCCTAGTGCGGTACTCCCAGAACAGAAATTTTAAATAGGTGTCCTGGCCAGTCCCTTGAAATGTGGAAAGCTCTTGCTCCACTCCTGCAGCACAAATCGAGGTATTGTGGGTACAGCAAGGGTGGAAATGTGAGAACGGTGGGCGAGGGGGAAGAGCGTGTGCAGAGAGGGACAAGCTCTTCTCCTTGCAGTGGAAAAAGCGTGTGCCACGACGGGAGTCTCTGGACGAATGCCCTGGGCGAGTCGGGGCCAGATTAGGCATTGGGAGAAAAAGTCCAAAGGGATCGGAGAAACGGTGGCAACACAAAAAAATGGGGTTCTAAATCAAAGCGCAAAGATTGGAGGGGTAGAAAAAAAGGTACTGGAAAACGCATCAAAAGAAAGGATAAAAAGTCCCGCACAACGGCGAAAAATCAAGTGGCAAAGTGAAGGAGGGTGAAGGACGGGTTACGCAGAGGGGGGAAAGAACCAGAATTTAGCAGTTCCTACTGAGCAAGACTGTACACGCGCGGACGATTAGGGGCAGAGCATATACCACTTCTAATGGGGGAGGAAAGGAATGGCCCAACTGCCAGGAGAATGGGATCATCCATCTTGGTTTTGGGTGAAAACCGAACCCTCGAGGGAGGGGGAAGCAATATTGCTAGTTGAGTGGGGCAGCTCGGTGGGGGGCAATAAAATCTACCCGTAAGCGCTGAAGAAGTACAAAAATCTTGTTTCGGTCTTTGTTAGCCTTCGCACCATTTGCTTTAAAAGGATCACCCGCAGTGTTGGAACGTATCTCACCAGCGAATGTGACTCGGCAGTCTACTGGCTTCAGACCGATGGCCCCGGGTTCTCACCTGAATCTACTCCAAGCAAAAACCTCCGGGGTGGGAACGCACGTCCTAAGGAACGTCAAATCGTGTAAAAACATTCGGGGGGCTAGCGCGGAGATTTCCGGCAACCAGTTGGAAAAAAATAGTGGAAAGCTCTTAAGGAGTGACTTGACCTTGGGACTCAGTACTGTTGGCGGGCCTGAAGAAATCCTGTTGAAGTCGAGGGCACGCAAAAAAACAGGTCGACGAGGGGAGAGATACACAAAACACAGAAGCCCGACGCTTTAGTGGGGGGCTTCCGTATGGAGAGGTGCGCACCTGGGTGAGAAAGGAAGGACAATTTTTCAAAGCAAGGGCCGGTAGAACGCACCTTGGGAAGCCTGGCCCCTTCAGGACTAAGTTGGTTGCAACACTTGGGATTTGGGACACCCTCCGTAGCACTGAAAAGCTACTGGCGAAGTTAAAGTGGGTCCAGGTAAAAACTTGAAAGGGAGGGGTGACAAGGGCGATGAAAAAGGTTGTAGTCTCCCAGACCTGTGCGCCCCAGGATCTCAATAAAATGACATTCCTGGAACGAAACAGAAGATCAAAAAAGGGGCGGTGTGAATTGTGGTGAAGGAAAACAACGGCGGTAGGGTATAAATAAGATCCGACGGGTGTAAGATACTACAAGCGCCACTGTGCGGGCAACATTCCAGTGTGGCTGAGGGGGTTGAGAAGAGAGAAATAAAAGCAGACAATGGCGGGGAATCCGCACAAAACGTCAAATTTGGTGGTCGAAAATGGAATTCACC
>Ga0179593_1653637_pt1 | contig 14752 bp, 12 predicted proteins | sample CZODoug2_1_08_16_FD_185931 | JGI IMG/M metagenome (GOLD analysis project Ga0179593, IMG submission 185931) | Vadose zone soil fungal communities from Angelo Coast Range Reserve, California, USA - CZODoug2_1_08_16fungal (PacBio error correction) | ecosystem: Environmental > Terrestrial > Soil >...
AACGGAACCGCGAGCAGTCACGGCGATACCGCGAGGCGTCCCTGCCAGACGAGGTCAAAAAAAAGTTTCCTTGAAGCCTTCTGGGATGAAAAACTTCGCCTGGTCGATTCGAAAAAAAAAAAGAACTCGTGCTTCTGGCCGCCGTCCATGACACTTCAAAGGGTCGGTGCAACCACGCGAGAAGGGAAATCTCGATCCCGATGTTTGGAAAAAAGAACTGGCCTACTGTCGCCGAAAAAAAAGAGTTTCCGGCGCTTTGGTCGCATGCAAATGGAGGACCGAGAAGAGCGAGAGAAGTCGAACGGCATCATTAAAAAAAACGGGTCTATTGCTCGCAAAGAAAAAAAAAGAAACGATTCTCGCTAGAAGAAGGGCAACTCAGGACCGGGCTCCCGTTGATGTCATTCAACTAAATGGCCACAGCGAGCCCGTTGGAGGCGTCAAGAAAAAAAGAGAGTCGCGTCCGGCGATGAAGGCGATGAAAAGCTCGTTCTGAGTGGAATCAACAGAGAAAAAAAGGAACGCGTGTTCCTGACTTCTGCGGCCGCCGCGAGCATGTCGTCGAACTATTGGCAGAAGTCCCAATGGAGAAGGAGCGGATTGGACCCACTACCACATAAACGACGTCGGCACAGCATTGGGGAAAACCTGTCCAAATACGGGCACAAGTAGTTGCTGGACACACGGCCTCACTGGCCTCACGATCAGGAAACACAGCCCGCGCCTGAAAAGAAGGAGGGCTGCGACGGCTCGACGGAAAGAAAGTGCCGGTTCTAACGCGAAAGCCCTTCGATTTCTGGCTTCTGACGGGATTCTGATGACGCCAGGGGGAAACTGCGACGTGAACGGAAAAGGAAAGAGGATGTCTAACACTGCGACGTGAATGGACGTGACAATCTCTAACGGAGTGGAAGGGAAAGCCTGTACTGGCTAAGGTGGAAAAGAAGAATAACCATTGCGTACTGGACAGGCATATTCCCAAAGTGCAAAGGCCCCAAATGTGCAGCGTTTCAGAGGGGGTGAGACTTCAGAAGGAAAAAAGAAGCGGGCTTTTTGGCCAGGGAAAAGAAAAAAGGGCCAAACGGATGATTTGGACGGAGCCGGGGGACGGGGCGTCTCGGGAGTGGGCGCGAAGGGGAAAAGAGGACTTATCAGCGTCGCACTCCATGAAAAAGTCCCGAAACCCAGGGAGCACACCGGGCGCCGACGCTTCTCTGAAGCGCGCGAGTGAGGCCGGAAGGGGACTGTCCGACGCAGAAAAAAAAAAACCCTTGGCCCGATTTTCGCGCAAAAAAAGCCCAGGATGTGGGCCCTGCCAGCTCCTGGCTATGACGACCGAAAAAAAAAAAAGGAACCTCACGTTTCGGCCCGAAAAAAAGCAGAAGCGCCCATTTCTGCTCAGAAAAAAATGAAGGAGGCATGTCGGGGCAGCGTTTGCAACGGGGTTTTTTTGCGACGATCGTGCGTCCTCTGGCGAGGGAAAAGTCCCCGCCAGTTTCGGTATCGAAGAGGGGGGTAGAATCGTCCGACGGGCGGGAAAAAAAAAAAAAAATGGCATTTGTACTTCACGGCAGCGCTCACCGTAAAGGGTCTGGGCTCACGGGCAGGTGCAGCTACTGTTCCGGGCGATAAAAGAAGAAGAGACCCTAAGTCACTCCGCAGCAGTTTTTTCACAAAAAGCGCCCACCGGCAGCGTGATCTCGATATGCTAACCAGGGGGGGCGATCCTTATTTCTGCGATGAAAAAAAGGTAGTCGAAGCCACTCATTTCTGAAAGGACGTGGCCTGCGGCGTCAGTTCAATACAGGGTTCTCTGGCGGTGGAGGTCTGCGCTAGATGGGAGGAGAGCTCTTCTCTTAGAAGAAGGAGCAAAACATTAAATGAGCAAGGAAGGGAAAGGGTGAATTTTGATCAATGATCGAGAGCGCGGTAGGCTGAAGGGGCTCGCTATGCCGTTGGAGAAAAAAAAGGGTCATCATTTTGGTCCCTAAAGAAATCGCGATGCGGGCTCAAAGATAACAAGGCACTTACACTTAATGATTCCTCGATATATGATAAAAAGGGGGGAGAGTCCTACTCCACAAAGAAAACGGGGTGGATTGCTCTTGAAAAAAAAAGCGTTGCTGGGGTGGGAGGACTCGAAGTGCGCCGGAGAACAAGGGAAAGGCAAGTCCACTACGATCGGATTAGCGATAAAAGGGGGACGTTGGCGTCCGCGAGGGAAAGTCTGTAGGGAGGGCATCCGGACCAAAAATTGGAGCCCGAAAGCCAATCCAAAGAAAAGTCTAGTCGCGGAAGGAAAAAAAAAAAGGCGCGAGCGCCTGGTCGATCCAAAGGAAAAAAAACCTGGCATGGGAAGAAAGCTTTGCGCGGGCACCGGGAGAAGGCGGACCTTTCGGGGCAAAGAATCCCGCAGAGGAAAGGAACTGACGATGCACGATCGCGAGAATGACCGCTGCCATAGTAGCTGGGAAGAAGGGTCCCCGACCGCAACGGAAGATGGAGCTAATGGCGGAGGCAAAAAAAAACACCGCCTGACCAGAGAAGGGTAAGCGGTTTCACACCTCTGTAGCGAAAAGGAAAAAAAGGGGGACCTTCACACACCCAATGTTGAGCCGGAGTGGGGGGAAAAACAGGGGGGGTACTGGTAGTGCGTGTGGTCTTAAGGCTTCAGGAATGATAGTGGGATGACTGCACTTAAGCCCTTGTCGCGACAACCTCCATATCTCTGAGTAAGCGACGAGGAGAAGAGAGGACATGCTCCTCGGGCCCTCGTTTTCTATAGTGCACCGATTATGTAACCTTGTCAGAAATAGATAGGGAAAGCCACCACAAGCGTCGACCACACCCGCACTGCCTGTCGCGCGTGGTTCTGTGGGGGAACGAGCGGTGTTGGTTTTCTACTCTGTGCGGAGTTGGGGGTGTGAGGGTCAAAAAGACCTCGTGGAGTGCGGGACGCTGTGTGACCAGAGAATCGCCGTGGACCAAAAAAACGTTATCACAAATGCAGTCCACCACTAGACTATTAATACGCGCCGAAAAAAAAAGGTCCTGAGTTCGAGGCGGAGCCACTACAAAAAAAAACGGGTGAGACAACACCGCCAGGTTGCTACAATGCGTGTGCCCAGCTGGGAGTGCTACGAGAATTGAAAAAGGGTTTGCCGATGATGTGGAAAACACGACCAAGGATCCTCGCCACCTCAACGGAAAGACTGTGATAACACAGGACGGAGCGCCTGGACGGAGCGTGAGGACGGCTCGGAGACCATACTCTACCCTGTAATCAAAAAAAAAAGCACAAGTGTACCAAATTTCTTCGCGCTCACTCTCTGTGCCCGAAAAAATACGATCCAGTAAACCCGCTCATAGACGTCTTATTGCGTGACGACAATAGAGAAACGGCGACACTCAACTCATAGAGTGCCGCTCCCGCATAAAAAAATCCGTCCGCACTCATCATATTGGAGGGGAGGTCGATACGTGCTGGTACCCGAAATAGGAGCTGAAAAGCAAAGACCCCCACCAGTAGACATGTGTGTCGCCTCATCGGCAAGCACATAGACGAAACCACGGAATTAGTGAATACTGACGGGCGTTGCGCGCCAGGGATGTTTCATTTCACCTCAATCAAGCTCTGACCGGGAAAACTGTGGGCTGCAGCACATGTCAACACATCCGAGAAGCTATCCGAAATCCACTAGACAGCCTGTGAACTGGAACTGCACCCCTGTTCTCAAACTGGTGTGTGGTTCACACTGGACACAGGGGAAAAAAAAGGAAAAAAGAAAAAAGCAGCCCATCGGGACATCTGGTATTTATCACACTGCTGCGGCTCCGAGGAAAGTACCAGTGCTGCTCGCTTACGTCGAACTACCCTCGGTCAAACGCCGTGCGAACCCCCAAGTGAAAAAAAGCAGCCGCCGCGACAACAACGGCAAAGAAACTCCACTCTCATAAACACACAAAACGAAAAAGAGAACTACTGCAAAGGCTGCGCGCGCGCCGGGGGCAAAAGAACGAGACTCGTCCGAGAAGCGTGATAAACAGGGTCCGACGCCGTGAATGCCGAAACATGGAAAAAAGGAAACGGGATTGAAAAAAACATGCCAATCTTGCATTACCGATGAAAAAGGAAGGGGACGTCTCGCTCCGTTTTGGGGCTCTGCGAAAAAAGGTCCTGGGTCCAGCGAGAAGAAAACAGGGTGGTCGAGCTGTCACGGAAGGGGAACACGCATGTCCGCTCGTATGCGTCAAAAAGCTAGCGCGTTTCGATTAAAGAGGAAAGAAAAAATTTTTCCGTATTTTCCCATGGAAAAAAAAGGAAGGGGGAGAAGCTCAAGAACTTCGAACATATCTTGGGCGCGTAAAAAAAGAGAAAAAATACTCCATCGTCCCCGCTATGCCGTGGAATTTCAACACCGACTGGCGTGCCTGGGTCATGCTTTGAGAAAAGAACGCCACACACAGAGACACACCCCCAAAACTCTCGTAGCAACAATCGGCGTCGGCGCTCCTAAAAAAAGGAGAAAAAAGGGCAGAACCATACGATACACACAAGAAAATCCGACTCAACATCCACGTTGAATCGCCAAAATCATCTCATCGCCCAAACTCTACGGTAAAGAGGGAAAGACCCAGGCTAATTCTGGTCAACAGAGAGAGCCGCCGTGGTCTTCCGGGATATAAGACGCCAATGCCGCGCAGCCAAAACGCGAAGGGGAGCAAGGTTGGCCCGTTTTGGCCGAACCACGGCGTTATCGAGAGAGAAAAAGTATTCCTGATATCGCGGTAGGGGGAACAAGGAAAAAGAACCAGACCATCTCCGTACTGAATAAAGGAGGAGCCACCTTGGCAGTGTGTGTACGGAAAAGATTTGGTTACCGGGGTATTGTATCCAGTATGCCTCCAAGAGAAAGCTCTGAGTTCCGCCCCAGGTGCGGAAAAAAAACCTTGAGCCTGCCGAACCGAGTACTGCACTTAAAAAAAATCCGTCGGGTCGGGAAGCTTGTTCGTCGGCGGACCAGCTACTATGCATTAGGAAGAAAAAAGGAACATCATAGGCTACGGTCTCCGTCGCCGATTGGCGAAAGAAAGGGGCGTCGAGCGAAAACTCTTCGCCAGCAAAAAAAAAAGCGTCTGCACCATGGCCAGAGAGAAAACAGCCCCCCGTATCGACGACGAAAAAGAGGGGCTGCTGTTCAGTGTTCTGTTGAGTCACACGGCTAAAAACAAACAGCCGTCGGCAAACAGATAGATGGTCGCTTTTCGCCTTGCATCCAAAGGAAAGACCTAACCGACCGCTCCGAGCGCCCGTCCTCGGGAAAAAAAATAGAAATGTAGATCGCGATGCCACAAAAAAATCAGGGGACTTGCCACCACACTAACCACGGTCTTCCCGCGAACTTCGAGAAAAAAAAAAAAAAATCGGTCCTCTAGCGATCACAAAAGAAAAGGACCGCTTCGGGAAGGGAGTAGTAACGGTTGCTTTCCGCCAGGTATTCATCTATCCGAGTAATCACATACTGTCAGTGCCGAGAAGAAAACGCATCGCGACGTCAGAAAGGAGAATGAGACACATATGACGGAAAAGAAATATCGACCCCGAATATTCAAAGGAGCCCACTACCGGCAAAAAAAATCACAAGCGTTTCATGAATGAAAAAAGGTGCTCTATGAGCCTGCTCTATTCCAAAAAAAGAAAGAGAGAAACCTCCACCGCCAATGAACCCTGGAAAGGTGATAAAGGGGCGGGCCACGCCGCCAACAATGTCAATGAGGGAGAGAAAAAAAGGAGCTATTCCTCTCAAGAAATTAGAAGGAAGCGAAAAGTCGAAGATTCACGAGCCCGTGAAAAAGGGAAGCGCTTCCTAGTTCCTCTGCAAAACTGGAATGACTAAAAGCCGGAACAGAGCTGCACCTTCAATGTTGAGCCCAGACAACAAAAAAAAAGCAGGTATCGGTGCAAGGCAATGAGGAGGTACAAAATCGCTACGGACAGTCCGTCGTAACAAAATGAGAGAGTCACTTGCGCGGGGCGAAGAGCCATAGACGAACGAAAGAAAAAATAGTGAAAACGAGCCCACATGACGACTTATAAAAGGAAAGGACTTATCATAAATGGGCGGGGGGAGATGGCGGCGGCCGCACTGTGAGAGAAAAGGGAACCCGAGGTCTTGTCTAACCGCGCGGGCGTCCCATCCGAAAAGAAAAAAAGGGCGAAGCCCGTGGCTGCGAAAAAAAAACCGTGGTACATGAAAAACTTCCGCCGCATAATGAGTAGCGCTAATTTGAAGAGCTTAAGCGTCGGAGCCCGTGGGAAAAAAAAAAGTCGGACGTATTGCGAGATGCAGTCAGCAAAAAAAAAATTTGCTGAACCGTTCAGAACAAGGGGGGGGGCAACCAACTCAAGGCCTGGCCCGTCCGGCGGCCCAGGGAAAAGGGGTTTGCTTTTTTGGCGCGAGGAAGGGAAGGAAAAAAGGGACGGGTCTAACTGTCTTAAGGAAAAAGACTCGCACGCTGCCATTCTGGGAATTTCGGAATAATGACGCTCGCCCCGGACAGTGCAAAGGAGGCCGGCCGTTTTATTTGCTGCTCAAGAAAAAACATAACCTGAAGTTACCGGCTATCGAACCGCCGCACTCCGTAGAAGGCAAGAAATGCAGTTGACATCGAGGGGGGAGAGGAGGAAAACACGTCCTGCCAGTCCCCGGCATCGTGAGGAAGAAAAAGCCAAATCGAGGAGTCGCCGTTAGAAAACCAAGTTCGCATTCGACGTCGAGCCGTCGCGAAGGAGAAGGGCGCTGCTGCTGTGCTGTGAAATCCAACCAAAAAAAGGGGTCCAGCAACCCTACTACGGTAAAAAATACGTCATCGCCGTCCAATGATTGCCGACGTGGCCGTCCATCTCCGGGCTGGTAGTGGTCCATTCGGGGAAGAAAGGGGACTTCTGCATAGTTAAAGAGAGGCGGCCGCAGAATTCCTGGAACACGCGTTCCAGGGAAGGAGGAAAAGGAAAGGGGAAATGATTCTATGACAACGTCGTAATCGTCTCGCCTTCATCGCCGCGCGACTCTCTTGAGGAGAGGAAACCTCCACCTCTGCTCGCAGGGAAAGTTGGAAAAGAAGGAGTTTCTGAACCATCGATGCGGGGAGGGGAGGTACTGCCCCCTCCCATTGCGGCCCGATCAACCGTCTGCGCGCTCCTGCGATTATCCGGAAAGAAGAATCTCTCTGGGCAAGAAAAGGAAGAATAAAAAGCTCCGAACCTCGTCGGCGAATAGCGAGGGGGAAAGAAAGCTCCGGCAACCCGCGCGCGGACCCAACCAGATCGTAGAGACCGTAACTCAACCGCATGGCGCCTCGCGTGGTGGCACCCGCAAAAAAAAAAAACCGCTGTCTCCGCGTGCTGCATGGCCAGGGGAAGAAATCACCAACTGATCATCCCCCGCAGGCTTCAAGAAAAAGGGGAACATCGTCTGAAGGGGCCCGCCCGCGCGGGTATCGGCGTGCGAACGGCGACGCCGTATCTCGATCAACAACTAACAAACCGGGGGAAGCGTCGCGCTATCAGTGCAGCACCTTCGGAAGGAAAAAGTCCACGTCCCGCTCCGCTCAAAAAAGGAATTGGCATCTGTCCCAGCTAGCGGGTCGAATGCGATCATGAACCCGTCGTAGACCGTCTCGGTTAGCATGCGTGTCCAACTTCCGATAGCCTTGCAGTCTCAATGTCGACAAAAAAAACCGGAGCACACCTATGCGCTGGAAAGGGAAAAAACCCGATTACGGTGTCGTTCCTCTCGCGCGTTGAAGAGAACGGGCTGCAGCCGCCTCCGACAAGGCCAGAGGGGTGCACTTAGCGTGTTCGGCGCTGGGTCGTAATGCTCTGCTTCAATTGGCGGCCAGAGAACCTAAAAAGAAAAGGGCGCGCGCCGCATACCAGCGGTCGGAAAAGAGCACTGCGAAACTATGCTCGAGAAAAAGTCCGCAACTCAAGGACCGCTAAAGGTTGATTTTCACTAAACCTAAAATGGCCACAGCGAGGACAAAAAGGGAGAAGATACTCTTGACCTCGAAAAAAAGAAAGGATGACGCTACGACGTCATCGGTCCGAGGGAAACATGAGAATTTGCGCCACTAGTGAAAGCGGGTCCAGGACTTCTGCGGGACGCCGCGAGCAGGGCCGTGAAGAAAAAGAACAAAGATCCCGACTCTCGACGAAGGAAAAAGAAAAATGACGCTACGTCGGCACAAAATAGATGGGCGTCGATGACGCGCCCAGTGGGACAAAAGGGAAAGACGGCCCTATTATGTGTGAAAAAAGAAAGCCTAGGGGGGAAGAAAATCGCGGTGCTTTCAACGCCAATCGCGCCTGACCACCGCACCGTGGTCCAGAAAAGGGAAAAGACGTCGAATTGCTCCAAAGGGGATAACGCGACGCCTCTATTTCGAGGAGGGATACGCCTCGATGCGAAAGGCGAAGGGGCCTCTGACTGTGACACCGCGAGGAGAAAAAAAAAGGAAAGGGGAACCTTTACCTCCTACGGATTGGCGCAAAGAGAAGTCTAAGGTTGGCAGCAAACAAAAAAGAAACATTGGCCGTTCGTGCCCTCCTGGACTAGGCAAGAACGAATGCAAGCCCAAATGCAGCGTTGCGAGTCGATGGGTAAGGAAGAAAAAATTCCAATCCCCGCTCCAAAAAGGCTGGGCTTTTTTAGGGGGGAGGCGGGAACTCAAACGGATGATTTGGACAGGGCGAAGGACGTGCCAGGCTCGGGAGTGGTGCCAAAGAAAAAGGACTTATCGCGTCGCACGCCAAAAAAAGTACTCAGCAATCAAGAGAAAAAGGGATACACACACGCTCCGACCTTAGCTCTGCATGAAAGGCGAGATGCGCCGAAGGGACGGTCGACTGCAAGAAAAACAGCCATTGGCCGATTAGGCAAAAAGGCTTCGCCCCAGGATGTCGAGGGAAATGCCCCGCGCTGGGTAGAACCGACTCCTGCCGCAAGGAGAAGGAGACGCCGCCAGAGCACGAACAAAGTAGAACAGAACTTCTGTGAAACTCAAGGGAGAAGGAGGGCTCGTTTTCACAGATGGTGTTCGGACGATCGGAAGGTCCTCTGGCTCGTCTTAGCCCATAATAGGGAAGCCAGTTTGAGTTATAGGAAAAAAAAGTGTAATAATCGTCCGACGAAAAAAGGAAAAGAACCTGCATTTGTGAACGTCACGGCAGCGATCCGGAAGGCTTCTGGGAGCACGTGCAGGTGCAGCTACGAAATAAGAGAAGGAAGGCAGTTCTGGCAGAGACACATCAAAAAGGAAAACGAGGAAGAGGACCCACCGGCTCGTGAATATGAAAGGAAAGGTGGGGCGAAAGCATTATTTCCTGCAGAGGAGACTCATCATAGTCGCGTTGTAGTCGAAGCCCGAGGAAGTTCTTACATGTTGTTAGCGGAAAAGAGGGCGTCAATTCAAGCTGTCAAAGAAGAGAAATGCCTAGATGATTAAGAGAGAGTTTGACTAGAGCAGAGCTCATCGAGAATAAAAAAAGGAAAAAACCAATTCTCTAAACGCTTTGAAAGGGAGAGCGCGGTAGTGGGCTCCTGGTGAGGAATGGGCCTCGATATGGCCGTTGGAGTGGAGAAAGCATCTTGGTCTCATGGGAGAACGGAAGGAAGATCGAGTCGCGATGCGGCTAAAAAAAGGGAGGAAAGGAAACTTCTGTGATTACTCGATAGAGCAACAAAAGGAAAGCACCGGCGAGATCATACTCCACCTCAAGAGGGGAAAGGGGAGGGGGGGACGGGGTGGATTGCTCTGGATCGGCAGGGGAGTTGCTAGGTGGGAGGACTCGTAAGTGAAACGGAGACCTGCAAGAGTAAGTGGTGAAAAAAAAAGAGATAAGCGATCTAACTTGGCAAAGAGGGAGGTCCGCGAGGACGGAGAACGGCGAAAGGTAGGGGAGGCAATATGCAGCCAGAAAAGAAAGAACCCCCGTTTGGCCTACGAGGGGTGGAAGGGGGAAATGCAACACGAACAGACGCAAGAAATGTGGTCGATCCGGCGTGGTCTAAGAACCTGAAAAAGAGTTTCTGTAACCGGAGACGGAGAAGTCGCCGTGGTCGGCAGGAAAAGGGACGCATCGGGAAGGAGCTGGGCCGTAGCCGATGAGTGAAAAAAAAAAAAAAGGAAACTCTGTCATAGTAGTCTGGGGAAAGAAAAAAAAAGAGGGACCTACCGCAACGGAGTCGGGGGGAGAATGTTCGGAAAAAAGGCTATCCATCAAGCAACGAAAAAGAAAAAAAGTTCACACGCGCGGGGACAATACGCAAAACCGAACGAAAAACGCGAAAGAAACAGCCCAAGAAAGAAAGGAAAATTGGGGGGCCCCGAAAGGATCTGTAAGCGGGGGGAAAAGAGAAGTCCCTAACCGAAGGGGTCCTAGAAGCTATTAGGAAGAGGTACCTCCCGGGGGTCGCCAAACGGGCCACCAGAGCCATTCGCGTGGAAGGGCGATACAGCTTTGCCGACAAGACAAAAAAACCTAATATTCCCTGTGAAAAGAACTGGGTTCCTGGGCTAGCCGAGAACCTTCCAAAGGATTTTTGGCACTTTTCTTAGTTCGATAAGGAAAAAGGATGCATCATCGCGCCTGATAGAAGAACCCATTGGCGTTTTTGGCTTGTGGAGGGGGGAAGCACTACGCCGCAACCACATTAAAAAAGACGGGCCTCTGTGAACCCCGACGGACTATGGGGCAGAAATTAAAATTGAGCTCGACCCTAAAAAAAAAAAGGAAAATCCGGAAAAATTGGTATTTGAAAAGAGGGGGGGAAAGACTCGTATTCCGCGAAACGAAAAAGGGGGGAACACGCTAAGAGGAGACCTGAGGGCGGGGCAAGGATCGCTCCTTCAGCCGACCGGGAAGAGTGGAGGGGGGGGCGTCTCTGGAACCCAGAGAGAGGGAAAAAAAAAAGCAGACCAAAACGGAGGAACGGCCAAAATGATGGGGAAGGCTGGGCGGGGCAAAGCAACTACAGGTGGCAAAAAGTCCCCATGTTCGACATGATGAGGGATCATCACTCTTCTCGGCAGGCGGCGGGCAATTGCCAGAGAAAAAGCGCAGCATCTGGCAGAATTATCAAAAAGAAAATTAAGAATACATTCTGCCCAGAAAGAAACCACGAGAGGCAATGCCGCGCCACCGATCAAAAGAAAGCGTGATGAACTCGCGCCGTTCATGCCGAAACCAGGGGAAAAAAAAGAAAACTTAAAGCGGGTGCCAGAGAAAAGGGACGCACGCAGCGCTCCAAGAAAGGGAAAACGTTTTGTCTGAGGCCGGCAACCGTCACCAGAAAAAAAAATATTTGGGTCCACGAGAGAAAAAAGAAGTCTCTTGCACGGAGCGAAAAAAAAAGGGCGACAGAGTAGCTGAGGGGGGGGGGGGGGGGGGGGGGGGGGGGGGGGGGGGGGGTAGGGGGGGGTGCTTCAAAAAGGAAAGGAAACTGCTCAGCCGGCGATTCCAGAAAAAAGAAAAACAGGTCTCCCGTGGCGGAGAGAAAGAATAAAATATTCTTAACTCCGGGGTAACAGAGGGCCCGAAACCGTGGCTGGCAGCTGTTAAAAAGGAGGCCCCCATCAGCGGCAAAACACAAAAAAAAAAAGACGCCGTTTGCTCAATAAAAAAAAAAAGCTAGACGTGAAAGGGCAGAAACGTCTTCCAAAAGAGGGGGGGGGGAAAGGTCTCGGAGATGAATCCAGGACCCATGCGAATCGGAAAAAAAATATTGTCTTGGGGAAAAGAAGGGGAGGCCACATCGCGGCTTCTCGACAATGCCGCAGCCCAATACGCGGAAAAAGGAGGGGGGGGGCCCGTTTTGGCCGAACCAAAAGGAAGAAAAGAAAAAATCTCACATACATAGAAAAAAAAATTCCTGAGATCGCGGTAGGATCATTACTGATCGCCCCGCAAAGAAGGGAACCCTGGGGGTGTTGTGGCGGGGGGCAAAGGAAGACCACCTTGGGTGTTGGGGAAGAGTTTCGTTACGGTGGGGGACCGTAGCGCTCCAGCGCGTGTACAAAAAGCATTCTTCCCAGGAGGGCTCGCATTTCCGGGGAAAATTTCTCTCACCACGCCGGAGGTCGGGACCGTTTGATGGAGGAACAGCTACTATGGCAAGTTCTGACTGAAAAGGGGGGGATCAGTCGGCTAGGAGCACTCGCCTTCCCGATGCTAAACACGGAGGCCGAACGGTCGATCGCGAGATCTCCCGGGAAAAAAAGGAAACATGCCAGGTTCTCGACCAGAAAAGAAAGGCTCTCTCGATATTGGCCGTCTGGAAGGAACCCGCTCGAACAGAGGCGGGCAATTGGGGGCTTTCGCGGCTCAATGAAAGAAGACCTCCCTAACGACTCTTGTCCAAAAAAAGGAAGAGCAACGCACGGCTCGGGCAAAGGGGGAAAACTCATCGTAGTGACTTAACAACACCACCTACTAACTTTCCGTAATAAAAAAAGGCGATTCCTCCCACCTCCAGAAAAAAGGATCTCTATGCGACCCTAAGAAAACCGACTCCGAAGCCGCTCGGGAGCAAGGTATTACTCGCCGTTGCTGGAAAGGGGGGAAAAGCAATAAAACGAGTAATCACATAATTGAAAAAGGGAAAAGGCCGAGCCCGCAGCGCGATCGAGGAGATGAAGGCAGTCTCCCATGAAACAATATGACCGGTGGAAAAAAAGGCATATCTATCCCCGCCTTATCAAAGAAAAAGGGAATCTGCCGATCATTGAGCAAATCAAAGAGAGAGGGGAGGCTCATTTCATGTTGCGCGAATGACGGCTCAGTGCCAAAAAGAGCGATCATCTAGCGCAGAAAAAAAAAAAGGGGGAACATGACCGATTGCATGGGAAAAAAAAAAACCAACATTGTCAGAAATGAGTGGCAGAAAAAAACAAGGAGCTATTTCCTCGCAGATAAAGCTCAAACCATCGGCGGTAGCAATCGAAGATTCACGAGAAAGAAGGGGCAAAAACGGCGCGGCTGCCTAGGGTAAAAAAAGAGAAAGCTAGATCCCGGAACAGAAGAAAAAGGAAAACCGCTGTACGCGGTAGCGCTGCCGTGAAATCACAAATGGAGTTTTCGGGGCAAGGCGGAAGATTAACGCCCGTCGGAAGGAGAAAATCTCTACGGGACATTCGTAGGAAAGGGGGAAACTGCGGACATGGATCGGGCACTGGGGAAAAAAGAGAACACGATCGTCGAAAAAAATCGTGGAAAACCGGCCCGAGGACCGACTTATCCCGTGGATTTTCACAGACGTTCTGAGCAAAAGGCGGCTGCCGCACTTGAAGGAGAGCTATAGGACATAGCCAGCGGCGGACAGTACGAATCTCGCTACATCCTGGTGCGAAGAAAGAAGAAAAAATCGGCATGCTTGCGGGAAAAGGAATTCTACCGTCCCCGTCCGGGGAAAAAAGGAAAGAGCTAAGCGTCGGACCTCGGGTTTACCGTAAAACTCAGATTTCGGACTAAGAAAAAAAACCATGCAGAAAAAAAGCGGAGAAAAAAACTTTTTCGACCACTGGCAAAACTCCCTAGCCTGCCGTCAGGCGCGCCCGGAAAAAAAAGCAGGGGCGTTTTTTGGCGCGAGTTAAAAAAAAAGGAAGGGGCGTGACTGTCTGACAAGTAAAAAAAATCACTCGGAAAGAGGCATTGGAGGGCATCGGAATAATGCCTTTCGACAAAAAACGCCATGTTTTTATGCGGAAGGAGGAAAAAAAAAGTAGCCGTACCAAAAAAAAGAAAAGAAGACCGTAAGTGTCACCGGTGCCAGTCAAGTCGCGGTGCACTCGAGGGGTCCCGTCCGGCCGTCACTAGGAGGAAAGCTAGGGAGAAAAAGGAATCGCAGCCAGCAATCAAAAAAAAGGAAAAAAAACGGGGGGGGGGGGGGGGAAGGTCTCCAGGAAAAAGGGGAAGAAACCCGTAGGACCCCACGTTTGAGAAAGAAGGGAGAGTGTCTGGAAATAAACGCGAGGAAAGATGCCGTGGGTCCAGCCAACCAAGCTACAGTGCCTCTTGACGGTGTCACACTGGGCAAGAAAAGAAAAAAAAAGCGTGCGACGCGCAAGAAAAAAGAGGGGGGTCCACTTCGTCGAAAAGGGAAGTCTTGCATAGTTGCACGAAGAAACAACGAAAGCGTCCGCTGAAGTCCTGGAACCTCGGTTCCAATAAAAAGAGGGAATTCCCTGCATGATTCAAGAAAAAGTAATCGTCTCGCCGAAAAGAGAATCGCTTGAGCTGGTGACGTATGAGAGGGGGATCCTGACGCCTCCCACACGCTGCTCGCTGTGGCCCATTTGGGAAAACCGGTCCTTGATGCGGAACCATCGAAGAGAAATCGTTTGGAAAGAAGAAAAAAAAGCAATCGACCCCGGCTGCGCGCAGACCCGGAAGAGAAGTCGGACTTCGGGCGCTCTTCTCGGAACGCCAATTGGGCAAAAAACGATAGCGCGGAGGCGACCGTAAGCAAGGCCTCCGGAAAAAGAACCCGTAGTGATCGCAGCAGAACAGGACCGAGCAGCAGAAAAACAAAAGGGCGGCGGCCAGAGCACCGGCGGGTTAGACGAGGGCAGGGACCTAATTCGACCAGCGAGCTGACAAGACAAACGGATCAAGAAAAAAAGGAAAAAACGAGAAAGAGCTTCTTGTACTCGTCTGGAAGGCAAAAGAAAAGGGAGGAATCGCCGACGCCTT
>Ga0179593_1387110_pt1 | contig 14751 bp, 20 predicted proteins | sample CZODoug2_1_08_16_FD_185931 | JGI IMG/M metagenome (GOLD analysis project Ga0179593, IMG submission 185931) | Vadose zone soil fungal communities from Angelo Coast Range Reserve, California, USA - CZODoug2_1_08_16fungal (PacBio error correction) | ecosystem: Environmental > Terrestrial > Soil >...
AAAAAAAACGAAAAGACGTGGGGGGGGGGACAAACAAAGAGGCCAAATTGCAGGGACAAGGGGAATCCAGATGGTTCGTCGAAGCGACAAAACTGTTTAAAAAACCAATGGCAAAACGGAGAAATAACAAAAGTAAATCGCCTCCCAAGACAGAAGAGGAACCTGGTAACGAAGCGGTAACAATTCCAGGGACGAGGGGGGAAGAGAATAGAAGGAAAAAAAGAGAGGACACCGCGCGGTTTCAAAAGAAAAACTGACCTGAGGGGGACGGAGGGGTTGGAAAACACGAGCAAAAAAAACCTAAAATGGGGGGGGGGGGCCTAGAGGTGGGAAAAGGGGTCGGGGTGCTGGCTTCTACTCCCTGACCACAGAAAATTACGCGGGGGGGGGGGGGGGGCTCAAAAGAAACAACGACAGGACCATTATTCAAAAATTCATGGAAAGAGAGCAAATGGGGGGAATGAAAGGTTAAATAGGAGAGTACCTCAAGACGCGGTCGAAAAAAATATGATTGAACGGACCGAAGGGGGGTGTCCAGGTTGGGGGGTGGGCGTGGTGGGTCTGTTAAAAAGGAAACAAGAAAAAAAGCAGAAAAACTGTGTGGGAAGGAAAAAAAAAAGGGATCGTTCGCCGCGGTCCCAATCATCCAAAACGGTGACAAGTAAGGAGGGATAAGGGGGGGCAGGACAAAAAAGGGGAGGTAGGAAGGTCCCCAAGAGACTTAAAGGGAAAAAAAAAGTTGAAACCCAGAGACCAAAATACCCACAAACCATGGGAGGAGGAAGACCTCCGGGCTTCTATTCGCGTGGGGAAAAAACCCCTGAGGGGATGTATAAGAAAAACCCTTATGGGTCAAGAACCCCTGCCATGACGCCTGAGGGAAGACTGAAACCAACAAAAATTAAAAACAGACCGGAGGGTTTCCATTATGGGGAACAGGAGAAGGGGGGGAAGCTATCGGCTGAGGGGAAGAAGCAGTTGGTTGATAGGAGGAAATCCAAGTACGCTGTGGATGAATATACAACCTTCGGCAAAAAAAACATTGGGAAGTCGGGGGAATCGGGATCTCTAGAAAACAACAACAAACTGGGAGGAAAAAAAAAGGGAGAGGAATACGAACCACCTGGTTGTTGCCGAAGGGGGGGGGATCAAGAAAAACCGGGGAAAAATCCTTTTCGAGTGCACGGAGGGCTTGCAAGCTCAACCCAACCTTTGACTGGGGACGCAACGGAAATTTCAGCTCGAAGGCAGAACAGGTCTCCAAAACATAACAGGGCAAACCGGGAAAAAACAAGCAAAAAAGGATATGAGGCTTCAAAGAAAGAAAGCGGACAGAGGGGGGGGGGGAGTCATAAACAGCGACCAAGAAGGAACTAAATCCTGAAGTGGGAGCACAAGCCCAAACTGCCACGCAATAAGGGGGTTGGCGTAGCAGGGAACTGTGGGGGAGGTTGAAGGGGGGGGGGGGGGAAAAAGAGTGTGACCGGTGCGGCAGACCGGACGTTAACAGGGATGGAAAAAAAATCCATAAAAGCCGGGGTCCGATAACGGGAAAGGAGTATGAAAAAAAAAAAAAGGAGGGTTGAAGAAAATGCCACAAAAGGTTGAACCCGAATAAACAAAAGTGTGGTTTTAGGTTGCGGGATAAGCACGCCACTGGCAAATAACCCAGGGGAAAAGGAGGACTATTGGCAAAAACGGGAAAGGCCGGGGGGACGTGGGGCAAAAACAATTCATCACACCATGGCGAGAGGAAAGGAAAGGTGAAAAGAACATGAATTGACCCGTGGTGAAGCAAAACACAACCTTAGAAAACAGAGGGGGGAAGGAGGGGGGATGGTGGGCGGGCGTGACACGGCCCCAGCCAAAAAAAAAAGACCGAAACGGGGACAGCTGAAAAACATAGACAATTCCGTCTTGCAAACAGAAAATAGCTACTGGGTAAAGGTCGTTAATAGATCGCCCAGGGATTTGGGAATATCGGTGCTGTACGGCTAAATTGAATCTTCACATCGATCCCGGAGGGCCACTACCTTCGATTGAGCAGGGTGTGGGGGGTAGGGGCGGGATACTGAAAGGCGCAGGGGGGGGGAAGACCCAAGGTGTTTGAAGGAGAGAAAAAACTCGAAAAAAATAGAGAGGGGGAATTGAGGTCAACTGCATGTGTCACGGCAAATGTGGCAAAACCGAAAAAACCCAGAATTTCGAGAACGAAAATAATGGATCAATCCGGGGGAGTGGGGTTCCCACGGCAAAAAAACTTGGAAAAACTGAGGGACCATTGAAAGTGCAGAAAAGAAGAATTTGTTAACCACTCCTGCGGGGCAATGTAATAACATAAGGGGGCCACCACCGGCGAAAGCGTGATCAATGGGGGGGGATGAATAAAAAGCTTTGAGGATTGGACATGGGGAAACAAGGCGAGTGAATTCCCAGTGAAAGGCGGAAACATCCAGAAAAACCGATGGGAAGGACCCTCACGAGGGGGGGGGGGAAATTCAGGGGGGGGAAGGGAACTGGGGTGGGAAAGGCGAAGGGGGGCACCATCGCTCAAAGGGATGGAGCATTTTCGCACTCTGAGAGGAGCAAGAAGAACTGAAAAAAATAGAACATTCACCGAATTCCGGGACGAAACACGCGTCTGGGGGTTTTTGGTGGAAAACCATCCGTAAGCTAAGCTCCTAATCAAGGGTGTTGGCCAAACGAAACAGCTCCTAGGGGGAAACAGAAACAAAAGAAACTCCCGCGTCTTCAGAATGGGAGAGCGTTGAAGCAGTGGGAACCCAAAAAAGCCTAGAGAAAGGCTGCTGTCGCCTGCTGTGGAGTGGGGAACGCTTGGTGGAACGGGGGAGGGGGAAAAGGGGCAGGGGGGAAAAAAAACTGAACCATTCCAGGACAAGGGGAACAGAAACGTGAAGGGAAGGTCTGCACCAAGCTGGGCAGCCAGGAATGACAGGGGGACAAAAAAAATGACAGCCAACAAGGGGGCTGCTTGCTACGAGAAACTCAGTTGATTGAAAGGGGGGATCTCGTCCGGGGGGGGGGGTAAACGGGTAGGGGCGCAGTCATGGGCAAGGGTAACATCGACTGCAAGTCAAAAAAGAGGGAAGGTTTCGAAAGGCCCCAGCGCAGCAAAAAACGTCGGGGGAAAGGGGCGGGCAATTTGGGGAGTGGGGAAAGGGAAAAAGGGGATGCGGAATGGCCACTGTTCCCCAAATAAACGGGAAAAAAGGAAAAGGTCAGCCTCCCGGAAAAAAAGGGACAGCCCGAACCAAATACGGGGGTCAACAGGAGAAAAAAAAGTTCCACCACTCCGACCCAAGAAAAAGAGCGGGAAAAAGCACTGTCAAAAGGAGTTCGGTAACACGGATGGCTCAGAAATTTAAAGACATTGGGGTAAGTGAGCAGTAAGAGGGGACTTGGCAGAACCGCCCCAAATCTCACACAATAGGGAGGGAAGGAAGGGAAAAAAGATAAGGATTGGCGGACTGCTAAAACCGTCACAAGATACTGCTCAAAAAAAAACTAAAAGAAGGGAGGAAAGTGAAAAAAAGAGACACAACAGGTTCACTAAGGCGGTGGGAAAAAGGGATAGACTAAGGAAAGAGCTCGAGGAGGACGGGGGAAACTTCGAAAAAACAAAACCAGTTGGGAGGCCTCATAGGAAAAAACCCCGAAAAAAGTGTTTCACGGAGGGGAGAAAAATTCCGACACGAGAGAGCGAGAGACAAGCTTGCCCTTCAAAAAAAAGCAATAAAACAGCGAAACTACTAAAAAGACGCGGCGCGATCCTTTTGTCACGGGGAACGAATAAACGACCGAAGAAAAAGGAACCGCATTACGGAAACGAATCGAAAAAGAACCACGCAAAAAAAGACGAAGAATAGGCAACAAGAGAAAAAAAAAACAGAGGGGGGAAGGCTATTTCAGCGGATAAAACGTCTATGTGAAGTAAAAAAGGGGGACGGTAGGTAGTGGGAGCGTTGAATACAAAGGGAATAATGGGCCGAGGGGAATGCCGAGGCAGAATTGCACCAAGGAAAACAAGAGAGGAAAAAAGAAAAGGGAAAAAACAGAGACGACGCGTAGAGACCGGAGGGAGGGGGGGGGGGACCCTCCTAAAATCAAACAAAAACAAATAACAAAAAGAAGTCAGAACAGCGTCGGTCAGGGACCGAAGGATGGTTCAACCACGGGTGGGGGGGGACATGGGGGGGGTTGGAGCCTATCACATCCCGGAAAGGGACGGGGGGAAGGGGCGGAGGGGGGTCCTGCGCACGGGCCATGCGAGAGCAATTTAGCAGGGGACATGCTGCATAGAAAAAAATCTCCAAGGAGGAGAAAGAGAGAAGACTTGACACGCCCTCGCGGCCCAATCAAATGTCAAAAAAACCAAAAAATACCCTGGGGAATGGGAGGGAAAGGAGGGAATTCTGACACACGGGGGAACACAAGGAACGTCTAGGTTAAAAGGGACTAAATTTTGTTGCAAAAGGGGCAAAAACCAAAGATCGGTCGAAGAGCACTATCAAATAGTTTCATTAAGTTACGCAGAAAACTACTCTCATAAAGTTAAGTTTTATAACAAGAGCAGTAGTGAGAATCCGGGCACTTCACTTTCTCAAACGACCTAACCCTGACAAGAAGACATCCAATCGGGTCTTTTTTCCCGAAGAAAAAGGGGATTTCAAGGGGAAAGGGTGAAAAAATGGGAAAAGCAGGGACAGGACAGTCAGCTCCATCAACGCTCGAAACAAACCTTAAAAGGAATAGGACACTTACCAGGTTGAGGGGGAAGATACTAACCCACGACTAGGTGAGAATAAAGGCTTGGGGAGAACTGCGGCCTGTGGGTAAAAGACAACACCGCATTTTGGGATCTAGATTGGAAAAAGGGGGGACTTTGTGGTGTGCTTGAGAAAAAAAAACCTAGCCACCAGCGGGGGGAAAATCAGTAAGGGACAACGGGGGGCAACCATTATAGAAAAAAACTGTGAGGAATCATACTCCATTGGGGAATGGGAAAAAAAGGGGGGAAAAACCCGCCAAGGAACTGAAATAGGTCCTACCCGCAACAAAAACGGACTGGATACCGTGTGCGTGGCGGTGCCAGGGGTTTCCAAGAAAAATACCTACCAAGTGGTGATAGGGAAAACATAAAAAAAATAGTGGCAAATCTATTCACAATCAGCAGAGAGGGGCTTCAGAAGGGGAGAAATTAGGGTCAAGTAAAAAAAACTGCGTGTTATGAGGACAGGAACAAAAGGAACTCACAACGGACACAGGGAAGAAAAGAAAACCCACAGCCATGTCGGAGGGGCTCCGAAGGCTGGGGGAAGGGGAGAAGCAAAAAGGAAGGGGAAAGGAGCCGTCAGGGATTTTGAGAAAGAACTACGTGACGCTAGGACGCCAACATCTAAAAGAGCTGGGAAGGAGGTTGGCCGAGTGACGAAGAGGACATTTGAGAAAGATGAAAAAAAGGGAGTGTAAAGAAAAGAAGGGGTTTTGTCAGCACGGCGCGAAAAAAAGGAAAAGAGGGGGACGAAGGCAAGAACCAAAACAGGGCCGAGTTCCCTCGATACGAGAGCTCACTCAAAAAAAAAAAAAAACAAAAGAAGGAAAAGGGGGGGAAAAAAGAAAAGAGAGGGAATACAAGACAGCCAACGGGGTTTTTGGGGGCCCTAAAGGGGGGGGAGAAAACTGTACCAGAGGACCAGAGGAAGGCGGCAAATACAAAAAAAGCAGGATTGTGGGAGGGGAACAGAGTAAAGAATAGAAGAATCTTCCAAAGCCCACCATCGTCAACGTATCAGTTGGATTCTGAATGAGTTTTTCAAGGGGGAATAGGCAGTTAGGGTTTGTATAAAAATCCATTTGAAAAAGAAGGGGGGGGCATTTTGAATATCTAGGGGGGAAAACGTAAAATAAAAGGGTAACTTGTTTCTGGGGGGAAAAAATAAGGAGGGAAATGGGGTGCAAGGGGTAAAAAGTTGAAGATGAGGGAATCATAAAACGATGCCGTTGGTGGGGGAGATTGACCCGGATAAGTCACTCACAGAAATGAACTTCCCCCCAGAAGAAGGGAAGGGGAGAGAGTGGACTCAAAAGTTTTTTTTTCAAAAAAAGGCCCTAAAAAAAAAAAAACAGTTGTTGGGGGTTAGTTGGGGTTGTGACAATACACGCCACACGGTAACGGAAGGACAGGGGGGGAGGCACAGGGGGAAGAGAGCAGAAGGGAGCATGAAAAATTCAGGAGAGCGTAACAGGACAGTTTGGTAAAACTGGGAAGGGAAAGTCACCAGCAGGGGACGAGTTTGAATTGGGCGGCGGAGAAGAAAAAAAAACGAACATTTGAAAATAGAGAAAACAACAAGGGGCCCGGAGGGGGATGAGGTCAGTAAGGGTACATTTTTCTGGAAAAAGAGGGGAAGGTGTAGAGAGATTTGTGAGCTCTTGCAACGAGGAACAAATGAAGAAGGAAGCCTGGTCATAAAGGGGTGGGCCTGAGCAGTTGGGGGAAGAATAAAGAAAAAAAGGAAAATAGCCCCCACGTGAACATAACCATTTAAGAAGGGAGACAAGACAATATGCTGGGAGGAGCCTGTAGGATGTCGGACGAAAAGCATTCCACGCATGAGAAAGGGGCACAAACCGAGGAGTGGGGTTGCCCACAACAGGAAAGGTTCCTATCGGTTAGTGAGGAAAAAGAATAGAAATGGTGACAACTAGTGGGAAGAAGCCAAGGACTCAGTAGAAGCCCTCCATATGCTTCTAAGAAACACATGAGAGTCCCTCAAACGGGTGAATGGCTGGGGAAGTACCTTGAAGGATGCTCATCCAGAAAGGGAAAGAAGGAAGGCATCGGAAAATTTTTCGGTGAGGGGGCTAGAACTGAAGAGAGAAAGGTTCACAGAAAAAGGGTGCGAAGCCTAATATTGAAGCATTAAGGAAGAACGTCGAGGCCGATAACAAGACTTCAGGAGGGGGGGACGGAAATCCTCCCCATTGTTTGAAAACAGCACGTAGGTCTATCAGAATAGAAATGGTGGTTAAATCAACCAATCAGCGTACTCCGGGACCAGGACCCGAAAACCCACAAAAGCGGCCTGTTGTTTAGAAGATTTAAGCACCGGGAACGAAAACGGACCAACAAAACAATCATCTGCAACTCACTATCATGATGACGGATATTGGATAAAAGGGGGGGAACGGGGGGACTTGGGGCTTTTCACACTTGTACGGGATGAGGGGGGGAATACGGCCCACTACAGGCAGAGAACACTTCTCGAAAGAAGGGGGGGGGGGAAGTTAAAGGGACCCCGACGAAAACAAAGGAAATTGAAGGAAGAAAAAGAACGGCTGCTTATACGAGAACGGAGAAGCAAAGTGGAGGAAAGTGAAGAAATCGGCGTCAGGGGTTGACTTGATCTAAGGAGGGTAAAAGGAATAAGAGGGGGGAGTCTAGGGGGGGGTTTAGTTTGACCAGCGTAAGGAAAAGAAGCGGAGAGGGAGGGGTTTTATCTTGAGTCAGGGGTGGGGTGGTAAAAAATTCAACATTGAGGGAACGGGGCGATTAACTGTGGAGGACATTAGACAAGACGACTCCTAGACTAAATTGATCCCTGCAATCTGAAGAAAAAGGGCTTGGGTAGGAAAGTGAACGGACGCTATCAAAGTGAATAGTCCGGAAAAATCGGTCGGGAACTGAGGGGAGAAGGGGGGGGAAGGGGGGTCTTAACAATTCAAGGGAAGGATCTGAATGTAGGGTGGAACTCAAGCCCAGGAAAGAAGAATATAAAAAAAAACGGGGAGGGGGGGGAGGAAAAGAAAGGGGAGGATGGAGAAAGGGGACTGGTAAAAACTGGCATTACAGTTGATCAATAAATAAAATTGAGAGCAGCAAAGGGGTGCCCAGGAAGAGGGTAGGAGGAGAATAGAACCGTATCAAATTCGGCAGGGGAGACTCCTCGAAGGAACGGGGAAGATTTCTCTGTACGAGTCTTCTTATCAGGTTAAAAGAAAAGAAAAAAAAAGAGGGGGGGAAGAGGAAGAAGTGCGGTGAAAAAAGAAACACAATCCCCTAAGAATCCAACTTAGGAGAAGGTGGCTGTAGAAAGGGAAAAAGGAAAATAAAAGAATAGCTTACATCAGGGGAAGAGAAAGACTCAAACCCATCAAAAGTGTCGCCATCCGAAAACTGAGGTTAGAAACAAAAAAACACGGTATACAGAATCCAAACAGGAAGGGGGAAAGGTCATTAAAAAAAAAGGGGGAAAGCAGGAAAGAGGGCCGGGTTGGGGTTGGTCCGAACAGGCCCTCAGGAAGACGCCCATGTGAAGTGTAAAAGGGGCGAGGGTTGGCCAAAGACTACCAAGCGAAAAAAAAAAAAAGGACAAAAAAGGGGACGTGAGGGAAGGATGGGGGTCCGGAGAGAAACAGAAAAATATTGCGACAAAGGTTGGGATGGACGGGAAGGGGGTCCCTGCTGTCAACAAGGAAGAGGAGGGAGAATCTAATGAGGGGTGGCAAGAGACGTTGTAACGGGGCCGAATTTACGGGAAGAAGAAGAGCCGTATGAAAAAGGAAGTGTAATTGAGAGAACTAGAAAAGGAGGAAAAGGGAAAGAGAGAAAGGCAGCGAGGGTGTCACGTCGCATTCCTCACGGCCCACACCAAAAGGGAATACCTATGGGTCGGGAATTCTTGGGAAGGAAAATGCGCTGGTAAAATACGACAAATCCCGGTCCAAGGGTCTGTCCTCAAATTGCGTGACTTAAATCAATCGAGTACTCATCTGCGGGGCACTGGAAGACCAGAAGGAAGGGGGGCACAATTCTCTCGGGCAGACAAGCGACTCGACCGACCTTTTTTTTTTAGGACAAAGGGGGGGTCAGAAAGGGGGGAGGAAATTAGCCAGGAACAGGAGAAATGGGTCTTCGCCGAGAACTGCAGGACAGACGGGGGAAACAGAAAGATCTGGGGGGTTAAAGTGCAGACAGACAGGGCCCTGTTCCCAATGGGGCGGGCAGGAGCAATTAAAGCCTTATCGACCAGCCTAATCAGCTCGGACAAAAAACTGGGCTAAGATGAGGAAAACGGGATTGGCCGGGGTTACAAGGAATCAGGTACAGCGCATCCGCAAAAAAAAATAACCCAGAAGGGTTCCACTCAACGGACATGGGGGAAGTGAAGGGTCCGCATAACAACCGGAACCTCAGGGGTGTCGGGGGGCGCGGTAAAAGTGGGGGGGGGCGGTTTTGGGGGAGCGGGAAAAGCACTCCCCTCAACAATCGACCCGGATTCCAGGTAAGGGGAAAAAGGGGGGGGGAGAAAGGACATGAGAAAAACCTTCCTGGGAAGACAGTAAGAAAGGTGCTGGGGGAACTGCCTGGCCAAGGCCTGCCGCAAAGGAACGCTACCAAAACCTCATTTTAGACGCGGGAATGCCCAGGTGTTATGGGCGGGGAATGACACTGCGTTAAACAAGAAAAAAACGAAAAACACTAACCAAAGGGGGCGGAAGGGGGGAAAATAAGAAAAAAAGGGAGTGTGTAGGGGAGCAAAGGGGGAGAGGGGGGTTGCATGATTGGAGGTATAGAAGTTTCAAAGAGGGAGGGGAGGCCCATTCAGTGTCAAGAAAAAGAGAACACGGGCGGGAAATGAGACAGGGGCCACGAAGTACAACTCCGGGCAAAACGGGCAAGATCCACATTCACACACATCCTGTTCGGCAAGCTCTCCTGACTTGTAGGGCGAGGGGTTTTCAAAAAACAATTCCTTCCTTCTCTGTGCCAAAAAAAAAAAAATAAAAGTGGAGAATGGAGAAAGGGAAAAAACTGTTCCTCGATGTTGACCACCTCTCTCTCAAGTAAGGGGCAGTTGAAAGAAGGGAAAATAAAAAATAAGTTGACGAAAGGCCTGAAAGTCTTGGGGGTGCAAAAAAAAGAAGTGTAGAAGGGGCAGAGGGGAGGGAAATGACAGGGGGGAAGAAGTCGAAGAAAACCTGAGCAGGTTGCCGAGGTCAAGTAGAGAGGCCTCAAACAAAAAAGGGAAGGGGGAAAGGGGGGAAAGAGAGAGAATAAAGGAGGGAGGGAAAAAAAGGGTGGGGGGAAAATAGGGGGGTGTCTCGAAAACCGTTAAACTAAGAGGAGAAGGCTGGTCAATCAAACAAAAACGGAAGTTTGCAGGGACCAAGAAAAAGCCTGTGGTAGACACACGACGAAGCAAGAGTCCAGGGTCCCACACATCCAAAAAAAGCCCAAGAAGATGAAAGGAAGGTACAGTATTGTTGGGGGCATTACCAGGACATCTGGCAGACAAGAAACGAACAGGGGCCAAGGTTTGGAGTAGAAAAAAAGAACCACAAAGAACAGAGGGGAAAGGGACAATTTGGTGTGCTTGGTAAAAAGCGAAAATGTGGGGAGGTGTTTAGTGAACTGGGAGTCATACGACAGGGGGCGGGTCGAACGGTGGGGAAGAAAATAATCCGGAAGCCTACCAGAGGAAACGTTCAGAAGATGGGGAAAAATGGGGGGAAGAGGGAAGTCCCGGGGTGGGGAATGGGATATAACCGGGGGTTTTAGGGGTTGTGGGGCGTGGGGGAATCCACTACATAAACAATCCTTGCTTAACGGTCATAGGTCGAGACAGTGGAAAGGAGTCTCAGGGGGACAAGGACAGAAAATGGGAGCATGGCAATTACCGTGTTGTACAAAAGGGACCAGGGATGAAAAACCAATTATCACCAGACGGGGAATAGTGGGGGGAAGGTGGGACGGCGGTGGGCCTAAAGGAGCAAAAAAGAAGCTCCAACTGGGCAGAAGAAACCAGCGGATGGAATAATTGGAAAAAGGAGGGAAAAACGAATTCAAGTAGAGTGGAAACATAGGCCCACGAATGTGGCAGCAGACGGGGGAGTTAGACTAATGACAACGTCCAAGGAAGGGGGACCGGATAACGTAGATGGGTGGGGTCCCGAAGAGGAGTGAGTCAAGGGGGAGGAAAAAAAAGCTCGCCGCCCAGGGGAAAAAGGGCAATGAAAGGAAGGGGAAAATACGGAAAAGAAATGGGTGTCGGGCCGAGGTCTTGTTGCCTACAAGAAATCGAGAGAGCAGTATTGGAGACGACTAAAAAAAAAAAGGGGGGAATCCTTAAAAAAAGAGGTTATAGACATGCGAACTATGAAGAATGGGGTGAGACAAAATACGGTCAGGGATTATCAGTAAGACTGAAGTTAACTCTAATCTAAAAGGTGTTTGCCTGCCGAAAAAAAGAGGGTTGCAAACTGAAATTCTATCACTACAACGTTAAATATACGGAAGGCAAAAAACCTAATTGGATCGAAAACAGAATCGCGGGTAAATTGAAATTTGGGGGGGGTGGGTCTTGGGTACGGCGTTGGAGAAATAGAGCGGTGCCTCTAAAAGGAATGCACCTAACATGTTGAAAAACACCTGGGGAAAAAGGGGAATGAAAAAGTATACAAAAGGTCACCGACCCTAGTTCAAGGACGATGACTTTGGGGCCAACAAAACGAACCGGGTCGAAAATGCGAAAAAAAAAAGATCGCAAAATTGTTGGAAACCGCCGTACAATTCAGCGACAAGACGCCGGGCGCGAAGAGTTGAAAAAAAAGCGGGGAAAAAAGAACTGACACCAATTCGAGCCGACGGCGGGGTGACTCTGGTTATCTTTCGCGAAGATGGAAGCGGAAATGCCCAGAAAAGGCAAGGAAGACACTAGGTTCAACCAAAAGACCAGGTGGGGAAAGGGTCGGGCCCGCACCGAAGCAACAAAAGAGACAGGAAAAAATGAAGGAACATACAAAAAAAGGCAGTCTGCTTAACTTAGAGGTAACTACGAATTCGCGTTTAAACGGGGAATACGGAGAACGGGTTTTAGTGGGGGAGAGTTCAGCTTTGCAGGGGGAAACGAAAAGGACGGAAAAAGGCCTTCTGAAAGGGGTAAAAAGGCTGACACCCGTTAAGCGGTAAAAAAAAGGGAACACGGAGGGGAGAAAACAGCCAAGGGAGGGGAGCGTCAAGGCTTGGGGGGGATTTGAGGGGGAAAGCGTCGGACGAGAGAAACCCCTCTCGGGGAAAAAAGGAACGGAGCAAGCAAAGCAACGCAACCGGGGAAATGCGGGGACGCAAAGAGGCGGGGCAAACGAGGGTCAAAATCAACAAGTAGCCCGGTTCAGTAGCCTCAGGGGAAAAACTGACGTCGGGAACAGCAGGAGAGAACTTGGTTTGAAGAATACTTGTAAGGGGAGTTGTAGCCAAAAGAACCAACAAGAAGAATGAGAAACAACAAAAACGGAGGAGGAAAAGAGAGGGGAGCCCTGGGAGGAAATAAAAAAAAAAAATACTGGGGGATCACAGAAGAAAAAAAAAAAAAGGAAACCGGCCCGAGCAGCAGAAGGAAGGGGGCTTGTTGAAGGGAACAGGAGTCTACTGGAGGTCGAAACGTAGGGGGGACGAAACTGTACAGCCAAGATGGCGCGCAATGGGGCATATTGCGGATCAGGGATTCCAAGAAAAGAAAAAAGGACTTGATACGACTTTCATGCTACTAAAAAACAGACGACTCCCACTAGAGGGTTCATTGCAATCTGCGGGGGGAAAATGGGGGGAGAAAGAAAAAGAGAAGCATCGGCGTAAAGAGAGAAGAAAGATAAAAGAGACTCATTAAATCCGGGAAAAAAGCAGAGAGAGGTCGACGGGAAGAAAAAATAAAGGGAGTGGATGTGGACATGAAATAAACTGTAAGTGAATCTTGGGGTTAGCGGGTTGAAAAAATAACATAAACATCAACGTGAACTGCCCTTCCTTGGCAAAGCGTCATGTTTATTGTGGACCGTACGCCATCAGATCGTACAAGAGGGAAAAAATCAAGGATCGTCATACTTTGAGAGATTGTGGTTTAGAACATAACTCTAAACGGAGCAACTCCTTCAGAGAGAGCTGACCGGGCCAGGGGAGGTAGGCTTGGGGAAACAAAGGCGATGGAAGCTTTGAAGTGAAAGGATGGTTGGGAAAAGCAGTGGACGTAGCGAAAATACGGGGGTCCAGTCCAATATAAGAAAACGGTCGTTTCCAAATGGACCATATGACGCAGGCGGAAAGACCGACGCATCAGGGAGACTATTAAGGAAAGCAGGGAAAAGGGCAAGGAACACCCCAGGGGGAATACCGTGAGCTTAGAGAGGACAAAAAGGGAGTGCAGGTTCACGTACGGGTCGACACTGGGTGGAACGGGGGAAACAAAACATAAAATCAAGCTTGTGGCAGCACTAGCAGAGGAGAAGACGGGCACTGGAGGGGATCAAAAAGAGGGTGCCACATGGGTCTAGTGCGACACGATGAGATAAAACTTCCGTGGGATGGTCCAGAAAAAAGCACTCACCTGAAATCAAAATAGTTCTCTAATGGCTAAAACGGAAGGGGGTCTCAGGAATATCCCCATTCCTGACAAACAAGTATAAGCAGTCACAAAAAAATGCTGGTTGCCTATCCATACAATCAAACGGAAGGGGAAAAGGGGTTCCCGGTTTTTCCCCCTGGTTAGAAACGCGATGGACTGCAACTAGCAATTGAAAAAAAGGAATCAACGGCCAGGAAAAAATAAGCTCGGAACAAAACTTCGAATGATACGGACCGCCCATTTGGGACAGTGGCAGAAAGGATTCGTACAAAAAAGGAAAGGATACGAAACAAAATACCAACGGCGAGGGGACCGAACAAATGACCTGTGAACAACGCGAGTGAGGTTGGCATGAAACAAACAAAAAAGAAACATTGTGGAAAGCGCAGTGGGTGGAAATGGGGGGGGGTTTGGGGCTTTGGTTGAAGGGGGAGGTCTAAGCGGGACACCCATTCCAACGAGAAGAACCGCTTGTGGCGAAAAAACCGAGAACCTGCAAAACCAGGGGGAACCTGATAAAGGGAATGGAACGGAGAGCCATGGTTAGGAGGCAAAAAGAACCAAACTCAAGAAAAGTAGGCAAAAACACCGATAGGGGCCGGGCACTTCTTCCTTGCACGTGGGCATATCAAGAACCGAAAAAACTAAAAAGGGGGATAAGGGAACTAGAAATAAAGGAACGGTGGACCCGCCTTAAAAAAAGAAGGGAGGCAAATCAGGGAGGGACAAAAAAACAGGTCATAGAGGCAGAAAGTCTTTTGGACAAGAGGAAAACAAGGGCCGGTGACCAGGTCACGCCTCCGACGACCGAAAAAGGTTACGGTCCAGAAAAAAAAAATCCAGGGAGGCAGGGAATCGAGGGCCTGGGGCTATCGCGTAAAAAAGTGCCTGTCACGGGCGGGGAGGGGGCAGATGAAGGGGGAAGGACAAAAAGAAATGGAAAAGAAAACAGGAACGCAAAAAAAACTCTCCAAAAGAAAAGGGCCCTTTTCGGGGGGGGGGACCTCGTTGCCAGGGATGGTTACGACATGAGGAAGACCGGGGGGGAAAAAAGAGAACTGAAAGGGAATGCGTCAACCACGAAGCCCAGTTGGGGGTGTGAGTTGGCCAGCAGGAAACGCCGAAAGGAAAGCTGTACAGTTCGGGCAAAACCTGGGGGGGTTAAACATTGGGCCTAGTTCCCCCAACAAGAAAAGCAGATTATCTCATGAAAAAAGAACAAAAACAAGGGGAATGGTCAGTCATTCAAAGGGATTTAAGAGGACATCGAACAAACCCTGGGGGGGGTTTCAGGGGGGGACTTATCAGGTAAAATCCTTACAAGGGGAAA
>Ga0179593_1447515_pt1 | contig 14751 bp, 19 predicted proteins | sample CZODoug2_1_08_16_FD_185931 | JGI IMG/M metagenome (GOLD analysis project Ga0179593, IMG submission 185931) | Vadose zone soil fungal communities from Angelo Coast Range Reserve, California, USA - CZODoug2_1_08_16fungal (PacBio error correction) | ecosystem: Environmental > Terrestrial > Soil >...
AGGGGGGAAAAAGAAGGAAAGGTCTTCATAGAGAAAAAAAAAAAAAAGTCAGGGGTGAAGGTTGTGGGAAGCGAAAATTAAAGGGAAGGCCGACTATATTGAGTAACGAGCAAGAAGCTTATCCCACCGGGGGAAAGGGGTCCAACATCCAAGCCAGGCTCGCGGAGATACCGTCGGGAAGGCAAAAAACTCGAACAGAAAAAGAACTGGGGCAATCACCCTAACAAAGGCCCCAAACGAGCCATCGGAAGTAGGCGAATGGAGGGGGGCGGCGTCTATAAGGAAGGAAAGAAAGGGTAGAACCTTGGAGAGGAGTCACGACTCGCAAAAACATGGAGGTGGGAAGGAATTCCCGGACAAAGGGGGAGCTCTGGGACGCGCAATATGGAAAAAAATGCACGGACACTTAACAGGGAATTCCGCTGTGTGAAGAGGACGAGATTGGGGACCGGTGACGGCAGAGAGATTTGTAAAAGTAATGCTCGCTGACATGATGGGGGAAGAAAAATAATCCTGACAAGAAGCGTACCGGGAAAACCGCCTGTCCGGATAGTAGTTACTTCAAAGTAGACAAGGGAAGACTGATGTCGTGGCGAAGTCCGGGGGAAAACCAACTTAAACTAAGAAGGATCAGACTAAATGTCTTATCCTACCGTAAGCAGGTACATTAGAATATAGGTTCCTAGCACAACAGAGAAACCTTGAAACGCATAGAAGCTAAAGAAGCCGCGCTGTGGACGGGATAATGTCTGGAAGTAAGAGAAGAAAACCTTGGTCATAGAAAAGGCCTTTCCAAAAGGATCTGTACCGGGAGAGGAAAAGCCTGCTAGGGGTTTGGAAAGAAGGGGACGCCGTGACAGAGACCGATCGGATACCCTTCAAAGGGGAAGAAAAAAAAATCTAAACATGAGGCAGGGGGTGCGGGGAATCAATACGAACTCTTGCTGGGGGGGTTCGTCGGGCCGAAGGCCCAGCAAAAGAATCAGGCGGGGCACGGGGGACGAAAGGAACAACTGGACTGTTTAATGAACTGGGACTGATTTTGGGGGACATAGATTTCTATGGGGATTTACCCAATGGCTGGGGGTATGAACACTGAGACAGAGTAGGCTGAGGGGGGGGCGGCTCAGAAAAAGGATAATCCTGATGGAAAGGTGGAATATGTAAAAAACTGCGAAGTGGCGTCACGCTTTGGGTCGATCTGGTACGGAATTAATCTGTGTCCAATCAGCGGCAGAAGCACGCACGCGATGGATGTGTTGGGATGCTTCAAGCGTGGCGGGGCTTGGACAAAAGGCTGAGTCCGAAACTTGCTGGGGACGATTAAGGACATGGCAACAAAAAGAAAGGGGGACTGCTTGTCGGAAGGAGGAGAGGCGAACATCTAAAGTCTGGAAATGGAACCGGGACCTGTCACTTCTTAATTGAATAGACGGTGAAAACCTATGGGGTAAGGGGAAGGTACTGCGAACAGAAGCCACCAAACAGGCTGAAAGCGAAGTCGGGGGCCAGCGGTGGCAACAGCTACAGCGCGCAATGTGAAAAAAAGAAAAAAGGCCAGTGCGCGTGGTGCGTGGGGACCCTCCGGATATACAAATGAAAAGTCGAAGGAGAGTGTAAGAAACTCCCTGGGGCAAAAAAGAGGGGGTCCGCTGGAAAGCAGAGAACGGGAGCCGTCTCTGGAACCGTATGCGCGGAACATCACTCTGGGAGGGGGGTCGAATAGGATCCCGCTTCTGTATCCTACGGAGAAAAAAAGGGGGAAGTTATCAACCTAAAGGGGGTGAAAGGGGAAATAGCCTGTCGGACCGTAGGGGACATCAGGGGGAGCAAGAAAAAGCTCCTGGGCTCAGGCGCGGCGGAAACGCGACTAAACACCGGGAGCAAAGGAGGGAAAAAAAGAGACCATAGAAAGAAAGGGCCAAGAGAAGCCCGCTAGGGCCATGCGTGGAAAGTAAGGATTTTGCAAGCAGCGCCAGAATTTGCAAAAAGGCCACTTTAAGCCGAACATCAACGCAATTTCTAACCTGAAAGAAAATCACCAAAAGGAAAGAAAGTGAACCAGGTAAAAGCATCAAAATGCCCAAGGAGGGGTCAGGGAGGAAAGTTCAGGCTTTGAAAAAACGAGAAATAGCACGCCCCAGAATCTCGGTAAAAGTAAAGGATTGCTCATCAAAGGTCTTGCGACGCCAAGGAAGGAACATTGGTAGGGGGAAGAGACTAATTTGGGCTTCCAGGGCGAAGTTTTTTATGACCCAGCAATCTACCACAGCTCTCTACAAACTGAGAGGAACAAGGGGAAGGTCCTGATTGGCGACGGTTTGAATAAACTTGCACCTGAAGCCAAAGTTAAGTCATAGGGGAAATACCTTCGTCTAATTGCGAAAGAGAAAAGATAAAAAGGGAGGTAGAATCGACTGAAGTAAATATCTTGGAGGGAGGGATCTTCTCGTTTGGAAAGGCTGGAAGAACAGGGAGGACCCCAAACCAGCACAGCATGGTGAGCACGGGAGGGGAGATGAGTCACCGGGGGGGGGAAGGATTCAGGTCTAGCGGTTGTAATACTGGAGAACCCCGTTACGTACGGCGTCATGCAAGAAGGCGGGGGGAAAATCCTATTTCCGATGGCCCCTAGCCGTTTCGTAAGAAAAAAGGATGTGAAAAAAGAAGGAAAAAAAAAAGGATTTTCGTTTTGTTGCAGTCTCCTTAAGCCGCGGCCGAAGGAAAGTCGAGTGGTAGATGAAAGAGAAAAAAACGAACCTAGAAGGCTCGCATCTGATAGGGGATTAAAGGAGAACGCCCATGCGGGAAGGGAGATGGTGAAGACTGGGAGGGGAACCAGTGGGGAGGGGGAACGATAGGTTGAAAGAGACTCTCGTATGCTACCAGACGCGAACGATGCACTTCCAGGAGAGAAAAAAAAAAAAAAGACAGCTCCAGGGTAAATCCCAGATAGGGAGGTGAAACGAAACCGCACCAGGTGCCCTGGACGTTATTTTTACAAGGAAGGGACTAAACTGAATTTCGCCCACTGTCAAAAGAGATCAAGGGAGACTTTGTATGGGGCCGGGGGGGAGAGGGTGAATGGTGGGGAAAAGATATGAAGAGCAGACGAATAGGGAATGCGGGGAGGGGAAGTGGTGGGGGGTAAGGATAAGTAGGGTAGGGGGGGGAGTGGATAAGGGGGGATGCGGTCAGGGGGAGGAAGGTGGGGGCGATAACGAAATGTGGATGAAGGAGTGAGAAGGGTTGTAGGAAAGGAAGAAGGAGATCGAGGGTGAGGGAATGTAGAGGGGGTGCGGGAGATGGAGTTGAGGGGAAAGAGAGAGGGAGGGCGAAAGGAAAAACAGGAGGGGGGTGAGGTAAGGAGCGGAAAAGATGGGCCAAGGCGTAGTGGGGCGAGAGTTGGGAGAGGAAGGATTGTGGAGTGCAAGCGACAGGAGAAAGAGGGTAGATAGGGGAAGATGGGGTAGGCGGAGGGTGGAAGGCGGATAGAAAGGGGGGTGGGAAGGAGGGGAAGGGGGGGGGGGTTTGAAGGGGAAGGCGTGGAGGGAGGCAGGGGACGAGGTGAAAGCGGAGTGGATGTGTTATGAAACGGAGAAGCGAATGGGAGGGGTAGGGTGGGAGGATGGGTCTAGGTGATGGGAAGAGGAGGGCGGGGGTGGGGCTAGGGGGGGGTGGGAGGGGAAGCGAAGAAAGAGTAAGAAGGGGTAGGGAGGGGAGGGTGGGACACGAGGGTGGGGAAGCGGGGGGGAGGTGGGGAGGGGGAAGCGGAATGAATGAGAGAAGGCAAGGGAGAGGATGAAGGGATAGGAAAAGGCGGAAGAGGAGCGATGAGGGGGCGGAGTAGGTTTGGAAGGCAATGGAGGGTGTGGCGGGGGGGTGAGTGGAGGAACGGAAGGATAAAGCAGCGGGAAAGTCCATTTACTCGCTGCTTAAGGAAGATAGAGGAAAGAAAGTGTGAACTTCGAAAGACGTGGCCCACTCCAAGGGTCTGCATACGAAGAACAAGAAGAAGGGGCAGAGGGAAGGAGTTACAAGGTACATGCAGTTCCCGGGCAGGAATTTCCTCAAAAAGAAAGGGGCATAAGCTTTGCAGGTGAAGCCCGCCACTATGGTCGTGGAGTCTAAAACAAAAAAAAGAGAATGCAGCCGACGCCATGCTGACCCACAAGAAGAAAAGAGGGGAGGAAAAATATGCTAAAAAAAGCGGCGAAGCCCTCGCCTGGGTCGGTCCCATAATAAAAAGAGAGGACGCTTTCCCTCGCAGGATCAACCATTTCGGTGAGGAGAAAAGACAGGAACTGGTAGGACATCAGGGGGAAAAAGGAACAGCCATTCGTGGGAACTCGAAAAGCCTTTTGATGACAAAAAAGAGCACCCAGGTCACGTGAAGAGACCTAATTCAAGTACATTCCAGAGACTGGAGGCAGCTGCGGGGTAAATGGAGGAAAACGGGTCAACAGCAAAAAAGCGGAGATGCGTTCAGACCTCGACCATCGGAAGGAAGGAGGGTGGTCCCCGGATAGGGGGGAGAAGGGGACAGCGTCAAATTGAGGATACACCCCACCGGGGATGGAGCAGGAGAAAACGAAGGGAAAAGTTCAAAGGAGAAATCATATGAGGCAAAGGAAACCGGTCTCAAAAAAAAAAACCGGCAAAACGGATGCCTTCTTCAAGCAAAGTAGGCCATTCGCATGTGGAGGGGGCGGGGGGGGACGGAAGGGAAAAAAGAACCTCTTTTCAATGTAAGTGGGAAGGGGGAGGAGAAATTGGTGGGCCTGTGGTGCCCCCTTGATTCGAAAAAATTAATAGAAGGCGAACTTGTGCGGCCCCACTAAAACCTTACATAACAAGGGGGGGGGACAAGGGTCCGTTAAGGATGTCTGCGTATTTCTTCCGAGTATCTAGCCTTAGCGGAAAAAAAGGAAGAAAACAAAAGGGAAAAGAGGAACTGTCAAAGCGAAATCCCTGCGAGGGAAAAAGGGACGGGGCTGCACGGAGGGAAAAAACAATGGAAACCAGAGCTCTTGTATTAGAAGGACAGAAGCAGGAGGGTGAAGGAAACGAAGCGAAGGTTACCGGCTCTTTACGAGCTCACGGCCAGAAAGAAAAGCAGTCAAAAGAGGCATCCTTGTGGCCTAGGGGGGGGATCGTTGGATTGCCCAGTAATAGGGGGGGGTCCGGAAAAAAGGAAGATCCTCAAGCTTGTCTGTCTGGGAATCGCATTTGGATACGGAGTGGCGAGTTGATTAGTTAAGTCAAATCACATAGCTTCCCCCACGGGTAAGGGGGGCGCCCACAAACTTCAACCAAGAGTCTTGGAAGGGGTTGGGGAAGAGGAGACAGGAAATTAAGCCCTTCAACAACGAGGAAAAGAGAGAGATCGTTGAAAGGAGGGCAGGAAAAGAAACCAGAGCCAACAAAATTCGGGGGAATTTGTGGGAAGCCTACCCGTGTGGAAGAAAATACAAATGAAGAAAACGGAAGAGAAAAAGAGCCCACGCAGAGGTTCCAACGAAACCAGCAATGTGCTCGGAGGGGAGAAAGGAGGGGAAGGACCAAATCTCAGTAAGAACCGGAAAAAAGATCCTCCAACCGAGGGCCAATGGAGGAAGTAGGAGGATGGAAGGGTGAGTCAGAGGGAGTATTAATAGCAATGAAGAAAAGAAGACGAGTGTACGACATCGCACCTGCGGAGGTAACCCTTCGAAAATGGGAAAATAGGTGGAAGGTTGGGATTTCATCGCAGACGGAAAGCTGAACGGGTATGGAAGAAGGAGAAGTTATGGTAAACCGGGAAGGGGAGGAAATGGAAGGGGTGCTCAGCCTAAGTCTAAATGGTTAATACCGGAGGAGACAGTGCCTGACCGGAAAGGGAAACCCGGAGGTCCTTATCTTAGGGGGGGGGAGGGGAAAAGAAAAAGGGACCAGGAGGTACAGCCATGTGGAGCAAACGAAAAAAAGTAAGGCAAGCAAAATATATTCCCGAAAGTCAAGAACGCATGAAAGGATAAGGGGAGGTGAAAAGAAGGCTCGCCAAAGCTACACAACCTGGAAAACTTTCTCATTTCCTCGGACGGGGAAAGATCAAGGAGGGCCGTGTGGACTTAGGCATAACTTAGAAAGAACGCGGGAATCCAGTACCTTGAAAGGGGGGGGGTCTAAATAGGGAGAAAAGGAAGAAGGCTAGTGTTGAAAAAAAGAAAAACTGATTAGATAAGCTCGTAGTCCGTCCTGGTACAAATCTTCCAGCGCGAGGGCGGGGGAGGGGGTTCAAAAGATATACAAACTGGGGGGAGTAAATTTTTCCGAAAAGGAAAAAACATCAAGGAAGAAGCGCTACTGGTACCCGGGTACTGACGGTAAGTTGGGAAAATGGGGGGGAAGGTTGGGGAAAAAAGAAACTGCGTGGGTTCGAGGGGGAGTTGAAACTAAGCTTTTGACTCGTAGGACACCTGATTTCACCGAAGGAGGAAGCGCAGACAGCAAAAAATGGCTGTGGATGGGAAGCGAATACGAGTTAAGGGGACTCCCCAAAGGGAGGAGAGGCTAAAGAAAATGGAGAACGTCCTACTTATTGGGAAGAGGGGGGTGTACCAAGCCATTTACTGTCAGCGCGATGTTCGGGTGCTATTCGGGAAAAACATCTTGGCTGAGGGAAAAGAAAGGTAATGAACGAGATTTTCGGGAGGGAAAACTTACGTTACGAAGTTCAAAAGGGGAACTGAAAGAAACTCGCCTCTGGATTCTTGAGGGATTAAGAGAGGGAAAACAGCAGTGGAGTTGAGAAGAACAGTACCTTCAAGAGGCTGGGTGTGCTTGAAAAAGATCAAAAGAAGAGGGAACTCGTAAGTTCACGCGGCAGGAAAAGAACCCAAGGAACCAGCTGACCCGCTTTGAAAGCTCAAGCCGGCTCAGGCGAACCTCCCCTAACATTTCAGGGTGCAACGGAACCTCAGGTATTATGGCCATTAACAACTCTGCGAGGGGGAGAGGGGGGGGACTATTCCAAGGGAACGCTCTTGAACGTTCTCTGTCAAGAAAAAAGGAAGACGAGTCCGATGAAACGCCCTCAACTCGCTGGGCTAACCTCTAAAGGGAGGTAAGAAAGCAAAAGAACACAAAAGGTAGCCTGCAATAGCCATGAGGGAAATCCTCCTTTCCCTAGAAGGGGGGAAAAAGGGATCCAAAACTCCTGTTCAGGCCGCGGCTTGAAAGGCACTCAACCCCTTAAAAGAAGGGCGCACAAGGGAAGGAAAAGAAAAGAATATAGCAACGCGACAAAAGGGCCACGCCCGAGGGTCCATCAATGAGTTTAGTAATGATGTGAAAAAAACGCGAAAGAAGGCAAACCTACTAACGGGGGGTTGACCATCAAGTCCCTTCAGGGGACAGGAAAAAAAAAAAGAAAAAAGGGGAGGTCTAAGATAAATTCAAATGAACTTCCCACCAAGTCCGGGGGGTCAAAGGAGCCTGGTAGAAGTCACCCGCCAGATATCCATTCTTAAGAGGAGGATCGAAAAGGGGGAGAATTGAGATGGAGCAGAGTCAATTATATGGAAAAAAGTTAAAGACGTAAGGGGCTTACAGAGAAGTGTTACGAAAACCCCCCAAAAAACCACCAAAACCAACGCAGGAAAAGGAAAACCTCAACTGAGGGGAAAAGGGGGGAAAAGATATATATGTGGGGAAAAAAAGGCACAATGGAGGGCGAATGTCTAAAACTGCATCTAGTATCCAATTAGTTGGGATATTACGGGAAGGGGCATAGGGGAGGCAAGAAGGAGAACAAGGTTTATGATGTGCGTAAGGAAAATATAGGGCTGTTCCTTTGAAGGAAAAAAGGGGGGTCGCTCCACTTCATTCCCCTGCCCAGGTTTCAGGGGGGGAGGGACAGTGGAGGGGGGGGAAAAGGGATCGCACTAATGTGTGTGAGGCTCGTTGTCATCGCAGGTGGAAGGGGGTCAAAAAAGGCTGGTCCACAGGAGAGGTTTGGGACGGGTTGCAATTAGGTGTGTAACATACATACTTTCCAGTATGGGGGGCCAAAGAAAGGCTGGAAAAGACCTTTCGGAGAGGGGGGGGGGAAAGAACGGAGGTCATCGAATGCAACCGGGTGTGGGGTCCGTCGCGGAGGTCAACGCAGGAGCCCCAGAGACGGCGGTAGGGCTCACAACCATCACGGATCGGCAAGAATGAAAAAAAGGCATCCGCTATGGAAGGTTGAGAAAAAGGAGAAGGAGGGAAAGAAGGTATCGAGCAGCCGCTATTTAGAAAGGCGCAAGCGACTGTCCATAGGGAAAGGAAAAGGATGATACGAAAGAAGAGAACGAAGACCGCCAGTTGGAATCACGAGAACCATCGCCCGAGTTGGAAGGGGGGAAAACCAACGGGAGGTGTCACGACCACATCAGTTCAAAACAACTGAAAGGACGTTGTTGCGAAGATGGTCGAGGAGGTAAATAGGGAAGACGGGCCAGCGGGGGAGATCTGTTTGAAAAGGACCGTGACCGGCTGCTCTTCACGCAGATACAAGAAATCAAATAATGGTACGACTCAAGGGTGACTTCTCCACTCCAAAAGTGGGTCGGATCGCATAAGAAAAGGAAAAGCAGAGCAGGGGGCTCGCGCCAGGGGGGAACTTCTTCCGAAAATCCTTCCGGGAAGAAAGAAAAAAGGGCGGAATCATCTGGGGACGGTGAACAAAAAACGAAGGGGAGAAGCTATAAACCACGGACACAGGAGGGCGCGCTGCTGAAACATCAGAAATACTAATGAAACGTTAGGGGAAAAAGAGGTCGGGAAGAAAGGCAAACCTTGGGAGGCCCTAAACGAGGAGAGTCTTCCCCTCCAAAAAAAAAAATTCAAAAATGCTGACACAACGCGCCGGTCATCAACGGTGTTAGAAGAAAAAGACACAAAAAGGAGGGGGGGGAAAAAAAAATCAAAAGATTTGGGGGACAAATCGCACCTTCACGACGGGGACATTCAAAAAACGGTCCACAAAAAAAAACACGTGTACATGCGCAGAAGGAATGGGATGCGTAAATTTGAGACCGGCGAAAACCGAGTCTATACGGGAGGTCCGAAACGCGAACCAGTTCACAAGGATACTGTACGTTTCTTCCATTTGAAGGAATACTGGAGAGGAGCTAAGGGGCCAGTCGGCCTTCGGACCCTACGAACCGCTGTCGCTCAAAATGGGAGAAGAAGGACGGGAATGGTCCTGGTCAGTTTCTTCTAAGTAAGTACCCGTCCCACCCGGCACAGCCTGACTTAAAGCGAATTAGGAAAGCGGTTCCAGGTGTGGAGTTGTTGAAGAAAAGAGCTTTTAAAAACCAACTCGTGAATCTCCTGCGGCTGGAAAGGGGGATAGAGAGGTCGCGCATACTTTAGGGCACTTGGCTCCCCTGGCGGTGAGGGGGGAACACGACCGCAGATCCATTGGCTACCGGTCAACGAAGCCCACAGCTCCTTACGAACGGGGGGACCGTAAGTTCAGGCCTTGGCGTTCCGTGTGTCTTACAAGATGTAAGGGGACATTAGCTGGCACACGCAAAGCTCTGCTCACCGGTGGACAAAAAAATCGTCACGCGGGGACTGATGACGAAGAGCGGCATCTGGCTCAAGTGGCCAGCTGAAAAACATGGAAAGGGACACTACTGTACAGAGTGCCCAAGCCGTGGTGGGGGGGCACATTACCTTCCGCAGGCTATGTCTTGAACCGGCAGCAGAAAAAGGGCGTTACGTTGGCTTATTAAGGAAGTACAAGACAAGCCCGACTCCGTCCCATAAGGCAGCCTTGGCGCCGGGTGTCTTGCAGGGAGGGCAAGGGCTTGGAGAGGTGGTGGCCCTCAACGACGGATAGAAGAAGGACCTGGATGTCGCCAATGCCAAAGGGGATACTGAGGGGGAGAGGGAGCGTAAGTCCAATCGACACCCCCGGGGTTTAATGGGGTAGGCTTCCCACAAGAACAAACGTGACTGATGGGGGCGCTGTTTGAGAAGAAACCAAGGTAATTAATGGTCAACTATACTCTAGAACAAACGGAGTATTAAAAAGAAGTAGAGTTGGGGGGGGAACAGTGGGGGTCAGCCTCGAACAGGCAAAAAAGGAATAGGTGAGGGTGGGGGTGTAGCAAGAAAAAGGAAATGTGGGGGAAGGAATAGTATGGAGGGAAAAGAAGAAGAATAAAAAGAAAGTTTCCCCCTGGGGGGAATGGTCACGACATCCGAGTTCGCGATATCGAAAAACGTAAGCAAACACTCGAAGCAAGAACTGAAACCTTAAAGCGCAACGAGGGCAAGGCCTGACATAATTGATTCAGGGGAGTCAAGGAAAAAAAAGCGAGAAATGAAGAAAGTGTAAAGCGAGGCAGTGCAAACGGAAACGCACCAGTTAAGAAATCGTTACAAAGGAGATGGGGCACTTGGCGAAGGAGACGGCCAGCTAATGGGAAGGAAGCTTTGGAGGGGAAATTACAGTGGGGAGGGGGTAAAACGGTTGACGGGGGGAGAGGCATGTGGGCCAGAAAAAAACTTAAGGAACTGACATCGGAAAGAAGGAAAGCATTCCAGGGACAGACGGAAAACCGGAGTGAAAGTCTTATTGGGATGATGAACCGTAAGCCAAAGGCCGACTGAGGGCCTTTTACTAGAAAGGGGAGAAAAAACATGGCCTAAAGTATGCTTAAACGAAAGCTATAAAATGGCCAACAACTAAATTATAAGGGACGGGAAAGAGGAGATACCACATCTACAACAGCAAATGCTCATCTTACCTTCCGATTGGGGAAGTAAGCGTGTGGACTTTATACGTGAGGGACATTAGAAGGAATGGAGAGGAATACAGGACCTTTCCGGAAAGGCTAGCGAGGAAACTACCTATCTAGGGAAGGGGAGTGTATTTTTTGCCGCTAACCGGCGGAGAGCCTGAGGTTCCCTTCCATGGAGAAAAAATCGCAGCGCGCAGCGGGATAGTTCAAGACCATCTAAGAAAAGAATTTCATTGATTTTCTAAGTAATTGAGAAATCAACCACGGGGAAAAGGAAAGGAAGGGCGGGGAAAATTGAAAGGCTCGATTGGACCACAGGCTTTTCATGGACTGGCAAAACGAAGTGATGTCTTGAGAAAAAGGATGGGCAGACCGGGCGCACGTGGTCATAGGGGTGAAGGCGGGCTGGAGGATGGGAACTAATACGAGGGAAAGAAAATGCTCCAAGGACTGAATTGCTCGCGCCACTCTTGCGAACGTCTATCAATTCATTACGAGGGAATCTGGGGGGGAACACAAAGCGCGCGCCGGATGTCGTTGGGGCGATGAAAAAAGGGGAGGACAATACCTCGGCTTTTCAAACAGAAAAGCGCAGTCCTTCTTTCTAGGAAAGAAAACTAAAGGGAAGAAACATGGAACTGAATCCAAGAGAAACGAGAGCGGTGTATGGAGGTCAAGGAGAAGCTACCAAAAAAGTGAAGGGGGAAGAGGGGGAACCGGAGACGCCACTGAGGGGGGGCTCGATCAAGTGAAAAAGGAAAAAGAAGATTAATGGACGGTGAAATGCTGGCAGAACGACCGAAAAGCTTCAATCAGGGGGTAAATGAAATGCCTAAAATGCAGGCGCATGCCAAATACCCAACAGAAAGGGTTTTAAATCTTTGGGGACGTTACAAGGGTGCCAATACGGGCGCTGGAGAGGGTTAGGGAGGCCAATTGATGCTCAGGAAGCTTTCGCGGTCGCGCGTATCCAGAAGGAAGGAGGAAAAAATCTGGCGTGATGGCGACTCATCACTGACCCTCCCTACCGTCTGGGCCCAAAAATTCTACAGGGAACACATAAGGCAAGACCGGATCGAATCGCCTGTAAGGGATCAGGGGATGGTTTTGGGGAGCCAGACTCCTCCTGGCCAGGCCCTCTGCAGGAAAGGAAACAAGGACCAACGAAAAAGAGGGGAAGGAAGGGAGGGAAAGAACGGATCCATTCAACGAAAGGCCGCGGACCAGGGGACCATGCAAAGCGGGGAATAAGGGGGATTTTGGACATAACAGGGGCGCCAGAATTACCCGGGGGGCCAAAAGGTTGACCAAAAAGTTAGGAAGACCGAAAAAAAGCTAAAAAGAAAAGTTGGTTGAAAATAAGTGCACCCATTAACTTCTACCTCAAGGCAAAAAGGAAGGGGGGGGGGGAAACTTTCAACTGGAAGTAACACAAAAAGAGAAAAGCCCACGACCTCCAGATATAGGGCAAATTACGGAAGGAGTCCTGCTCTCAAGGGTGGGGGGAGGCCCATATGACTCAGTAGTGAGGACAAAGACTTTTAAGTCAGAGTATTTGGGGTTATGGAAAAAGAAGTCAAGGACGTACGCACCTCAACAAAAAAAAAAACGATGAAGGAGGGGTATCTGTGGAGAAAGGCCTGGATGCTAGGTCATAAAAACTGCAACCCTCGAAACCTTAAAGTATGGTCCTCAAGGATGAGATATAATGGCGCAATCGGATCACAGGGGGGGATGGATACGCTTCGTAAGGGCCAAGATATCTGACATCTTGCTCGGGGGGTAAACTTCAAGGAAGGACAGGAACCAGGGACCCAAAGGGGTGAATTGCTGATTAATGGGGTCCAGTCTACTCGCAATAAAAAAAGGGGGAGGGGACTAAAGGTCAGGTCATCGGGGAAGTCTGCGTGGGAAAACCTGGGCTAAAAATTGGGGGGGGGGGGGGGAGGGGTCAGGATTGCTCCGTGCTTGACATATTACTTTCAAAGATTGATGAAAAGGAGTTTCAAAGTACGGGAACCTTGTCGTAGCGTTTGGGGGGGATGTTCACGAGGGGAGACAAAAACGGTTCAAGGGGTGTTCAGGAAGAGTCATAAAAGCGGCACTAGCCCAGAGAAGTCGGAAGGGATAATGATTACTCCACAAAAAAAACCCAGATCCGCGAGGAGGGCCACATCCGTCTCTTCCGAGGGACGCCCATGCGTCCGCAAGGATGAAATCAGTAGAGACCCAGAAGTGGGTAGGGCGCCTCCTACGGGGCAAAGAGGAAGGAAGTGCTAACATAGCGGCGAACGACCAGAAAGACTTAAAAACTTGGGAAGTAGGGTGGGTGGAGAGCGTCCAGCGCTTTTGGTAAAATAATAAACAGGGATGCCGCACCAAAAGTGACCACTTGAAAGGTGAGGAGGGGGAAGCCGAGCCGCGGAAGCTCAGGCAGGGCGTTTAAAAACGGAAGCCCGTGGGTGCGTATCGGGTTGCCGAAGACCAGTGAACCATTAGATTAGTCTTCACCGCAAGAGAGAAAAAAAGAATGCCAGATTTGAAAGTCTCCGGTTTCAAGGACGGCCGTTGGTCGGGCAGAAGGAAAGACAGAAAGGAATGGTTTCTCGGAGGGCAAGTTCCAGGTACTCTTCAGGTAGGGGAATGAGGTGCCAGCCCGATCGTATCAGATGTGGAAGCCTAAACTAGGGGGGAGGAAAAGAAATGGGGGAAACACAAAGGCACATCGCGGGCGCAGCGCCGGCTGAAGGGAAACTTAACAAAGACGTAATAGTCGGAAAGAAAGGCGAAACTTCCGCCTTTGGGGGGACGGGGAACCTCTTCCACTCGTATTCGCTACAACGACAGCACGCCGGGTCATTCTGGGGGATGAGCAAAAACAACTAAACGGTAAAAAAAGACGGTGTGCCGACGGATTCGTGGGAAAGCCCAACGGAGGATGAAAAAGCTAGCACCCAGGGGAAACTTTCCACTCGTCGCCCTTGTACAGTGCGTCCAGTGTGCTGGCATGCGACCTGTCAGACCCGGAAGGACCCCGAGTCCGGTCGAGATGGCTGCAACGAAGGCCGAAAGGGGGGGGATGGTGTCCAAGTCAGGGACCGGAAGGGAGAAAAGCAATCGTCCTTAGGTAACACCACGAACACGGCTTGCGCAGGGCAAGCGAAAGAACTGGCGGAAGGGGTTCTGAGTCCTCGAAAGTTCTTCTAAGTAAAAAAGGAAGAAAAAGCGAACCGTGACACAACCCGGCCGAGGATTCAGTCTTCAAATAGGCAAGGGGCTGTTACAGTTGGGATGTGTTTCATAAAGAAGGGCTGGGAAAAAAGCAAAGTGAGGGGTAATGTCCCAGACTTGACGGGAGATAAGGTTGAGGTGCGCGAATAAAATTTTAGGCCCCCCGGTGCTCCCAGGGCCGGGGAACGGAGAGAACTCAGGAAGGGCCGCCAAAGGCCCAAAACCAATAAGGTGACAGGGGGGGGGGCATCCTGGGTGTCCAAGGTCCGGGGAATGTCTTTCAAGGAGGTTGCGGACTATTTAAGGCATAGGGCATGGCAACGATCACCTGGGAAAGAACTGAATATTTAAACGAAAAAGAGATTAAAGGGACATGACAGCATGCCGGGATGCCACGACCGCACCAAAGGGGACAAGAGCAGAATGGTCAAAAGGGATCATTACCTCGCCGGGAGTCGTGACGCCCTGAAAATGGCGTGAAAATGTAATGGGATCGAAAGGAAATCTCACAAAAGCGAAGACCCTTCGCCTACGTAAGCCTTGAAGAGGGGGCTGGATGAGTTGTTGCCATTTCTTGCAGACGGAAAATGATCCCAGCGAGACTTTGGGTCGGGTAAGAGCCAAGTGTGTAAGACTTATTGGAAGGAGACGTTACTTCCTCCATATCGTCCGGCTCCCCCACGGGGAAGGGGAGGAAGGACAAAAGTCCACCCGTAGGGAAGTCGGGGGGGAGCGGTGTTTC
>Ga0179593_1469186_pt1 | contig 14751 bp, 30 predicted proteins | sample CZODoug2_1_08_16_FD_185931 | JGI IMG/M metagenome (GOLD analysis project Ga0179593, IMG submission 185931) | Vadose zone soil fungal communities from Angelo Coast Range Reserve, California, USA - CZODoug2_1_08_16fungal (PacBio error correction) | ecosystem: Environmental > Terrestrial > Soil >...
GGTGAAGGGAAATCCAGACAACGTGGGGGGTTGAGGGGAACACGTCAAGTATTGGTCGCACAAAGGATGGCTGAAGAGCCGCTGGGAATCGTGGAGGAACAGCAGAATCCAAATAAAAGGGGGGTGAAAAGACCCGAGTGACCGCGCGTGAAATTTAAAGGGAAAGGGCCATTACACATTATAAACTCTGGAATCCAAATACCGCGTTCAAGGGGCGGAGCATCTCCACATCAAAGTGGAGTAGAAAGGCGATCAAAAACAGATACCGGAGCCTGGTACCAAAAATACAGAGTTGGCGTGTGACCAATACGCCCCGTTGACACAAGAGCACCGGAAAGAAAGGGAAAAAGTCCAGCATTTATAAGGCAAATAGAAACCGATTGGATATCGACAGTGCGAGACAGCTTCCTGAAGATAGAATTACGAACAAAAGGGAAGCCAAACCGTGTATATCTCACCAAGACAAACCTTGGAGTGTGGGCAGGGACGTAGGCGGGCGCGAAATCGAAATGGGGGGGGGAAAGAATGGAAGGGAGGAGAAGGGGGGGGAAGGGCATCATACTCGAGAATGTCTTGAAGATTGGATGGCGCGGGAACGGAGCATGGAGAAAGTAAAACGATGAGGACTAAATCGGCCTCAATCGAGAGTAAAATAAGCAAAAAAAAGGGAGGGTCAGTCTTGCTCCATTGTGGGGGGTGTGAAGTCTCTTAACTCGGCGGGCACACTTTACATCAGACATTGTTGTTGACATTATATCATGCCTTGATCTGCCATCGCATCGTGCTAAATAAAGCGGGAAAAAAGGGGTCTCATAGCCAAACAGTGTGTCCAAGCAAATCGGAGCGTCGGCTGGTCATGTGATGAAGCAAAAGTGGAGGATGAGTGAAAAACGTGACCGATGTCGGGAAGGTCAAGAAAAAAAAGGGGACCGTGTGGTGGTCCGGTCAGACTGCGCACGAGTGGGGGTTCCTGGTGACGAACCCGACTTAGGGAAAAGGAAAGCCTTGAAGAAAAGGGGGGGGCAAAGAGTTCAGTCGCCCTCAGGGTGGCTGAAAAAACTGATTGCAAAAATGGAGAAAACAGAACGGGAATGTCATCGGATCCAGGGAAAGCCGGGGAGGTGGGGGGTCATAGGGGAGGAAAGTCTGAAAGTCCTGAACTGTTAGGCACAGGAAGAAAAGGAAAGGCAAACCACTGTCCAGATGTAAGACTATGGGCCAAAAGGAAGGGGGACGGCGGACAAAAATCATTCAGAAACCTAACAGCATGAAAAAACACCTAATGATTGGAAAAAAACCTGTGCATATAATCACGCAGTCTGGGGAAGAATCCTCGGCTCGGGAACTGGCCAAGAATGCAAAGTGGAAAGGGAACACAACAAAGATAACTGTCCCTGGTTTTCGTCATAACACCAAGCAAAAGAGTTCTCGAAAGGCAAATTTGAGATATCGCTGTGAGAACGTTTTGGGGGGAGAAAGGGTTGAGCGAATATTGCTAACAGGGGGTTTGGGGTGGCATGGGTGTTCGCACGTGGGGGGGGGATGCACGTTGTGTGAGGGGGGGGTCGTAAAGGGGAAGAAAAGAGCGTCAGTTAGGCCATGAAAGAGTTTTGTTGGGGGGGTGTTATGAACTCGAGGCGGCGCAAGGGCAGTCTCATTCATAAATCTGGGGACTGGTGCGTTGAACCTTACAAAACTAGGGTGCGGAATGCCATGATCTCGCGAGAGATAAAGGTCAAGGCGGAGAAAGGAGGTGACGGTGAACGACTTGTCAGACGCCACCTGGAACATGGGCTGGATGAGGGGCCGGAATAAAAGGTGAAAGGTTAGGGCGAGCATTTGTGCGAATGTCGTCAAAAGGCTATGTAAACTCCACGAAGTGGGAAAGGGGGGCAAGCATTTCTCGTATTTGTCAAACACGGTTTGGAATTGCACTACCGCGCGGCCATCCACGGTCAAAGGGCAAAAGCAACCGGAGCAATACACATCCAACAAACGAACTTTACGAAAGGGAGACGAATACGGAAAGTGAACAGCTAAACCACGGCGGAGCAGGGGGGGGAGGATACTATGGGCATAAAAGTCAACTGTCTATTATTTCTCGAAGTATTCTCTCAACCACAGGAGAGAAAAATGCGAAGTAGAGGGGAGGAGAATCAAAACGCCATTTTTGGCCATTTAGGGCTCAGCGGGCGACGGAATGGTAAATGTCACGGAGAATGGAAGACTGCCAACCCAGGGAAGTGGCGCTTGTTGCGGGTGGGAGGGCAAAGGATCTTAATACCGCTTGGACACGGTGATCATTGGCGCTGAGGAGAAACAACGGAAAAACTTGTTGGGGAACGGGTCCACAACTTGCAACGCGCAAACGGTTTCCACGCGGTCGTCACGGGCTCATAGCCTCGGAAGAGTCGCCAAAAGGATAAGGCAGGGGGGTTATGGACAGTGATAGGGAACTTACCATGAAAAAACCACTGTAAAAGTAGGCTGGCCCGTCGTCAACCGTCAAGACGACCGGCCCCTGTCCGCCGTGGGAATAAGGGCCCATGACGCGCCGAGACCTAAGCTTCTGAATCAAAGAAGAAGGGGGTAATAAAAAAACACAAAAATTGGGTAAAGACGAAATGGCAAGCTTCGGCGTGCAAAAACTATGGACAAGGGGGAAGAAACTTACTTAGTCTTGAGTGAAGTCGACCCACTAAAAAAGGGAACCAAAGGTGGGGGGGAGCGCAAAAAAAATTCCACCAACAGGAGAATAGATATGTGTCACAGTGACTCAAAACCGTTTATTGAAAAATCTCAGAGAGAACTGGCTTTAACGAAATTACTGTTGGTTCGGTTGAACGAAGGGGGAAGAAGGGAACTGGCGGGTAACGGGATCATTTTGCCAGGACGTATATATGAAGAAGTCACGAAAGGCGTGGAAAAAGAAAAAGATCATAGTGGCGCACTGTCCTGCGAAGAGAATGAAGTTGGTGTGAAATTTTCAGCATCCGCTTGTAAACCGAGAGGGTCAGGAAAGAGGGGGTAAAAAGGGGGGGGGGGGGGCCTTTCCCTCTTCCTTTAGAAAGGGCAGTTCGGAACGGTTTAAGGGGAAATGATGACCAAACCAGATGCCGAGCTGAATAACCTTCAAGTGGTTTCAAGGCATGGGGGGGGGAATCATCGAAAACCCAACCCATATGACTAACTGTCAATCTCCGAAAAAACTGATTAAATTGAAATGCCTCCGGGACGAAGAGGGTGACGCACCCAAGACAAGAGAGCGCAGAACTTACCGGGACCCAAAGCCGTCCAGGCTCACTCTGGAACGGAAAAGAAATCGCAAGCTGCTTACTCATCCTCAGGGAAATCGGAAAAAAAAGGGAATACTTAAGAGGGGGGAACTTAGGAAAAAACTAGGGCGAAGTAAGAGAAATACAAAAGGGGGGAGAAAGGAGAGTGGAAGGAGGAGGGAGGGAGAAAGGGATGGTATAGGGCGGGAGGGGACGGGGGAAGGAGGTTAGGGGGGAAGTAGAAGAAGGAGAGGGGAAGGGAGCGAGAGAGAAAGGGATGGTGGTGGGGGGGGATAAGGGAGGGGGTGGAGGGAGGGGGGGAGAAGGGGGAGTGGAGACGGGCGTGACAGGTTGGGGGGGGGGGAGGGTGGAAAGATAAAGAGGGGGTAGAAGGCGAAGGAGGGCGGGAAGGAGGGAGATAGGGGATGGGGCCGGTGAGGGGGGGAGGGAAATTAAAGGAAGAGAATGATAGAGTGAGGAGGGGAGGAGGGGGGAAAGCGAGGGTTTGAGGGGGGGAGAAGTGAGGAGCGGATAGCGAGGGGGAGAGTGGGGGGGAGGGGTTTTGGGGAAGATAAGTGAGATAAGGATGGGGGAAGCGAGGTGCGTGGTAAGGGGGAGGGGGGAGGAGGGTGTGAATGAGAGCGAGGAGATCGGGCGAGGGGGAGAGAGGGGGTGGGCTGGGGGAGGGGCAGGGAGGATGGGGGAGGAGTGAGGGAGTGGAGCAAATTGGAGGGATAGAGTGGATGTTCGAGTGAGTTAGGAGGTATGCGAACATAGAAGGAGCCGAGGTGGGGGAAGGAGCTGGAAGAGGTGGGGAGGTGAAGGATGGGGAGACGGGAGGAAGGGCAACGGAAAAGGGGGGTGGAGGGACCTGAAGAGAGAGAAGGGGGAGCGAGAAAAGAGGAGTGAGAAGAAGGGATGGTCAGAAGAGGGCAGGGGCGGGATAGAAGATGGGAATAGGGAGCAAGGGGAGTGGGGGTCAGGTCCTTGGGGGAAGGGGATAGTGGGGGAAGGGGGGGGGTGGGGCAAAGGGGGGGAGGACAAATATGGGGGTGGGGGGGAGGGGGGTAGGGATAGCGACGGGAGGGATGGGGGTAGAGACAGGGGAGGAGATTTTGGAGGGGGGGTGGGACAATGAAAGGGAGGGAGGAAGCGACGAAAAAATAGGGTAGCAGGGGGAGAGGCGGGAGGTATGGGGAGCGGTTACGTAGGGGGGGAGTTAGGGGTAATGCGCGGGGTGAGGTGAGGTGGACAAATCAGTGGGGGGTTCGGGGAGTGTGCGGCGAGTATGGAAAGCGCGGAAGATGAGGGGAGAAAGTGGAGAGGGAGAAGAGGTGGTGGGAAGAGGAAGTGGGAGTTGAGAGAGACGGGAGGGTTGGAGAGGGATGGGGGGGAGAGGAATGGACATGAAGAAAAAGAAGGGGGGGGGGGGGATGGTGAAAGAGGAGAGGGGGGTGAGGGGTATCCGGGGGGGAGGGGGAGTGAGGATGTGGAAGGGGAAGAAGGGAGAGGAGGCTGTAAGGGCAGGGAGGGAAAGTAGAGAGAGGGGAGGGGGGTGGTGTTGCGGGGTTGTTAGGGCGGTAGGGGGGGAGTGGAGTAGAGTAAAGGGGTGAGAGGGAGGGGATAAGGGGAAATGGAAGATGGAGAAAGTGGGGGTAGAGTGGGTGAGAGAAGAGGAAAAGGGGTAAGGGGTAGAAGAGAGCGGGGAGGGCAGGGGGGGAAAAGGGTGAGGGGGTAGCAGGCGGGCAGAAGGGGTGGGGGAGGAGGTTGATAAGGGATAGGAAAAGAAGTGGAGGAGGGATGGGGAGCAGCGTATGGTGAATGGTGGGGGAGGGGAGGATGGTGGGAAGGAGGTGGTCAGGGGGAAGAGCGGGGGACAAGGCAAGGGGGGGGGGAGGAGCGTGTAAGGGGTGGCATGGAGGGGGTCTTGAGAGGGAGGAATGGGGGTGGTTGGTTGGGGAGATAGGAAGAGGTCGGGAGGGCGGGAGGGGACGAAGGAGAAGGCGGGTGGACGACGAGCGGGGGGGGGAAGCGGGGGAGGGGGGGGGGGGGTAGGAGTGCGGGGGAACGGATGGGTAGCGAGCAAGGGGGGGGGGGGGTGGGAGGGGGGGGTGTGGCGGGAGTGGGGAGAGGTGCGGGGGGTAAAAGAGTTGAGAGATGGGAGGTGGAGCGGAGGCTGAGGTGAGAGGAGGGGAGAACAAGCAAAAGGGCGCGGGGAGTATGGGAGGGAGTTGGAGGTGGGGTGGGAGAAGTGGGGGAGGGAGAGGGAAAGATGGTAGGGTTGTAGAGCAAAATAGAAGTGTTAGGACCAGGACATGGGAGAGCTCAACGAAGGGGAGGATGGGGAAGGACAAGAGTGAGGGGGGGAGGGAGAGGATGGGGGGGGAAAACTGAGAGTTGGAGTGTGAGTGGTGTAGTAGGGGGGGGTCGGAGAGGGAGAGAGGGTGTGGAGAGAGGATGGGGGGGGGAAGGGGAGGAGGGGATGAGAGGTAAGAGGGGAGGGAAGGGGGAGGTGTAGGGGGAGGAAAAGGGGGGGGAGGGAATGAAGAAGGAATAAAGAGGGAAGGGGAGGGGGAGCTTGGGGAAAAGCGCACGCTGAAAAGGTAGAGGAAAGGTGGGGAAGTGGGCATGGAACAAGAGAGGGGACGTGGAGCGGGTTGGAGTGGGGGAAGGAAGAGAAAACTAGGCTGTGGTGGAGAGAATAGAGGGAGAAAGGGGGGGAGGGAGAGGGGGAGGGAGTAGGACGTAAAGGCAGGGATGGCAGATGGGTAGGGTTAAGAAAGGGGTAGAAGGGGGATTGGGGGGGGAAGCAGAGCGGAAAGGGAGAGGTGCAGGGAGGGAGGAAAAGGAAAGGGTGGTGGGGATTTTTGGGGGAGGGAGGACACCAGAAGAAGGGTAGGTGAGGTATGTTGAGCGAGGAGAGTGGGGGAGGTAGCGATAGAAAGGGGGGTCAGAGGGAATAAGAGAGTAAAAGGAGGGAGAAGGTCGGTGAGGAAAGGGGAGCAAAAAGGGAGCAGGGGGCAGGCGGAGGGGGGAGTGATGGGATAATGCGCGAAGGATAAGAAAAGTAAGGACAAGGGAAGTGGGGATGAGTAAAGTATGAGTGGTGGTGATGGGAAGGAGAGCTTAGAGGAAGGGCCGTTGAGAGAGTAAGAGAAAAGAGGGGGGGATAAAAATTGGTTGGGGTGGAAGGTGGGGGGGGAGGTGGGAAGGATAGGGGGAATGGGAGGTGGGGGGAGAGGTCAGAGAAGGGGGGGAAGGGGGGAGGGATGGGATATAGGGGTGGGTGCTAGGGGGGGGGGGGGGGGGTGAACGAAACAGGCACGGGTGGGAGATGAGAGGGGGGGGAGGGTGGGGGGGAGGGAGTGGGAGCAAGGTGTGGGAAGGGGGAAGGAGGATGAGGAAGGTAGAGGAGATAGGGTGAAGGAGGGGCGGGAAACAGAATGGTAGCGGGAAAAAGACGGGAAGAAGGGTAGGGAAGAAAGGGAGGGGCGGAGAGAAGGGGAGGAGGGTGGAGGGAGGGTGGGTGTGGCGGGAACGGGGGGCAGAGGGGGGAAGAGGAGAGGAGGGAGTAGGGGAGAAGAGTGGAAGAGGGGGAAGACAGGACGAAGGGGGGGGAAGAGGAAAGGAGGGCGCGGAGAGTAAACGAAAAAGAGAGGGGAGGATAGGTTGAAGAACGTGAGGGAGAGGGTGGTCAACGGGTGCGAGACGTGACGTCGATGGGAAAATGAGCACGCAAAAAAAGTTTGATTGGGAAGGAGGGAAGAGGAAAAGGGAAAAGGGATTACAAGAAATGCTAGGAGAGGAATATAATCCATGATAATAAAATTCTCCCCATTGAGGAAGGGAATCTTTTGACGCCATTAACTATATAATGATCTGGAAAAAAAATGAGACACAGATAAAAAATAGTGGTCTTACTTCTTGGGGGGCCCCTGACCTATGGGGGGGGGCAACAACTAAAAACGCAAACACACCACCGGATTCGTATGGTAAAAAGAGAAATTTTATCAGAAAGGGAGAACTAGAAAAGAACCCACGGCCTATAATTTACCGATGGCTCGAGGGAACAAGTTCGACCTATGGGGGGGGATTTATTGCCACTTGAAAGATGGAAAGAGCAACTCAATGGAATAAAAGAAGTCTAACCAGGCTTTTTTTTTGATACCAGGAGGGGAGGATTTCGTCAGGGGGAATCGAACTGGAATGAGAGCCCTGGGCAAAGTAAATAGTGTGTCTTGGCATTGCAACTGAGAAGGGGGGAAATCTTTAAAGGTGAAAGTGGCATGTAGGGACGACGGGGAATGGGTCAATCGCGAAAAAACGATGATGTGGAAGGGGGACCAGGGACTAGAATTTTGTGAAGCCGTGTTCAAAAAAAGGGGGGTGCATCGGGGGGAAGGGCGATTCCCCGGTCCCGGATGTAGAGGGGAAAAGAGTCCCATGAGGGAAGGAGACGAGGTCCCATGGCAGACGCGCGGATATGGAAAACTCAATATGTAAAGGACTGTGGTGAGGGAGGCACATCTGCAAAAAGGGTCCCACTAAAGCATTTCAAACATCCTGGGGGGGAAAAACCTATTAGGTGGGGAAGGAACTAAAACAACTACACCTTTGTCTTTATGTGGGGGGGGAGTCCAAAAACTCCCCCTAACTCTACAAAAGAAGGAGGAAGGGAAAGAGATGGGGGGGGGGATTATACAAAAATAAAAAAAAACTGGAAGGTTTTAAAGTTTACAACTACTCCTGGAGTGTTGACGAAAAAAGGAATGGAGGGAAAGAGCGGCAGTGTGAAAAACAGAGGGGGGAAAAAGTGTTCAAGGGTCAGAACATCAAATCAAAAATAGAGGGGGGGGCAAATACGGGGAAGAAAAACAGGCATTTAAGTCGAGAAGTATTAAAAATCATGTATCAAAGAGGGGGGGAAACCTAAAGGACTATAAAAATGGGGAGAATCCGAAATGGGATAAAAATGTTAGAAAAGGGGATAGTTAAAAACAACACGGAGACCCCCCCCAGAGAAAGAACAGGGGGACCAGGTTTAAAGAAGTGGTCTGTATAAACTTACCATGAGGAAAGAGAACTAAACAAACGAAGAGGAAATGAAAGAAAAGGGGGGGTGAATAAGTAGAAACCTATGGGATACTAAAGGGCTAAAAAATTCTTCTGCCATCTGGAATAAGAAAAAGGGGATGAAAAAGGGAAGCAGGACCGGGTACGCACAGAAAATTTCGACAGTGGTAACTGGAGGGAGGGGGGCCGCTGGGGAGAAAGTAAACATAAATGCAGAGGAGGGGGAAGGGGGACGCCATAGGACTATACGAATAATTTATGGAATTGGTAGGAAGGTGGAACCGGTCAAAAATGGAAGAGGACGACAAATTCGGAGCATCGCGCGAAAATAAGCAACTTTAAAGCGTTCGGAGGACTGCAGTGGGGGTAAAAGGTCATGACAAGAAGCGGGGAATTTCTCAAGGACGAGGGCATGGCGAAAACTTAGCCGCCATTGGGAAAGAGAAAGAAGATAGTCTCATGATAGGGGCTAGCCCGTAGGTTAATCTTGCGATCCCGACTGGGGGAAAAAAGGGGGAACACTAAGGATTGTTTCCGGGTGAAAGCATCACTGCGTAAACCTTAACTGTTGTCAAAGGAGGGGGCTTCCGAAAGAGAAGGAGACAAAGGTATGAAGGGGACAGTCGATTTCCGGGGGGGAAGGATGGATTTAGACTGTGGTCCTGCGCAGGAAAGGGATGGGTTTTGCAGGTGCAGCCCTGAAATCAAGATTACATGGGGCCTTTTTCCTGGTAATCAATGTTTTGCCTTTCTTGGAGCCGTCTGGGGGGGCAGATGGTCTTTCATCTTGTTCTCCATATCTGTGGGGTTGGCAGTACCTCTGATGGGGCCCATCAAGGGAGAAAAATCAAGATTTTCAGGTCAACGCTCACAACGGGGGCAATCTGGAAACTGGAAACATTATTAAGAAACGTTCCAAAGGGAAAAGGAAGGGAGGGGACAAAGGGGGAGGCCCCCCGGCTCTTTAATACCGGGTTAACAACGGATAAACTTCTACAAAAAAACATTAGGGAAAGTAAGGGGAAGCAAAAACACATCTGATGGGTAAACCTTTTTGGGGAAAAATGTTCTCTAGAACGAAAAAGGAGGGGGAAGCAGGCAAGAGGGATCTGAGATATGGCACACAAGGGCAAAAAAAAAGGCGGGGACCAAGCCAGGAAGGAACCTGGTCTGCCCAATGGCTTTCCTCCAACTTCCAAACGAGGAGGGCTCACTTATCGTCGATGTAAGCGAGGTGTAAGCAAAATTGAGAAAAGGGGGTGGTTGAAAGACCGTTTTCGTCATGGGGGGGGTGCAGGTTGGTTTGCGCGAACCTGGGGGGGGGGCTAAGTTGTCTTTTTCTACGGGGCCTTAAGAGAAAATCAGTGTATGGGCCAGGGGAGGGTTTTGCCAAGGGAAAAAAACGAGCGAAAAGGGGGACGGACTAGAAAAAATAACTTTAGGGGTGATGCTGGGGGACGTTTTCGTAAAACAAGGGAGGGGAGAGAGAACGCTTAGGAGAGCGGATGGGGGTACTCGATCACTGTCGGAGAGGCAAAAAAGGACGGGAGAAGGGAAACGCCAAGTACAGGGGTGAAGGGAGACCAGTCAGGGAGAATAAATGGGAGACGGGGAGGGAGCAAGGAAAAGGGGAAAAAGCGGGAAAGGGACAAGCGCGCGAGTGGGACAACTGTCGTGAAGCAGTAGTTAGCAACACGGGGGGTGGGAAGGGGGAACATCAGACTAAAAATTCTCAAAGCCAAAGCTTTCACTACTAAATCACTCATCAAAGAACAAGACACATCCAACAATAACGTGAAAACGGTTCAAAACGACAGGTCATCGTTTTCTAGAAGGTAAGTCGCCAAAACTTCTTCCTTCTTCGAAATGGTCATAAAAAGGGGCGGCGAAAATACTCGGCTAGCGATCTAGACGAAAAAAAACAAAAAAGGAGGATGAGGACAGATAGTCAAGTCCTGTCATGGGGAGAATACAAGACCAGGGGTCCCATTTGAATGCTCTCGGAGCCTTGCGTTCGCTGTAACGGATAAAAAGGACAAGGGGAGGGACAACCGAGTCACGGGCGCTGAGGTGGTATTGTCGTGGACGAACAGGAAGCCAACGGTGAAAAACCACCTCATGGAGCGCGTAATTTTTAGACACAGACACACCCCTGTTATTGGACAAACCGACATCGAGAACAGGGCAGCTACAACGTTGGGGGGGTACCCCTCTTCTTCGGGAGGGAGGGACATACAAAAGGAGGGATCAAGAGAGGGGAAGGGGAAAGGTTTTCATAAAGGTTGGATAGTCCAGCTCAGCGCCCGGGAGAAGCCAGGATGGGGCAAGGAATACGTTAACTGTCACAGATGACTTCTCCTCGGGGAAAAGTAGGAGGAAAACAAAAAAACCCAAAGGAAATCGCCGACGAGGAGAGCTCCGAAGGCCAAGTTGTAAAGAAACGAAAGAAGACAGGGATATAAAAAGACGCATGGAAGCAGAGGGAAAGGTGACCGGAAAAAACGTCTTTCCCACTGACAATAAAACACGGAAGAAAGTGCCGGGATTCCCCGCCAAACAGCAAAAAAAAAATTTGGGACAACCTTCCACCAAAAAATGCAGAACCGTAGGGAGATGTAAACAATTCAAAAAAAAAAGTGGAGTAACAAAAAAAGGGAGCGAAGCTAGCTTTACTAATCTGGGGCCAGTGGTTTAGAGAAGACTTGGGGGAAGTCCGCGGTAACCGGAAAACAAATGGGGGAAGGGGGGAAAGGAATTCAACTCGCCTAAAATGGTGTAGGAGAGTGAAAAATTTGCAGGTTAGTAAAAGTTCAATCATTTTGGGGTTGGAGGGCAGGGCTTCATGAAAGAGGGGGGGGGGGTGGCAGAACGGGGTCATCAAAGAGAAAGGTGTCCAAAGCAATAGGGCTTACATAGTGAAGTGGTCGCTGGTCCAGCAACCTTGAAAGTGAGGTGAAAAAATGAAGGGGAAAGAAGAGACACGGGGAAAGAGAAGAGTCCTTGGGGGGAAAGGACCGCTTCTTTTTTGGTCAAAATGGAGGCAGTCAAGAAGCCACCTAGACGAGAATGGCAGCAAAGGAAAAGGGCCTAAATGAAATCCCGTCAGCGGAAACGTAAACGGCAAATGATCCTGAGCTGAAGGAAAAAAAAAAAAGATGTGACAAAGCATAACGGAATAAATCGTCCATAAAGGGCTTACGCATAAGAAACTTGCCTAATAAGAAGCGCCCAAAGGACGGGAAAGGAAAATTTGGTGCAAAACGGGTCTTTAAAAAGGGAAAAGATTATAGCACTTTCATCGGGACTATCACTCTTCGAAGGAGGGGAAGGGAATTAGGCAGGGTGGGACCAGGATGAAAGGGGGGCGCCAATAGAGAATGAGTGAACAGTGGAAAAAAACCTCAGAATTTCTTGGAAAGGAAGTAAGCATCTCCGACGCGGGAGGAGGGCCCAAAATCGAGGGAAGTGGCAGGCGAAAAAGCTGGTGAAGTCCTACCCTCCAAATTCACATTAGAACTAGGTCATCAGCAAAAAAAAAAGGAAAAAAAGCTGAATGGGTGGGGGAGTGTCCAGTAAAGAGGTGTAACCAGCAGGATCACAGTTAACCGACTCACGTTTGGGGTGGGGCTTGTGAGAACAAGTGATGGCGATTTCAGTCAAAGGAAGCCAGGGAATAGGAAGAAATGGAGGGACAGGAGAGACCGGTCAGATCATATTGGTGGAAAGGGCTTAAAAGACCAAAGGGTTTCCTCTGGGGAAGGGGAATGGGAGAGGGAAATAGTGAGGTGGGGCAAAGCGGCACATACAAAAAGAAACTATTTGGCCTGGGGTCAACGGGTACGTAACAAAGTGGGGAAAGCGGAAAGTGGGGAAAAAAAAAACTGGGGGGAAGAGGGGGGAGAATTGTAGGATTCACATTGCCTATAGTATTTAAGGGGGTGATACATGATGCGTACTCTGGAGGAAAGGGGAATCGAAGCGGAAAAAAGGGGGAAACACAGGGGGGGGACCGAGGAACTGGTTCTGATTCCACATGAAATCCCAGGAACGATTTGGCCCAAACCAACCCGGAGAGGAAGACATAAGGGAGTCGACTATATATTAGAACGAACAAAAATACAAAGGGGGGAGTATTTGGGGAAAGCCAAAAGTAACCCATCTCTCGCAAACAACAAGGGGGGGGGGGGGGAGGGGGAAAGGGGGAAGGAAGGGGGTTGGGGGGGTCTTGACCAATCAAAAAACCAAAATGTAAGGGGGGGGGGAATTGTAGGTTGCTAAAAGTCATATATTGGTTTGCAAATGATTTCTAAAAAAAGCGGATTGGGAAAAAAAGCAGGGGGGACTGCCGATGGGGAAGAAGCAATCAAAAAAACCTCGGGAAGGGGGGTGGCAAAAGACCGATGTTAAGGGAGGGGACCGGACGAAGAAAGGGGACGGGGCATCGTCCAGGAATTAAAACTAGGGGGAGTCCTATACGCCATTGGAGAACAGAAATTCACAAAAAAGGCGAGGAACAAGTTTAAAAAACAATGCGATCACACAAATGGAAAGATGCCGTACCAGTTACAAGAGTTTGAGGGAAGCCGAGGGACAAGGAGCAAAGCAACTATTAAGAGAAAAACATAGCAAAGGGAACAGATGAATCCCAAGAAGTGTTTATAAGGCCAGAACCGATGGAATCTCGAAAGGAATCTGAGCAGAGGGGGGGTGTAGATGGAAAAGTAAAAAAAGGGAATCCAAGCACAAAGGGGGCTCACCAGACAAGTGAGGGCTCCTTTGTACGGAGAAGGCGGCGATAAAGGCTGGAAAAAAAAGTGAGAGAAATATGAAAAAAGAAGGGCATAAAGTGGGATTAGGGGTTTTCGAGGGGATCGGAGCCTTAAGAAACCAGGAAGGAAAACTCCATCAATAAGCATCACGCAGTAAAAGGAAATAATAAAGAATTTAGCCGAGTTAATCTGGCTGAACTGGGTGTATCAATCATTCTCGTTCTAGAACAGGAAGGGCGGGAGGAACACTTTCATCGCTTTGGTCCGAAGAATGCTGAAGAGGGCGACGAAAAGGACGAGTACTTATAGGAAAAGATCGGGGAGATAAGACAACAGAACTTGTCCGCTACCGCCCAAGAGGTCCGGCAATTTGGGGCCCGATGTAAAAGAAAAAGGGGAGGGGGAGTAACAGGAAAGTGACGATTTCTTGATTGGAAAAGTTAAGGGGCCTGAAAAGTGACGCAGGAGGATGGGGGTGCCGGGCGCGGAAAAATTTATTGTACTGACGTTCAACATCGTCGAAAAGGCGGCACAATGGGAAGGGGGGGAAAGCAAGTTGTAAAGGGGAATTGAGTCTTGACAATCTGGGTGATGTCGCTGATGGAGAAAAGGAAAAAGAAGTCGGGGAGTGCACTGCGACACCCCGAGCTGGAAATGGTCATCGATGGAGTACCGGTTCTGAAAGGCCTGAAGGGGAAGGGGCCCCAAGGAATCTTTAATATATTCACTTGGGACAAAGGTACGGGGAGAAAGGTCAGGAAAAAAATACATGGGACTACATAATGCAAACCAGGCTTAGGGAAAAATTTTGGGGCACAATGAGCGAAAAAAAAACGAAGGTAGATAGGGAAGCCTCCTGCCAACGGCCAGACCTACCCACCAAAAAGAAAACCTGTGCGGAAAAGGGTTCCGTGCTAACCCCGACAACCTCGTACCAAAGGCAAAGCTTACGGCCGAGGTTAAGAACACGGTGGGAGAACGGTGTTGCCCTAAGAATGGGCCGCAGGGGGAGGTTGGGGGGGGCAAGGGGGGGAAAAACAAACTGGGAGAGTCAAAACACTTGTGTTTGGAATTCGAAGGCAGGCAGCTTAATTTCTTGCCGAAAAAGGGGGGTGGGGGACAAGGACACGAACAACCGACCATGGTCTCGTCTCAAAGGGGGATGAGGGAGGGGGAACGGGAATGACAAAAATCTTACTACTCCGCTACTGGGGGAGCTCTCGATGGGTACACAGAGATAAGCGGCGGGCCGGTCATTTTGGACGGGTACGACGGGCGAGGCCCCCTTTTCAATGGATGCCGAGGGAGGAGGGGAAACAGAGAACTTCACTTTCAAAAGGGGGAGTAGGAGAAAGTTGTGGTCTACTTCCTGGGAGCTCTGGGGGGGGTAACGCCCGGAGACGACGGTGGCAGGGAGGGCGGGAGGACCGTTTGAAGCAAAAGGTTGGAAGGGACCAAACTGCGCGGCAGGCGCAAGTCAAAGCGAAAAACTAAGGAAGAAAAGAACAAAGCCAACAAAGCGCAACGGGGGAACGCCTTTGCACTTCTCTTTCTAAGGGTACATCGACAGAAACCTCCGCACGGAAGGAAGTGAAAGAAAAAAGGGAGGATGCTATGAAAAAACAGCTCGACTC